>ERZ827490.1514-NODE-1514-length-29563-cov-4.621255_pt1 | contig 29563 bp, 24 predicted proteins | sample MGYA00519770_ERZ827490 | MGnify/ENA primary metagenome ERZ827490 (study PRJEB31778, sample SAMEA3449324) | human gut metagenome | biome: human gut; feature: human-associated habitat; material: faeces | place: United Kingdom | collected 2010/2012 ...
CATCGCGCTGATCAGTAAGCTTACCAGGGGCTTGAATAGATAAACGCCCTCGGATTGAGGACTTTCCTATTGTACCGTTATTTTTGAGATTTGTCAACCAAAAAACAACTGTTCGCCCTTTTATTTGTACACATGGCACAAACCGACAGCATATATTTGGGTAAAATCACCGCCGGAAGGATAGAAAAGCGGCGCGCCGCGCAGGTTTTGCGCAGCGGCAGATAATTTATGATTTGTGGTTCAGAAACACCTGCAGGTGTTTCTGAACCACTTTTTCACACAAACAAAAAGGGGCTGCCGCACAGAATGTGCAGCAGCCCCTGCAAAGCCCTTTGGGAAAAGTTTACTTCTCGATGACTTCCTTGGTGTCGCGGGCGATCATCAGCTCCTCGTCGGTAGCAATGACCAGCGTGCGCACCTTTGCGCCCCAAGCGGTGATCTCGCACACGTCGCCCACGGGGTGCTTGTTCTTCTCGGTGTCAATGCGGATGCCCAGCCAATCCATGTGGTGGCAGATCTTTGCACGGGCAATGGCATCGTGCTCGCCGATGCCGCCGGTAAAGACGATGGCATCCACGCCGCCCATGGCTGCAATGTAGCTGCCGATGGTCTTTTTGATCTGATAGTTCAGCATATCGGAAGCCAGCTGTGCGCGCTTGTTGCCGGCCGCAGCGGCCTCTTCCACATCGCGCTTATCGCTGGAAACACCGGAGATGCCCAGCAGACCGGACTTCTTGTTCAGGATCTCGTCCAGCTCGTGGCCGGTGATGTTCAGGGTGTACTTCAGGTAGTTGACCACAGAGGGGTCCAGGTCGCCGCAGCGGGTACCCATCATCAGGCCGGCCAGCGGAGTCATGCCCATGGAGGTATCCACCACCTTGCCCTGATCGACTGCGGCAATGGAGGAACCGTTGCCCAGATGGCAGGTGATCAGCTTCAGGCGCTCAATGGGCTTGCCCAGGTACTCGGCAGCAGTCTTGCTCACATAGCGGTGGCTGGTGCCGTGGAAGCCGTAGCGGCGCACGCCGTACTTCTCGTAGTACTCGTAGGGGATGGCGTACATATAAGCCTTCGGCGGCATGGTGCTGTGGAAAGCGGTGTCGAACACAGCCACCATGGGAATGTTGCCGAACACCTTGCGGGCGGCCTCGATACCCAGAATACCGGCGGGGTTGTGCAGAGGAGCCAGCGGGCTCAGCTCACGCAGAGTGTTGATGACCTCATCGGTGATCAGGCAGCTGCTCTTGAACTTCTCGCCGCCGTGCACGACGCGGTGACCGATGGCGTCGATCTCGCTCACGTCATTGATGCACTTGCCTGCACCGGTGGTCATCTTCTTCACGACCTCTGCAAAAGCCTCGGTGTGGGTGGGGAAGATCGCCGGGGTGGTAGCCTTGGTGCCGTTGGCCTCGTGAGTGATCATGCTGCTCTCCATGCCAATGCGCTCGCACAGGCCTTTGCACAGCACCTTCTCGCCGTCCATATCGATCAGCTGATACTTCAGGGAAGAAGAACCGCAGTTAATAACCAGAATCTTCATCTGTGTTGCCTCCTGAAAATTTTTGTACCGTCCGCAGCCTGAAAAAACCTGCGGACAGAATTTTACAGATTCCTATGTTTATTATATAATAGGGATGGCGGCTTTTCAAGGCGCAACCCGGGCAAAGCGGTAAAACTTGTGTACAAGGTTTTTGTACATCCTGCCCACAAATCCCGGAAACGACAGGGTTTTTCTGTATATGCGATATAAATTTAACAATCTTTCGGCGAAAAGGAGCAGTTCCATGAAGTTTGCAGGCATCATTGCGGAGTACGACCCCTTCCACAACGGCCACGCTTGGCAGCTGGCACAGGCGCGGGCGCTGGGGGCACAGCGGGTGGCCGTAGCCATGAGCTGCGGGCTTACCCAGCGGGGGGCGCTGCCGCTGCTGCCGGAGGCGGTGCGGGTGCAGGCGGCGCTGGCCTGCGGGGCAGACCTTGTATTTGCCCTGCCCGCGCCCTGCGCCTGCGCCGGTGCCGAGGCCTTTGCCCGGGCGGGGGTGCGCCTTCTGGCCGCTGCCGGGTGCGACGCACTGGTCTTTGGGGCAGAGACCCCGGACACCACCCTGCTGCAAAAAGCCGCCCGGGTGCTGTGCAGCGAGGAATACCGTACCACGCTCAGGCAGCAGCTTGCCGCCGGGGCGCGCAGCTTTGCCGCCGCCCGGCAGGCGGCGGTGCAGGCACTGTGCCCGGGGTCGGACATTGCCGCCCTGCTGGACAGGCCCAACAATAATCTTGCCGTAGAGTATTGTAAGGCCATTATAGAACAAAATGTAGAAATGCAGCCTATTGCCCTGCCCCGGCAGGGAGCAGACCACGGGCAGGCGCTGACCGAAAGCGGCCACGCAGCCTTTGCCAGCGCCAGCGCCCTGCGGGCGCTCTGGGCCGAGAGTGGCGCGGCGGCGCTGGCGCCCTATGTGCCGGAAAAGGCACTAAAATTGTATATACAAGCGGAATATGACGGAAAGTATACAGATTTTGCAGTCATGGGGCACTGCGAGCTGGCGCTGCTGCGGGCAGCCTGCGCAGAGCAAGTCCCCTTTGCTGCGGTGCGCGGGGTATCCGAGGGGTTGGAGCACCGGCTGGAAAACGCTGTGCGGGAGACCGCAAGCCTGCCCGCTTTGCTGGATGCCCTGACCACCGTGCGTTACCCCCGGGCGCGGATGCGGCGGCTGGCGATGGATGCGGCGCTGGGCTACACCGCCCAGACCCCGGCACTGCCACCCTACCTGCACCTGCTGGGCGCGCGCAGGGAAGCGCTGCCCCTGCCCGGGGAAACGGCGCTGCCGCTGTCCCACTCGCTGGCGCGGCTTGCGCGGGAAAACGAGACCTGCGCCCAAATGGCTGCCGCCCAGAGCAGGGCCAGCGACCTTGGTGCGCTGTGCCGGGCAAAGCCGGAGCCGATGGGCGGGATATATCGTCAAAAAATTATCTTTTTGACGAATTGACAAAAAATAACGTGAAAAATTTTATATTGTGCCCTCTTGTATCCGGCGCAGTTCGGGTGTATGATTAAAGCAATGCAATGTTGGATACAACAAGCCTGTAAAAAACGACTGTCCCCGCAGGGGAAACACAAGGAGGAACCCATGGCACTTCATGTTCTGGACGAAGCCAACCGCTGCCTCGGCTGCAAAAAGCCGATGTGTCAGGAGGGCTGCCCCATCCACACCAATATCCCGGAGGTCATCCGTCTGCTCAAGGCAAACCAGATGGACGCTGCGGGCCGGATGCTGTTTGAAAACAACCCCCTGACCACTGTATGCAGTCTGGTGTGCAACCACGAAAAGCAGTGCGAGGGTCACTGCATCCGCAACCGGATGCCCAGCCACGACCCGGTGCACTTTTCCATCATCGAGGACTATATCTCCACCACCTACGCCAACAAGATGACCGCAGGCCCCGCCCCGAAAAACGGCATGAAGGCCGCTGTGGTGGGCTCTGGCCCGGCGGGCCTGACCATCGCCGTGCTGCTGGCACGCTGGGGCTACGATGTGACCATCTTTGACGCCCGGGATAAGATCGGCGGCGTGATGCGCTACGGCATCCCCAACTACCGCCTGCCGGACAGTGTGCTGGACGATTTCCAGTACCGTCATCTGGAGCTGAAGGGCATCAAGGTGCGCCCCAACACTACCATCGGCAAGACCCTTACCATCGACGATTTGTTCCGCGACGGCTACAAGAGCGTGTTCATCGGTGCCGGTCTGTGGAAGGCCAACGCCATGCACATCAAGGGCGAAAGCCTTGGCAACGTAGCCTTTGGCATCGACTATCTGGCCAACTCCAAGGCCTTCCGTCTGGGCGATGACGTGGCTGTCATCGGCGTGGGCAACTCCGCCATGGACTGCGCCCGCACCGCCATCCGCAACGGTGCCCGCCACGTTACCTGCTACGCCCGCCGGGACGAGAGCTGCATCAGCGCCTCTGAGTACGAGGTGAGCTACGCCAAGCTGGAAGGCGTGGGCTTCCGCTTCTGCAAGGCACCGGTGGAGATCCGGGAAAACGGCCTCATCTGCCGCGACACCGTCAAGGGCGAGGACGGCAAGTTTACGCAGGTGGAGGGCAGCGAGACTTTGTACCCCCACACCGGCGTCATCGTGTCGGTCAGTCAGGGCTCTGAGAGCAACCTCGTCAAGACCACGACCGGCATCGAGACCAACCAGAAGGGCCTGCTGAGTGTCAGCGAGGACGGCCGTACCACCCGCGAGGGCGTATTTGCCGGCGGCGACGCCGTCATGGGCGCACGCACCGTGGTAGAGGCCGTGGCTGTTGCCAAGAAGGTGGCTGTCGCTATGGACGAGTATATGAAGAGCCTGCCCGCCGACACCGCTGCCGACCCCTATGCCGACATCCCGGTGTTCCAGACCCCTACCTCTGACGTGCTGGCAAAACAGCAGCTGTAATAAGACGATTTTGCATGGCCTCCGCTTTGCTTTAGCCATGTTCAGCGGAAAGAATATTTTTGATTTCGGGACACCGGAGCGTCTGCGGACGCTCCGGTGTCCCATTTTCACAGAGAGAAATTCATGTTGTAAAAAAGGGTATCGGAACCGCCGCGGCGTTTCCGGTACCCTTTTCATTATAACATTACCCGCAGGGTAAACTGCCCATCCTTGGCGGCAAAGCTGGTCAGGCCGCTGTATCGCTCCGAGATGGCGCAGATGCTGCGCACTCCAAGCCCGTGGCCGGTGCGGTCGGTGACCGGGACGCCCTCCCGGAACTGCACGTCCGGCAGACAGCTGTTGGTGATCTGCAAAAACAGCTTTTTCCCTTTTTCGTGCCCGGTGGTCTCAATAAAAGCCCCCTGCCCTGCTTCGCGGCAGCGCACGGCGGCGTGCAAGGCGTTTTCCAGCGCATTGGAAAGCAGTACGCACAGGTCGCTCTCCGAGACCGGCAGCGCCTGCGAGATGCCCGCCTGCACCGTGAACTGTACCCCGGCCTTGGCGGCGCGATCTGCAAAGGCAGAAAAGATCAGGTTCGCCGCTTCGTTCTCGCAGTAGGCGGTCACCTTGCCGGCTTCGATCTCACTGCACACGCTGCGGATATAGCCCAGCGCCTGCTCGGTGCGGCCATTCTCGATGCAGCCCGCCAGAAACTGCATGTGGTGGCGCAGGTCGTGGCGGTAGGTACTGGCGCGCTGCTGGGAAAGACGCAGCGCTTCGATCTCGCGCATGGCCTGCGTGACCTGTAAGTTCAGACTGGTTTGTAACTGCTCCATCTGGATGCGCTGCCGCTCCACCCGGGAGGCGCGCAAAATGGAGCACAGAAAGGCCGCGCAGCACACAAAGAACATGAACTCCACCGCCGCCGGGTTCGCCTCGGATAAAAGGCTGGTGTAGACGTGGGTGATGTAATCAAAAAGATAGCTCACCAACGGTACGATGCCAAACTGGCACTGCACCGAGGCCGGGTAGCGGGAAAGCTGCCGCATGGAGGGCGCAAGGAACCGGATGAACAACAGCAGCAGCGGCAGGGTGAACAGCAGCTCTGCCACCGGCTGCACCAGCGGATGCTGCGGGAAGAACAGCGCTACCGCCAACGCCGCCCAGCGCCGCACCTGACAGCACAAATAAGCCGTGAGCACTGCCACCAGCGGCCAGACCTTCTGCCCGCTGAGCAGCACCAGCACGACATACAGCGGCAGATGGGTGATAAGCGGGTAAAGATACTTGGCAGCCGTGGGGCTGGCACCAAAGTAGAACATCCCCTGCAGCGCCAGCAGCCCGGCGGTGCAGCCCGCCAGTGCCCAGCGCTTTTTGCCCGTCCAGCGGATGGGGCAGAACGCCGCACTGAGCAGGATGCCGAAAATGCCTACTGCTGCGCCGTCCAGCACTTCCGGCAGAATGCCCGGGGCGGTCACAGGACGACCTTCTTTCCCGCAAAGGAGTACTCCAGATACTGATCCCGCACGGCGGTAAAGCGCCCGTGGGGCAGTGGCACCTCGGCAAGGCTTTCCATGGTGATGCTCTTGGCGGTGATGTTCTGGATGTACTCCATATTTACCAGATAGGAGCGGTGCGGGCGCAGAAAGCCCGGGTAATCTGCCAGCTGCCGCGCCAACTCGTCCATGCTGCCGCTGCTCTCGATGACGGTGCCGTCCAGTAGGTGGAACACCAACGTGCGCCCCTGCACCTCGCAGTATTCCAGACTGTCCAGCGTAATGCGGGTCACGCCGCTTTTGCAGCGCAGGATCAGGCTGTGCTGGGTGCGTTTGCGGCACTCGGCCAAAACGGCATCGGTAAGGCGGAAAAAGCTGTCCTTCCAGATGGGCTTGAGCTGGTAGTAGTATGCACCTACCACATAGGACTGTACGGCAAATTCCGAAGAAGAGGTCACAAAGATGATCTGCACCGCCGTGTCGTACCGGCGGATCTCCCGCGCGGCGTTGATGCCGTTGATGCCGGGCATAAGCACATCCAGAAACAGCACGTCAAAGCGCACCCCGGCCTCGATATCTGCCAGAAGCTCCATGGGCTTTGTATAAGGGAACAGCTCCAGCTGCACTCCCCGCAGGGTGCGGTACTGCTCCAGAAAATTCTGCATCTGGTGCAGCAGAGCGGCATCGTCATCACAGAAAGCGATCCGGGTCATAGCAAAGAAATCCTTTCCGAACAAAAAAGTCTACCCCTTAACGATACCACATCCGCGCCGTTTCGTCACGTCTTTTTCGTAAATTTGCAAGCTTTTTACATCCCCGGCAGCTGCATTGTATCCCCGTTCGGCAGAGTGTTCAACGGCGGGGCGGTTTCCTTGTGCAGAACCTCCAAAAATTGCGCTGAAGCTTGTATTTTACCTGCGGAGCGTGTACAATAAGCACAGAATATGTTTGCGCAGAGCAGGAGAGCGACAGACAGAGCAGATAGCTTTGTTTGGTGCGCTCTTTTTTGTTTTGCGCTCAAGCTTCAGAGCAAGGAGAGACGATCATGAGCCAGACCAAATACATCCTCTCATTAGATCAGGGCACTACCAGCAGCCGGGCGATCCTGTTTGACAACGAGCAGAACATCGTCTGCGTCCAGCAGCGGGAATTTGAGCAGATCTACCCCCATCAGGGCTGGGTGGAGCACAACCCTATGGAGATCTGGTCCAGCCAGTACGGCGTAATGAACGAGGTCATCGCCCAGAGCGGCGTGGACCCCAGAGACATTGCGGGCATCGGCATCACCAACCAGCGCGAAACCACCATTCTGTGGGATAAGAACACCGGTCGCCCGGTGTATAACGCCATCGTCTGGCAGTGCCGCCGCACCGCGCCCCTTGTGGACGAGCTGCTCCGGACCCCCGGCATGGCGGACTACATCCGGGAAAACACCGGCCTTGTGCCGGACGCCTATTTCTCCGCCACCAAGATCAAGTGGATCTTGGACAACGTCCCCGGTGCACGGGAAAAGGCCGAGGCAGGGGAGCTTTTGTTCGGCACGGTGGACACATGGCTGGTCTGGAAGCTGACCGGCGGCAAGGTGCACGTCACCGACCGTACCAACGCCAGCCGCACCATGCTGTACAACATCCGCACGCTGGACTGGGACGACACCCTGCTCAAGGCGCTGGATATCCCCCGCAGCATCCTGCCCAGCGTGAAGGACTCCAGCGAGGTGTACGGCTACACCAACATTCAGGGCATAGATGTGCCGGTGGCGGGTATTGCGGGCGACCAGCAGGCTGCGCTGTTCGGGCAGGGCTGCTTTAAGCCCGGCGATGTGAAAAACACCTACGGCACCGGCTGTTTCCTGTTGATGAACACCGGCAACAAGATCTACCAGAGCAAGAACGGTCTGGTCACTACCATTGCCATCAGCCTTGACGGCGAGGTAGAATATGCGCTGGAAGGCTCCGTCTTTGTGGGCGGCGCGGTCATTCAGTGGATCCGGGACGGGATGCACCTCATTCAGGACAGCTGCGATTCCGAGTACTACGCCCAGAAGGTGCCGGACAACGGCGGCGTGTACATCGTGCCCGCCTTTACCGGTCTGGGCGCGCCTTATTGGGATATGTACGCCCGGGGTGCCATTCTGGGCATCACCCGCGGCACCACCCAGAACCATATCATCCGCGCAGCAGAGGAATCCATTGCCTACCAGAGCGCCGACCTGATGTGGGCCATGGAGAAGGACACCGACATCACCATCAGCACCCTGAAGGTGGACGGCGGTGCCAGCCGCGACCACTTCCTGATGCAGTTCCAGTCCGACATCCTGAACAAGGAGGTGCTGCGCCCGGCCATCCGGGAGACCACCGCCCTTGGTGCGGCGTATCTGGCCGGCCTTGCCACCGGCGTGTGGAAGAGCCGGGAGGAGATCAGCCACCTGTGGAGCTGCAACCAGCTGTTTGAGCCCAAAATGGACGCTGCCCAGCGGGAAAAGCTGATCAAGGGCTGGCACAAGGCCGTGGGCCGCAGTCAGGACTGGGCCGAGCACGAGGTGTAAGGCAGAAAAAAGTTTGACAGGATAACATTATAAAACCCCCGGCAGACTGTCACCGCAATGGTGATCGTCCGCCGGGGGTTTGTTATGCCAGTATTTTGTCCAGCTGGAATTGCAGGATGCCGTCCAGCCGCTCCAGCCGTTCCGGGTCGATGGAGAGCACGGGGTGGCCGGTGAAGCGGAATGCCCGCAGCTTTTCCAAATCGGCGCGGATGCTGTCGGTCAGAAGTCCGCGCGCGGTTGCAATAAAATCAGTGCCAAGCCGCGGAGAACAGTGCCGGATGCACCATTCCGTATTTTTCAGCTGGTCGTTGTCCAAATCAAACAGCAAGCTGCGGTTGTTATCAAAAACGGGTGCCATTTTTTGGACTTGCAGCGTGTCATTCTCGAACAGGACACCAAAGTTTCCACTGTGCCGGTCTGTATTCAGGATAAGTGCATCCAGAATGCACATCCGCCGGAAGGCATCACCGCTTCCAATGCCTTCAAAATAGCGCAGAAATCCGGCGATCGTCCGGTCTTTTGTCAGAACAGCGGCCTTGGCAAGGCCGTAACGTTCGCTGGTGAAAAGGGCGCACTTGGAAATCAGCTCCCCGTGGTGGAAACCGAGGTCATAGACTGCCGCTCCCGGGCAAAGCAGGACTGCCAGCTGAGAAGCCAGATACTCCGACACCGGTTCCATGCCGAATACGCTGCCGGTCTTATACAGCTGAATGGTGTCCTTCTCCCGCACCCAGCATTTGGCGTACTGCCCGTCTGTACTGAACTCCGGGGAGGTGGACGAGAAGCTCGTGCTGGACACAGAACCGTCAAAAGCAGCCTGCGAGATCATCTCGTTGAAAGGGTTCTGATAAAGAGAAACGTCCCGCCATTGCAGGTCGGCATCTGCTGTCCTGACCCAGAAGGTATCGTTCAGTGACAGCGCATGGGTCACATTCAAATAGCCCTCCAGCGTATCGCAGCCGTATTCCTTCAGCAGCGCTGCAATGTGCGCCCGGTGCTTGGGCGCTTTGCGGCGCTCCAGAAAATCCGTCAGGTTCGTATAGCCGAAAGGCCGCTGCGCGGTGTACCAAAGATCTTCCTGTGCAGCGGTTTCCATGTATTCGTTCTGCTCGCAATGAAATGCAAGCCAGACGGTATCCTTGTTCAGCAGAAGATAGTGCATCCTAAAGCTCCTTTCGGTCAAAAAATATTGCTGTATCCTTATTATAGCATGGATATCCTTCTTGCCAAGGTAGTTTTTGGCGCGGAAAGGTTTTTGCAGATGGTGGGAACTTCACCTCGGAAACTCTTGCTGGGGCGTGCGGAGCCCCAAACCCTGCTGGGAACGAGCAGGGCAGAATGCCACCTTTCCTAGTGATGCCCGGCTCTTTGCTGGAGAGAGATTTCTATTTAAGTTTGATTGAACCATGCAACATAGTCAAAATCGTCGTAGTATTTTCTGATAGAAAAGCGACTTCGATAACGCATACACATTCCGACGCACGATTCGCTTTCAAATCCTTTGATGTAAACGGCGGATTCAATATCGGGATACGGTTTGTGGCAAAGTACAGCCTTGTGTTTCAAATTCAATTGATCAAAGTCCAACAGATTTTGCTTGGTGCATCCATCACGGTCCGTAAAAAGAAAATAAAGATTATCAAAATTTATTCGACCTTTTCGACGATTCCAAGCGAGAGAGGCTTCCTCTTCGGAAGAATAATGCTGAAAGTATAACTTAATGTCCTTCAGCAATGCAACAGGGCAAGTGATTTCTTTTTCGGCGGGTGTAATAAATACAAGGTCGTATTGGAGATAATCTTTCAGATTTTCGCAGAGTTTTATAAAGTCAGAAGGCTCGATCCATAGATTCACAAAGGGTGAATTAAATTTCAAACCGAGATCATGCAGAATGCAACAGCCATTGCAGTTACTGGCAATCAAAGTAACATCCGTGTTTTTCAGTCGGATGCGATTGAAAAAATTATAAGCTGTTCGAAAAAGAGTCTTTAATTTGACAAGCACAGAATCCTCCAAAACAATTAAGTCCCAATATTGCAAAAAAAAATACCCGAACCCTTTCTCGTAAAGAATCGGGTTCGAGTACGAACTGTATGGTGGACGGTACAGGACTCGAACCTGTGACCTCCTGCACGTCAAGCAGATGCTCTACCAGCTGAGCTAACCGTCCATGTCATATCGACTTGGATAGTTTACCACAGCTTTTTGCAAAAAGCAAGACCTTTTGTGCTTTTTTATGCGTTCTTTTTTACTTTTCCGGCGAAAGCGCCCGGCGGATGATATCGTACAGCACCGGCTTCATGGCGTCGATGTTGTCCGGCTTGCCCTCCAGAATGCTGGAATAGCACACCGACATACACATACTGCCCAAGGCGGTGATGCGCTGGTAAACCTCCCGCTCACTACGTCCGGCCATCTCCGGGCTGGAAAGTACGATGGCCAGCAGCTTGCGCATCAGGGGCTCGGCTTCCCTGCTGGCTTCGATTTGGTCCAGCCCGGGCCAGACGAAGTTGCGCTCCAGAAACCGCAGCACCAGCGCATCCTGCCGCAAAGCCTCGATGATATGGTCGATGACGAACACTACCTGCGCGGTAAAGTCGGGCAGCTCGGGGTGCTGCTCGACCGCAAGGCAGGCATCGCTCAGCAGCTGGTAGCTCACCCGCCCCAGCAGCGCCTGCATCACCGCGCCTTTATCCTGAAAATACAGATAAAACGTGCCTTTGCCCACCTTTGCCCGGCTGGTGATATCCTCCACGCTGGTCTTGGCGGTGCCCCGCTCCAGAAACAGCTCGTAGGCTGCATCCAGCAGGGCGCGGCGCTTTTCCTGTTTCTTACCTTCCACGGTGCTCATGCTCTGGGTAGATTCCTCTTTTCTCTGAATTTAGACGCAGGTATGTGCTGCGTCCGGTCTGCGTACCTTAGTTTAGCAGTCCTTTGCCGTTTGTGCAAGCCCGGTTTGCTATACAATTTTTTGCAGGTGATAAAAAAACTGACTTTCGGTCACTTTTCCTGCTTGACACTCTGCCCGGGGTGGATATAATAGTGTTTGCCCGGAAGATGACCAACAGTCAGTTTTGCGGACATTCCCAATCAACTTTCTATTCTGGAGGGTTCTCATGAAAAAGATCGCACAAGGCATCGTGCGTCTGCGCAAGCTGATCTTAACAGTGGCCGTGCTGCTGTTGATCCCTTCCGCAATCGGCGCCATTGCCACCCGCATCAATTATGACATCCTCACCTACCTGCCGCAGGATCTGGACTCCATGATCGGCGAGGTAGCCCTTGAGGACGATTTCCATCTGGCCTCCACCGGTATGATCACGGTAGAGGGCCTGCCAACCAACGAACTCATCGCCATGAAAAAGGAGATAGAAGCCGTGCCCGGCGTCACCCAGACCTTCTGGCTCAGCGATGTGATCGACCCCAGCATCCCCACCGCCATGCTGCCTGCCGATGTGCAGCAGTTCATGTTCGGCAAAAACGATTCCACCATGCTGATTGTCCGCTTTGACGCCCCCAGCGCCAGCGACGAAACCATGGAAGCCGTCAAGCAGATCGAAAAGCTGCTGCGCAAGGACTGCTTCTTCGGCGGCATGAGCGTCATTCTGCAGGACACCAAGGCACTGGTCAATCAGGAAATGCCCCTGTACATCCTGATCGCCGTGGGTGCCAGCCTGCTGGTGCTGTTCCTCTCGCTGGAAAGCACCCTCACCCCGCTGCTGTTCATGCTGGGTCTGCTGTTCCCCATCGCGTACAACTTCGGCACCAACATCCTGCTGGGACAGATCAGCTACATCACCGAGGCGCTTGCCACTGTGCTGCAGCTGGGCGTTACGATGGACTTCTCCATCTTCCTGCTGCACCGCTATGAGGAAGAAAAGGAGCTGCGCTCCACCAATGAAGAAGCCATGGTCAGCGCCATCTGCAAGACCATGACCTCCATCTCCGCTTCCAGCCTGACCACCATTGCAGGCTTCCTTGCACTGTGCGCCATGCGTCTGACGCTGGGCCGTGATATCGGCCTTGTCATGGCAAAGGGCGTGGCACTGGGCGTCATCTGCACCGTGGTCATCCTGCCCTCTTTGATCCTTACCTTTGATAAGTGGGTGGAAAAATACAAGCATCGCACCGTTATCCCCCGGCTGACCAAGCTGAGCTACTTTGTTTCCAAGCATTCCGTGCCCATCGTGGTCGTCTTTATCCTCATCCTTATCCCCTTTGCCATTGCGCAGAACAAGACCAGCGTGTACTATACCCTGTTCGACTCCCTGCCCCAGGATCTGACCGGCATCGTGGGCACCAACAAGCTGGGCGAGGACTTCGGCATGACCACCAGCCACTTCATTCTGGTGCATGACGATCTGACCGCTACGCAGGTGTCCGACCTGTGCGATGAGCTGAAGGACGTGGACGGCATCACGCAGGTGGTAAGTCTGGATTCCATCACCGGCCCCGGCTTTGACACCGAGCTGCTGCCCGACAACGTGATGGAGATCCTACAGTCCGGCGGCTACAAGCTGATTTTGGCCAACAGCTCCTACAAGACCGGCACGGATGCCATCAACAGCCAGCTGGACAAGATGATCGGCCTGATCAAAAATGTAGATCCCGAGGGCGTCATCACCGGTGAAGGTGCCATGACCAAAGACCTGATCGAGGTGGCAGACGTGGACTTCAAGAACGTCAATGTCTGGTCTATCATGGCAGTTCTGGTCATCATCGCCATCTCCTTCAAGAGCATCTCCATCCCGGTGCTGCTGGTTGCCAGCATCGAAGCCGCTATCGCCATCAATATGGGCATCCCGTACTTTACCGGTACGCAGCTGCCCTTCATCGCCAGCATCGTTATCGGCACCATCCAGCTGGGCGCTACCGTGGACTACTCCATCCTGATGACTACCCGTTATCACGAGGAGCGCGCCTTTGGCCGCACCCCCAAGGAGGCTGCCCAGCAGTCGCTGGAGCATTGCAGTCAGTCCATCCTGACCAGCGGCCTGACCTTCTTTGCCGCTACGGTCGGCGTGGCCGCCATCAGTAAGATGGAGCTGCTGCGGAGCATCTGCCTGCTGATCTCCCGCGGCGCTCTGATCAGTATGCTGGTCATTCTGGTGGTTCTGCCCGCCGCCCTGATGCTGTGCGACTGGATCATCCGTCACACCACCCTGAAGTGGATGGTGCCTGAATCTGCCAACGCCAAGAAGTCTGAAAAGGAGTAATGCGTTATGAAAAAATCGCTTCGTTTCGCCAGTGCGGCGCTGGCAGTTGCCCTTGCCGCCAGCTGTGCAGCCCCGGCTTTTGCCGCAGGCGGCAGCAGCTTTACCAAGTCTGAGACCGTGTACGCTGTGATGAACGCCGATGGCTCCATCCAGAGCACCACCGTCAGCGAGCACGTTTACAGCGCCTCCGGCCTGTCCAAGGTGACCGACCAGAGCACCCTGACCAATATCCAGAACACCGAGAGCAGCGCCGAGTTCACACAGGACGGCGAAAAGCTGGTGTGGAACACCGACGATACCGATGTGTATTATAAAGGTGACACTACCCGCGCCCTGCCCATTCAGGCTACCGTCACCTACGCGCTGGACGGTCAGGAAGCCGCGCTGGAAGATCTGATCGGCAAGAGCGGTCATTTGACCATGACCATCGCCCTGAAGAACAACGAGACCGGCACCGTGAACGTGAACGGCACCGACCGCACCATCGTCACCCCGCTGGTCACCGCTGTGGGCGTGATCTTCGGGCAGGATGCCACCAACGTGGTGGCTGCCCACGGTCTGGTGGAAAGCGCCGCCAAGAGCAATGTGGCTGCCTTTGTCACCCTGCCGGGCGTGAAGGATTCCCTGTCCGGTCTGCTGCCGGACGAACTGGACACCATCGAGGACTATCTGCAGGACACCATCACGGTGGAAGCAGATGTCACCGGGCTGACCTGCCCGCAGGTGATGATGGCCTGCGCCACCAGCGCTGCGGCTCTGGGCACTGACAATGTGTTTGACCTGAGCAGCCTCAACGACCTGACTGACGGCATCAACCAGCTGAATGACGCCATGAGCCAGCTGCTGGACGGTGCTTCTCAGCTGGAGGACGGCACCAGTCAGCTGGCCAGCGGTGTGCTGGCACTGCTGGACGGTGCCAACACCCTGAACAATGGTGCAGCCGCACTGGACGAGGGTCTGGGGCAGCTGACCACCGGTCTGGACACCCTGAGCTCCAACAACAGCGCCCTGAACAGCGGCGCACAGCAGGTGGCGGACGGCGTGCTGGCTTCTGCCAACAAGACCCTGAAAGAGGGCGGTCTGATCGACACTGATATGACCTGGGATAACTACGCCGCGGTCATCGACAACATTCTGACCATCAACGACAAAACGCTGGCTGCCGGACGCCGCAAGATGGTGCGCACCATCTGGGAGCAGGCTCCCAGCTTCAAGGACAGCCAGCTGGATCTGGCGCTGTACCTTTCCGCTACCAAGACGAACCATGATCTGGAGGCTGCTCTGCACCTGATGCAGAACTACGACCCCTCCATGCTGTGCGGTCTGGTGCAGCTGCTGACCAGTCAGGAGGCTAAGGACACCGCCAAGGCAGAGCTGAAGTATCAGGTAGAGAACAGTCAGGATATCGCGGATGTGCGTGCCCTGAAGGACAGCCTTTCCAAGATCCAGTACTTCGTTTCCAGCGTGGGCCAGTACACCGCCGGCGTGCAGACCGCCGCAGATGGTGCCCATTCTGCCAAGGACGGCAGCGCCCAGCTTGCCGCCGGTACCAAGACCCTGTACGATGGCGTGAACACCCTGAACGAGGGCGCAAGCCAGCTGAACGACGGCACCCATCAGTTGAACGACGGCCTGAACCAGTTCAACGAGGAGGGCATCTCCAAGCTGACCGGCGCACTGGATCAGGATCAGCTGCACGGCCTCAAGACCGTGCTGGACGAGATGAGCGACCGGCTGGAAAGCTACACCAGCTTTGCCGGTGCACCCGAGGACGCCGAGAGCAGCGTGAAGTTTGTCTACAAGACCGCCGAGACCGTGGCCGCTGCCAACAATGCTGTGGCTGAGACTGAGACGGTGAAGGAGGGCAACATCTTCACCCGCCTGTGGCAGCGCATCGTGGACCTGTTCAAGTTCTGATAATGCCAACATCCTTCCAGAATCGTAGATAGAAACGCAGAAGCGCCCCGCAGCCGAATGACTGCGGGGCGCTTCTGTATTTATAATTCTTTAAAAATCAGCTTGTTGCTTACTGGTCCTTTTCCACCATCATCTTGCTGGCTTTATAGATATCGCCGCAGCCGAGGGTGATGACCAGATCGCCGGGCTGGGCGTTCTGCTTTACCCAGTCGGCGGCTTCCTGCAGGCTGTTCACCAGCACGGAGCCGGGGATCTGCGCTGCCAGCTTTGCGCTGGTAATGGTGGGGTCGTTGGGCTCGCGGCTGCCCATGATGGGGGTCAGCACCGTGATGTCCGGGATCTTGAGCACATCCACAAAGTCGTTGAACAGCATCTTGGTGCGGCTGTATGTAAACGGCTGGTGGACGGCGATCAGGCGCTTGTAGCCCATCTCCTTGGCGGTGTTCAGGGTGGCGCGCAGCTCGGTGGGGTGGTGGGCGTAGTCATCAATGACCAGCGCACCGTTGCACTCGCCGTACACCTCAAAGCGGCGGCCTGCGCCCTTGAAGTTCAGGGCAGCCTCGGCGCACTGCTCTGCGCTCAGACCCACAAAGCGGCACACGGCGCACATGGCCAGTGCATTATAAATATTGTGGCGGCCAGGCACGGACAGGCGGATGCGGGTGGTGTCGGTCGTATTCCACTCCTTCAGGTCGAACTCGAAGAAGCCGGGCTTATACTCGTTGACGTTGATAGCGCGGTAGTCGGCGTGGTTGTCGATGGCAAAGGTGCGCACCCGGCGGTCCAGCGTGTACATCACGTCCATGGTGTTCTTATCGTCGGCGTTGGCAAAGATCATGAACTGGGTCATCAGGGCAAAGCGCTTGAAGGCGAACTTCAGCTCACCCATGCTGCCGTAGTAGTCCAGATGGTCGTTGTCGATGTTCAGCACCACGGACAGGTAAGGGGTCAGTTTCAGGAAGGTCTCGGCAAACTCGCAGGCCTCGATAACGATATCATCGCCCTTGCCGGCCTTGCCGTAGCCGTTGATGAGGGGCAGCTTGCCGCCGATGACAGCAGAGGGGTCGCGCCCTGCCAGTTCCAGCGCAGTGGTGATCATGGAGGTGGTAGTGGTCTTGCCGTGGGTGCCGGACACGCAGATGCTCTGCTTGTACAGGCGGCTCACATAGCCCAGCAGCACGCTGCGCTCCACGGTGGGGATGCCATAGGAGGCAGCTGCGTTCAGTTCCACATTATCCTTGGAGATGGCGGCAGAGTACACCACCATGTCCGCACCGACAACGTTATCCGCATTGTGGCCAAGGCTGACCTTCACGCCCATCTCCCGCTCGTAGCGGATGATGCTGCCGTCCAGCACATCGCTGCCGGACAGCTCGTAGCCCTTGGCGGCCAAGATCTGGATCAGCGGGTACATTCCGCTGCCGCCGCAGCCGATAAAATGGATCTTCTTTACATGGTCCAGCAGATGCTGGCTATAATCCGAGTACATGAACATAGTAAGGCTCTCCTCCAAATATTAACGGCTGCAGCGCAGACCGATTCCTTCCAAATATGGGGACACACTCTTATTATATAATTTTTGCAGCATAAAATAAACAGGTAAGGCCGAATTTTCGGAAAGAACCATAATTTTTTTGTGAATTTTGTGATATGTGTACAACAAAATCCCAGCAGTATTACTTTGCCCGCCGCTGCAGGATCTCGTCCAGAATGGCATCGGCTACATCCGCCTTGCTCATCAAAGGCAGCTCCCGTGTGCCGTCCGGGGTGATGAAGGTGACCACGTTGGTGTCCACCCCAAAGCCTGCACCGGCCACCTTGAGGTTGTTTGCCACCACCATGTCCAGATTTTTCTTGGCAAGTTTCGCGGAAGAGTTTTCCACAAGATCCCGGGTCTCCATGGAAAAACCGCACAGGAACTGGTGGGTCTTGCGGGGGCCGATGGTGCCAAGGATGTCCTCGGTGCGCTCCACGGGGATGGAAAGGTCGCCCTCCTTCTTTTTGATCTTGTCGTCTGCCACGGTAGCAGGGCGGTAGTCTGCCACGGCAGCGGCCATGATGAGCACATCGGTGGTGTCAAAGCGGCTTGTCACCGCCTCGTACATCTGCCGGGCTGTGGTCACCTGCACATCGGTGGTAAACTTGACCGGCGGCAGCGCGGTCTGCCCGTGGATCAGGGTCACTTCGGCGCCCCGCATGGCGGCGGCGCGGGCAAGGGCGTAGCCCATCCTGCCGGTGGAGTGGTTGGTCAGGTAGCGCACCGGGTCCAGCGCCTCCTGCGTGGGGCCGGCAGTCACCGCGATGCGCAGCCCCGCCAGATCCTTCGGGCGGGCGATGGCGTGCAGAATGTGCTCGATCAGTACTTCCTCCTTGGGCAGGCGTCCGCTGCCCACATCCTTGCAGGCCAGCACGCCGCTTTCGGAGGGGATGACAGTAAAGCCGTACCGCTCCAGCGTGGCAAGGTTATCCTGCGTGATGGGGTTTTCCAGCATGCCGGTGTTCATGGCGGGGGCTACCAGCTTGGGGCACTTAGCGGCCAGCACCACGGTGGTAAGCATATCGTCCGCAATGCCGTGCGCCATTTTGGCAATGACGTTTGCGGTGGCTGGGGCTACAAGGATCACATCCGCCTTTTTTGCCAGCGAGATGTGGGTGACCTCAAACTTGAAATCCCGGTCAAAGGTGTCCACCATGCACTTGTGGCCGGTCAGGGTCTCAAAGGTGAGAGGGGTGATGAACTGGGTGGCGTTTTTGGTCATAATGACCTCCACATCCGCCCCCAGCTTGCGCAGTGCACTGGCCACGTTGGCCATCTTATAGGCGGCAATGCCGCCGCTCACGCCCAGCAGGACGCACTTGCCGTTCAGATCCATGGTTCGTTTACCTCCCGGAAAAACAGTTCTTTTCCACATATCTTACCTTAGTATAATGCAAAACTTCCACCAGCACAACAAAATCTTTGCCGGGAACTTGTATCCTGAGCAAAAATGCGGTAAAATACGCTTGACAAAGAGCAAACCGGTTCTTTTCTTTTACTTTGAAAAGGAAAACAGAATTATGATCTTAGCCATTGATATAGGCAACACCACCGTCGCCCTTGGGGGCATCCGGGACGGACGTGTATGCTTTGTGGCGCGCATGGACACGGTGCGCACCCGCACGGCTGCGGAATATCGTGCCGAGATGGATAAAATTTTTGCGCACCGCCGTCACCCGGAGCGCCCCATGCGCTTTGAGGGTGCGGTGCTCACCAGCGTAGTGCCCCAGATCACCGGGGCACTGGCCGAGTGCGCCCGTCACTACACCGGCAAAAAGCCGGTCATCGTTTCGCCGGACATCCGCACCGGGCTGACCATAGGGGTGGACGAGCCCCGCGCCGTGGGCAAGGACCGGCTGGTGGATGCCGCCTACGCGGCGGCAAACTTTCCGCTGCCAGTGGTTACGGTAGACCTTGGCACCGCCACCACTTTTAATGTGGTGGACAAGGATCGGGTATTCCGGGGCGGCGTGATCTGCCCCGGCCTTTCCACCGGGCTGCGCGCATTGGGTGAGCGCTGCGCCCAGCTGCCGCAGGTGCATCTGGGCTCCCCGAAAAAAGCCATCGGCACCAATACCGAAAGCTGTATGCTGTCCGGCTCGGTGCTGGGCACCGCCGTGCTCATTGACGGCATGGTGCAGCGCATTGAAGAGGAATTGGGCAGCCCGGCCACACTGGTGGTCACCGGCGGGCTGGCAAAGTACGTCACCCCGCTGTGCCGCCACCCTCTGGCCTATGACCCGGAGCTGCTGATGAAGGGGCTGGCACTGCTGTACCAGCTGAACGCCCCGCAGGAGCACAGCCGCAGCCATGGCGGCGGCAGGCACTACGGTCAGCAGGGACGCCCCCGGGCAAAGCACCCGCACCCCAACCGCCGCACCCGCCGCGAGCCGGAGGCGCTGGTAGGCTGAGGGAACAAGAGGATAAGGGAGAGCATTATGAAACTGGGCATTCTTGGCACGGGTAAGATCGTGCAGGAATTTTTGCCATGGCTTGTGGAGCACACGCCGTTTACTGTGCAGGCGGTGTGCAGCACCCTGCGCTCGGCGGCAAAGGCCGCAGAGCTGTGTGCACAATATCAGATCCCGCAGCACACCACCAATTATTTTGAGCTGCTGCAATGGGTGGACGCGGTCTACATCGCCGTGCCCAACTTGCAGCACGCCCGCTACGCCCGGGTGGCGCTGGAGGCGGGCAAGCACGTCATTGTGGAAAAGCCCATGGCGGTGACCGCCGCCGAGACCGAGGAACTGGCTGCGCTGGCACAGCGCAAGCGGCTGTTCCTCTTTGAGGCGATGACCACCCAGTACCAGCCCAACTACGCCAAACTCCGGGAGCTGCTGCCCCGGGTGGGCACGGTACGCATGGTACAGTGCAGCTTCAGCCAGTATTCCAGCCGGTACGACGCCTTTTGCGCCGGGCAGACCCCGCCGGTGTTCGACCCGCTGTGCGCGGGCGGCGCACTGATGGATTTGGGCGTGTACAACGTCAGCTACATCGTGGGTCTGTTTGGTGAGCCGAATAAGGCGGTGTATGCCGCCAACATGGAGCGCAATATCGACACCAGCGGTGTGCTGATGATGGATTACAGCGGCTTCAAGGCGGTAAGCCTTGCCGCCAAGGACTGCGCAGCCCCTGCCCGCTGCATCATTCAGGGCACAAAGGGCTATATTCTGCAAAAATCCACCCCGAACTACTGCGGCGGCGTGACCTTCCACCCCAACGAGGGCAAGGAGGAGCACTACAACCTGAACGGGGACCGTCCCCGGCAGGCGGCAGAGTTCGAGGCCTTTTACCGCGCCATGACCGCCGGAGATCAGGAGCTGTGCGCCCGCATGCTGGATACCAGCATCGCGGTGAGCCGGGTGCTCACGGTGGCGCGCCGCAGCGCTGGGGTACGCTTCCCCGGCGACAGATTTTAACGCATTTTTCTCTGGAACACGCCCTGACAACTACGCGCTTCCAAAGATTTGAATATTCACCTAAAACCCGCACAGAGCGGGCAGGTTTGCGCCGTATCCGACAAAAAGGGCGGAACGGCAGCAGGAGGAAAACTGAATTATGAAGAATACCAATACGAAGACTCTGACCCGTGTGGCCCTGCTGGTGGCCATTGAACTGGTGATGAAGCTTGTCGGTCTGGGCAGTGTGCCCATGGGCCCGCTGTACATGAGCTTCCTCACCCTTCCCATCGCTGTGGGCGCCATCACCATGGGTCCCGCCGTGGGTGCTCTGCTGGGCGGCGTGTTCGGCGCTGTGAGCTTCTACGATGCCATCACCGGCGCATCTGCCATGACTGGTGCACTGTTTCAGGTCAGCCCGCTGAACACCTTTATCCTGTGCGTGGGTATGCGTATGCTCATGGGTCTGTGCTGCGGCCTGATCTTCAAGGGCCTGCAGAAGCTGGATAAGTCCCGCACCTGGAGCTACATCGTCAGCGCCATGACCGCACCCGCCCTGAACACCCTGTTCTTCATGGGCTACATCGTGCTGGCTTTCTACGGCTGCGACTATGTGCAGAATCTGGTGTCCGTCAAGGGCGCTGCCAACCCCTTCATGTTCGTGGTGCTGCTGGTCGGCGTGCAGGGCGTAGCCGAATTTCTGGTGTCCGGCATTCTGGGCGGCATCGTCGCCCGCGCCGTGGCAAAGTTCCTGAAGTAAGCCCGGCTGCGCACCATGTCAGGGCGGCGCATCCGTGTTTAGAATAGAAAAATGAATGCTCCTCCGGCAACTGCCGGGGGAGTTTTTTGTTGGGAACGGCTCCAATCAATACCCTTTCTGTAAAAATGCAATGCCGGAGCGTCTGAGGACGCTCCGGCATTGCCCTATTCAAAAAAATATCGTCCCGTCTGCCCGGCAGCCTTTACTTTTTCTCCCGCAGCTGTTCCAGATAGCCATCTGCCTTGATGGCCTCCGGGGTGAAGGAGTTATTCTTCCACCAGTTCACAAGGGCGGCGGTCACGGTCAGGCCGGTGGTCACCAACTGCTCCACGGTGGCACTCTCGATGGGCAGCATAGGCTTGCCGCAGGCGCTCAGCACCTGATTGGTCAGTGCCAGTGCCAGCGCAGCCGTGCGCGCCAGCGTAGCAGCAGAAATTTTGCAATGGGTATCGTTCATAGGTTCAGTTCCTCTCTTTCTCTAAATCTGCGATGCGGTGGTTAGCCACCTTCATCTGTTCTTCTAAAATGGGTACGCGGCGGGCAAAGTTGTTATGCTCCCGCACCTCCCGGGTCAGTTCCTCCAGCTTTGTGTCGGTCACCGCTTGGCTTTTTCCGTTGGCGATCAGTACGCCGATCAGGGTCACCGCACCTGCGATGATGGCTGAGATGATGCTTGTCATCGCGCTCACCCCCTCCACCGAGCTTTGTCTGCCCGGGTATCCACGTGCACCCAGCCCTTTGCCCGGCCTGCCTTCACCGGGTAGCGTCCTACGCCGCCCCAGTCCGGCATCAGGCTTTCGGCGTAGGCGGCCACGTCCTCCACGCTCACGCCCTGCACCCGGATGTCTGCCGCCCGGCCCAGCAGGTGCTGGCTGCTCTTGGCACCGCCCACGGCCGCGTTGTGCGCCGCCGTCCGGTAGCCGCTGGTAATGGTCACCGCCTTGCCAAAGTGCTCCCGGATGCACTGGAGCAGCAGCATCAGCGCCTCGTCCACCATAACGGTGTCGCTGCCGTCCCGGCAGCGCAGCTCCCGCACCTTAAAGTCCGGTGCAAGCAGCTTTGCCCCGTCCTTGGCAAGGCTGTACTTTCGGATCATCTCTCTGCCTCCTTTCCGCATCACAGTCCCCGCATCCAGTTCTCAATGATGGTGCTGCGGTACTCATGCGCCCGGAGACCCGGATGGCCGTTGTAGAGGGCAAGTTGAAAGGCATCGTTGCGCAGCTGCTTTGCCGTAGGGCTGGCATCCGCGCGTCCTGCGCTGTGTGCGGTCAGCAGCAGCGGGTGCTGCTCGTCGTTCAGGTCCAGTACCGATACACCCCAGTAGGCACAGATCTCCTTCACCGTTGTCCGGTAGGCTGCACTCATCCATCCGTCCGCAAGAATCACGCCCAGCTTCGCGTAGGGGATGTTCTTCATCAGATACTCAAAAACGATATTGTACGCGCCCCACACCGTTGCGTTGGTGGTATCTGTTTTAGTGCCGACAATGGCGGTCGGGTCAAAGCCCTGTGCCGTGTCCGGCTCACACTCGTTCAGGCCGAACATCAGGGTGATGTAGTCCGCATCCTTCGGTACGGCCTTGTACCGCTCCACCGAGAAGGGCAAAAGCCGCCCGGTGATATTGGTGAACACAGAGCCGCTCACAGCCTCGTTCACCAGCGTCATGTCGTTGCGCTTTGCGATCCACCACGGGTATGTTTTCCATGCTTTCAGCTTCTGGTCGTAAAAATCCGAGTTCGTGCCGGTGTTGCCGGCAGCATCCGTGTAACCGGTCGCGTCGCCTGCGGTAAAGCTGTCTCCGCAGGCCACATATTTCTTTCCGTACAGCACGTTGCCGCTTGCTGTACCGAGGGGATCACCATGTACATCATAGATCATACCGTGCCCTCCTGAATGAACTTGTTGATCTTCGTATCGCTCAGCAGTCCTTTGTACACCTTACACTGGTACAGTGTGCCGTCCCAGCAGCGGGTCATCTCGCCGCCATTCGTGCCCGGAGCACCACCGATCAGCAGGCTCTCCGGCACGTCCGTAAGGGTATGTTTGGTTACCTTCCAGCCACTCAGCGTGCAATGGGTGCTGCCGCCGCGATACTTCTGGCCGTCCAGCTGGATCACGTACCGTGTGCGGGTCTTGAGGTGTGCAACGCTGTCCGATAGCGTCACATCGCAATAGTCGTAATAAGCAATACTGGTGGTGCCGTTGTTGGGGTTCAGATTGATGTTGATACCCGGCAGATTGAAGTTATCGCCGGTCTCGGTCATGCAGTGCACAAACACGATCCATGCTTTGTCGTTAAAGCGGTCGCTGGCCTTTGCATCCAGCAAAATGGTGTACTGCGGTGTCTCAGTGCCCGCGTGCTCCAGCATCTTTACGCCGGTATCAATGCCCTTTGTCAGTGCCGTTTCACCGGGCAGGTCGTAGAGCAGCTGCGCCGTCTCCACCTCTGCCACCGTCACCGTACAGCTTGCACTCTTGCCGCCTGCGGTGGCAATCACGGTGCAGTTGCCCGCTTTGATGCCCGTCACCACGCCGTTTGCCACCGTGACAAACCCGGCAGGTGCAACGCGCCACACCACTACATGGCTGGTGGCGTCTGCGGGCAGCACGGTAGCCGTCAGGGTCTTGCTTTCGCCCTCGTTCAGGGTCAGGGTGCTGCTGCTCAGGCTCACGCTCTGCACCGGAATATCCTGTGCACTTCTGCCCCACTCTACACGCAAGGCATTCAGGGTATCTTGTGCATCGCTGGTTTTGTAGGCTGCATTCTCAAACAGGTTCAGCAGCAGCTCTTTCGCAGTTTCACTCACTCCCTCGCCCGGGTCGCCCTTATCGCCTTTCGGACCCTGCGAGCCGGGTTCGCCCTTTTCTCCCTTATCGCCCTTGACGCCTGTGGCGGCTGCCGCAATGCCCGCTTCCATGTGGTTCAGGTGGGCAGCCGTCAGAGTCTGGCCGTCCACAAAATTCTGTTTTACGTAGCTCATATTAACTCCTTCCAAGGATCATTCTGCCCAGCACCGCATGGCTCAGCCGGGCAGTCGTCTTGTTTTCCGGCTTTTCCGGCTGCGTGATGCCCCACAGCGCCGCCAAGCGGTCATAGGCGGCCATGGCTGCATCATTGCCCGCCGCCAGAAGCCGCAGGATCGCCAGCAGTTCCCGCTTTTCCGCGGTGGTAATGCCGCCGGTTCCCAGCAGCCCTACCAGCGCCTCCCACGCCGGGGTGTCCGGTGCAGGCATCGTGCCCTCTGCCGTGCCGCTGTTGGCGCATACCTTGCACCGCACATCGGCGCTTGTCACAGTACGGCTGCCGTCCGTACCCTCAAAGGTGATGCAGCCTGTGCCGGGCACTGCCGTCACCGCCGCCGGAACGGTCAGCACACCGTTTTCCACCAGCGTGGCCGCGCTTGCACCGGGGGTGTGCCAGTGGGCGCATACCGTCAGCCCCTTCCACTCGCCCCGCTGCTCAATGCGCAGCCGGTAGTTGCCCCGGTTGCCCGCGTAACCCAGCAGCAGCTGCCCGCCGGGCACTGCTGCCGCGCCGTTGCGCTCCAGCCGGATGGTCATCTCATTCATGCTGCACCCCACCCTTACACATACTGGTAGCCCTCTACGTTAAAGGGGTACTCAAAGCTGAGGCTCGAGTCCGTTCTCACAACGCCGATGCTCAGCACGCCGCTGTCTGCAAAGCTCATCCGCACAGGCGCTGCACCGCTGCACTTCACGCCGTTGCTGTAGTCATAGCCTGTGCCGCCCACCATGGCCACCGCCGTGCCACCCCGCACAATGCGGGTGCTGCCGTACTCCGCAGCAGCGGCGACCTGGTTCGTACCGTTTTCTGCCGTGGGTGCCACCATCCGCACCACAATGTAATCCACCGTCTCCGGCACAGTCAGGCTCGTTGCGGCCTTGCCCGCAGTGCCCGCACCGGTGTATACCAGCTTTCCGTCCATGTTCATCATCCTTTCCAGTCGTTTCAGTTTTTCGGCCAGACTAAAACCCAGCACTGTGTCAAGGTTTTCCGCTGTCACTTCCAGCGTGCCGTCCGCGCTCACGGTCAGCCCCCGCCCGGGCTTTACGCCGCCCAGCACGGCTGCGGTGGCACACGGCAGTGTGTAACCCGTGCTGAATTTCCGGTCTGCCTCCGCCTTGGAATAAAACCGGTCGTCCGCACCCAGCTGCAACAGTGCTGCCGTCTTTTCCTGCGCCGACCAGTCCGCCGCGCCAAAGGCGCTGGTCAGCGCCTTTTTTACACCGTAGGGCAGCAGCGCCGGGGTCAGGGGCGCGTAGGCCTCGGTCATGCGATCCAGCTGTGCCGCCGTGGCGGGCACGGTGGTCAGAGTGGCATCTGCCCGCACCGCAACACCGTACTGCCCATCCGCCCGCACCGCGCCGGGCACGGCTGCTGTGGGCACGGTCTCGCTGCGCACATAGGGGCGCAGGTCCGGCAGCGGGGTGGTGTCGGTCTGTACCGCGCCGGTGGCGGTATCCACACTGAGGATGCGCACCACCTCGCCGGGCAAAGGCTGCGCCGGGAGCGGCACCGCTGCCACATCCTGTGCGTCCAAATGCACTGCGCCGCCCTTGCTGTTCACGCTCAGCACGGTGCCGTCCTTGGGCGCGTAGCTCTCTGCCCGCAGCGCGGCGTCCTCCGCCCGCTTTGCGCAGGCATCGGCATCGGTGCGGTCGGCCAGAATTTTGTCCGCAGTCTTTTGCGCCAGTGCCGCCTGCATGGCGGTATCTGCCGCACCGTTCTCGGCACGGCGGGCGCTTTCCGCTGCGGCGCGGGCACTTTCCAGCACGCGGGCCACGAACTGCTCGTACACCGAGGGCGGCAGCTCCTCGCTGCCGCCGTCCGTAGGCAGGGTGGCGTACACATCGTAGCTGCCGGGGCGGGTGTAGGCGGTGTAGCCGCCGCTGCCCATGGCGGCCAGCATCCACTGTCCCCGCACGCTGCCGGTCAGGCGGCGGTCCACCGTCACGCTGCCGTCGGTGTCCAGCGGAATAGCCGCCAGCTGCACCCCATCGCTGCGGCGCAGATACAGCGCCATGGTGCACCCCGCCCACGCTGCGGGCAGGATGAACTGCAGCCGGTCCACCCCCTCGGCGTTCTGTGCGCCAAGGTGCAGCCGGTGCGGCTGGGGCACAAATTCGGTGCCGCCGCACTGCTGCTTGAGGATCTCGATCTCCATGCAAAACCTCCTTTTCTGTTTGCTGTCCCGATTGTACCGCTGGAGGTGCGAAACTATCCAGAGTGTACAGAAAATGTGAGATTTTCTGCTCTTCGGCATTTTGCTAAACGGGGTTTTTGCACCGCAAATACAGGCCGTTTTCCCCTGCCGGAAGCGGGTAATTCCCTTGCAGGTTTTCTATGCAAAACCCGCGATGTGGGGCAGCTTGTTTTGGGTGCAGCGGCCACCGCTGCACCCTTATTTGCAGGAAAAAAGCCGATGCAAATGTTAAAAATTCATGAACGAATCACCCGCAGAAAAAAGGAAAAAATCAGATGGAAACTACCTAAAAACCAAAATATCAAAGAAAACACTGTGGAAATTGCACAAAAAATAATGTTACAAATCTAACAAAGTACATGACGCAAATTTGACAGATGCTTTACGGTCTGGTAAAATAACGTTTGTGCAACGAACGTTGCAGCGTTTAAATTCTATCTGGATGAAGTAAAAAGCCGTCCTGCGTACGGCACGGCACGGGCAGATGCGGCCCGTGCTTGGGCAGTTTTGTGGTCTGCCCGAAGCGGATTCCAACCTGTAATACGATGCTTCTTCTTTTACCCAAAGAGAGCATCGTATTTGACTGTGCGGCACTTATATCCCCAGCCGCCGCAGTCCGGGCGGCCGGGGTGCTGATGCACTGCCCGCAGCCGCGCAAAATACGACAAAGAGAGGAGTTGTCTCGTATCGCTTCCGTTAAATTGAAGAAAGCAGTTACTGCCGCAAAGCAGGCAGTATCTCCCCGTGTGCTGGCATTTTGTGTCATGGTGGTATGTCTTGTGGCTACCCTTGGCGTCACCGCTGCAAATCTGCGGCTGACCTACGTCACCGACTCCAATGGTGCACGGCAGGTCCTTCTGACCGATGCCGATGCTTCCCCCGCACAGGTCATGCACCTTTCCGGCATCCGCTCTGAAGAGGGCGATGAGGTCTACTACACCGCGTTCAGCGGCAATCTTGCCTCCCTGAACATCGAGCGCGCATTCTCCGTCAGCATCACCGCCGACGGGCAGGAGTACCCGGTCAAACTGGTGTTCGGCACTGTTGCCGATGCACTGGAGCGCGCCGGTATCACCCTTGAAGGGGACGACTACACCGAGCCGGCGCTGGATCATGTTGTGACCGCCGGCAGCAAGATCGTGGTCCATCGCGTGGACTACGAAGAGCGTGTGGAGACCCAGGCCATCCCCTACGACACCCAGTATGTCTACACCAGCCTGTACTTCCGCAACACCGGCCGCACCACCACCCTGCAGCACGGCGCAGCCGGTCAGCAGACCGTGACCACCCGCGACCGCTATGTGGACGGCGAGCTGGAGAACAGCACGGTTGTGGATACCACCACCACGGTGGAGCCCACCGACCACGTCATCAAGACCTACGGCGCAGGCGCGCCGGTGTCCCCCCTGACCGGTGCGGACGGCACCACCAACGCCCCCACCTCTTATAGCAAGGTGCTTACCGGCAAGGCCACCGGCTACTATTCCCGCACCGGCAAGGGCTCTTCCGGTCTGGGTCTGGGCTACGGCACCGTGGCTGTGGACCCTGACGTGATTCCCTACGGCACCAAGCTCTACATCACCTCCACCGACGGCAAGTTCGTCTACGGCTACGCCGTAGCCACCGATACCGGCATCGCCGTCCAGAAGGGGCAGATCCTTGTAGACCTGTTCTACGAGACCTACGCCGAAAGCGTTATCAACGGCGCGATTCAGGTCAACGTCTACGTTGTGGACTGAGCTGTAAACAAAACACAATAACCACGCAAAGAGACCGCTGTACAAACTGTGCAGCGGTCTCTTTTGATGTGAGCGGAAAAACTTTTTTATTTCGGAGCACCGGAGCGTCTGCGGACGTTCCGGTGCTCCATTTTCACAGGAAGGGGCTCTGACCGAAACCCTTTCCCCTTTTTCGCAACGCTTTCGCCGGAACCGTTTGGCAAATGAGCAGTTTACACGATGTCGAGCTGCAAATTTTGGATGGTATGACCACAACATACAGAGAAGTCCAGAAAATTTGTGGTAATTGTATTTGAATTTTGGACAAAAAGTCTTGCAAATCTGGTCAAAACCTTTTAATATAAAAGAGTACAAAGCTGTGGAAGCCGCTTTCGGCTTCCGCACGGGGAGGAGCAGTCTATGAAACCGACCGAAGAAAAGATTCAGAGCAATACATCGGATCTGCCGGTGTACCTGTTCAAGCAGGGCAATAACTGCGAGGCTTATCGCTACTTCGGCGCACATCTGGAAACGCGGGTCGGGGAGTCCGGCGTCGTGTTCCGTGTATGGGCACCGCACGCCGCAGCCATCAGTGTGGTAGGCGACTTCAACAGCTGGAAGCCCGGCAGCCATCCCATGCGCAAGGTTGATGGCGATTCCGTGTGGGAATTGTTCATTCCCGGCATGAAGGAATACGATGTTTATAAATATTGCGTGACCACCCGCGCAGGCGACCTTGTCTACAAGGCCGATCCTTACGCCTTCCACGCCGAGACCCGGCCGTCCAACGGCAGCAAGGTCTATGATCTGTCCGGCTTTGCATGGCACGACGCCGCATGGCAGGCCGCACAGAAAAAGGCAGACGTGATCAACGGCCCGATGAATATCTACGAGATGCACGCCGGCAGCTGGAAGCTGAAGGAGGGCGGCAAGCCCTACAACTATTCCGAGCTGGCGGACGAGCTGATCCCGTACATCAAGGATATGGGCTATACCCATGTAGAGCTGCTGCCGGTGATGGAATATCCGTTTGACGGCAGCTGGGGCTATCAGGTCACCGGCTATTTTGCACCCACCAGCCGCTACGGCACCCCCAAGGACCTGATGGCCTTTGTGGATAAGCTCCATGCCGCCGGCATCGGTGTGATCATGGACTGGGTGCCTGCTCACTTCCCGAAGGATCAGTTCGGCCTGTACAACTTCGATGGCGAAGCCTGCTACGAGGACCCGAATCCGAAGCGCGGCGAACATAAGGAGTGGGGCACCATGGTGTTCGACTTCGGCCGCAGCGAAGTGCAGAGCTTCCTGATCTCCAGCGCAC
>ERZ827490.1522-NODE-1522-length-29500-cov-3.714620_pt1 | contig 29500 bp, 26 predicted proteins | sample MGYA00519770_ERZ827490 | MGnify/ENA primary metagenome ERZ827490 (study PRJEB31778, sample SAMEA3449324) | human gut metagenome | biome: human gut; feature: human-associated habitat; material: faeces | place: United Kingdom | collected 2010/2012 ...
ATATAGGGAACGAAAATGCCGCTCGCATAGAGGTGGTCCACGGGGATGTCGAAGAATCCCTGGATCTGGTCGGCGTGCAGGTCCATCGTCATGATGCGGTCCACGCCCGCCGCACGCAGCAGGTTGGCTACCAGTTTCGCGCCTATCGAAACGCGGGGACGGTCCTTGCGGTCCTGGCGCGCCCAACCGAAGTAGGGCATCACGGCGATCACACGGTGTGCCGAAGCGCGGTGTGCGGCGTCGATCATCAGCAGCAGTTCCATCAGGTTGTCTGCGGGCGGGAAGGTCGATTGCACGATAAAGACGGTGCATCCGCGGATGCTCTCGTTGTACGCGGGCTGGAATTCGCCGTCGCTGAACTCCAGCACGGTCGAGTCTCCCAGTTCGCTGCCGAAGCTTTTGGCTATCTTCTCGGCGAGGTAGCGGGACTCGCGGCAGGCAAAAAATTTGAGTTTGTGAATCGCCATGGCGGGATGAATTTTGCGTTTAGCTCTGCAAAAGTACGTTTTTTCTACCAAAAAGCGGGTTGAAATCCGGAACTTTTTTCCGGGACGGGTAAGATTTCGTGAATAGCACCTGCGGATGGGCCGCGGCGGCCGGTGAACCCGGAGCATTCGGAAAGCAGCGGGCGGTTACTGACGGCGCAATGGCTGCCCGGGCACGGCGGCGTATGGCCCTCCGGATATGGATTTCTCTACTTTCAGGATGGAGGTCTCCTGCCGGGTAGGAGTATTTTCCTGGAAGGGGTGCGGACGTTAGGCTTTATGTCCGTCTTTTGCGGGTGGGGCCGGAGGTTCCGGCGCATCGGCGAGGCATGTCCCGATAAAATCGAGGATCGGCTCGCGGCCCTGCCGCTTTTCGGACGAGGTGCGGAATATCGGCGGGAGCTCCTCCCAACTCTCCAGCAGCGTGCGGCGGTAGCGTGCGATGTTCGATTCGGTCTGGTTCGCGGAGAGCTTGTCGCATTTGGTGAAGACGATCCCGAACGGAATGCCGTGTTCGCCGAGCAGGCTCATGAAGTCGAGGTCGATCTTCTGTGGTTCGAGGCGCGAATCGACCAGCACGAAGAGGAAATACATCTGCTCGCGCTTGAGGATGTAGTCGAGGATCAGCTTCGAGAACTCTTTGCGCTGCCCTTTAGAGACGCGCGCGTAACCGTAGCCGGGCAGGTCGACCAGGTACCAGCTGCCGTTGATCAGGAAATGGTTGATCAACCGTGTTTTGCCGGGAGTGGCCGAGACTTTGGCTAACGCCGGAGAGTCGGTCAGCATGTTGATAAGCGACGACTTACCGACGTTCGAACGGCCGATAAAGGCGAACTCCCAGCGGTTGTCTGCGGGGCATTGCGAGAGCTTTTGGCTGCTGCAGCGGAAGACGGCGGAGGTGATGTTCATGCCGGTGACGGTTTTATAAAGGGTTCTCCGCAAAGATAGCTTTTTTGTGCGGATCGGCCATGTTTGGGCCGATGTCCCGTGCGGATAACCTGCCGGTGTCGGCGTGCGGAGACCTTTCTTGCGGCCCGGGGCGCCGTGAGTGCCTGTGTAAGATTATATATTGGTATATAATCTTGCCCCGGTGACGAATGTGTATTGTTTTCGTATCCGGTCGCGCTGTACACGGAGCGTATTGTATCGGGTCTGAATGGCGGGGAAGGCGATAGGTAGACATATCCGGATGGGAGAATTAAAAAACAGTGCGGTAACCGGAAAATATCCGTAACAAATTTGGAGAACCGATACGCTTTACTACTTTTGTGGTATACTAGTGTACTAGTTAACTAGTACACTAGTATACTGGGTGAATGTCTTCGTTAGCTGTCTGTGTCCATGATACCTGGTGTTTGATATTTGATGATGCCAGGTGTCTGGGATGTAAGCTCAGGGCTCTGGTGTTTGATATCCGTATCTGATATTCGATACCGGGTGTCGGGTCTTGGGGCTTGTGGTCTGGGTGCCGGAACCAAAGACCCCTGTCAGTGGCTTGCAGGCTGTCTGTTGACAGAGGCCAAACCGTAGACTGCAGACTGCAGACCGCAACCGCAGCGAAAATGGCATACCATCCGCGACGAGCCGTATTATTTACTTAATTTTTTATAATCAGAGGCTATGATTCGATTGGAAAAGATTGTTTTTGGTTACGGGAGTATGCACAAGCTGTTCGACGGCCTGTCGCTGACCCTCCTGCCCGGGCATATACACGGGTTGCTCGGTGTGAACGGCACCGGCAAAACGACGCTGCTCAAGCTCGCATAGGGACTGCTGTTTCCGTCGCAGGGAACGGTGCGGGTCGGGGGACTCGACGCCGCGCGCCGGGAAGCGGCATTTTACCGTGAGCTGTTTTTTGTCCCGGAAGAGTTCGCCCTGCCGGCGATCACCCTGCGACGTTACGGGGAGGTGAACGCGCCGTTTTATCCTGACTTCTCGTTCAGGCAGTTCGGGGAGTACCTGCAGGAGTTTTCGCTGGAGTGCAACCTGCGGCTCGACCGCCTTTCGATGGGCCAGCGCAAACGAGTGCAGCTCGCGTTCGCACTGGCCTGCAATACGCCTGTGTTGCTGTTGGACGAACCGACCAACGGCCTGGACATTCCTTCGAAGCGGGTACTCCGCAAATTGCTGGCGGGATATGCCGACGAGCGGCGGACGGTGGTCGTCTCGACGCACCAGGTGCGTGACATCGAGGGGATGATCGACAACGTCGTGATCCTCGACAGCCGGGGCGTGGTGCTGAACCGGACGGTCGAGGAGATCTCCGGGCGGATGTGGTTCGGTCCGGTGGAAGCCTCCGATCATGCGATCTATGCCGAAGAGGGGATTGATGGTTTACGCGGGATACTGGAGAACCCCGCCGGGAGTGACAGCCGTCCCGACCTCGAGATGCTGTTCAATGCCGCGGTAAGCGAACGCGAAGCCGTGCGCCAACTGTTCGACCGTTAAAATTTACCGTTAAAAACTTACTGAGATGAACGATACTTTTAATATGTCCCGTTTGGGATGCCTGATCGACCGGCATTATGCCATGTACCGGCGCCACTACCTGACTGCGCTGCTGATTCCGGCGGTGTTGCCGTGGCTGCTGGTCGGATTTATGCTGCTGGGCTCCGCCCGGGTCGAACCGTCGTGGGTAATGGCGCTGCTTTGTTGTATCTTTGCATTTACCGCCGTGATTGTCAGGCTGACCCTGCGGGCTTACGTCATGCCGGGAGTGACTGTCGCCGAGATGACGCTCCCGGTGTCGGGTGTCGAACGGAAACTCTTTGCCTGGGGCAATTCGCTGTTCTGGACGCTGATCGCCGCAGTTATCATGTGGGTCGAGATTCAGCTCGCGTCATTGACCGGCTGGGCGCCGGCCATGCATTTGGGCATGCTTTATCGGTCGCTATCGGTGCTGGGGGCGCTGACGGTGGGATTATTGGGCATTCATGCGATGATTTTGTGCTGCTATGCAGTTTTCACGAAGTGCCTCTATATCGGCATCCTGCTGATGGTGTTGCTGGTGATGCTTTTCGAACGCGCGCCGTTGCTGGGCATTACGTCGTTGGGGATGCAGCTGGCGGTGGCCGGCGTGCTGACGCTGGCGCTGTGGGCCGTCGCGCTTTACCGGGTCGTCAGGTTCCAGTTCCGGTAGTTCGGCGCGGGTGCCGCCAACAAAGATATTAAGAACAGAAAGAAAATATGAATGAGATGAAGCGAACGGCAAACTTCGGGGATAACCGTCCGATCTACCTGCAAATCAGCGGCTGGATCTGCGAGAAGATTCTGCGCGGCGAGTGGGTCGCCGACCAGCGGATTCCGTCGCTCAGGGAGCTGGGCGTGCTGCTGGAGGTGAATCCGAATACCGTGGTGCGGACGTGCGAATACCTGCTTTCGCAGGGCGTTATTTACAACCGGCGCGGGCTCGGCTACTTTGTCAGCGCGGATGCCGGCGAACGGATCCGCACCGAGGCGTGCCGCGTGTTTTACGAACAGGACCTCGCGAACCTCGCCCTCCGGATGCGGTCACTGGGTATTACGGTCGACGAAGTGGCGCGGCACCTGCGCGCGATAGGGGCGGACGGCGACGGTCCGGTATCGGCGGATGAGTGAGGTCCGGCCGCCCGGGGGATGGCGTTGTGGAGTACGGACGGCGGGTTGTGGACCCGTCGCCGGGAGGGCGGCCTTTGCGGGCCGCCCTTGCCGTTGCAGGAGGATACATGCCGGGTGCTCGTTACCGGGACTTGATGCCTGGGTGGGCGCCGGAATACTTGCCGCCGGAGGTCCTGTTCTGGAGATTGTGTCGGTCTGGCCTTTGTCTGGCGCTTGTCGCGGGGATGGCTCCCGGAGCGTGTCCATTGCGGGATGCCTGCCGCGATGGGGCGGTATCGGGATTTTCGTATGGATATTCGTTGCCGGTGGGGGGCTTTTGCCGGGATTTCGGGTTGTTATCCGGCGGTTTTTGCCGGACAGGCCGCCGGAGTTTTCCGGAATAGCCGTTTGTAGGCGGTGTGGCCGCGATTTTGTCAAATAAAATCCTATCTTTGTTGACCGGAGCGCTCCGCTGCGGAGACGGCCCGGAAATCAGGAAAAATTCTGTAATCAACCAAAACAAATCGAATATGGCAACCGTAGAGACCATTTACATGGGCGGGCTTCGCACCGAAGCGACCCATGTCCAGTCGGGCACGAAGATCGTGACCGACGCACCGACCGACAACCACGGCAAAGGCGAATCGTTCTCGCCGACCGACCTGGTGTCCGCCGCGCTCGGCAGCTGCATGATGACGCTGATGGGTATCGCGGCCGATACGCACGGCATTAACGTGGACGGTACGCGCCTGAGCATAACCAAGGTGATGGCAGCCGATCCGCGCCGCATCGGCGAGATCGTTATCGACGTGCATTTCCCGTCGGCGTACGAACCCAAACAGCGCAAACTGCTCGAAAACGCCGCCGCGACCTGTCCGGTCGCCAAGACGCTGCATCCGGACTGCAAGCTGACGATCCGTTATTTTTACGCGGAATAGTGCCGGTTCGGAAGCCGGCCGGTCGGCGGCGGGCGGCGAAGTAGTGCCGTCCGTGCCGGAGGGCTGTTTCGGACAGTGCTCCTTATCTGTGGAATATGGACCGGCAGAAAGCGTCCGTGATAGCGTTTTTCGCCCGGTGGGAAGCGGGGGCGGCCTAGGTTCGCGGTCGGCCGGTAATGTGTGAATAGGTAATATACTGTGAAATGGAGGCGGCTTGTTTTTGTACGGCAATGCCGCAGCAATGAGAATCTAACCTGAATGAAACCGATTATGATGATGAGAAAAACGGGTCTCGCGGCAATGGCGCTGCTGTTGCTGGGAGGTAATGCCCCGGCCCAAACGGGCGGGGTGCGGCAAGGCGCGGCGCAAAAAGATGCCGCGCAGCAATACGGGCCCCTGCGGCCCGGTGTTCCCCAACGGGTGGACATGCAGTGGTGGCAGGACAGCCATTACGGGCTCTTCCTGCACATGGGCCTCTACACGGTCGCCGGAGGCGAGTGGAAAGGCAAGGGGGGCTTCGGGGAATTTATCCAGTTGAACAACAAGATTCCCGTCGCCGAGATGCGCGAAGAGGCGAAACGGTTCAATCCCGTGCAGTTCGATGCGAACGAGTGGGTGGCGGCGGCCCGGCGTGCCGGGATGAAATACATCGTGATGGGGTCGAAGCACCACGAAGGTTTCGCGATGTTCGATTCGCCGTGCAATGATTTCAACGTCGTAAAGGCGACTCCCTTCGGGCGGGATATCATCGGCGAACTGGCGGCGGCCTGCCAGCGGCAGGGGATGCCTTTCGGCGTATACTACTCGCTCGGGCGCGACTGGGACGATCCCGACTGCCCGTCGAACTGGCCCCGCGAGGGCGGACGCAGCAACGACTGGGACTATCCGAACGAACGCGCCAAGGAGTTCTCGCGTTATTTCGAGCGCAAGGCGATGCCGCAGGTGCTGGAGCTGCTGCGGCAGTATCCCAACATCAGCATCCTGTGGTTCGATACGCCGGGTTACTGCTCGCCGGAACAGTCGCAGCGGATGATCGACACGATTCAGAAATACCGTCCCGGTTGCCTGATCAACGACCGTGTCGGCAACGGGCTCGGCGACTTTATCACCCCGGAGCAGACCGTCAGCGGCGGGCTCGATCCCGATCCGTGGGAATCGTGCATCACTATCGGCAGTTCGTGGGGGTACACCAAGCGCGATACCGTCTTCAAATCGCCGGAAATCGTCGCGCGGCTGCTGACCGATATCGTCTCGAAGGGCGGTAACCTGCTGCTGAATATCGGGCCGACGCCGTGGGGAACTTTCTCGGAGAAGGCGGTGGCGAACCTCGATGCGGTGGGCCGCTGGCTCGGCACCAACGGCGAGGCGGTGTACGGCACCCGTCCGTGGCGGGTTTACGGCGAGAGTTTCGTGCGCGAGAAGATCGGCGGCAAGACCGGTGCCGAGAATCCCGACGAGGTGAAGGACGAGACGGCCAAGGGCACCGAACCGGACATCCGTTTTACGAAAAAGGATAACGTACTCTATGTCTTTGCCCGGAGCTGGAAAGCGCCCGCGGTGCGCGTGCAGGATCTGCTGCTGACCCCGCATGAATCGGTGAAGCGGGTGTCGCTGCTCGGCTACAAGGGGAAAATCGACTGGAAGATGGACGGCAACGGCATCGAAATGAGCCTGCCGGGCAAGTTCCGCCCAGAGGTGCCGGTCTATGTCTACAAACTCGAATTATAGCGGGCCGGGACTTTCCGGAAACGAAAGGGGTGCGGGCCGGGACGTATTGTCCGCGACCCGATGCCGGGGATATGCTGTTCCGGGTATGCCGTGAATATCGGGCGAACCGATGGCGCCCTGTGTGTTGAAAACAACGACTGTGAAACCGATAAAACTGATTTGAAATGAGAAAAAATTACGCCAAAGGGATACTCGCCGGGCTGTTCGGCCTGCTGGCCGCCGCCTGCGGGCCCCGGGGCGCGGTGGAGTACGTCCCGCAGGTCGGGAACGTGAACTATCCCGAAGCGGCCGTCTGGTTCGCCCGGGGGGGCTTCCCGCAAAGCTGGCAGGGACAGCTCGACACGATGCTCGGTCAGCTGGAGCTTGACCTCTATGTCCTCTCTCCGCGCGGGGCCAACCTCGCCGATACGGCCGCGATGAATCCCATTTACCGTGAGATATGCCGGCAGGCTGCTGCGAAGGGCGTCCGCATCGGGATGCATGTCCCGGCCGGAACCAATCCGCTGCCCGAAGGGGTACAGCGCCAGCAGGTAATCTTCGACGGCACGGGGCGCCTCGATGCCGACGGCAAGGGGAAAATCCGGGTAGACGGCTGGGGAATCCGTAACGGGAAACCCGTCGGTGCGAAAATTTACAAGGTCTATTCCTACCTGAGCCGTGGCGAGGGGCATTACGAGGCGGGGTCGCTCCGTGACATTACGGACCGCGCGAGCGTGCGCACACCCGATCCCGCACACCCGGAGTTGACGGAGGTGACCGTCGACGGCAATTCGTTTATCGGCGGGAGGCCGGTGCTCGCGATGGTGGCCTATGAGTACGAGTATCCCGATATGTTCGCCGGCATGCCCGCCTATTTCGGCGCGATACTCGACCGTTTCGGCGATGTCGGGCTGACCTCCGCGGCACTCGACGAATTCACCTACCTGCGTACCGTGCCGCCCTGGCAGATCGGTGAGCGTCAGTACCGCGGCCGGTATTACTCGCCCGCGATGGATTCGGCTTTCCGGGCGAAATACCGTACCGATATGGCCGGGACGATGCTCGCGATGCGCATGGTGCCCGAACGGCAGGAGCAGCAGCGCATGCAGGCCGTCAACCGCTACATGGACCTGATGCGCGAGGGGGTCGTGCGGGCGCAGGCCTCCTTCTACGACCAGGCGAAGGCGAAGTTGGGCAAGGACGCGTGGATCGGCTGGCACGACACCTACCACAACCAGCTCGGCGGCGACGAACTGTGGACCACCGGCGCGACGTGGTGGAGCACCCGGCGCGACTATCCGATGACCGACGAGTGGACGCCGCTGCCCACGCAGATCGGCATGCTGTACGCCTATCCGTCCAAGGTGCTCTACAACATGTTTTACGATCCGAACGATTATATCCTCTATGAAAAGGTGCTGACCGACCTGCGCTACGGCATCCGCACCGGCTACCACGCCATCGACGACGCACCGGTGCAGTACGGCGTGGATTTCAAGGCCCCGGACCAGATTCCGCAGGTGAACCGGCTCGTCGAGGCGGCGCGGCTGCTGAACCGTTTCGATCCCGGCAAACCCGACGCGAACGTGCTGGTGGTGTTCGGGACCGAAGCGCTCTGCAACTGGTTCCCCGACACTGCGCAGCGTACCGCTTACGACGTGCGCAAACTGGCGATCGAGGAGAAGGCTGTGGAGCTGCAGCAGGCGGGGTACCTCACCGCGCTCGTGCCGACCGACCTGATTACCGACGGGCGGCTGACCCTCTCGAGGAGCAACCGTCCGGTGCTGGACGGCCACGAGTTCGACGCGATGATCTTCCTTTATCCCGAGTATTCGCGTCCCGGGACGATGGAGCTGATGGAGCGCTATATGGCCGGCGGGGGTAAGCTGATGATCGAGGGTGAAATGAACTACGACTTCGACGGCAATTACGTGAAAGACCGTTTCGGGGCGTGGAAGAAAAAGGCCGTTGCGACGGAGTTCAGCGTCGAGGATATGCCGAAGCTCGGCGTGCGTAAGAACGTGCTCGAAGGGGCCTCGCGCAACAACGACGGCTCGATCGTGCTGACCGACTATCCTTCGTTGTGCAGCGGCGAGCCTGTGGCCTTCTCGGTGGAGGTGGGGCGCGACGTCTTCAGCGGCGAGTATACCGGTATGCTGGCCTTCCTGCCCGAGTGCGGCGAGGTGGTGAAACTGGCCTCGACCGGACTCAGGAGCCTGCGCAAGAACGGCAAGGAGCTGCTCGTGTTCGACGCTCCGGTGAAACTCTATGGCGAGGAGGGCGACGGAGGGTTCCGCCTGACGGTCGTCGATCCCGATGGTGCCAAGCCCGTGCCTGCGGTCAACCGGCTGTTCTGAATGCGGTCTGCCCAGGAATAAGCCGAGGCCGGGACCGGAATTAAACGAGAAGGGGTTGCGCATGCGCAACCCCTTCTCGTCCTTATTCGGTGTGTCCTTGCGTTGCTGTGTTTACAGGGCGGCGATCTGGGCGTCCATCCACGCTAAGCGGTTCGCGTAGTTGGTTTGCAGCGCGGCCACCGCATCGTTCCACGAAAGCTTCTCGTCGTGGTTGACGTCCGAGCGGGCGATTTCGTATTCCCACATGCCCCAGTTCTGCCACGCCGCTTTCTGGATGTAGGCGGCTTCGCTGTCGATGAAGGCGGGAATCTGCTCCAGAGAGGGCCTGATCGCCTGCCAGCGCTCCCGGACGCGCTGCCGGAAGGCCGGGTCGCGGAAGAGCCGGGGGAACCACGAGTGGTTGTTCGCGCTTTCGTCCTTCAGCAGGAAACTGCGGCTGTCGATGAAGGTGGTCAGGTCGAAATCCCACACCGGGCCCGCTTTCAGCTTGCCGAGCCGGTCCTTGTTCATGTAGCAGCTGCCCGGCAGCCGCGTGTCCTGGTTGTGCGTGAGTTCCTGCACGATCCACCAGTCGATGAACGAATCTGTGTCGAGCAGTTCGGCGTATTCGCCTGCGGCGGGGAAATCCGGGGCGTAGAGCAGTGCCTCGACCGCGTTGAAGTAGTCTTTCATGTAGTTGAACTGCGCGGGGTTGAGCTCCTCTTCGTCGGGCTCCTTGAAGTTGACGGGCAGGTCGGCGAAGGCCGAACGGAACTTGTTCACTTCGTCGAAATAACGGTCCAGTTCGAGCAGGTAACCGCCCGTGATCGCATCGCCCGAGGTTGCTGCCGGATCCATTTCCGCGAGGGCCACCCGGTTTTTGTCTATCTTGATCTGCTCGGTGAGCAGGTAGTTGCCCAGGAACCGCCCGTTGAGGATTACGTCCACATAGCGGCTGTCGGGCGTCCAGTCCAGTGCCGTCGCATGCTTCGCGATCTCGAACGCGACGCGGTTGCGCAGCAGGGTTTTGTCGCTCGCATTGGCCAGCAGTGCCCACCGTTTATGTTTGTTCATGCCCATAACCGGTTGTTTCTCGGCGAGCTTGATCGCATAGGGCTTTTTGTCTTTCGCCCAGCTGTTGTTGCCGCGCCCCTTGATTTCGATCTGTCCGGAAAACTCGTCGCAGTCGTTCTCCTGCCGGTCGATGCGCATCGTACCCTGGATCCATGTCTCCTTCGAGGAGACGGGCGCGGCACCTTCGGTGGAGAGCACCAGCAGCGGCAGCCCCGAATAGGAGTGGTTGCGCACCGTGACCTTGAACTCCCGGAATTGGCCCGCGGGGGTGTAAATCCGGTAGGCGACCGCTTTGGTGAAGTCGTTGACCGTAACGCCGCTTTTTTGCTCGGTGCTGCCGACGGTCACCTTCGCGCCGTTCGTCTCAAACGATGCGGCGAGCTGGGTAAGGTCGGTCCGGTAGTAGAGGATGTCGCCCGAAAGGGTGTTCCCGGAGGCGGTGAGCGCCACCTCGGAATAGATCTGGCCGTTGTGTTCCGGGGCGAACGAGAAGGAGAGGAATTTGAGCCTGGCCGGATCTGTCTCGACGACGGGTTTGTTATCGTCCTTGTCGTCGTCCTCCTGCTCCTGGTCTTTACCGGGAGTGGGTTTGGGGGCGGGTTGCTTGACGCAGGACGGAAGGCTTGCCAGCAACAGCAGGACTGTCAGGATGAGTAGTTTTGACAGAATGGTTTTCATGGTGGGAAGGTATCGGTAGTATGACAAAAATAGATTATTTTTTGTCAATAATCAAGCTGGAAATAAGTAACATGCAGGTTAGGAATCGGCTGTTGTGCGAAGTTCCGGAGGCGTAATGAGTAATCGGGGTAACGGGATTCTGGAGCACCGGATACCGGAGCACGGGGCCGTCAGGGTAGCGGACGCTTCCGGGCAGGGGAGTTGCGGGATTATGCGGGGCGGTACAGGAACAAAAGAAAAAGGTGCCCGTCCAGCGGGCACCTTTTCCAGTGCATTACAAAATTTTCGGAAAGTCCGGATTAGTTGATCTTGCTGGTGTATTCGATCAGCTCGAGCACTTTGTTCGAGTAGCCCCATTCGTTGTCGTACCAAGAAACGACTTTCACGAAACGCGGCGAGAGCTGGATACCGGCTTTGGCGTCGAAGATCGAGGTGCGGGGATCGCCCAGGAAATCCGAAGAAACTACGGCGTCTTCGGTGTAGCCGAGGATACCTTTCAGTTCGCCTTCGGAAGCAGCCTTCATGGCGGCGCAGATCTCGTCGTAAGTGGCGTCTTTGGCCAGCGTACAGGTCAGATCGACAACCGACACGTCCAGCGTGGGGACACGCAGCGACATACCGGTCAGTTTGCCGTTCAGCGACGGAATTACCTTGCCTACGGCTTTGGCAGCGCCGGTCGACGACGGGATGATGTTGCCCGAAGCGGCACGGCCGCCGCGCCAGTCTTTCATCGACGGACCGTCGACGGTCTTCTGCGTAGCGGTGGTCGAGTGAACGGTGGTCATCAGACCTTCTACCATACCGAACTTGTCGTTCAGCACTTTGGCGATCGGGGCGAGGCAGTTGGTCGTGCAGGAAGCGTTCGAAATGATAGCCTCTCCTTTGTAGGAGTCGTTGTTTACACCCATTACGAACATCGGGGTGTCGTCCTTCGAAGGAGCCGACATCACGACGCGTTTCGCACCGGCTTTGATGTGGGCTTCGGCCTTCTCTTTGGTCAGGAACAGACCGGTAGACTCTACTACGTATTCGGCGCCGACTTCGTTCCATTTCAGGTTTGCGGGGTCTTTCTCAGCAGTTACGCGGATCGACTGACCGTTGACAACCAGATTGCCGTCTTTAACTTCGATGGTACCCTTGAACTGGCCGTGCATCGTGTCGTAACGCAGCATGTAAGCCATGTATTCTACGCTAATCAGGTCGTTGATGCCGACAACTTCAACATTGTCCTTGGCCATAGCGGCACGGAACACCAAACGGCCGATGCGGCCGAAACCGTTGATACCAATTTTAATCTTTGACATAATTGTTTGTATTAAGGTTATTTGAATTGATCTCAGAGCATGTTGCAGTCACAAAAGTACATAAAAAACAAAAACCCTGCAAAAAATAATATTAAATTTTTTTATTAAAGTGCGGGCTGCGGTGCCGTACCCGTTGGCCGGGTTATAATCAGCGGGTTGTATTTTTTTTGTACGGCCGGATTTTGCTGCTGGCGGAGGCTGTTGTTGCCGCTGTGACGGCGGGGATCGAGCGGTGGCCGCGATGGGGGAAAGAGGGGAAAAAAGAGGTATCCGGCCGTGTCGGCTGCACGGTACGTCTGCCGGTATTTCCGTTGGCATGGAAAGCGGAAACCTCCGGATCCGTTGCCGCGACTGGCTTTGCGCGGTTTTTAAGAATATTTATTTTGTATTTGATAGTCAGAAAGTTGCGATTGCTTCGCGGTTTTCTTATCTTTGTTTCAGGCACCGGTTGGTGCTGCTGTGAAATTGTTTAATCCCCAAACCTATCGCTTATGAGAAGAGCTTTATGGTTAGTGGGGCTGCTGCTGTTGGCGGCGGCCTGTACCCGTGAGCCCGGCATCTCTCCGGGAGACGGAAATTCCGACCCTGCCGGAGCGTCGCGCAATCCGGTGATGTCGATGGAGCGCCTGCAGGAGCTGGCGCTCGAGCTTCCCGATGATTTTTCCGACGGCCTCTCCACACGCTCCGCGCGCAAGATGATCCGCGAAGTGGTTCCGGTGACCGATTTTATCGACGGTTCGTTGCTGGAACCTTTCGCCGCGTCTGTCGCGGCATCCGGTACCAAAGTCGCGGCCACGCGTGCCGGAGGAGTTGCCCCTGCGAATGCCTCCCCTGGCTCCCTTTCTGCCGAGGCGGATGTCGCCGCGACGCTGGGGCGTATCTATGTGGTCAATTACGAGGACGACGCGGGCTTCGCGATCCTGTCGGCCGACCGGCAACTGCCCTCGGTACTGGGGTATGCCGACAGCGGCAACGTCACCGACACGATGACCAATCCCGGCATCAAACTCTTCCTGGAGCGGCTGCCCGATTTCGTGGCGACTTCGCTGCGGTGGGATTCGCTGACCGATCCCGATCCTCCGGTCGATCCCGATCCGGGCGGCGGAGGCACCGACCCCGGGCCGGCGCCCGATCCCTCCGATACGACCGTGGTGTACCGCTATCATCACAACCAATTCGTATGCACGACAACTGAGGGCCCTTATGTAAAAGTTGAATGGGGGCAGGGCTATCCATTTAACAACAGAGTAACAACATTATGCCCTAATAAAATGACAGGTCGTGCACCGGCAGGGTGTACGATAACGGCTATGTTACAAATCATGTCTTCCCATTGCTATCCGACCTCTTACATTGAAATTCTTGATCTGACACGTGTAGAATTAGACTGGGCCACTTACATCTCTTATAAAAGAGGGCTTGACTTCGGCAGGGATCCTGCCGCCGAAAATAGAATAGCACGATTTACACATATGCTGGGGATTAATGCAAGTATCGACTATGGCTGTAACGGAAGCGGTGCTGCCGTGAAGAATATAAAAAAAACGTTTGAAGGTTACGGATATCATACCGACGGTGTAATGAGCTATACTTGGGATCGGGTCAGGGAAGATATTGATCATGGCCTACCGGTGTTTACGGCAGCTACTCCCCTGAGCGGAGACCGTCATGCTTGGGTAATAGACGGCTATAAATACGGTTACTATCTTACCGATGTGTTTATGGATGTGTATGATGCTAACGGTAATTTAATCAGGGGATATTATCTGGGTGTCGAGCATGAATATCACACGCTGGCCCACTGCAACTGGGGTTGGGATGGAGATGGCAACGGTTATTTCCTAAACGATTGTTACTCTCCGAGTGGTCCGATTATCCGGGATGAAGAAACGGGTAGTGCTCCGGCGAGTTCTCGTCCTTATATAAAGGATTTTGAAATTATCAAAAACGTACATCCATGAAAAGATTACTGATCGCATTACCGTTTTTGGCAGCCTTTGCAACAGCGTGTTCGGATGAGCCGATCCCTTCACCGCCACCTGCATCGGAACAATTGATAACGGAATATGACGATCCGCAAGAGATGATCTTCGGTTCATGGGCCAAAGAAATTGATCCTGTGCAACCGAATCCGTTCACTGACGCGGTGTGGGTCATCTGTTCCGGAGGATGGAATCCGTTGCATCGGGGGCAAGGCTGGATTTCCAGGTCGTCTGATCCGGAACGTTTCGACTCATTGGTGAAAGCGCATGGGGATACCCATTGGAATCGGAGCGATCCGATCAGCATTCCCTGTATGTTCCGTGTAACGGTGTCACTGCATGTGGTCTGCAATCGGGATTATGATGCTGACCATCCGACCGGCACATTGCTGGACGACATATTGACTGTCAAGTATCGGTCTGCGGACCAGATACTGGTAGACGGTGAATATGTATGGACAGGAGTGACTGACCAACAACTTCAAAAAGGATATACAGGCTATGAATTCGATGCCCCGCTAACCGAATTTAACAGAAAACGGCTCAAATTGTTGTCGATGTTGTTTACTTTCTGGCTTAACAAAGCTCCGACTGAGACGGGGGATTACGTCTTCACCTGCACCTGGACCAATGAGGACGGTAAAAAGCTGACCGCCTCGACTGATCCGTTGCGGATTCAGGGGGAACGATGACGGAGGTCATGCATGGGTTGTTGACGGCTATAAAACGGAACGTAATCCGGTCGATGTGTTTATGGATGTGTACGATAGCAATGGTAATTTTCTGCGGGGTTATTACCTCGGCATCGAATACGAATACCAGGATCTGATGCACTGTAACTGGGGTTGGGATGCATCGGGTAACGGATATTTCCATACGGGCGTATTCGCGCCGCAACGACCGGTATATCCTGATTGGGATAACGCCGGAGATGCTCATGATCCCTATATCAGGGACTTGAAGATCATAAAAAACATACGGCTATGAAAGCGATTCTTTTCACGGGAGGACTTCTCTTCCTGCTTTCCGGGTCAGGTTGCTCAAAATCGTCCGATCCTAATAACGATTTGCCGAGTATCTCTCCCCAATTGATCAAATTGTATGACGATCCGCAAGGGCTGGTTGCCGAGGCCTCGGAACAACAGGGATTTGATAAGTTGCACGGTTTTTACCCTACCGGAAAAACGATGTTGGATGTGCGCTCGACAACGTTTACTGACAATGCAATTATGCAGACCTGCATAATTAACAAATCGACTCAGCCGGAACGGTTTGATTCTTTGGTCAGGGCGCATGGCGATACGCATTGGAATAATTGGAGTACGTTTGGTCCGCCTTGCATGTTCCGCGTAACGACAGGACTGCATGTGACGTGTGACCGGGATTATGATACAAATCATCTTGCCGGGACACTGCTCGACGATTTGCTGACTATCCATTATATGAGTGCCGACGGTATTTTGGTTGATGGCGAATATATTCTGCCTTCTCCTGCAGAGGAGGAACTTAAACCTAATTATCAGATGGGCGAGTGCGATGCCAAACTAAACGAATTTAACAATATGCGGCTTAAACTGGTATCATTGAGGTTCACATTGCTGTTCATTAAGAATCCATCTGAAACAAGCGATTACGTCTTTACCTGCACTTACACGAACGAGGACGGTAAAAAGCTGACCGCCTCGACCGATCCGTTGCGGATTCAGGGCGAACGATGATAGGGTCTGCCTGGGTAATAGACGGCTATATGAGGGCGCGTGTTCCGGTCGATGTGTTTATGGATGTGTACGACAGCAACGGCAACCTGCTCCGGGGGTATTATCTGGGCATTGAAAACGAGTATCATGATTTCGTGCATTGCAACTGGGGCTGGGACGGGAACGGCTATTTCCTGCACACGTGGCTGTTTCCCAAGAGTCCGGAGATACCGGACGCGGGGACGGGTCATGCGGACGTAAGCATTCGCCCGTATACGAATGATTTGAAAATTATAAAAAGAATCTGGCGATGAGTGCACGAATATTCATTTTTCTGGTTTGTTGCATGGGGATGTTCGGGTGTAAGGAGTGGTATCCTGTGCCGACCTATCCGAATTTGATAAAAGAATACGACGATCCCCAGCAGATGAAATTTTACGGCTGGGAGGGGAACGCCAAAAAACCGGCAGGGCCGGTTGCCTTGGAGGATGTGATGTGGGTCGTCGGTCCCGACCATGAAGGCCTTATTTCGCAGGTGACCAATTCCAACCGTTTCGATTCGCTGGTTGTGGCACACGGAGACGATCATTGGAATCGCGGGTTTCAGTTTTGGCGCTGTATGTTTCGTGTGACGACAGGTTTGCATATCGTGTGCGACCGGGATTACGACGCCGGCCATCCGGCGGGGACGTTGCTGGACGACCTGATTTCCGTTTACTACAAGGGCCTCGACGATTTTCTGGTCCATGGCGAATATATGCTGCATTTCGTTACGGAGCAGCAGAAGAGAAATAAGTGGAGTTTTTATGAATTCGAAGAAATGCTGTCGGAGTTTAACCTGAAACGGCATAAACTGATCGGATCCTCTTTCGTTTTCAGGTTGAAAAAAGCTCCCGCAGTAACCGGGGAGTATGTGTTCACCTGCACCTGGACCAACGAGGACGGCAAAAAGCTGACCGCCTCGACCGATCCGTTGCGGATTCAGGGGGAGGAGTGATTCCGGACCGTTTGCATGCGGGACAGACCGCGCAAAAGAGAACAGGCCTGCCCCACGAGCAGGCCTGTTTGTGTCTTGTCGCTATGTCCTGTGCCGTTGTGCCGCCGGCTTATCGGCCGGTTTCGGGGATGTGCAGCCCGCTGCAGGCTTTGGCACGTTTGGCCATTGTCGAGGCGAAAACGAATTCGTTGAGCTCCCGGTTGTCGGAATTCAGGATGTCGTGCTTGTTGCCTTCCCACCACTTCTCCCCTTTGTAGATGAAGATCACGTGTTCGCCGATCTCGAGCACCGAGTTCATGTCGTGCGTGTTGATGATCGTGGTGATGTTGTACTCCTCGGTGATCTCCTTGATCAGGTTGTCAATCACCACCGAGGTCATCGGGTCGAGGCCCGAATTGGGCTCGTCGCAGAAGAGGTATTTGGGGTTCATCACGATCGCGCGTGCGATGGCTACGCGCTTGATCATACCGCCGCTCAGCTCGGCGGGGTAGAGATCGTTCACATCCTTGAGGTTGACCCTTTGCAGGCAAAAATTCACGCGGTCGCGTTTCTCTTTCGAGCTTTGGTTGGTGAACAGGTCGAGCGGCAGGCGCACGTTCTCTTCGACCGTGGAGGAGTCGAGCAGTGCGCCGCCCTGGAAGATCATGCCGATCTGCTGGCGGATCGCCTTGCGCTCGGTGAACGAGAGGGAGGTGTAACAGACGTCGTCGTAATAGATTTGCCCGCTGTCGATCGCGTGGAGCCCGACCAGCGATTTGAGCAGTACGGTTTTGCCCGATCCGCTCTGGCCGATGATCAGGTTCGTCTTACCAGTGGCGAACGTGGCGGAGATGTCTTTCAGCACGACCCTTCCGTCGAAGGATTTTACGATATGTTCGGCTCGGATCATCTTAAGTCAGCATGATTTGGGTGAGGATCAGGTTGAAAATCAGGATTACGATGCTGCTCACCACCACGGCTTTCGTGCTGGCGCGGCCCACTTCGAGCGAGTTGCCGTTGGCGTAGTAGCCGTAGAAACCCGAAATGGAGGTGATGATGAAGGCGAAGACCGACGACTTGACCAATGAATAGGTGATGTAGAACGGCTTGAAGTCGTAGCGGATGCCGGTGAGGTAGGCCTCGGGGTTGACCGCACCGGTCAGCAGCGAGATCACGTAACCGCCCGCCACGCCGATGCCCATGCTCATGATCGTCAGGAACGGGAAAAAAAAGACGGTGGCGATGATCTTGGGCAGGATCAGGTAGCTGGCCGAGTTGACGCCCATGATCTCCAGCGCGTCGATCTGTTCGGTGATGCGCATCGTGCCGATTTCGGAGGCGATGTTCGACCCCACTTTGCCGGCGAGGATCAGCGCGACGACCGTCGACGAGAACTCCAGCAGCATCGACTCGCGCGTGGCATAGCCGATCAGGTATTTCGGAATGAACGGCGACTGCAGGTTCAGCGCCATCTGGATCGTGATTACGGCGCCCATGAACACCGAGATGATCGCGACGATGCCGATCGAGTTGAGCCCGAGGCTCGCCATCTCGACCAGGATCCGCTTGCGGTAGATCGAGAACTTCTCCGGACGGGAGAAGGCCTTGCTCATCAGCATGAAGTAGCGCCCGATCAGTTCAAAAAAGTTTTTCATCCGCCTGTTGCTTTCAGGGTTTCCCGGGGTCGGCCCCCGGCTGCGGTTCTATTGTGGTCCCGGACAGGCCGCAGGACGGGGCGTCCGGTTGTTCTGTTGCTTTGTCGTTCAGTCGTGTTTTTCCGCTGCCGTTTTCCGCTGCCGTTTGCGCAAAAGCACGCTCAATTTCCGTTCCCTTTTTGTGTTCGACGGGATTCTTGCGTGGGAGTACACCCTGATCCCGGCGGTATCTTTATTTTTGCTGCGGTTCCCGGCCGGAAGCATCCGCATCGGTTCCGCTTTCTGTTTCGCGGCTGACCTTGATCTCCTCGTATTCGACGTAGTCGCCCACATCGCCGCTGACACGCTTCTGGGTCATGCGCGTCTGTTCGACGGTCACCTTGCCTTCTGGCTTCGGTTTAGCGTTGCGGGAGTGTCCGCCCCCTCCCCAGGTGTAGGTGCGGAAAAACGGGTTGCCGCCCTGTTCGAACTCCTTTTGCTTGCGGATGATCCAACGGCGCAGCAGGAGCCGCCCGAGGAGCCCCGCGAGGTAGAAGCCGACGATAAGGAAAAATATAAAGCTCAGCACGCTGTCCATAGTTTATAGGTGGTGTTCCGTTAGCGGGAAGCGGGAGGCCGCTGCGGGAGGCGTACCCGGACGGGCCACCTTCCTGCGGGCGGAGGGCACTCCCGTAGTGCTCCGCACACACTCCTGCAATTCACAAAGGTAACGGTTTTATCCGAAAACACAACGTTGCACGGGAGGACTTCCGTGTGCAGGCGGAGGAAGTTTTGGTAATAATTTTGCAGTGAACCGGATTAAACCTATATTTGTAATCCGTTAAAACGCTATGGAAAACATGGAATTGACAAAGCTGACCGCTATATCCCCGATCGACGGCCGTTACCGCGACAAGTGCGAGGTGCTGGCCGATTATTTCTCCGAATATGCGCTAATCCGCTACCGTGTGCTGGTGGAAGTGGAGTATTTCATCGCGCTGTGCGGACTGCCGCTGCCCCAGCTCGCCGGCGTGGACAAGGCCGCCATGGAGAAGCTGCGCGACGTTTACCGCGACTTCAGCGAAGCCGATGCGCTCCGGGTCAAGGAGATCGAGCAGACGACCAACCACGACGTGAAGGCGGTCGAGTACCTGATCAAAGAGAAGATGGACGGATTGGGATTGCAGCCGTTCAAGGAGTTCGTGCACTTCGGGCTCACCTCGCAGGATATCAACAACACCGCGATTCCGTACAGCCTCAAGGAGGCGACCAACGACGTTTACTATCCGCTGCTCGAGGAGCTGATCGCGAAACTCGTTTCGCTGGCCAAGGAGTGGGGCGAGATTCCGCTGCTGGCCCATACGCACGGACAGCCCGCATCGCCCACGAAACTGGGCAAGGAGATATGTGTCTTCGTGGACCGGCTCAAAAAACAGCTCGCGATGCTGCGGTCGATTCCGGCCCCGGCGAAGTTCGGCGGCGCGACCGGCAACTTCAACGCACACATGGCGGCCTATCCGCAGGTGGATTGGGTGGCGTTCGCGAACCGCTTCGTGAACGGCGTGCTGCGCCTCGACCGTTCGCAGGTGACCACCCAGATCGAGCATTACGACAATATCGCCGCGATCTTCGACGGGTTCCGGCGTATCAATACGATCCTGATCGATATGTGCCGCGACATCTGGACGTACGTGTCGATGGAGTATTTCAAACAGAAGATCAAAGCCGGCGAGGTGGGTTCGTCGGCCATGCCGCACAAGGTGAATCCGATCGACTTCGAGAATGCGGAGGGCAACCTCGGTATCGCCAACGCGATCTTCAACCACCTGTCGGGCAAACTGCCCGTATCGCGTTTGCAGCGCGATTTGACCGATTCGACCGTGCTGCGTAACGTCGGCGTGCCGATGGCGCATACCGTGGTGTCGTTCAAGTCGATCCTCAAGGGGCTGAATAAGCTGATCATCAACCTTGACAAGATCAACGAAGACCTCGAAAACAACTGGGCCGTGGTAGCCGAAGGTATCCAGACGATCCTGCGCCGCGAAAGCTATCCGAACCCTTACGAGGCGCTCAAGGCGCTGACCCGGACGAACAAGGCGATCACGCACGAGGATATCCGCAAGTTCATCGATACGCTCGACGTCTCGGAGAGCGTGAAGGAGGAGCTGCGCCGCCTCTCGCCGCAGACCTATACCGGTGTGTGCAACTATTAGCCTCCGGATATGACAAAGCGGGCGGCGGGAGCAATCCTGCCGCTTTTTTGTGCCGCAAAAGTGTTTTTCGTGCGGTCTTCAGGTGTTTTGCATGCGTCTGCTGTGCGCTGTTTGTGCGCTGTTTGTGCGCTGTTTGTGCGCTGTTTGTGCGCTGTTTGTCATCGCCGCTCGGTACCGGGCGAATTTTATGCACGAGGGCGGCCATCTTGGAACGGAATGTGTATGGATTACAACCGTCTGATCTTCCGGAAAGGAGGCCTATGGCGGAAAAACGATAAGCCGATGGTGGAGAAGGTGACGCCCCGGGAGTGGGGCGAATTGCTCGAAGTGTGGGAGAGCGCCGTGCGCGCCACGCACGATTTCCTCAGCGAAGAGGATTTGCAGTTCTATAAAAAAGCGATTCCGGAACGTTATTTGCCGGAATTATGCGTATATTGTTTACGGAACGAGGCCGGGCGCATGCTGGGCTTTTTAGGCGTATCGGCCTCGGAGATCGAGATGCTGTTCGTCCGCGACGAAGCGCGGGGACGGGGCGTGGGCCGTGAGTTGCTGGAGTATGCGACCGGGGTATTGGGTCTGACGCGGCTCTGGGTGAACAGCCAGAACGGGCAGGCCGCCGGCTTTTACCGCCGGATGGGATTCTGCGAGACCGGGCGTTGCGAGCGGGATCCGGAAGGGAAACCCTATCCGCTGTTGCGGATGGAATTGCCCGGGGGCCGGTAAACGGGCCGGAGGGCGCTGAAGTCCGGTGCGCGTGGTGCGGATGCCGGGAAGCTCGGGCGTTGCCCGAAGGACGGGGCGCACCGGTTCCGGTGCCGTTGATTGTGGAATGATTTGTTTGAATCAAGATAGGAAATAATTGTCAGTAAGAAAAATTGTCTAATCGATTAAAAGTAACGAAAAGATGAAAAAGTACAAATGCGAAGTGTGCGGATACATTTACGACCCCGCCGTAGGCGATCCCGATAACGGTATCGAACCGGGTACACCGTTCGAAGATCTGCCTGAAGATTGGGTGTGCCCCGTTTGCCAGGAAGGCAAGGAGGTTTTCGAAGAGATCTAAGCGGTTCTCGTACCGTCAAAAAGCAGGAGCGCCCCGCAAGGGGCGCTCCTGTCGTATTTGGATCAGAGCTGCGGAATGCATCACCGGTCAGGAACAAGCACGAAGCAAATGCAGGCGGGGACAGACGGCCCGATGCGTCTCTCGGGGTCCGCGATGATACGTGTTTCCGGGCTGCATGACTGTGCGCGTGCGCATATTCTCCGGTTGGGGTATGTTTCTGTATTTACTGATATGGTTATATTAACTATATGATTATTAAATATTTATATTATTTAAGCCCGGCGAGAGGGCGATCTCGCGGCCGTTCCAGACGAAGCGCCCGGTGAGCGTGCCGGGAAGGGTCACTTCGCCCCGGAGCCCGCCGTGGCCGGAGACGGTGCTGTTCCGGCCGCCGCTGTTCCGGTTGCCGGGCTGCGTACGGCGCAGTTCGACCCGGATGTCGCCCTGCGGGTGCGGCACGACGCCGGAAATCCGGTTCAGGTGCCCCGGGTGCGGCTCGATCCTGACGCTGGCGAAACCGGGGGTGTCGGGTTCGACGCCGAGGATCGTCGCGAGGAAGTCGTAATTGGGGCTGGAGCTCCATGCGTGGCAGTCCGACCGGGTCGGTTCAGGATTCTCGGCGAAGGTGCTGAGGCCCATGTCGATCATGTCGTACCATGGTTGCAGCATCGTGCTGTAACGGTCGGCCAGCCCGGTCTTTTTCAGCGCGCGGGTCAGATAGAAACGGTAGTAGAAAGTGGCCTGCGAGATGGTCGTGTCGCTGTCGATGCGGTTGAAGACCTCCTGCTGCTGTTCCGCGGGAATCGCATCGGTGAGGATGCCCATGATGTTCGCGTGCTGACTGAAGGTGGGACTGCCGATGTAGTCGTGCAGCATGCCGCGCTGCTCGTCCCAGCACTGTTCGTAAGTGGTGGCGGCCAACTGCCTGCCGATCGAATCGTAGCGCGCGGCACCCGCCCGGTCGCCGAAGCGGGCGAGCAGTTCGGCCCCGTCGCGCATGGCCGAGGAGAGGTTCAGCGTGATGATCGACGACCCGGCCTTTTCACCTTCGGGCGGGCAGCCGGGACGTTCGGGCACCCACCAGGCGCGTACCCAGTCGACGAAACTCCAGTGCGGCATCCGGCTGCGGAGCATACCGGTTGCGGGGTCGATCTGGCCGACGTACCATTCGAGTACGGACCGTATCCCGGGCAGGAACTGCCGCACGAACGCCTCGTCGTCGCGGTGCATCCAGTAGTCGTGCACCATGTTGATCCAGTAGAGCGAGAAGGGCGGGATGTACTGCATCTGCAGGTTCGGGTAGCGGCTGGCGGTGATTCCCTCCGGCGAGCGCGAGAGGTCGAAAGCGCGGATCGCCTGCCGCATGAGGCGGTCGTCGCCCGATACGTAGAGCGAAATGAGCGCCTGGATACGCGTGTCGCCCACGTACTGCAACTGTTCGTAGTAGGGGCAGTCGAAATAGGTTTCCATTGCGCAGAGGCGTGCGGTGCGCCAGCCCACCTCCCAGATCTTGGCCAGCCCCGGGTCGTCGCACGAGAACGAACCGCGTTCGGTGAAGGGGTATCCGGTAAAGCGGCCGTAGAGGTCCTCGATGGTGAGCGGGTCGCCGGCGGTGGTGATGTCGAGCTGGATGTAGCGGTAGGTGCGGAACCACACCGGGCGGTAGAGACGTCCCTCGGCGCCGTCCGGGCGGACGATGTCGTAATGGGTCAGTTCGATCGTACGGCCGTCGATCTCGTTGCGGTTGCCTTTTTGTTTATGGCTGTCGAAGAGCGCTTCGCCGTAGGCGAGGCGTACCGTCGCGCCCTTGCCGCCGCTGAGGATCAGTTCCGGATAGGCATTGGTCAGGAAGGTCTGGTCGAGCAGAATCGAGCAGGTGGTGCGGGCGGGAATTTGCAGCGGGTCACAGCCCGAGATGAAGTCGCTCACCCGGGCGAGTCCTTCGCTGCGGCGGATCTGCGGGATGCGCAGCGGGGTCTCCTCCATCAGTGGAATCTGGCGCGGCACGAGCGCCCGCTGGTAACCGCCGTAGATCGAATGGCCGAACGGGATGCCTTCACCCTCGGCACGCACGGCGTGCCACGAACTGTCGTCGTAACCGGGCTGTTCCCATCCCCACGGATAGCGGTTGCCGTCGATCTGTTCGAAGAATCCGACGTAGGAAACCGGGGTCGGGGCGATCGCTTCGTTGCGGAAAACCTTCCATTCGCCCGGGGTGTTGACGGCCGATTCGGCCTCGGTGTTACCCTGCACGAGCAGGCCGCTCATGAACGATACCTGCGCCTGCGGTTTCAGCTCGCCGCCGTTCCACACCTGCACCGCAAGCGTGTTGCGGCCCGCATGCAGCAGCGGTGCGATGTCTACCGTCTCGTAATACCAGCTGCGCAGGTCGCCGCGCGCCGAACCCCAGCAGGCCGGGGTGCCGTTCACGAAGAGGCGGTAGCGGTTGTCGGCCGTGATGTTGATGACGAACGTTTCGGGCTGTGCGGCCAGGTCGAAGCTGCGCCGGAAATGGTAGACGCCGAAGTCATAGGGCGACGATTCCCCGTCGCGGGCCCAGCGGGTTTCCCATGTGGCCGTCAGCAGGCCGGAGTCGGGAGCCTCGGTGCGGACGGAGGGAAACGCGGCGATCGGCCGGGTGTTGCGTATGGCGGTTTTCGGTTCCGCCGCCCCGGCGGCGCCGATGACGGTGGAAGGCGAGGCGGCTGCACGGATTTCCGGGGAAGAGGCGCTCCAGCAGAGCAACAAGCCGAGGCAGGCAAACGGGAAGGTCGGTTTCATCGGTATGGGTCTTTTTGAGGTTTAGCGGTTTTGTCTGAGTCTGGGTTCGGGTGATTCAGGTCGTTTGGGTAGGTGCGGTAATTTGGTCGATTCGGGTTCTTCACGTCATTCAGGTACTTCGGTCGGACCGGCAGGCTCGGGCCATTCGGCTGGTGTCGGCCGCACGGATGGTTGGGGCACCCGGACGGTTGGGGAAAGGGGGCGGAAACTGAAACCTTTCCGGAGTGCGGAATGTCCCGGAAAAGGGGTGCCTTGCGGGGGGAACGCTTTACAACCGGCGGAAACTCACCGGAAAAAATCGGATGGGTTCGTTTTTTTTGCACGGCGGCGGAATTTTTTTCGCCCTTCCGCGCGACGGCCGGAAACCCTTTCAAGCCCCGTAAATCCTAATGCCGGACCCTGTAAGCAAAGATAGCAAAATCGTTCGGAATACCGCCCCGTGAAAACAGTTTTTCGCGCTAAAAAGAGGGTAAACGGCTTATAGCCAAAATTCAGGCAGGGAATTTGATATTATCCCCTGCAAATGGGTAACTACTGATAAACGTATAGAGACTCCCAATAACTTTATTCAATATTTTAATCTTTTAAAGCTATGAAAAACTTATTCCTTGTGATGGCAGCCAGCCTGTTCGGCCTGAGCGCATCCGCCCAAGTCCTGATTACCGACGCCGAATACCTTTCGCGCCGTACGGAACGCGTCGAAGCCCGCGCTGCGCGGAATTCCGCCGACCTGAAGCGCATGGACTCGATCGTGATGTCCAAAGGCTACCGTTTCGTGCCCGACCAGTTCCAGCAGATGCCCGCCGGCGTGGCACACACCATTTACAATCCCAACTTCATGCTGACGGTAAAACCGTCGTATGTGGACATCGACCTGCCGTATATCCAGAACGCCGTTGCAGGTCCCGCCATCATCACTTCGCTCAATGCGCTGATGCCGCAGGTGCAAGGCTATGCCGCCGTGCAGAACTCCGACGGCTGGACGATTACCTTCCAGACCGATGCGATGACCGAATACACGTATACTTTCACGCTGACGATCTATTCGCTCACGCAGGAAGGCGTACTGACCGTCGCTACCGACCAGTTCAATACCGTGACCTACCAGGGTACGGTCAAAGCGCTGTTCTAAAAGTAAAACCACTACGGCGATGAAGAAAGGGATTTTGTCGGTTTTGATGCTGCTCGCGGGAACCGTGGTTTTCGCCCAGCGGCCCTCTCTGCCGGTCACTTCTGCGGAGTTTGCTCCGGGAACGGTGCGCCGGCAGGCCCGGGCCGAAGAACGGGCCGAACGCAACGCACGTTTCATAGCCCGGCAGGACAGCCTGGTGCAGTCACGCAACTTCCAGTTCCTGCCCGTCAGCGTGCTCGAGGTGCCCGGCGGAGGCGAGCAGACGATCAACAACATCTACTACTACCTCGCCGTTTTCCCCGACCATATCGAGGTGCACCTGCCTACGCTGAGGGGCTACCTGAATCCTTATGTCGAGGTACTCAATTTCGATGCGCCGCGACCGAAGGATTACAAGGCTTCGAAGACCCAGTCGGGCTGGAATATTTCGTTCAATGCGGCCGACGGGGAGGGGAATGTCTACACATTCGGCATCAACCTTTTCACGGCTACGGGCGAGGCGATCATGACGATGCTGACTCCGCGGAGTACCATCAAGTACGTGGGGTCGCTGGCGGCCAATGAGCCGCTGCTGAACACGCCGCCGTCCGGGGCGAGGTAAGCGCAGGTATTGAAACAGGGAAGGCCCTCCGCATTTGCGGAGGGCCTTTTTGTCTGCGTCCTTCCCTTTTGAACTTTTCCCTTTTTTGGAAAGGTAAGGCCATTTGCGGGTTGCTCGCTTCGGAACCGGTGACCTGCTGAAGCATTCGGTCGTGGGGGACTGAACTAGCCAGGATCGGACAAGGAGCCGAAGACGAAACCGGAGCGATAAGCCGCATGTATGAAGAGCGAGATGCGTGACGAATCGGATCCGGTTGATGTCGATAATCTCGTGGCTCAGTGAACGCATGGTTGCCTCCCGTGCGCGGAGCGTCCGGGGGGCGGGGACTACCGGGGCAGGCGGATGCCGATGCGGGCGAGCAGGCCGTCGAGGGTGGCGTTGAGCTGCGGGCTCGTGTTGGTGTAGTAGACTGTGGCGCCGAACAGCAGCGAAATGACCAGCGTGCGTACGGCGGCGTCGAGGATGAAATTGCCCAGGTAGGGGATCAGTGCCGAGAGGCCCACCATGGCCCCTGTGAGCAGCACGATCCAGCAGTCGGTGGCGGCGAACGGTTGGATGCGGAAAAATTTCCACACGAAACCGATGCGGATCAGGTTGTAGACGATCACGGTGCTCATCGTGGCGATCGCCGCACCGTTCATGCCCAGCGACGGGATCAGCGCGGCGTTCATGCCCACCAGCAGCACCGAGAAGGTGAAGTCGTAGCGGTAGCGCTTGCTCGTGATGAGGATCACCCCCGTGAGGCCCGCGTACATTTCGAAGATGCGTCCCAGTCCCAGGAAAAGGAATACGTAGCGTCCGGCCGAGTAAGAGGCGGGCATCAGCGAGAAGATGTTGTCCAGGTTGATCCAGATCGCGAGGAAAAAGAAGCAGCCTACGATCAGGTTCATCAGCGACACGTCGCGGTGGATGCGCTGCATGCCGGCCATATCGCGCTCTTTCCACAGGTTCGTCACCACCGGCGTGGCTACCTTCACCATCGAGCGGTAGGGGATCAGCATCGCGCTGACCATGTACATCATGATCGCATAGATACCGCCCTGCATCAGCCCTTCCATACCTGCCAGCATCGTCTGGTCGATCACGTTGGTCAGGAACACCGACGCGCCGCCGAGGTACTGCCACAGGCCGTAGATGCCTGCGATCGTGACGAGCTTTTTGGTGCGCGAGGTAATTACCGGATGCAGGTGGGATTCGCGCAGGTAGAGCGTGTAGAGCAGCAGGATCAGCATCGGGACGAAGTAGATCGCGATGTAACCGACGATGAACTGTTCGAAGTTGAGCACCCCCAGCGCATAGAGCGAAATTTCGGCGGTAATCAGCAGCCGCAGCAGCACTTCGTTGACCGCCGACGAAATGATCGTGCGCGAGAGCGCCTGCAGCCACGCGCTGTAAAAGTTATAGAAAAGGGTCGCCAGCCCGAGCGGGATCAGCAGCAGGTAATATTCCGACAACAGGGGGGACTCCTTGGCGAAGTAGTTCATCACCGGTTCGCGGAAGATCAGGAAGAGCGCCGTGAAGAGCACGAAACCGACGCTGACCCCCAGTGCCGACCAGAAGAAGAGGCCGTTGTGACGTTTGTCCGCCGTGCGGAAAAACGGGAAGAACTTGACGACCGTCGAGTTGATGCCGAGGGCCGAGAACTGCGCGTACATCACCGCCAGAGAAACGAGGATGCTGGTCAGGCCGACCTGCTCCTCGCTCAGGAAGTTCGGGAACAGCAGAATCTTGTTGACATAGCCCACCACGACTCCCACATAGGAGAGGACGGTGATCGCGATGCTGTCCCGTTTGACGATGCCCATGGCGCTTCGGTTTCGGTGTTGGTGTTCGGTTTGCGTGGCTGCCCGATCCGGGGGCTCTCGGCTGCGGCTCGGGCAGCGGTGCCGGGAGCATTCGCGTTTCGCCGCTGTGCGGTCGTGCCGCCGGGAGCCCGCTGCCGGTATGCTACATTCTTTCCGGTACGCCGATGCCCAGCAGGCGCATCGATGCGGAGAGCGTGCGGGCTACCGTCGCGGCCAGCGTCAGGCGCAGCGCCTGCTTGGCCGGGTCGCTTTCGCGGATCACCGGGAAGTCGTGGTAGTAGCTGTTGTAGCTTTTGGCCAATTCGAACGCGTAGTTCGCGATGATCGACGGGGCGAAATTATCGGCGGCGGCGGTTACCGTCGCGGGGTAGTCGGTCAGCATGCCGATCAGCGCCACCTCCTCGGGAACGAGCAGCGAGCCGTCGACCTGCCCGGCGGGGGCGATGCCCTGTGCGGCGGCTTTGCGCAGCACGGACTTGATCCGCGCGTGGGTGTATTGGATAAAGGGGCCGGTGTTGCCGTTGAAGTCGATCGACTCGCGCGGGTCGAAGAGCATCGTCTTGCGCGGATCGACCTTCAAAATAAAATATTTCAGTGCGCCGAGGCCCACCATGTGGCAGATGTCGGAGATTTCCCGTTCGCTCAGGCCGTCGAGCTTGCCCAGCTCCTGCGACATTTCGCGGGCCGTGGAGACCATCTCGCCGATCAGGTCGTCGGCGTCCACCACCGTTCCTTCGCGCGATTTCATCTTGCCTTCGGGTAGTTCGACCATTCCGTACGAGAGGTGCGTGATCTGGTCGGCCCACGGGTAGCCCAGCTTGCCGAGGATCAGTTTCAGCACCTGAAAATGGTAATTCTGTTCGTTACCCACGACGTAGATCATCGCGTCGAGGCGCTCCTCCTTGAAACGGGTGAAGGCGGTGCCGAGGTCCTGGGTCATGTAGACCGACGTGCCGTCGCCCCGCAGCAGCAGTTTCTGGTCGAGGCCGTCTTCGGCCAGGTCGATCCAGACCGAGTTGTCCTCCTTGCGGAAGAAGACGCCCTTGGCGAGCCCCTCTTCGACGAGCGACTTGCCCAGCAGGTAGGTCTGCGATTCGTAGTATACCTTGTCGAAGTCGACCCCCATCGCTTCGTAGGTCTTGTCGAAACCCTCGTATACCCAGCCGTTCATCGTCTCCCACAGCTTGTAGACTTCCGGGTCTTTGGCTTCCCACTTGCGCAGCATCTCCTGGGCCTGCTGCATGATCGGGGCCTCTTTTTTCGCGTCGTCCTCGCTTATGCCTTTGGCGGTTAACTCTTTGATTTGTTGTTTGTAGGCTTTGTCGAAAGCGACGTAGTATTTGCCCACGAGGTGGTCGCCCTTCATGCCCGACGAAGCGGGTGTCTCGCCATTGCCGTAAAGCTTCCAAGCCAGCATCGACTTGCAGATATGGATGCCGCGGTCGTTCACCAGATTGGCCTTGATGACGTTATGGCCGTTGGCCCTGAGTATCTGCGCCACGGAGTAACCCAGCAGGT
>ERZ827490.1566-NODE-1566-length-28840-cov-3.776203_pt1 | contig 28840 bp, 29 predicted proteins | sample MGYA00519770_ERZ827490 | MGnify/ENA primary metagenome ERZ827490 (study PRJEB31778, sample SAMEA3449324) | human gut metagenome | biome: human gut; feature: human-associated habitat; material: faeces | place: United Kingdom | collected 2010/2012 ...
CAGAATGAAAAATTCACTTCGCATCTTGGCGCATTCTCATTTGGAAATAGTATAAAAACAGACCGAGAGTCGGCAAAAACCGACCGAAATCTCATAAAAACAGACCGAAAGTCGGAAAAACAGACAGAAAGGGAAGCAAATGGCAGGAAAGATTCAGCTCCTGTCCGATGAGGTCATTGGCAAAATCGCGGCAGGCGAAGTGGTGGAGCGTCCTGCCGCCGCCATCAAGGAATTGGTGGAAAACTCGCTGGACGCGGGGGCCAGCGCGGTTACGGTGGAAATCCGCGACGGCGGCATCAGCTATTTCCGCGTGACGGACAACGGCAGCGGCATCCGCGGCGAGGACATCCGCATGGCGTTTGAGCGCCACGCGACGAGCAAAATCCGCCGCACGGATGATTTGTTCAGCATCCAGACGCTGGGTTTCCGCGGCGAAGCGCTGGCGTCCATCGCGGCGGTGGCGCATGTCACCTGCACAACACGCACGAAGGCAGACCAAAGCGGCATCAAGGTGCAGAACAACGGCGGAACGATTGAGTCCATCGAAGAAGCCGCCTGCCCCGAAGGTACGACGTTTGTCGTCCGCAACCTCTTTTTTAACACCCCAGTGCGCCTGAAATTCCTCAAAAAGCCGGTCACGGAGGCAGGCTATGTGTCCGACCTGATGATGCGGCTGATTTTGTCCCGCCCGGACGTGTCCTTCCGCTACATCAGTCAGGGCAAAACGCTCTACCACTCCGCGGGCGACGGCAAGCTGTCCTCCGCCGTGTTCAGCATCTACGGGCGCGAAATGCTCCGCTCCATGCACGAGGTGGACGGGCACCAGGCAGGGCTGATATTGAAGGGCTTCGTCGGCGTGGGCGAAAGCGGGCGCGGCAGCCGAAACCACCAGTCGTTCTTCATCAATGGGCGATATATGAAGTCGTCGATTTTGTCCGCGGCGGTAGAAGCGGCGTGCCGGGAGCGCGTATTGTCCGGCAAGTACCCGACGTGCGTGCTGCACTTGACCATGCCGTATGACACGGTGGATGTCAACGTGCATCCGAACAAGCTCGAAGTCCGCTTCCAGAACGAAGCGGCGGTCGCGGAGGCGGTCGAGGCGATTGTGGCGGATGCGCTGGCGGACAAAGCGCCCGTTGAGCAGCCAGATGTGCTGCGCCTGACGCCTGAACCGCCGCCGGCGGTGCCCGTGACGGTCGTTCGGCAGCCCGTGGCGGCGAGTGAGACTGTGCAGCCGGAAGCTGCTGTTCGTCCGGCTGTTCCGCCGAAGGCAGAGAAAAAACCGACCGTCGGTACGGAAATTCCGCAAAAGGCGGCAATCCCCGCGAAAAACCCGCCGATTCCGACACCAAGCACCCCAGCGGAAAAGCCGTCCGAGCCGCCGAAACCCGCGCCGGATGATGCCATTCCCGCGTGGAAGCAGCCGCTGGTGATGCGCAGCCCGTCGGCACTGGCGCAGCATTACAACGCCGAACCCGCCGTACCGCCGCCTACGAATCCGCTAAAACCGACCGCAAGTCTGGTTTCGCCGATACCGGTGCAGCAGACGATTCTGCCGAATGAACAGACGAACATGCGCATTATCGGCACGCTGTTTGACAGCTACATTCTGGTGGAATATGCGGACAATTTGATGCTGATTGACCAGCAGGCGGTGCATGAACGCGTGATGTTTGACCGCATGATGAAGGCGCTCGACCAGCACCGCTGCGGGCAGGAAATGCTCGTGCCGATGATTGTCAGCCTGACGCGCCGGGAGCAGCAGCTGCTCGACGAGCACGCGCGGGAATTGGCGGACATCGGGCTGGCGGTCGAGCCGTTCGGGGAGAACGAGGTGTCGATTCGCTCAATTCCGATGATCCTCGGTCAGCCGCAGGCGGCGGGGCTGCTGCGCGACATCATCGACCAGCTGGAGAATGAGCGCGGTGTGGTGTCGCTGGAAAAGCGGCGCGCGGCGATTTTGGCGCTGGCGTGCAAGCGCAGCGTTCGCTCCGGCGAGCGCCTAAACGACGCCGACATCCGCGAACTGGTCAGCCGCGTGGCGGATAAGCGCGTCATCCCGGCGAGCCCGCGCGGCACGCCGCTGGTCGTTGCGCTGAACAAAACGGACATCGACCGGCGATTCCGGCGGATGCAGTGAGGTGACAATATCATGAAGGAAACGTGCTGGGTGCTGACAGGCCCGACCGCGAGCGGCAAAACCGCGCTGTCGCTCCGACTGGCACGGACGCATGACTGCGAGATTGTCTGCATGGATTCGATGCAGATTTATCGCGGCATGGACATCGGCACGGCGAAACCGACGGCGGATGAACGCGCGCAGGCGGTGCATCACATGCTAGACGTCGCCGACCCGACGGAGGATTTTTCCGTCGCGCGCTATCAGGAGATGGCGGAAAGCTGCATTGCGGACATTCAGGCGCGCGGGCACCGGGCGCTGCTCGTCGGCGGCACGGGGCTGTATCTCCGGGCGCTCCGGCAGCCGATGGCGATGGGCGAAGCGGCGGCGGATGAAAGCATCCGGCAGGAATTGCAGCAGATTGCGGACGCGCCCGGCGGCAAAGAGCGGCTTCATCAGCAATTGGCGGCGGTTGACCCGGACACGGCGCAGCGCCTGCATTTGAACGACGTCCGCCGCGTAATTCGCGCCTTGGAGGTCTACCGCCTGACAGGCCGTCCGTTCTCGCAGCAGCCGCAAATAAAAACCGACAGTCGGTTTTCTTACCGCGTTGCATCGCTGACGATGCCGCGCGACATCCTCTATGCGCGGATTGAGCAGCGAATCGACCAGATGCTGGCGGACGGGCTGGCGCAGGAAGTCAGCAGACTGCTGAAAAACGGCGTTCCGCGCGACGCGAAGGCGATGAAAGCCATCGGCTACAAGGAAATGATACCGTATGCTTTGGGCGAAACGACGCTGGATGAGGCGGTTTACGCGCTGAAGCTCAACACGCGGCACTACGCCAAGCGCCAGCTGACGTGGATGCGCCGGGAGGAGGACGTCCTGTGGGTGGACGCGCTCGAACCGGATGCGTATGACAAATTGGAAGCGTACTATACGCAAGGAGAAGCAAAATGACCATTGAAGAATTGATTGCACAGGCGGAAAGCGGCTTGACGGCGCAGTTTGCCCGCATTGACCGCATGGAGGAAATTGGGACGCGCCGCGTGCTGGACGCCTTCCGGGAGCATCAGGTGGCGTACCGGCATTTCGCGCCGACGACGGGCTACGGCTATGATGACGTGGGGCGTGATACGCTCGAAAAGATTTTTGCAGAGCTGTTCGGTACGCAGGCGGCGATTGTCCGCCCGCAGATTGCCAGCGGCACGCACGCCATCAGCCTGTGTCTGTTCGGGCTGGTGCTGCCGGGGGACGACATCGTGTCTGCGACGGGGATGCCCTACGACACCTTGCAGGACATCATCGGCTGGGGCGAGGGCGACGCGCCGGTCGGCTCACTGCGGGAAATGGGTGTGAGCTTCCATCCCGTGGCGCTGCGTGACGGCAAAATCGACCTTGACGCGGTGGAGAACGCCATCACCCCGAAGACGAAGCTCGTCATCGCCCAGCGCAGCCGCGGTTATGACTGGCGGCCGTCGCTGATGCCGGAGGAGTTCGCGCCTTTGGCGAAGATGCTGCACGAGAAGCACCCCGGCGTTCGCCTGATGGTGGACAACTGCTACGGCGAGTTCGTATGCGAGAAAGAACCGAGTCACTACGGGGCGGACGTGTGCGTTGGCAGCCTCATCAAGAATCCGGGCGGCGGACTTGCCCCCACGGGCGGCTACATCGTCGGCACGCAGGACGCCATTGAGCGTATCGCTTACCGCCTGACCGCGCCGGGCATCGGGCTGGAAGTTGGTTCGTATGCCGCAAGCTACCAGCCGTTCTATCAGGGCTTGTTCATGGCGCCGCACACCGTTGCGCAGGCCATTAAGACAGCATGTCTGGCAGCGCGCGTGTTTGAAATCCTTGGCATGACGACGACGCCCGCGGCGGATGAGCCCCGCGCCGACATCATTCAGGCGATTCAAATGCGCACGCCGGAGCGCCTCGTCGCGTTCTGTCAGGGGATTCAGATGGCTTCTCCGATTGACTCGATGGCGCTGCCCGAACCGTGGGATATGCCCGGCTACAATGACCAAGTCGTCATGGCGGCGGGCACGTTTGTCGCGGGCGCGTCGATTGAGCTGTCGGCGGATGCCCCCATGCGCGAGCCGTACACCGCCTACATGCAGGGCGGCCTGACCTACACGCACGGGCGAATCGCGCTGCAAATGGCGCTGAACCGCATGGTGGAACAGGGCGCGCTGACACTGAAGTAATTATGAATTTAGCACGATAGATTTAGATCATACCCCTGCTTTTCCCGGCATACGATGTGCTGGAAAGGCAGGGTTTTTTGCTATGAACGAAACGAAACAGACGGAACTCCGCGTGCGCCCAAGGCGTACAGAACTCGCAGCCAGCAAGCCGGACATCGAGTGGGTGAAAACACCGAAAAAGCATTGGCAGGAGCGGCTGCTGCCCAATCTCGCCATTGCGTCGGCGCTGATGCTCTGCGCGGTTGCGCTGAAAACCGGGGCGATTCCGCCGTTGACGGACGCTGTGCAGTCAGTCATGAGCGCCGCGACGGATGATTCGCTCTTGAACGGCGATTTGGGCAAGCTGTCCTTTGTCAGCAGCATTTTCCCGGAAGCATCGCTCGTTTTCGGTGAATCGGGCGGCAAGCTGACCATGCCGGTGGAAGCGGCAAGTGTCGTGCACGCGTGGTCGCAGAGTGAGCCGTTCATTTCATGGGATGCGCAGACGAAAATTGTCACGTCCGCAATGGCGGGCGAGGTCATCGGCGTGTACCACGGCAATGAGGACGAACGGCTGGTGCAGGTGTTAGGCGCGGACGGGCTGAGCTGCTTGTACGGGAATCTGGCGAGTGTGACGGTCAGCACGGGCGACATGGTGCAGACGGGCGACCCGCTGGGGACGCTTATGGCCGGTCAGCCGTGCGTGATGGAGGTACGGCAGGACGGCTTGAGCGTTGACCCGGCGGTGATGATGCGGCAATGAAGCGAAAAATCGCGACGCTGGGAGAAACGGACATCACGGTGCATCCGGCGGCGGGGATTCTCCTGCTCCTTGGACTCCTGACGCGCTGGCGGGCGCTGCTGATTTGCACTTACGCGAGCATCCTCCTGCACGAAACGGCGCACGCGGCGCTCAGCGCGCTGTGGCATCATCCGCCGCAGGAGGTAGAAATTACGCCGCTGGGCGCAATGATGCGCTTGGAGGACGAGGAACGTCTGCCGCTGACGGCGCGAATCAGCGTGATACTCGCCGGGCCGCTGATGACGCTGATTTTGTGCGCCCTGTCGCTGTGGCTGACGCAAAACGGCGTGATTCCGCGGGAAACGGGGCGGCTTATCTTCCTCGGTAATGCGGGGATTTTGCTGGTGAACCTGCTGCCCGCGCTGCCGCTGGACGGCGGACGGCTGCTGTCAGCGGTCTTGTTGCGCCTCCTGCGGCGGGAAACGTGCTGGCGGGTGATGCGCATCATCGGCACGGCGGCGGGGGCGCTGCTTGTCGTCGGCGGCGTGGTCGGCGCGGTGCGCAGGTGGCAGGGAAGCTGGTCGCTGGCGGCAGCGGGTTGTTTCCTACTATATAGCGCGGTCAGCGCGACGACGAGCACAGCACTGATGGAGCTTCGCGCGCTGATGGACAGGAAAATCCGCATGGAAACGCGCGGAAAACTGCCGATTCAGCCTATGGCGATGCTCTCCACGCGGACGCTGCACCACGCCGTGCGCGCCCTGCACCCAACGCGCATGACGCAATTGTACATCATCGAGCCGGGGACAATGCGGCTTCTTGGCATACTGACGGAGCAGCAGCTGATTGCCGCCTACCTGAGCGCGCCGCAGCGGACATTGGCGGAGGAGGTGGACGCATGACGATTGCGGAACTTGCGCCGGGGCAGTCGGGTGTGATTGCGGCGTATCGCGGGGCGGACGCGGAAGAGCGGCATCTGCTGGACATGGGGCTGACGCCGGGCGTGCGGGTGCGGCTGATTGGCACGGCGCTCCTTGGCGACCCGCTGATTCTGCTCGTGCGCGGCAGCCGCGTGTCCATCCGCCGGCGTCTGGCGCGGCAAATCATCCTGTCAGGTGGTGAGGCGGAATGAAAACGATTGCGCTGGTGGGCAGCCCGAACTGCGGCAAAACGACGCTGTTCAACGCCGTCACGGGGCTGCATCAGCATGTGGGCAACTGGGCGGGCGTGACGGTGGAGCGCAAAGAGGGGACGCAAAATGGCGTCAAGTGGGTGGACTTGCCCGGTGTGTACGCGCTCAGCCCGTATTCGGCGGAGGAAAGAGTGACCATCGACTACTTATCCGGCGGTGATTATGATGAAATCCTGCAAATTGTGGATGCAACCGCCCTCGCGCGCGGGCTGTACCTGACACATCAGCTGACGCAGCTGTCGCGCCCGATGACGATTGCGCTGAACATGATGGACGAGTGCCGGAAGCGCGGCATCACCATCGACACGGAGAAATTGTCGGCGCGGCTGGGCATTCGCGTGCTGCCGATGAGCGCGCGGGATGGCGCGGGCGTCCCGGAACTCCTGCGCACACTGAAAGACAGGGCGAAAACGCCGAAAAGTCCGCCGAGCGCGCCGTACACCGCCATTATCCAGCGGATGAAAAGCGCCCTGCCGGAGGGGAATCTCCCGTCGGAGTTTCGCGCGTGGAAGGCGCTGGAAGGCGATGAGATGGGCGCGGCGGAGGCGGCGCGGGCGGGGCAGGCGCAATTGCGGGCGCAGTCCGGCATATCGGCGGCGGCAGCGCTTTCGGCGCTTCGCTATGCGTGGGCAGATGATCTATGCGCGGCGGTGCGGCAGGGGAATCCTGACAATCCGACGCGGACGGACGTTATCGACGCGCTTGTGCTGCATCCTGTGCTGGCGCTGCCGATTTTGGCGGGGCTGCTGGCGCTCATGCTGTCGCTGGCGTTCGGACGGTTCGGCAGCGGGCTGTCCGACGGGCTCACGAATATCATCCTGATGATACAATCAGCGCTGGACGGCGTGCTTCGGCACTGGCAGGTCGCGGAAACACTGCGGCGACTAATTGTCGAGGGGCTAATGACGGGCGTGGGGAGCGTCGTCAGCTTCCTGCCGATGCTGCTGATACTGTTTGCGTGCCTGTCAATGCTGGAGGACAGCGGCTATATGGCGCGGGCAGCGTTCCTGATGGATCGGCCGATGCGGGCGCTGGGCTTGAGTGGACGGTCGTTCATCCCGCTGCTGCTGGGGTTCGGGTGCTCCGTCCCGGCGGCGCTGTCGGCGCGGTCGATGCGGGGCGAACGCGATCGGCGCTTTACGCTGCTGATGATTCCCTTCGTCTCGTGCAGCGCGAAAATGCCCGTTTTTGCGGCGCTTTCGACGCTTCTTCCCGGCGGCGCGTGGATGATTTTTGCCCTCTGCGCGCTGGGAATTTCGCTGGCGGCGCTGATTGCGCAAATCCTGCGGAAAACGTTGTTTCCGGGCGAATCCGCCGCGTTTGTGATGGAACTGCCGCCGTACCGCCTGCCCCTGATGTCGAGCGTCCTGCGCAAGGTGCTCCGCCGCACGGGCGAGTTCCTCAGCCGCGCGTGCAGCGTGATTCTGCTGTCGTCGGTGGTCGTCTGGCTCATTGGGCGATTCACCTGGACGGGCGCGTGGGCGGCGAGCACGCAGGAGAGCATCCTCGGCAGCATTGCCGGGGCGATTGCGCCGATTTTCGCGCCGCTGGGCTTCGGAAACGTTGCGGTAACGGCGGCGCTGCTGACCGGGCTGCTGGCGAAGGAGAGCATCATCAGCACACTGGCGGTCTTGGCGGGTCAGGGGAGCATCCGCGCGGCGCTGTCGGCGTCCCTGCCGACCCCGGCTGCGGCGTTGGCGCTGATGACGTTCGTGCTGCTGTATCCGCCGTGCGCTGCGGCATCCGCAAGCATCATCAAGGGGCTGAAAAGCCGGAAGCTGGCAGTGCTGATGATCACGGGGCAGTGCCTGCTGGCGTGGATATGCGCGTGGATTGCGTACCGTTTGGCAATCGCTTGACAAATTTCGCGCAGGACAGATTGACAACGCGGCAGAATGCGGCTATAATGAAGATAATGAAATACTGCGGCATCGTGAGGAGCGGCGGCGCAGAATCAGAGATAGAGGAGGTACTTTGATGGATATTCAGGAACTCCAAGAGGTCTGCCGTCAAGTGCGGCGGGACATCATCATTATGACCAACAAGGCGGGTGCTGGCCATCCCGGCGGATCGCTGTCCGCAACGGAAGCGCTCGTTGCGCTGTATTTTGACGTCATGAAGGGCATTGACCCCAAGGATGACAAGAATCCGAACCGCGACCGCTTTGTGCTGTCGAAGGGTCACGCGGCTCCTGCGCTCTATGGCACGCTGTGCGAACGCGGCTATTTCGGACGCGAGGAGTTTGACCATTTCCGTCAGCTGCACGGCATCCTGCAGGGGCATCCGGACGTGAAGAAGTGCCCCGGCGTGGATGCGTCGACGGGTTCGCTCGGTCAGGGCATCTCCATCGCGGTCGGCATGGCGCTGGGCGCAAAGAAGACGGGCAATCCCTGCCACGTCTACACCATCATTGGCGATGGCGAATCGCAGGAAGGGCTTGTGTGGGAAGCGTCGATGGCGGCGGCACACTATCACCTTGATAACCTGACGGTTATTTTCGACCACAACGGCCTGCAGATTGACGGCTCGAATGACGAGGTGATGTCGCTGGGCGATATTCAGGCGAAGTTCAAGGCGTTCGGCTATGACGTGATTGACGTCGCTGATGGCAATGATATGCGGCAGGTGCTGGACGCGCTGCACGCGCCCGCCTGCCCCGGCAAGCCTCGCCTGATTCACCTGCACACCCTCAAGGGCAAGGGCGTTTCCTTCATGGAGGGGCAGGTCGGCTGGCACGGCAAGGCTCCCAATGCAGAACAGACGGCGCAGGCGCTGAGCGAACTGGAGGGCTGAACAAATGGAAAAGAAAGCAATTCGTGTGGCGTATGGCGAGGCCATCGTCAAGCTCGGTGCGGAAAATGACAAGGTGGTCGTGCTGGACGCTGACCTTGCGGCGGCGACCATGACCAATGGTTTCAAGAAGGCGTATCCTGACCGCTTCATCGACTGCGGCATTGCCGAGGCGAACATGGTGGATATGGCGGCGGGTATGTCCACGATGGGGCTGATTCCGTTCTGCTCCACGTTCGCGGTGTTTGCGGGCCGCAGCTACGACCAGATTCGCAATGGCGTGTGCTATCCGAAATTTAACGTGAAGTTTGGCTTCTCCCACGCGGGCATCACGCTGGGCGAGGACGGCGGCTCCCATCAAGCGATTGAGGATATTGCCCTGATGCGCGTGCTGCCGAACATGACGGTGTTCGTCCCCAGCGACGCGACCGAATGCGAGCAGTGCGTCCGCGCGGCGGCGGAAATCAACGGCCCGGTGTACATCCGCACCGCTCGTCTGCCTTCCCCGGTGTACGACGCGCGCCCCTTCACGGTGGGCAAGGGCAACGTCATCAAGGACGGCAAGGACTGCGTGATTTTCACCTGCGGCATCATGCTGGAGCACTGCCTCGAAGCGGTTCAGCTGCTGGCGGAGCAAGGCATTGACGCGGCGCTGGTGTCCTTCCACACCCTGAAGCCCTTTGACGACGAACTCGCCCGCACCTACGCGGCGAAGTGCGGCAAGGTGTTCACGGTGGAGGAGCACTCCATCATCGGCGGTCTGGGCGACGCGGTGGCTTCCGCCATCTGCGGCATGGGGCTGAAGCACTTCGAGAAGATTGGCATCAACGATGTGTTCGGTCAGTCCGGCAAGCCCGCTGCGCTGCTGGAAGAATACGGCCTGACCGGCAAGCAGATTGCCGATCGGATTGCGAAGGCATAATTTCTGCAAGAGATACTGCGGACAGCACTCCGGTGTGGGCGCTGTCCGCTTTGCGTGAGCCTAAATTCAGGAGAACAACAACAATGCGTATGCTGATTGTCAATCCAATCGCTGGGTGCGGCTATGCACTGAAAGTGATGGAACAGGTGCAGAGCGTGCTGACCGCGCGAAACCTCCCGTTTCGTGTGATGCGGACGGAATAACCCGGCTGCGCGGCGAAACTGGCGCGGGAAGCAGTCGAAATGGGCTGCGAAGCCGTCTATGTTATCGGCGGTGACGGCACGTTCAGCGAGGCGGCGCGCGGATTGGCGGGCAGCGGCATTCCGATTGGGCTGATTCCGGCAGGCACGGGCAACGACTTTGTCAAGACGCTCGGCACGCCGAAAGAGCCGATGGCGGCGCTCGATTTCATCCTCAGCCACGAGCCGCGCCCGTGCGACGCGATTGACCTGAACGGGCAGATGTTCTTGAACGTCGCCGGAGCGGGTTTTGACGTGACGGTGCTGGAAAATGTTGCGGATTTTGGCGGAAAAATCCGCGGGCTGCTGCCGTACCTCATTGGGCTGATTCGCGCGATTTGGAAGCATCAGCCGCTGAAACTGACCTACACCGTCAATGGTGAGACGCGGACGAAGGATGCGCTGCTGTGCATTGCGGCGAACGGAAAGTGGATTGGCGGCGGCATCCCGATTTGCCCCGATGCTGTGCCGAATGACGGCGAAATCGACTTCATGGTCGTCGGGCAGCAGCCGCGGTGGAAAGTGCCGTACTATCTCGTGCGCATGATGATGAAACAGATTTTGAACTTTCCGTTTACGGAGCATGTCCTTTGCGACAAAGTGACGGTGTCGTCGCCCGGAATGCATGTCGAGGTGGATGGCGAGATTATCGCCTGCGAACACGCGGAATTTACCATGCATCCCGGCGCGCTGATGCTGTACTGGTGAGGTGCGTATGGCGACGATCAGCATCATCCGCGTGGAAAATCCGGAAAAAAAGGCAGAGATTTCCGCGTACATTCTCCATGCGCTGCCGGATTGGTTCGGTCTGCCGGACAGCACGCAGAAGTATATCGACGACAGCCGAAACATGCCGTTTTTCGCCGCTGTGCGGGAAGGGCAGGCAGTCGGGTTCGCGGCGCTGAAGGCAACCAGCCCCTGCGCGGGGGAAATCTACGTCATGGGCGTATTGCCGGCATATCACCGGAGCGGCACCGGGCGGCAGCTGTTTGCAGCGATTCGGGCGGAAGCAATCGCACGAGGCTGTCGGCTGCTGCAGGTCAAAACTGTGCAGACGGGGCATTACGCGGAGTATGACCGCACGAACGCCTTCTACCAGCGCATGGGCTTTCTGCCGCTGGAGTGCCTGCCGACGCTGTGGGATGAATGGAATCCGTGTCAGGTGTATGTGCTGCCGCTGCAAAATTCGTAACTTTTCTTGTCAAAAAGCAGGAATTTCCGCATTCTGTGGCGAATATATAGAAATATCCGCAGAAAAGGAGGCAACGTTATGGCTGATATTGGAAAGACAGTCAAAGAAATCTGGGAACAGAGCATGAAGGCAGTCAACAAGGCGGCGACGAACATCGCGACCAGCACGAAGCAGAAGGTTGATGAGATGAACATCGTCACGCGTCGGAAGGAACTGCAAAACCAGCTTGGTCTGCGGCTGTATGAGCTGTGGCAGGCGGGCGAGGACGTGCCGGAGACGCTGAAAGCGACGCTGGAGGAAATGCGCGACCTGGAAGTGAAACTGCAGGAGCTGCGCGAAAGCAAGACCGCCGCGCCGGAGGACGAGAAGAGCGCCGAGACGCCGGATTCTGCCGCCCACGCGCCTGACACGACGGACGTGAAAGTGCCGCTGGAGGACGACGACGTGCCGACGATTGAGATGCCGGACATCCCCGAAAAACCGGAGCGCCCGATGGAAGCGCCGAGTATCCACACGGACGACGAAACACCCGCTGAGTGACATCTATTTGCACACAAAAAACGCCATTCCGACGCATGTTGTTCGGAATGGCGTTTTATACTATTTCCAGATTCAACTGCGCCATCTGCTTGCGCCTTTTTCGTTCTGGCGTCCGCTCACTCCATTTAGCGTAGCGCTGCTACGCTGCATTTCGTTCCCGTTAGCCAGAACGAAAAATTCGCCGCGCATCTTGGCGCATTTTCATTTGGAAATAGTATTACTTTTCGGTTAAATCAGCTGCACGTCATATCCGCCCTGCCAGCTGTGCCCGGGCTGAAGCAGCGTCACGAACGGCTTGTCTTCGAAGCGGCCGCTCTCCGTCACCTGACCGGGCATCCCGTGCCACGGCTCCAAGCAGACGTAATCCGCATTCTTCTTTGGCATTGACCAGACCGCCAGCACCTCCATCTTCGGGTAGGAGAAGCGCAGTCCTTTGCCGCTGCTGCGGTTGACCAAATCGACCGTGCGGCTCTTCAATTCGGTGAAAATCAGCGCGTCGCGGTCGTCGAAAAGGTCGTGGCTGAGCGGCAGCACGCGGCTGTTGTGGAAGCAGGGGAGATATTCGCTGCCATCAATGAGGTATCCGCCGGGGCAGAGGCTGTTGCGCCCGTCCTCAACCTGCGGGAAGACCAGCTCGTAGTCCGTGTAGCTTGCGCCTGCCTCCATCGGCACGATGAAGCCCGGATGCCCGCCGCAGCAGAACGGCATCACCTTGTCGGACTTGTTTTCGACAATGAACTGCGCGGAGAAGCCGTTTTCGCGCAGCGTGTAGACGACGTGGAACGCGAATTCAAACGGGTAGGATGGCTTGCTTTCCTCCGTGGGGGTCAGAACAAGCTCGATGAAGTCATCGCCGATTTTCTCGACCGTAAACTCTGGGTTACGAGAGAAGCCATGCTTGGCAATCGGGTAGGACACGCCGTCGATGATGACGTGGTTATCCTTCGCCGTGCCGCAGATTGGGAAGAGCACCGGCGCGTGATTTCCCCAGACAGCGGGATCGGCCTGCCAAATAACCTCGCGGTTATCATTCCCCTTGAAGGAGGTCATCTGCGCGCCCTTCTGCCGGACGCGTGCGGTCGTATCACCGCAGTGAAGCGTAAATTCCATGAGAAACACCTCCGAAAATGTCGTTTCCGCAGGAAGTATTCGCGTCACGAAGCGAAAAATCCTGCATAAAATAGAACTGATTCAGCGAAAGGAGGAAAAAATCATGCGGGCAGCAGGATCGCCGTTTCAGGCGAAAAGCAGTCAGGAGCAGAAGGAACAGTGGATTTGGTGGCAGTGCCAGCGGGACACGGTGCCGCCGGAGGAAGAAGCGCCGCCAGTGAACGCCCTGCCCGAACGGGACGCGCCGCCGATGCCCGTACCGGTGCAGCCGACGCGCCATCAGCAGTACGACGCCATCATGCAGCGCATGAAGGTCGCTCAGGGGCGAACAGGCGCGTTTACATCCTGCGGCACCAGCACGCAAGACTCGTCCGGCAAGTGATACGCATCGAAATACGCATTCTCCAGCGGAATCCACCGCGCGTTAAAATCCTTCAGCCGCGCTGCGCCGACGCGCTGCAATAACCGTTCTTGCTGAACCTCCGGGTTAATCCGCAGGAAGAGCGTCAAATCCGCATGACGGCGGATGTCCGGCAGCATACTGTAACTGCCTTCCAGAATCGTGATGGGCGCGTCGGGCAGGGGAATCGGCGCGGAGAATGCGTCCTCGCGGCACAGGTAGCGCCGATAGACGACGGGCTGACCCGCGGCGAAGGGGATGATGAACTCCTGCATCAGGCGCTCCAAATCGACGTTGCCGCCCGGAATTGCCAGCCGCTGCGGCGTTTTCAGCGCGTGGGGCAGGAAGAAGTCGTCCATGCGGATGATGGGCGTGTTCAGCGCGTCGGACAGCGCATCCGCCAAGGTGGATTTGCCGCTGCCGCACGGCCCGTCAATCGTGATGAGCAGGCGCGGCTTCTTCGGCAGCTGGGCAATCCGCGTGAGAATCGGGGCGATTCGCGCGTCACGGGAAAAATCGGGCTGCATAAAACCTCCGACACAATCAGGCGCACTGCGAAAAACATGCAGTGCGCCTAAATTTGATTACGCGAGATGCTTTTTGAGAATCGCCAACCCCGCCGCCAAATCCTCGTAGGAAATGTTCAGCGGGGGCAGCAGACGCACCTTTTCGTGCGCCGTCAGCACCATCAAGCCGTCCTGCAAGCACGCCGAAGCAACATCCGCCGCCGTTTTGTGTTCGGGCAGGATGCCAATCATCAGCCCCAGCCCGGTGATGCTCTTCACGCCCGGCGCGCCCGTCAGTTCCTTGCGGATGTACGCCGCGCGCTCCTTTACGCCTGCGAATACGTCCTCATTCAGCCGGGAGATGACGTTCAGCGCCGCGGCAGCGCAAATCGGGTTGCCGCCGAAGGTTGAGCCGTGGTCGCCCTTGCCCAGCACATGCTCACAGCGCTCGCCTAAGAGGCACGCGCCCATCGGCAGACCGCCCGCCAGCCCCTTCGCCGTCGTCACCACGTCGGGATGGATGCCGAACTGCTCGTAGGCGTACAGCGTGCCTGTGCGCCCGTTGCCAGTCTGCACCTCATCGACCATCAGCAGAATGTCATTCGCGTGGCAAAGCTCCTCCGCCTTCCTGACGAACGCCGGGTCAAGCGGAATCACGCCGCCTTCGCCCTGCACCATCTCCATCAGCAGCCCGCAGACCTTGCCCGTGCTGAGGATGGCTTCCAGCGCGGGAATGTCGTTTGCGGGCGTGTAACGGAATCCCGCCGGGAACGGGCCGAAGTGCTCATGGAAGCGGTCTTGCCCGGTCGCCGCCAGCGTCGCAATCGTGCGGCCGTGGAAGCTATTCACCAGCGTCACGATAACGTCGCGGTTGTCCTTCTCGCCGTATTTCCGGGCGACTTTCAGCGCGCATTCATTCGCCTCCGCGCCGGAATTGCCGAAGAAAACCTTCTTCATGCCCGTGCGCTCGCACAGCAGCTTTGCCAATTGCGTCTGCGGTTCGGTATAGTAGAGGTTCGACGTGTGACCGAGGGTGGTCAGCTGATGCGTCACGGCGGCGACCCAGTCGGGATCGCACGCGCCGAAGAGCGTCACGCCGATGCCCGTGCCGAAGTCGATGTAGCGCTTGCCGTCGAGGCCTTCGTAGTGCGCGCCCTCGCCTTTCGACATCACCGCGTCAAAGCGGCCGTATGTGCCGGCGATGTAAGCACTGTCCGCCTGTTTAACTTTTTGGCACATAATTTCCCTCAATCTCCTTCTTGAACATCGTGCCGGCACCCTCGTCGGTCAGCGTCTCAATCAGCAGCGCGTGGGGAACGCGGCCGTCGATGATGAACACCTTGCGCACACCCGCGCGGATGGCGTTGGTGCAGCACTCGACCTTGGGAATCATGCCGCCGGAGATGATGCCCTCCGCCTTCAGCTCCTCCACGCCCTTCAAATCGACGCGGCGGATGAGGCTCGTCGGGTCTTTCGGGTCGCGGAGCAGACCGACGGTGTCCGTCATGGAGATGAGCGCCTCGGCGTGCATGGCGGCGGCAATCGACGCGGCGGCGGTGTCGGCGTTGATGTTGTAGACATGCCCCGTTTCGTCGCACCCGATGGTGGAAACGACCGGAATGTAGCCCTTTTCCAGCAAGTCGAGAATCGGCTGCGGGTTGACGCTGTTGATTTTGCCGACGTAGCCGAGCTTGGGGTCAATCATCTGCGCCTTGATGAGCCCGCCGTCCATGCCGCAGATGCCCATCGCGCGCCCGCCGAGGTTGTCCAGCTTCGCCACCAGCGATTTGTTGATTTTGCCCGCCAGCACCATTTGGACGATTTCGCTTGTTTCCTCGTCCGTCACGCGCAGACCATTGACGAACTCCGTTTCCTTGCCGACGCGCTTGAGCATACTGGAGATTTCCGGGCCGCCGCCGTGCACCAGCACCATTTTGACCCCGATGAGGCTCATCAGCACCATGTCGCGCATGACATCGTGCTTGAGCTCCTCGTTGATCATGGCGTTGCCGCCGTACTTGACGACGACGATTTTGCCGTTATACTTCTGGATATAGGGCAGTGCCTCGACCAGCACCTGCGCGCGCTGGCGGTTCGTCATGCCGTTGTACATCTGCATATTGATTCGTCCTTTCAGCTCCGATAGTCGCCGTTGATTTTGACGTAATCGTACGTCAGGTCGCAGCCCCATGCGGTGGCGGAGGCGTCGCCGTCGTGCAGGGTAACGACGACATCCACCTCGTCCTCCAGCAGGATTTCCTTCGCTTTTTCTTCGCTGAAGTCGATGGATGCGCCGTTTTTGCACACGTCAATCGAGCCGACGGCGCTGCGGAAGGCGACATCCACCTTCTTCACGTCGATTTCCGCGCCGGAGTAGCCCAGCGCGCACAGCACGCGCCCCCAGTTCGCATCCGCGCCGAAAATGGCGGCCTTCAGCAGGCTGGAGCAGATGACGGACTTCGCGGCGAGCTTGGCGTCCCGCACGGTTTTGCCGCCCGTCACCACGCACGTCAGCAGCCGCGACGCGCCTTCGCCGTCCTTAGCAATCATGCGGCACAGGGCGGTCGTCACCTCGTTCAGCGCGGCGCAGAACACGGCGTAATCGGCGTTTTCGCTGTCAATGGGCGTGTTGCCCGCCAGGCCGTTCGCCATGATGGACACCATGTCGTTGGTGGATGTGTCGCCATCGACGCTGACCATGTTGAACGTGTCCTTCACGTTGTCCGACAGCGCCTTGCGGAGCATCGCGGGGGAAATCGCCGCGTCGCAGGTGAGGAAAACGAGCATCGTCGCCAGATTCGGGTGAATCATGCCTGACCCCTTCGCGATACCGCCGAGGTGGCAGACCTTGCCGTCCACCACGAAAGACACCGCGACTTCCTTCAGCCGCGTGTCCGTCGTCATGATGCCCTCCGCTGCTTCCTGACTGCCGTTGCCCTTCACGGCGGCGTACAGCGCTCCCATGTGCTGGGCGATTGGTTCGATGGACAGCGGCTGCCCGATCACGCCCGTAGACGCGACAATGACGTGGTGCGGGTCGATGCCCGCCGCCTTGCCCGCCAGTTCGCACATTTGCCACGCGACTTCTTCGCCGTCGGCGTTGCAGGTGTTCGCGTTGCCGCTGTTGCAGACGGCCAGCTGCGCAATACCGCCCGCCAAGTTCCGCTGGGTGACGTAAATGGGCGCGCCCTTGACCAGATTGCTCGTGTACACCGCCGCCGCCGAAGCAGAAACTTCGCTGATAATCATGCTGATGTCGCGCTTGCCGCGGTTCTTGCGGATGCCGCAGTGAATGCCGCCCGCCTGAAATCCCTTCGCGGCACATACGCCGCCCGAAATATGCTCCATATGCTTTTCCTCCATATTATATGCTTACAGATTCAGTCCTGTCGTTTCGGGTGCGCCTGTCATCAGGTTCAAGCACTCAATGGCCGCGCCGGACGACCCCTTGCCGAGGTTGTCGAACAGGCTGACCAGCTCGATGCGGTCGTCATTGCCCAGCACCATCAGCTTCATGCTGTCCTTGCCCGCCAAGGCGTTCGCGGGGATGAAGCCGCCGAACGCCGCCACGTCCTGCGCGTCCAGCACGGACACGATGGGGGAGGAAGCATAGTGCGCCTTCAGGCACGCGGTCAGTTCCTCAACCGGGTGCGCGCAGTTCAGCTGCTGGCGGAACAGCGGAATCGTCACCTGCATCCCGGCGTAGTAATCCGCCACAATCGGCGCGAAAATCGGCGCGTGGGTCAGACGAGAAATCTGCTGCATTTCGGGCAGATGCTTGTGCGATTGCGTCAAGCCATAGGGGCGGGGCGCATCGAGGTCAGGCGTGCGGGTGTCCGCCTCGTACTGGGCGATCATCTTCTTGCCGCCGCCGCTGTACCCGGTCAGGGAGAAGCAGGACAAGAGCGCGTCCGCCGGAATCAGCCCCGCGGCGACCAGCGGCGCGGCGAGCGCAATGAACCCGCTGGCGTGGCAGCCCGGCACGGCGACGTATTGCCCGGAGACGACGGCAGCCCGATGCTTCTTGGACAATTCCGGGAAGCCGTACGCCCAGCCGGGGGCAACGCGGTGCGCCGTCGAAGTATCAAGAATGCGCGTATTGCTGCCTTCCGCCAGCGCGACGGATTCTCGTGCGGCTGCGTCCGGCAGGCAGAGAATGGCAATATCTGCGGCGTGAATGGCTTCGCGTCGGGCATCGGCGTCCTTGCGCTTTTCCTCCGGGAGCGTCAGGAGCGAAAACTCTCCGCGCTCCGCCAGCCGATCGAAAATACGAAGGCCTGTTGTGCCTTCCTTGCCATCAATAAAGACCGTCCATGCCATGATATTCCTCCTCCATTTATGCGGAGTAGACGCATAAATATACAAACCTATTATACGCACATCGGCGCACTTGTCAAGCGGAAAAGCACGAAAAAATCATTCCGCGCGCTCATAGCGGACGGTGAACCCGCCCGCGTCCGCCATCCACTGCGAAACGGTTGCCTCCATCGCCGCGACGGTCGCGTCCCAGAGTTCCGCTGAGCGTTCGCCGGAGAGATACCGTTCGCGGCAGGAAACACGTTCATCCTCCAAAACACGCTGCAAGTCGTTGTCGTCCAGATACGGGTACAGCGCCAAATCGCGCGTGATGTCCGCTGGTGTGAGGGAGTCCAGCAGCAGCTCCGGCGCGGGCAGCGTCAGCGTCAGCACAGACCCGTCGCGTGTCATGGTCACCTGCTGCAAATCAATGCCGAAACTGCCCTCATAGGTGTAATCGGCGTTGATGCTCGCCACTGTGCCGAGGAATGCCGCCTTGATTTCGTAGTTCAGCGCGCCCTCTTCGGTGACGTGCAGCGTTTCCAGCTTCGCGCTCTGCTCCAGCTTCTGCGACAGCACGACGGACGCGCGAATCGCCGCGGCGGACTCATCCGGCATGATGCGCGCGACCCACTTCGCGGCGTACGGCAGCAGCACAATCACCAGCACGAGCGTCAGCGCGGAGGTAATCAGCCCCAACAACCACTTTCCGATGCGTTTCACAGGCGACCTCCTGTCCAGATGTGCAGCTGAACGAGCAGCGGCACAATCAGATAGCGGAAGATTTCCACGGCGACGAACGCCACGCCAATCAGCGCGAAAACGTACAGCCAGACGCGGCGATGGCGGTGTTTTTCCCGCTTGCGGCGGCACGGCGGCTCATCGGGCGGCGGCTGGGGAATATAGGTGCTCTGCGCGGGCGGCGTCTGCTGCCGGAAACGGCGGATTGTGCCGTCCGGACGCTGCTCGTAGCGTTCGTCTTGCGGTAGTTTGGGCTGCATGAGCGTCATCTCCTTCCGTGGCTGCATTGCGTGATTGCGAAGGGCAAAAAGCGCGGATTTCCACGCAAAACCGACGATGTTGGTCGTACCCATTTCTTATTATACGACAAAATCAGCAAGTTTTCCTGCATTTTCGGAAGAAAAAGCAAAAAAGCAGGAAAAATACAGACGGCACGGATTTTCCTGGAAGGCAATTGACATGCCGAAACATATGTGGTAAAATAAGCAAGGTGGTTCAGGTGATTTTTGCGTACGATTCGTCGGACAGAAGATAACGTAAAAATTTGCTGACCGCAAAAGCAGTGGCGGTGGATGGAAGGTGGATGGCGGCGATGACGGAAACAACGGTGCAGCAGTCGGCGACGACCACGCGCGAGCAGATTTGGCTCAACCGTGAACAGGTGCACAAGGAAAAACCGGTCTATCGGGCGCTGAAACGCGCGCAGGATATTTTCTTCTCCCTGCTGGCGCTGATTGTGCTTTCGCCGCTGCTGCTGATTGTAGCGCTCGCGATTGTCATTGATGATCCGAGCGGTTCGCCGATTTTTACGCAGGTGCGCAGCGGCATTGACGGCAAGGAGTTCCGCATCCATAAATTCCGCTCCATGTGTGTGGACGCTGAGGCGAAGCTGGCGGATTTGAAGCGCAGCACAGAGATGAACGGCCCGATTTTCAAGCAAAAGGATGACCCGCGCATCACCCGTGTGGGGCATTTCATCCGCAAGTGCGGCATCGACGAGCTGCCCCAGTTGTGGGATATTCTGGTTGGCAGCATGAGCATCGTCGGCCCGCGTCTGCCGCTGCCGTGCGAAGTGGCGGCGTATACGGATTACGAGCGCCAGCGCCTGTATGTCCGTCCCGGTCTGACCTGCATTTGGCAGATTCAGCCGAACCGCAATGACGTGACGTTTGACGAGTGGATGGACATGGATATGCGCTACATCCGCGATCGCAGCTTCCCGCTGGACTGGAAGCTGATTTTCGGCACGGTATGGACGGTTTTTGCGGGCACGGGCGAATAAAAAGCGTGCATAAATATGCCACTGGACGGGAAAATGCAAAGAAATCATCGGAAAGCGTGTGTGTGCCAAGGACGTCACCACGCTTTTTTCGCGTTCCATATTATCCTGTTTTCAAATTCGCGGCGCAGCTGGGTGCATTCTCATAAGGCGACGAACGTTGCCACACTCGGAAATATATAATAGGAAGAAAAGCTGATAAAACTGCATTTTCCACAAAATTAATCGAGATTTACTTGCTAAATAACGGTTTGCATGGTATAATGGAAAATGCTTGATAGGTATGTACCTGTCGGCAGCTGGTTCGCCGCAATGTTTGCATGACGAACTTTTTTTCAAAAACGAGACGATGGGGGGACAGCATGAGAGCCTACAAGATTGCGGTTGCTGGCGCAGGCTACGTCGGCATGGCGATGGCGGTGCTGCTGTCCCAGCATCATCAGGTGACAGTGGTGGATGTCGTGCCGGAAAAAATCAGCATGATTAATCGCCGCCAATCGCCTGTGCGGGATGACGTGATGCAGCAGGTTTTGTCGCACACGCCCCTGCACCTGAGCGCAACGCTCAACGCCCAAGCCGCCTATGCCGATGCGGACTTCGTCGTCATTGCCGTCCCGACGAATTACGATGATGTTACCCAGCGCTTCCAGACGGCGGCGGTGGAGGAGGTTATCGGGCTGGTTACGCAGTGCAATCCGGATGCGGCGGTGGTCATCAAATCCACCGTCCCGGTCGGGTACACCGCGTCGGTGCGCGAGAAATTCCATAACAGGAACATCCTCTTCAGCCCGGAGTTCCTGCGCGAATCGCACGCAATGGAGGACAGCCTGTACCCAAGCCGCATTATTGTCGGCACGGACATGCAGGATACGCGCCTGACCGCATCCGCCCGCACGTTCGCTGCGCTATTGCAGGAAGGCGCGGAAAAGCCGAACGTGGACACGCTGCTGATGGGCTTCAGCGAGGCGGAGGCGGTCAAGCTGTTCGCCAACACCTATTTGGCGCTGCGCGTGGCGTACTTCAATGAGCTGGACACCTACGCGGAGAGCAAGGGCTTGAACACACGGCAGATTCTGGATGGCGTGTGTCTCGACCCGCGCATCGGCAGCCATTACAACAACCCGTCGTTCGGCTACGGCGGCTACTGCCTGCCCAAGGACACCAAGCAGCTGCTGGCGAATTACGCCGATGTGCCGCAGAACATGATTTCCGCCATTGTCGAGAGCAACAAGACGCGCAAGGACTTTATTGCCGACCGCGTGATGGCGCTGACGAAGGAAGATCATCCCGTTATTGGCGTCTACCGCCTGACGATGAAGCACGGCAGCGACAACTTCCGCCAAAGCAGCATACAGGGCGTGATGCAGCGCCTGAAGGCGAAAGGCGCATCCATCGTGATTTACGAGCCGACATTGCCGGATGGTGAAACGTTTTCCGGCAGCAGGGTGGTCAACGACTTGGCGCAATTCAAGGCAATGAGCCGCATCATCGTGGCGAACCGCTACGACAAGGCGCTTGATGATGTGCAGGATAAGGTGTATACGCGCGATATTTTCCAGCGCGACTAAGTACGACTGAATAAGGGAGCGGTAATCATATGCAGCATGGACTGCCAGAACAGGCGATAGAACCGACAGCATCCCGCACGGGCGCGAATAAACTTGGCTATCGTGCCGTCAAGCGGGCATTCGACCTGACGGCGACGGCAATGGCGGTTATCGTACTTTCGCCGCTGTTCCTGATTCTTTCCGTCATTGTCTATCTGGGTGATCCCGGCGCTGTCATCTACGGGCAGGTGCGTATCGGCAAGAATGGCAAGCCGTTCAAAATGTGGAAATTCAGGAGCATGTACCGCAATGCTGATCAGATGATTGATCAGCTGAGCGAGGAGCAGAAGCGCCAGTATCATACGGAGTTCAAAATCGACAATGATCCGCGCATCACGCCGGTAGGCAATTTCCTGCGCAAAACGAGTTTGGACGAGCTGCCGCAGCTGTTCAATGTTCTTGCGGGCGAAATGAGCCTCGTCGGACCGCGGCCGCTGCTGAAATCGGAAATCCAGCAGTATTATGCGGATTCGGCGGATGTGCTGCTGTCCGTCAAGCCGGGCGTGACGGGCTATTGGCAGGCATACGCGCGCAACAATGCGACCTACCAGAGCGGGCATCGGCAGCAGATGGAGATGACATACATCCGCCAGGCGTCGATATGGCTGGACTGCAAGATTCTGCTGAAAACCGTGGTTGCTGTCCTCCGCAGGGATGGCGCGAAGTGAGGGCGAAGCAATGAATTACCTGATTTTCGGCGGTTCCGGCTTCATCGGCACACACCTGATTCACCGCTTGAAAGATGCGTGCGTAAAGCCCGGCGACTGCATTTACGATTTGGATTTGGTCATGCCCGGCGAAGAGGGCGTTGTGCCCGGCATCGTGGAGAAAAACGAGGGGGTCGTCTATCGCCGCGTGGATGTGCGCAAGCCGATTGCCCTTGATTTCACGCCCACGCCGGATGATGTGATTTTCAACCTTGCGGCGGTGCACAGGACGCCGGGACATCCGGATTACGCCTATTTCGAAACGAATATTCGCGGCGCGGAGAATGTGACCGCCTTTGCGGAGCAGCACGGCATCCGCAAAATCCTCTTCACCAGTTCCATTGCGCCCTATGGTGCGGCGGAGGAGCTGAAAACGGAGGACACGCTGCCTACGCCAAACACGCCATACGGCATCAGCAAGCTGGTGGCGGAGAAAATCCACCAGATTTGGCAGGCAAAGGAAACGAACCGCGAACTGACGATTGTACGGCCGGGCATTGTGTATGGCAAGGGTGAGCATGGCAATATGACCCGCCTGTACAACAGCCAGAAGAAGCACTATTTCTTCTATGCCGGGCGCAAGGACACGGTGAAGGCGTGCATTTATGTGAAGGAACTGGTGCGTTTCTTCCAATATCGGATGATTGACCATGATTTTCCGGGTGTGGATGTGTACAACTGCACGTTCGAGCCGGCGTACACCATTGAGCAGATTTGCAGCGCCATGCAGGCGGCGACCGGGATGAAGCGCCATATTCCGCTGATTCCGGGCGGACTGCTGATGACCGCGGCGACGATTCTTGGCCCCATCGGCGGCAAGAAAGTCGGCATTCACCCGGCGCGCGTGAAGAAACTGATGGTGAGCACGAACATCAGCGGCCAAAAGCTGGCGGAGAGCGGCTATGCGTTCCACGCGGGGCTGGAGGACACCTTCCGCGACTGGTTTGCGGACTGCGGCAAACAAGGCTTGTATTGAACATCCGACGCGATGAGGAGGAAAATGATGAAAGTTGTCATTCTTGCCGGCGGCTTCGGCACACGGATTTCCGAGGAATCCGCATTCAAGCCCAAGCCCATGATTGAGATTGGCGGTATGCCCATCCTGTGGCATATCATGAAGACATATTCTGCCTATGGCTACAACGAATTTGTGATTTGTGCGGGCTACAAGCAGCACGTCATCAAAGAGTGGTTTGCGGATTACTTCCTGCACACCTCCGACATCACGTTCGATTACACGCACGGCACGAACGAGATGATTGTGCACAACAAGCACGCCGAGCCGTGGCGCGTGACGGTTGTCGACACTGGCTTAAATACCCAGACAGGGGGGCGCGTCAAGCGTATCCGCGAGTATATCGGCAATGAGCCGTTCATGCTGACCTATGGCGACGCGGTGGGCGACGTGAACATTGCGGAACTGGTGGCATTCCATCAGGCGCACGGGAAAATCGGCACCATGTCGATGTACAACTTCGGGCAGAACAAGGGCGTGGTGGAAGTCGGTGCGAATAGCGTGATTGACGCTTTCCGCGAGAAGTCGGACATGGACGGCGACCTCATCAACATCGGCTTCATGGTATTCCAGCCGGAGCTGTTTGACCTGATTGAGGGCGATGAAACCGTGTTTGAGAAAGGCCCGCTGACCAAACTTGTCGCACAGAAACAGCTGGTGGGGTACATCCACCAAGGCTTCTGGCAGTGCATGGACACGCTGCGGGAGAAACAGAAGCTGGAGCAACTGTGGGCGTCGGGCAATGCGCCGTGGAAGGTGTGGGAGAAATGAAGCAGTTCGATTTGTCGTTTTATCAGGGCAAGAAAGTGTTCGTGACGGGACATACCGGCTTCAAGGGCTCGTGGCTGTGCAAGGTGCTCGCCAATGCCGGGGCGATTGTTACGGGGTATTCACTGAATCCCCCTACGTCGCCGTCCTTGTTTGAAATCGCTGATATTGCGCAGGATGTGCACTCGGTTATCGGCGATATCCGCGATTATGCGACACTGAAGGCCGCGTTTGACGCCGCACAGCCGGAGATTGTGCTGCATCTGGCGGCGCAGCCCATCGTTCGTGACAGCTACAAAAATCCTGCTTACACCTATGAAACGAACGTCATGGGCACGGTGAATATTCTGGAGTGCGTGCGAAACAGCCATTGCGTCAAGTCCTTCCTGAATGTGACGACCGACAAGGTGTACCTGAACAAGGAGTGGGCGTGGGGCTACCGCGAGAACGAGGAGCTGGACGGCTTCGACCCGTACTCCAATTCCAAGTCCTGCTCGGAGCTGGTGACGCACAGCTACAAGAACAGCTTTTTTGCTGATGGACGCGTGGCGATTTCGACGGCGCGCGCAGGCAATGTCATCGGCGGCGGCGACTTCGCCAACGATCGCATCATCCCGGACTGCATCCGCGCGGCGATGAAGCAGGAGGATATTGTGGTGCGCAACCCGTTCTCCACCCGCCCGTATCAGCATGTGCTGGAGCCGCTGTATGCCTACCTGATGATTGCTGCCATGCAGTACGAGGACGGCAAGTACGCTGGCTATTATAACGTTGGCCCGGATGATGTGGACTGCTTCCAGACCGGCGCGTTGGTGGATTTGTTCGTGCGCAAGTGGGGCAATGGCATGAAGTGGGTCAACCGCTATGACGGCGGCCCGCACGAGGCGAACTTCCTGAAGCTGGACTGCGCCAAGCTCAAGACGACGTTTGGCTGGAAGCCCCACTGGAATCTGGAAACGGCGATTGAGAAAGTTGCCGAATGGAGCAAGTGCTATCTGTCCGGCGGCGATGTTCGCGCGTGCATGGACGAAGAAATCACGGCATTTTTGTCGGCAGGAGAATAAGATGGAGAATGTAATTGTTACCGGTGCAAACGGTTTTATCGGCAAAACGCTGGTGAATGCGCTGCTGGCAAAGGGCTGCCGTGTCACGGCACTGGATGTCCGCTTTGATGATGTGCTGGCGGATGACCCGCGCGTCACCTGCATCAGCGTGCTGAACAAGGACGTGCCTGCCCTTGCGAAGGAGATTCCCGCGGCGGATTATCACTGCTTCTTCCACTTGGCGTGGGCGGGCACATCCGGGCCTGCGCGCGCGGATTATGATGTGCAGCTGTCGAACGTCAAGCTGACGTGCGACTACATCAAGCTGTGCGCCGAGGTGGGCTGCAAGCGTGTGGTGTATGCATCCAGCATCAACGAGATGGAAACCTACGAGTATCTTCAGTCGGATGATATTGACCCGGCGGGCGGCTACATCTACGGCACGGGCAAGCTGGCGGCGCACCTGATGGGCGAAACAGTCGCCAAAATGACCGGTGTGGAATTCATCCCGGTCATCATCACCAACATCTATGGCGTGGGTGAAAAATCCGCGCGGATGATTTACACCGCCATCCGCAAGCTCATCCACAAAGAGCATTGCTCCTTCACGGCGGGGTATCAGACGTACGACTTCATTTATATCACCGATGCCATCAACGCCATCATCGCCGTGGCGGAAAAAGGCAAACCGTTCAACCGCTACTACATCGGTTCTGGTGAGCCTAAGCCGCTGCGGGAGTTCCTGCTGGAAATGCGGGATTTGGTTGACCCGGCGGCTGAAATTGGGCTGGGGGATTTGCCTTTCAAGGGTGTGAACGTCTCCTACGACCAGTTCGATTTGAAGAAGGTTGAACGGGACACGGGCTATGTCAATCAGATTCCGTTTGCGCAGGGCATCAAGATGACGGCGGATTATATTCGGGAGGAAGCATAAAATGGTGCAGAAGTTTGATTTTCAGCCGCTGGATTTGCAGGGTGCGTACCGCATCAAGCCTTTTTATGCCACGGACAACCGCGGCGGCTTGATTAAGGATTACAATGTTGACACCTTCCGCGCGAATGGCATTGACCACGATTTGAAGGAAGTGTTCTACACCATTTCCAAGCGCGGTGTGATTCGCGCGACGCACTTCCAGCTGGTTAAACAGCAGGCGAAACTGGTGCGCTGCATCTCCGGCCATGTGTATGACGTGATTGTGGATTTGCGCCCGGATTCGCCAACGTTCGGGCAGTGGCGCGGCTTCCACCTCACGGGCGAAAACACGGAGATGCTGCTTGTGCCGCAGTATTTCGGGCACGGCTATCTGGTCATTGAGGATTCGGTAGTCAGCTACAAGTGCGCCGAGGTGTTCTATGGCGAGGGCGATTCCGGCATCATGTACAACGACCCGGATATTGGCATTGAATGGCCTTTTGAGTTGATTGGCGGCAAGGAGAACCTCATTATCAGCGAAAAGGACTTGCACCTGATGAGTTTTGCGGACTACAAGCAACTGTAAGGGGAGTCGAGGATGGATATCGTCTATTCTTCCAGCGACAGCTACTGCGAGATTGCAGGAATTTCCATACTGTCGCTCTTGGAGCATAACCGGAACGTCAAGGAACTCAACCTCTACCTGATTGACAACCAGATTTCGGCAGAGAACAAGCAGAAGCTGGAGAACATGATTGCCTCGTTCGGCCGCACGCTGACGTATCTGGCGCATCCGGACATTGAGAAGCGCTCCGCCACTGAAATCAACGTCGGCCGCTGGAACATCAGCACGTTCTACCGCTTGTTCCTGCCCTCCATGCTGCCCGAAACAGTGAAAAAGGTGCTGTTTATTGACTGCGATACGCTGGTCATGCAGGACTTGACGCCCCTGTGGGAAATGGACATGGGCGAGAAGTGGCTCTATGGCGTGGATGACTGCCGCGGTGCTGCCTACCGCACCAATTTGGGGCTTCAGCCGACGGACAACTACATCAACAACGGCGTTCTGCTGGTGGATTTGGACGCGTGGCGCAAAAACAACGTCGAGGATATGTTCCTGCGCTACATCCGGGAGAATCAGGGCGATATCACCTTTGTGGATCAGGGCGTGCAGAACGGTGTGCTGAGCAAGCTGGGGCGTTCGGGCATCCTGCATCCCAAATATAACTGCATGACGGTCTTTTTCGCGTTTGATTACAAGAACCTCATCAAGCTGCGCAAGCCGCCTGTGCCGGGCGACCCCGCGCAGTACCGGGAAGCGGTGGAGAATCCGGCGATTGTCCACTTCCAGTCGTGCTTTCGCATGAGCATCCGCCCGTGGGTGGAGGGCTGCAAGCACCCGTACGCCAAGACGTATCTGGCATACAAGGCGAAAAGCCCGTGGAAGGATACGCCGATGAAGCCCGACGACCGCACCGCGCCGCAGAAGGTGCTCAGTGCCGTCACGAGCGCCATGCCGGAGGGGCTGATGGTGGACTGCATCTCCTTCGTTCACACCAAGATTTACCCGCTGGCGAGGAATTTGAAACAGAGGATGAACAAAAAATGAGCCGATAGGAGAACACGATGCTTGATTTTGATTTGCTGAAAGACTGCTACGGCTGCGGCGCGTGCGTCAACGTCTGCCCGCGCGGCGCGGTGCATATGACGCAGGCAGCGGATGGCAGCTACATCCCCGAAATTGACGAGGCGCGCTGCATCGGCTGCGGCAGGTGCGACCGCGTGTGCATCCATCAGCACGCGGACAAAAATCATACGCCGCTGGGCAAGGAAGGCTGCTATGCGGCGTATCAGCTGGATACACAGGCGCGCAAAGCGTCGGCATCCGGGGGCATGTTCTTCCCACTGGCGCAGGAAATGCTGCGGCAGGGCGGCTATGTGTGCGGCTGCGTGTGGAATGAGCAGATGGACGCGGTGCACATCGTCTCCAATAAGCTGGAAGATGTTGAGCGGATGCGCAGTTCCAAGTATGTGCAGAGCGACATCGGCAATTGCTTGGCGACGGTTCGTGGCCTGCTGAAGGCGGGGAAGCCCGTCATGTTCTGCGGCACGCCCTGCCAGTGCGCGGCGTGTGCGGCAGTGACGGGCAATCCGGAAAATCTGCTGCTGGTTGCGCTGATTTGCGAGGGCGCACCCACGGCAGGTGTCTGGCAGCGCTACCGGGATGCGAAAGCGGCACGCTACGGCGAGAAAATCCGCAATGTGAACTTCCGCAGTAAAACGCCGGTCGGCTGGACGATGCCGTATTTTGTGCTGACGACAAAATCCGGCAAGCGGCATCAGGAAATGAGCTATCGGCAGAATCCGTATGTGCTGGCGATGCTCCAAGGTCTGACGTACCGCCAAAGCTGCTATCATTGCGAGTTTAAGGGCGACAACGGCAGCGCGGATATCGTCGTCGGCGACCTCTGGAAGGCAGGGGAACGGCTTATCCAGCAAAGCGAAAATCAGGGAATTTCCGCGCTGATTGTCA
>ERZ827490.1576-NODE-1576-length-28757-cov-4.083339_pt1 | contig 28757 bp, 24 predicted proteins | sample MGYA00519770_ERZ827490 | MGnify/ENA primary metagenome ERZ827490 (study PRJEB31778, sample SAMEA3449324) | human gut metagenome | biome: human gut; feature: human-associated habitat; material: faeces | place: United Kingdom | collected 2010/2012 ...
ACGGTGGTGCTGCCCGGCTGCGTGGACGGCGTCATCACCGGCTGCATTCTGGCCGTGGGCCGCATTCTGGGCGAGTCGGCGGCGCTGTTGTTCACAGCCGGTTTCGCCCACGCACTGAACGGCTTCTTTCAGGGACTGCGCAGCGCGGGCGCGACCCTGACTGTGGCACTGTACGTCTACGCCAAGGAGCAGGGCGAGTTCGGCGTGGCCTTCGCCATCGCCGCTATCCTGATGGTGCTGACCCTGCTGATCAATCTGGCGGCTGATCTGGTGGGCGCGTATTACCGCCGGAAGAAGCGGCTGTAAGCCTGTTCCCCATGAAGCGGAAAGGAAGGAAAACCACGTGAGCAATATCATCACTGTCAAGGATCTGTGCCTGTGGTACGGAAACCATCAGGCGCTGAAAAATATCAATATCGACATTCCCGAAAAGAGCATCACCGCGCTGATCGGCCCTTCTGGCTGCGGTAAATCCACGTTTCTGAAAACCCTGAACCGAATGAACGACCTGATCCCCGGCGTGAAGATCGAGGGACAGGTGCGCTACAAGGAGCAGGATATTTTCGAGCCCTCCATGGACGTGAACGAGCTGCGGAGGGAGATCGGCATGGTGTTCCAGAAACCTAACCCGTTCCCCATGAGCATTTATGACAACATCGCCTACGGCCCCCGCACCCACGGCATGAAGAACCGCGCCCGGCTGGACGACGTGGTGGAGCGTTCCCTGCGGGACGCCGCTATCTGGGACGAGGTAAAAGACCGGCTGAAAAAGAACGCGCTGGGTCTTTCTGGCGGCCAGCAGCAGCGGCTCTGCATCGCCCGGGCGCTGGCGGTCCAGCCGGAGGTGCTGCTGATGGACGAGCCCACCAGCGCGCTGGACCCCATTTCCACCTCCAAGATCGAGGAGCTGGCGATGGAGCTGAAGGAAAAATACACCATCGTCATCGTCACCCACAATATGCAGCAGGCAGTGCGTATTTCCGACCGGACGGCTTTCTTCCTGCTGGGCGAGCTGGTAGAGGCGGACAGCACGGAGAAGATTTTCTCCACGCCGGAGGACAAGCGCACCGAGGACTATATTACGGGGAGGTTTGGCTGATGAGAAGCCGTTTTGATGAACAGCTGGCGGAGCTGAATAAAGAACTGATCGAAATGGGCGCGCTGTGCGAAGAAGTGATCGCCATGGTCTCGCAGGCGCTGACGGCGGGCGACCCCGAACAGGCCCGGAAGGTGGCCCCGCTGGATGCGGAGATCGACCAGAAGGAGCGCAACATCGAGTCCATGTGCCTGAAAATGCTGCTGCAGCAGCAGCCTGTGGCCCGGGATCTGCGGCAGATCTCCGCCGCCCTGAAAATGATCACGGACATGGAACGCATCGGCGATCAGGCGGAGGACGTGGCGGAGATCGTCTGCTTTTTGAACGGCCGCACGCCGGAGGACGAGGGCCTGATGACCGAAATGGCCCGCGCCACCATCAAAATGGGGACGGAAAGTGTTGATGCCTATGTAAAACGTGATATACTGTTGGCGGAAAAGGTCGTGGGGGACGACGATACGGTGGACCGCTACTTCGATCAGGTCAAAAACCGGCTGATCGAAAAGATCGCGCAGGATCCCGGAGACGGCGAGTACGCGCTGGATCTGTTGATGATCGCCAAGTATCTGGAGCGTATCGGCGACCACGCGGTGAATATTGCGCAGTGGGTGATCTTCTCCGTCACGGGGACCCACAAGGAGGACTGAACATGATCTGGTGCGTGGAGGATGACGCCAGCATTCGGGATATCGAGGTATACGCCCTGCGTTCCACGGGCATGGAGGCCCGCGGCTTTGAGGACGGAACCTCCTTCTGGGAGGCCTTGCAGCAGGAAAAGCCCACGCTGGTCATTCTGGACGTGATGCTGCCCGGAATCGACGGCGTGGAGCTTTTGCGACGTATGCGGGAAGACCCGAATCTGGAAGATATCCCGGTGGTCATGGCCACGGCGAAGGATTCGGAGATCGACAAAATCCAGGGGCTGGACTTGGGCGCGGATTATTACCTGACCAAGCCCTTCGGGGTGATGGAGCTGGTGTCCTGCGTCAAGGCGGTGCTGCGCCGCTGCGAGCCCAGGCAGGCGGAAAAACTGCTGCACTCCGGCGGGCTGGTGATGAATCTGGATCAGCACAAGGTGACGGTGGACGGCAAGCCCGCCGCCCTGACCTACAAGGAGTTTGAGCTGCTGCGGCTGTTCCTGCAGAACCCCGGTATTGCCTTTACCCGGGATCAGCTGTTCGACAAGGTGTGGGGGCAGGACTTTTACGGCGAGACCCGCACCATCGACACCCACATCCTCACCCTGCGGCAGAAGCTGGGCCCCTACGGCAGCATGATCCAGACCGTGCGCAACGTGGGCTACCGGCTGGAGGAACCAAAGTATGAATAAACGAATTTTCCGCTCCATCCTGCTGGTGGCGGGCGTGGTGCTGCTGGCCAGCTTTCTGATTATTCTGGATTGTCTGTACGGCTATTTTGAAAACCTGCAGGAGGGCCAGCTGCGGGACGAACTCAGTCTGGCGGTCTCCGCCGTGGAGGAAGAAGGAGAAAGCTACCTTTCCCGCCTGAAGCCGGAAAGCTACCGTCTGACCTGGGTAGGGGAGGACGGCAGCGTTCTTTATGACACGCAGGCAGACGCGGGCCAGATGGAGAACCACAAGGACCGCACGGAAATTCAGGACGCCTTGAAGCTGGGGCAGGGGCAAAGCTCCCGCTATTCCTCCACCCTGATGGAAAAGACCCTGTACTTTGCCCGCCGGCTGAAGGACGGCTCCGTGCTGCGCATTTCCGTCAGCCGGGCCACAGCGTGGCGGCTGGTGCTGGGAATGCTGCAGCCTGTGCTGATGGTGCTGGCCGCGGCGCTGCTCCTTTCCGGCTTGCTGGCGGGGCGGCTGTCCAAGAAGATCGTGGAGCCGCTCAATCATCTGGACTTGGAGCACCCGCTGGACAACGAGTGCTATGAGGAAATTTCTCCGCTGCTCAACCGCATCAACCGGCAGCACGAAGAAATTCAGCAGCAGCTGCGCGTCATGCGCCAGCGCACGGACGAGTTCAACCAGATCATCGGCAACATGCAGGAAGGGCTGGTGCTGCTGGACGAAAAGGAGAACGTGCTGAGCATCAACGCTGCGGCCATGAAGCTCTTCGGCGTGGAAGAAAATTGCGTGGGGCAGAGCTTCCTGACGGTGGATCGGAACCACGAGATCAGTCTGGCCATTCAGCAGTCCCTTTCCGACGGCCACGCGGAAATTCGCTGCCATCGGGGCGGCCGAGTGTACCAGTTCGATCTGAGCCGTATCGACTCCGACGGCCGGGTCGTGGGCGCGGTGCTGCTGGCCTTCGATATTACCGAACAGGAATACGCCGAGCGCAACCGCCGGGAGTTCACCGCCAATGTGTCTCATGAGCTGAAAACGCCGCTGCAGGGCATTCTGGGCAGTGCTGAGCTGATCGAAAAGGGCATGGTGCAGCCGGAGGACGTGCCCCACTTCATCGGGCAAATTCGCACGGAAGCCACCCGGATGGTGACACTGATCGGCGATATCATCCGCCTGTCCCAGCTGGACGAAGGGGACGAAATGCCCCGGGAAAAGGTGGAACTGTTCGCCTTGGCGGAGGAGGTCACGGACAGCCTGAAGGACGAAGCTGCCAAGAAAACGGTCACGCTGGTGGTGGAAGGCCAGGCAGCCTCCATTGAGGGCGTGCGGCGGCTTCTGTATGAAATCTTCTACAACCTCTGTGACAATGCCATCAAGTACAATGTCCCCGGCGGCAGTGTGCATTTCTTCGTGGACTCCAACGAAAAGTCCGCGGTCGTAAAGGTGGCGGACACCGGCATCGGCATTCCGGCGGAGGATCAGTCCCGGGTGTTCGAACGCTTCTACCGGGTGGACAAGAGCCACTCCAAGGCCTCCGGCGGTACGGGACTGGGCCTGTCCATCGTCAAGCACGCCGTGCAGTATCATCACGGCTCTATCGAACTGAAAAGCGAACCGGGCAAGGGCACGGAGATCACGTGCATTTTCCCGAAATGACCAAAACGGCTCCCGGAGAAATGATTCTCCGAGAGCTGCTCTTTTTTATTCCCGTATTTCCTCCCACGAAAGGAAACCATGATAGACCGCCCGGTCTTTGGCTTCGCTCATGAAATCACGCATTTCGCCCGTCTGCGCGTCGATGACGAGGGCGGCATATTCAAGGCTGTTGCGCTCGTCCCCGGTCTCGTCCAGTCCGTATTCGGGCAGTTCGGTCCGGGGATCGTTCAAATACAGACAGTTCAGCTGCCAGACGGGCACAGCGTAGAAATGATCGGTCTGCGCCTTTATCCCCACATATTCCGGGTCTTCGTAAAACAGATAGCCCAAGGACAAGTCGTAGATTTTGCGGATGTGCCCTGACTGGATTTCTTTTTCAGCGGCCTCGATGATTTTTGAAAAGCTGCACAGCGGCACATCCTCCGCTGCCCGGCCCGATGATTTGAGCATCCGCGCCGACAGGTCGTACATTGTCCCGTCGATGACCGAAGCGTGCAGACGGATGGTCGTGTTCCCGCGGGTCTTCCAATAAAAGGCCGCCCCGGCGTGGCTTAATAGGGGAATACCGTTGACCTTCTGGTGGAAAGAAACCATATACTCGCCGGGCGCGACGATCTCCTTGGTCTTGGGGTGACGGAAAAGAAAGGTCGTCAGCTCGTAGGGATGCTCCAAGTCCCAGCTGCTTTCGTCCAGCTGCATCAGGGCCAGCGCTTTGCGGACTACGTCCGTCATGCCCGAGAGGGTCAGGTCGCTGCCTTCGGCGTAGGCCCGCTCCCATTCCGACGGATAGCCGAGAAAAAGCCCCGTTGTCTTTTCGATCTTGTTGGGAACCTGCTCGATAAAGTCCCGCGTGTAAAAACCAAAGACGTTTTCCTCCGGGCGAATGACGAACTGCAGGCCGGTTTCCTCCTCCGTCACGCGGGGCGTCATCCGGGCAAATTCCAGCTTTTCGATGGGAATTTGCGTCACGTTTGGAATTTCCGGCTCTACATCCGCAACGATCGTCCGCCCGTAGGCCTCGTAGGTTTCGTGCCAACCGGCCGCGGCCTGCTGCCGTACCTCGTTGATTGTATAAAATTCTTCCGCAAGCGCCCGGCCACCGCAAAGAAGCAGCGCACAGCCCAGCGCCGCCGCCCTTCTGAAAAATCCTTTCGGCATTGCTGCCACCTCCTGCCTGGATCCGGCGGGAAAAACCCGCTTCTGTTTATAAGACGACGGACAAGGGGAAAACGGGCCGCAGCAAATGGAAAAATTTTCTTCTTTGGGAAGAAAGAAAGCCTTCCGTTCGCTTTATAGACGAGAAACGGTGTTCATTACCGTAGATGGAATGTTTATCAAGGAGGAAGAAAATGAAGCGTTTTTGGAGTGCTTTTCTGATTGCCTGTCTGCTGATTGCTTCCCTTTGGGCCAACGCTTCGGCCATGACTATGTGGGATTATTATTGGGGCAAGGACGGTTATGCCGTGAAACTGACCCAAGCTGATCTCGACGACATCGAACAAATGTGGGAAAAAATCGATACGCTTTCGCTGGGCAGCGGAATCCGGGAAACGGCGGAAATGTATACGCTGGAAGACGAATACAATGATTATCTGAAATTGACGGAACCCGTTATGGAACGGTATTACGACGACGTAGGAACTTACCTCTGGGTTCCGGGCCTGCCGGACGAACAGTCCATTTCCCAATATCAGGCGCTATGTATTGGCATGAAAGCGTTATGCGACCAGTACCAGCAAAAGCCGGCTGACTTTATCCATTATTACCCCCGATTTTCCTATGAGACAAGCGACCCGGACAATCCGATGTGGAAGATCTTATGGATCCGTTATGATACGAATGATGCAAGTATCAGCTATAATGTCGGGGTTCATGCCTATACAGGCAATGTGATCGGCGTCAGCAAGCGTATGTCTGTTGGGTAAGAAGATTTTTTATGAAAAAAAGCGGCACTGTCGGTCAATCGCCCGACCATGCCGCTTTTTTGATGCATACTGTTTCAGCAGGTTTCCAGCACCTGCAAAAGCGCTTCCGTTTTTCCTTCGGTGTCAAAGGCGTGCCATGCTGCGGCGGCTTTCCGCCTGGGCGAGAAGGCCACGCCCTGACCGCACATGCCCAGCTTGCCGACCCAATCGTCGTGCCCCAGAGGATGCAGCTCGTACTGATTGCGGAGGGCGGTCTGCACCCATTTTTCCGACAGAAGCCGCCGCCCCTGATAAACGCCGCCGTTTAAGTAGAGCAAGCCCAGTTTGACCACGTCCTGTGCCCCGGCGTAGAAGCCGGTTCCGCCGATGGGATGATGCTGCGGGCAGCGGGACCATGCGGTCTCTCCAAAGCCCATGGGGCGGAAAAGCCGCTCTGTGAGGAAATCATCCGCCGGCTGTCCCTGCACCTGCTCCACGATCCGCGCCAGCAGGTAGAATACCGCGTCGCTGTACTGCTCGTGCGTTCCGGGCGCGTAGGGAAGCGGCTGTGCCAGGAGAATAGACAGATAATCATCGGAGGGATATTGGGACAGGTCGTCGTTGTCAATATCCAGAAAGCCCCGGTCGATCCCGCTGGTATGGGTCAGCAGGTGATGGACGCTGACCTGCCGCCATGGCGAATCAGTGGGGAAAAAGCGGCCCACAGGATCGTCCAGCGAAAGCTTTCCTTCGTCCCAAAGCAGCCCCATGGCGGTAGCGATAAAGAGCTTGGCTACCGAGTAGCCGTTGTGACAGTTGGAGCAGGGCTGGAAACGGTGAAGCCAGCCGCTAGTTTCGTCCAGCCACGCAAAGTCGTACAGATTGTCGCCGGTAGCGGCAAGGGCTTCACAAAGCTCTGCTTTATTCATTGCCTTCCCGCTCCCAGAAACCGTCATTTTTCAGCTGAATCATCAGGCTGGCCAGCAGGGTGTTGGCCCACGCGAAATCTGCCCGGGTGAACTGAGAAGGATCGTTGGGGTCGAAGGATTCGTGCATCAGGTTGCAGCCGTTGTGGGTGCTGGAAAGCAGAGCAAGGCAATGCAGAATTTCTTCCCGGCTGGTGCTGGTCAGCGCCTGCATGGTAATGCCGATGTGCCAGACGTATCCCTTGGGCGTGTGGGGGCTTCCCACGCCCTCCGCGCAGGTTCCCTTCACAAAATACGGATTGGCCGGGGAAAGTACAAATTTCCGGGTGCGCTGATAAAGATCGTCATGCCGGTCGCAGTAGCCGAAGTAAGGCGCGGAAAGCAGACTGGGCGAGTTGGCGTCGTCCATAAACAGACAATGCCCCAATCCGTCCGTCTCGTAGCAATAAATGGAGCCGAAGCCCTCTCGTTCGGTAATGCCGAAACGGCGGATGCCTTCATCCAACTCTGCGGCCAGTGCGCGGCATTCGTCCGCCAAAGCCTTGTCGGCAAACTGCCCTTCCGCCATCCGGGCGGCGGTGTTCATGGCGACCACCGCCATCATATTCGCGGGGATGAAGTAGTCGTATTCGCAGCGGTCGTCCGAGGGACGGAAGCCTGACCAGGTCATGCCGGTAAAGCCTACGGGCGTTCCCCGTCCGCCGGGCAGCGTGTCGGAAGACGGGCAGTTTTCCCGCTCGAAGGAGTAGGGCGAGCGCTCATGATGCTGCTCCAGCCGGAACACCTCCGCAATGCGCCGGAGCATCCGGTGGAACGTCTCCGTGTAAATGGCCGTATCGCCGGAAGCGTCTTCGTACTGCTGTGCCAGCAGAATAGGCGCGCAGAGGGAATCCACTTCGTACTTCCGCTCCCACACGGCGGGGTTCCGTTCCGTCTTATCCTGAAAGCCCTTTCCGTTGGCTTCCCGGTTAAAGGCGTTGGCATAAGCGTCGATCAGCACGTCCTTGACCTGCGTGGCGATCACGCCCCGCAGAAGAGAACGCACCTGCTCGTCCTTCGCGGCGAAGGGCAGATAATTCTTGACCTGCGCGGAGGAATCCCGCAGCCACATGGCGGGAATATCGCCGGTGATGACGAAGGTCTCTCCGCCAGGAAGGGGCTCCATGGTGGTCTGCACCGTGCTCAGAAAGCAGGGCTTCGCCAGCGGGGCCAGCGGGGGATAGTGCCGGGCGTAATACTGTTCCAGTTCTTCCGCGTAGGCCAGCAGGCATTCGGGGGTCTTCATTCGTCATTCTCCTTTACTTGACAAAGGTTTGGGTCGAGTGATGGATCATCAGCTTGGGTTCTAAAACCAGTTTCTGGCAGGCGTGCTCCTGCCCGGTCTCAAAGGCCTCTCGGAGCAGCTCCGCCGCACGTCGGCCCATTTCGAAGGAATTTTGCTCCACATAGGTAAACAGCGGCTCCATGCCCTGAAAAATTCGCGGCTGGTCAAAGCAGACCACGGAAAGCTCCTCGGGAATGCGGATGCCGCCGGTCTGACACAGCTCCAGCAGCCACTCCGCCGCGTGACTGTTGGAGACCACCGCCGCGGTGATCTCCCGGGCGCGGATGGCGCTCAGCAGACGCTCCATTTCCTCCTGTGAAAAGGTCTGGGGATTGAACCGCTCCACGGCGTGCAGCGGGAGCTGCTGCGCCGTCATGGCGGCCACGTAAGCGCCGTAGCGCACGGAGGTGACCTGCTCCCGGAAGGATGAATCCGCGATAAAGCAGATATTTCGGTGCCCCAGCGACAGCAGATGCTCCACGGCGAGCCAGCCGCCTTTTTCATTGTCGCAGCAGACGCAGCTGCTCTGTATGCCCGGAAAACAGCGGTCGATCAACACCAGCGGAAATTTGTTCAGGTGCATCCGCAGGATCGTATCGCTGTATACTTCACAGTCCACAGGAAAGAGAATCACGCCCGCACAGCCGCTTTTCAGTGCCTGTTCCAGCGCGTATTCCTCCAGCTGGTTGCTGTGGGTCAGCACCAGATGAACGAAGCATTCTGGGTACTGCAGGGTCTGGGTAATGCCCTGAATGATGCTGCCGGAGTGATAATCCGCGTGTTCGGGAATCAGCACGGAAACTGGGCGGGGTTCGCCGTCGTTTTTGGGCACACCGCCCAGCTTGAGGGCGCTGGGCTTCAGGTGCTTGTCCAGCGGATTGGCAAAGGAGCCGCGCCCTTGCACCCGATAAATATAGCCGTTCAGTGCCAGCTCGGTCAGCGCCTTTACCGCCGTGATCCGGCTGACGTGGTAGCGTTCGGCCAGCTCTTTTTCGCTGGGAATGCGGTCTCCGGGCTGAAAAACGCCGGATTGAATCTGCTCCATCAGCTCGTTTTGAATTTGCTCATACATGGGGATCGAAGAAGTTGACATATCAAGCTCCTTTCTTCACTCAAATTCTATTATAAATGAAAAATAACGGATTGTAAACAAAAAACTTCATTCCATTCCTTCTTCCGACAACTTGATATGAGGTTGATACATTGACTTTTTTCGGGCCGGGTTTATAATGAGCTTGCAAGTAAAGAGAAAAACATACGCACGGTCTTCACAAAGGGAGGAATGGGGCAGTGAAAGAAAATTCGGGCACTATCAGCCGTTTTCTGCTTCGGGAAGGACGAGAATGGCGGCGCGCAGCTGGGCGCGTGGCAGTATGGCTTCTTCGTCTACGGTGGCAGCTTCCCCTGGCGTTCCTACGACTCCAAGACCATGGAGCACGCCCGCAAGAACGACGTGGAAGGCTTCACCGGCGAGCGCTTCAGCGATTATGTGGAGGACTCCGAAAAGTACTCCGCCAAGCTGATGCCCGGCATGATCCCCACGGCGGAGGAAGCCGATCAGGTTTCTCCCTTCCTGACCGACTCCGACAGCTACGTGCAGGAAGCCCGCATGAAGTTCGTCACCGGCCAGTGGAATTTCGATTCCGACTGGGACGCTTACGTCAACCAGCTCAACACCATGGGCGCTGAGGATTACGTCACTGTCAAGCAGGCTCAGTATGATCGTTATCTGAGCAAGTAAGACCGTTTTTTCGGAGGAGGGGTCGCCCCCTCATCCCTGCCATATGAAAATCCATTCCGATTTTGAATGTTGAGGAGAAAACAAAGCCATGAGCAATGTGCTGACAGAAAAGTTCATTCGTCTGAAAACCGCCGTCGGCGGAAATCGCGAGGTCACGGCTTACGAGGATACCTTTGGCATGCCCAAAGAGGAACAGGCACATATCACGCGCCCGAATCAGTGGAATACCCGCATTCTCAGCGAGCTGGAGTTCGCCCTGAACCTGCGGGAGGACGGTGCGTTCGACGAGACGATCAGACGCGCGTTGGATCTGTTGCTCAAGGCCATGGAAGAAGAAGGCGTATTGAGCAACGCCGTCTGCCAAAAGGCGGAGGGGCTGCTTGAGCCGCTTCAGCAGGAGGCGAAGAACTACCAGCTGATTCTGGCCGCACACGCCCACATCGACATGAACTGGATGTGGAGCTACCCGGAGACGGTGGCCGCCACGCTGGCTACCTTCCGCACCATGCTGACCCTGATGGAGGAATACCCGGACTTCCATTTTTCCCAGTCTCAGGCGGCGGTCTATGAGATCGTGGAAAAATACGACCCGGATATGATGGAGGAGATCAAGCAGCGCATCCGGGAAGGCCGCTGGGAATGCACCGCGTCCGCGTGGGTGGAGGCAGACCACAATATGCCCAATACCGAGTCCATGCTGCGGCATATTGCCTACACTCGGAAGTACCTTTCCGAAAAATGGAGCGTGCAGGATTTCGAGATCGACTTTTCGCCGGACACCTTCGGCCACAACGCCTTTTTGGCGGAGGTGGATCATTTCTCCGGCGTGAAGTATTTCTACCATTGCCGCGGCCTTAAGGAGGACGAGATCCTCTACCGTTACCGCGCGCCCTCCGGCCATGAGCTGCTGACCTATCGGGAGCCGTTCTGGTACAACGCGGCGGTCACGCCCCGCATGGGCGTTGCCGCGCCGCTGATCTCCCGCCGCTGTGCCGGGCTCAAGACCGGCCTGGCGATTTACGGTGTGGGCGATCATGGCGGCGGGCCTACCCGGCGGGATATCGAGTTCGCGCAGGAAATGATGCGGTGGCCCGTGTTCCCGGCTTTGCGCTTCGGGACGGTGCGGGAGTTTTTCCATGCCGCGGAAAGCGTCCGGGAGAAATTGCCGGTGATCGACCACGAGGTCAATTACTTTGCCCCCGGCTGCTATACCACCCAGAGCCGTATCAAGCAGGGCAACCGCCGTATGGAAGCCCAGCTGTGCGATACCGAGGTGCTGGGAGCCGCTGCCCAGAAATGGACGGGCTTCCGTCTCAATCAGGACGGGCTTCGCGAGGCATGGCAGAAGGTGCTCTTTACCCACTTCCACGATATTCTGACCGGCTCCTGCGTGCAGGACACCCGGGAACACGCCATGGGCCTGTACCAGCAGAGCGCCGCCATGGCGCAATCCCAGATGAGCCGGGCCATGCAGGCTATCTGCAAGAATATCGACACCAGCGCCTTGGGCGGAAGGGAAAACGATCCCCATTCACAGAGCGAGGGCGCTGGCGGCGGTTTCCATGTGGAGAGTTTCGGCGGTTTCCCCTGCCCGGAACGGGGCAACGGCCTGACCCGCGTATTCCAGCTTTTCAATCCCACGGCTCAGCCCCGAAAAGAAGTGGTGGAGCTGACCAGCTGGGATTGGGTCGGCGACCTGAAACGGGCTTATGTGACCGACGCGGCAGGACGGGAACTGCCCTTCCAGCTGGTGGACGGGCAGCTGCAGAAATATTGGGATCATCAGTATTTCCGCTTCCTGGTGCAGGCGGAAGTGCCTGCGGCGGGCTATACAACGGTAGTACTGCGACAGCGTCAGGCCGAGAAGTACCCGGTGTATTTCCAGTCCGGCGAACGCGTCTCCGCCCTGTTTGACGATCTGGTGCTAGAAAACAGCCGCCTGCGGGCTGTGCTGGACAAGGGCACCGGCCGAATTCGTTCCCTGCAGGTGGATGGAGAAGAACTGGTGGACAAAGACGCGGGCTTCTTCCTGCTGGAAACGGAGCCGGCGACCTCCAACGCGTGGCAGATCGGCCGTCATATCCGTAAGACTCCCGTGGAGCAGTGCGTCGACCTCCGCTGGACGGAAAGGGGCCCACTGCGCCAGAGCGTTCAGGCGAAATACCGCATTGCGTCCTCTACGCTGGAAGTGACCTATACGCTGGAAGAGGGCAGTGACACGCTGAAACTCGCCACCAAAACAGACTGGCATGAGATCGGCGGGGCCACCATTCCCGTGCTCGCCTTCCAGGCGCCGCTGAGCTATCAGCCCAGCTGTTTCCGCTATGATACCGCAGCCGGTTCCGTCTGCCGGGAAAGCACGGCTAACGACGTTCCCGGCCTGCAGTACGGCTTGGCGATTCGGGAGCAGGACGAGGGCCTGATGATGATGAGCGACTGCAAGTACGGCTACCGTGGCGAGGGTTCCACGCTGGGGTTGACGCTGCTCAACAGCTCCACCAGCCCCGATCCCTACCCGGAACGGGGAATCCATCAGTTTGTCATCGGCCTGACCGCCTGTGCGGATCGGCCCGCTGCGGCGGAAAATAAGGCGACCGCCTTCTGCCACGGCGTGCAGTACCAGAGCAACAGCATTCACCCCGGGACCCTTCCGGCGGAAAAACAGCTGGTAACGCTGGAATCCGAAACGGCGGTGCTCTCCGCCGTCTGGATGGAAGGAACGGAAATGCGCGTTCGCCTGTACGAAACCGGCGGCAAAGCCAGCCGCGGAGTTTTCCATCTGGAAGACAAGGTCGCCGACGCTCAGATCTGCGACGGCCTGGGAGATCCGTTGGAAGGCAAGGCCGAGGTGAACGGCTCGACGGTTCGCTTTACCAGCCAGCCCTATCAGCTGATGGAAATCCACATCACATTTGCCTGATTATGAAAGAAAAAACTGCCGGTGAGAAGCGAAACTCACCGGCGGATTTTTTATAGAGCTTCATACAACAGAAGAGTACATTCGTTGGTTTTCTTGCACTTTCGTTCCTTTATACTTGTTTTTGGCGTTGATGCAGAAATCATAGGCTTCAAAAACAGGAGAGAAGCATGATCCTTTCCGATCGACTCATACTTTGACAGGATAGTTAGTTTTGTTCATGTTCATCATCTCGCTTTAGGATGAGGTAAAATTTACAACTGTAGTGTAGATTTTGGAAAAGAATTGAGGTATAACAAAATAGAAACTTGTTATAAGGAGAAAAACGTATGAAAACTTTTTCCTGTGTCATCATCCAGCTACTGCTGTTACTTCTGATTTGCAGTGTTGCAATAGCAGAAGATGATTTCCCTGTACAAGTGAAACAATATTTCGAGAATGAAAAGATACTTGAAATAGAAACCTATAGTTCCTCCGAAAAACTTTTCACTGCAATAGCAAGAGATCAAAATCACGAAAGGGTTTTATACGCTTTTCAATACATTAACAGAAAAGGGAGTGCTTTGCTAAACAAAAAATGCCATCCCCAAGATGGAACTGAAGGTTTTTGTTTCTGATACATATCAAGATAGTAATATCGAAAGCATCCAAAACATTCCCAACATATCAATTTGGTTTATGGAGCCAAACGAAGATCACTATGAATTATTGATGGTTTTTTTGCTTGATGGAGATCGTTATATTCTGCGTGATGTTATTCCTCATCATGGCAGCATGCGCTATGAAAACGGAGCAGTTTTTATTTATGAAGATGACTGTTTCGCCAGCCAAAGAGGATATGTTCAATATCCCGCATCCGCTGACCTGACTGCATTTGTGTGTGACGACTTTCTTTCATACACCCAAAAATGGGATGAAAAATACTACGAGCTTACGAATGATATATACTTTGATGATAGTCATCCTCTTTTGTATTATTGGCCAACCGATCAAACTATACCGGTGTACTCTGCGCCAACAAACAATGCTCTTATAGAGGCAAATGGAAAAGCAAAAGTATCTACAAACGATTGGATCCTTATTTATGGTGGTGACAAAGATTACTATTTGATTCAGTACGCTATGAACGAGTCAGCCATGCGATTTGGTTATATCACAAAACAGAGCCTAAATTATTCTACGCCTCTTGAAATGATGTGGTCGAATCAAAAAGCTACTGTGAAAAGCAAAACAAATCTGATTAACGACCCACTAGGAAGCAAAACCAAAATCAAATCTGTCGCAGCTGGAGCAGCGGTCGAATTGCTTGGCGCACTTAATGGATGGGCATATGTTGAATATCAATCATCTTCGGTCGTTAGAGGCTTCCTTGACTACAAGTTTTTAAGTATAGAAAAATAATAACTGTGCCATTTTTATATAGCACAGCTCAGACTGTCTAAAACCCCTGATTGGCCTTCATCGCCCGCGAACAGTGCTCTGCGGCCCGCTCTGCTTCGTACTGCGGGCTTCGGACCGCGGTAGCCCTTTCAGGACTGTCCTCATCCTCGGTACTGCGCACCCTTAAAGCTGGTTTGCGGAAAAAGTGCTGCGGCATAAGGCACGGAGTCTTCGCTCCGCAACCTCAATCGTCGTTTTTGGCACTGCTGTGCCAAATCCTCGTTTCGGTTAGCGAACTGCAGGTGTGAGACGAAATGGGCAGGGACTCCGGCAGTAGCCCCTGCGACGTTTGAGTGGCAGCAGTGCCTTCTGCACCTCCACTTTTTCAACAAGCTGAGCTGCGCCATTTTTATGCCGAACCATCCAATTCGATACGATACCCTGAATAGCTATCTATTGATTACCAGTACAGGAGCGGATCCAAAAACCATCCAAGCGTTGGCAGGCCATGGCGACATCCAGATTACCATGAATCGCTACGTCGATCCGTCAAAACAGAACCTTCTCAAGGCCACAGAAACACTGGAAAGTCTGCTGTTTTCGGACGGCAAAGTGAAAGATACAACAAGTGCCGAACCTATTGCGTCATAAGGGTTTTACCGGCAATACAACCTCCCAATTTTGGACGCGTTTTCGGACATTTGACGCAAACATCCATGTATACACAGCGATGCATAAAAATAAAAACCCTTGAGAACGTTGATTCTCAAGGGTTTCGTAATGGTGGCTCCGACTGGATTCGAACCAGTGACACTCCGGGTATGAACCGAATGCTCTAGCCAGCTGAGCTACGGAGCCATATGGTTGCGGGGGAGGGACTTGAACCCCCGACCTCCGGGTTATGAGCCCGACGAGCTACCAAACTGCTCTACCCCGCGTTATCGGTTGCTTTCGCAACGATGATAATTATATAACAGAAATCAGATTCTGTCAACACTCTTTTTCCAAAAAAAGAAAGTTTTTATGAATCGGCGTCAAAACGCTGGAAATTCGGGGCATTCGTGCCCTTCTTCCCTCACATGCGAGGTGGAAAAAATAAAAATGTGCCCCGTTTCCCGAGATACGCTTTTTCTTGACGCAGAGAAAGCACCGTTTTATAATGGAAAAAAAGTCAAGGAGGTTCCTCTGTGAAAAAAACGATTCTGTTTCTGCTGGCGCTGCTGATGACCTTCGCCCTTCTCCCGGCGGCCTACGCAGAGACCACCACGACCGTATTGATGTATATGTGCGGCACCGATCTGCAAAGTGCCTGCGTCGAAGATATGTACGAAATGTGCACCGGCAATTATTCCGACCAGATCACCGTGGCAGTGCAGGCGGGCGGCGCGACGGGATGGGACGACAGCGACCTGACGCCCAACGCGCTGAATCGCTTCACCATTGCCGACGGCGGGTTTTACGATCTGGAAGCGCTGGATTGGGCCAGCATGGGGGAGCAGCAGACGCTGGTGGACTTTCTGAAATGGGGCGTGTCGAACCATCCGGCGGATCGCTACATGCTGGTGTTGTGGAATCACGGCGGCGGCGCTGCGTCCGGGGTCTGCTTCGATGAAACGGCGGATTACGACAGCCTGACGCTGCATGAGCTTAACGACGCGCTGTATCAGTTTACGCAGTCCAGACCGGGATTCCGTTTTGATGTGATCGGCTTCGACGCGTGCCTGATGGCGACTTATGAAACGGCGGCCCATATGCGTTATTATGCCGACTACCTGGTCGCCAGTGAGGAACTGGAACCCGGCATCGGCTGGAACTACGACGGCTGGCTGTCTGCTTTGAGCGATCAGCCGGACATGGACAGCCAGAGTCTGGCGGTAGCCGTGGCCGACGCGTACATGGAAGCCGCTATCGCGGATAATCCCGACGATTATCTGAGCATGAGCGTGGTGTATCTGCCCGCCATGGATGCTGTGGTGCAGCAGATGGAAAACTACGCGGCCTATCTGACGCAAGCGTTGGATTCCGGCGAACTGGCCACCTTCAGCCGCGCCCGTCAGCGGATGTACGCTTTTGGCGAGTTCAGCGACGCGTCCTCGGATATGGTGGATATGGCGGCGCTGCTGGCTGCCACCCGCAGTATGGCCCCTCAAACGGCCTCTGCGCTGGAAAGCGCCTATCAGAAGGCGGTGCGCTATAACGTGGGCACGGAGACCTTCGATTACCTGACGGGCCTGAGCGTCTATTTCCCCATCGGGGAATTTGAGACCGAAACTTACGCCTGTGCGGAGACCTATCCCAACTACACCCAGTTCGTGCAGGGCTATGCGGCTCTGCGGGCCGGCGGCGACTATGTGTTCACCGCCCAGGCGCCCCAACAGCTGAACGCCGGCAATGTGGAAGAAGCCTTTGCGGGCAACGTGGTCAGCAGCTCCGTTAGCCCGGCGGGCGTTTATGTGGCGCAGGAGGAGACACCCGAGGAATGGGAGGACGTAACGGCGGACTTGCCCCCGGTCACGTCCCTGTGGAGCGGACTGCTGGAACAGGCAGTCGTGGGCGAAATCACCCCGGAGGAGACGGAAAGCGGCGGCTTCTGGTCATGGCTGGATTCCTGGGGCTCTTCCACGGACAGCGACGCGGTCTACGCCTGCTCCATGCAGCTCAGCGAGGACGAACTGAACAACCTCAGTCTGGTGGAAGGTCTGCTCTATATGGACGCCAGCGACGAGGAAGACACGGTCTACGTCGAGCTTGGCGCGATGCAGAACACGGGCGTGAACTGGGAAACCGGCGAGATCGTCAGCAATTTCGACGGCTGCTGGCCCATGCTGGACGATCAGCTGGTGGTGCTCTACGACCAGCTGGTGAACGGCGGAATGCGCCGCAGCATTATCCCGGTGAAGTGCAACGGCAAGGAAGGCTATCTGCTGGTCATCCGCAAGAGCGCGGAGGCCGACTGGTCGATCGTAGGCTTTACCCGCGGCTACGACGAGCAGGGACTTCCCGTGCGGGGCAGCACACCGCTGAAGGCCGGGGACGAGATCATCCCCACCTATCCGATGATCTATGAGGACGAAGACGGCGAAATGCAGGAAGACACCTTCGACGGCGATCCCATCGTCGTCGGGGAGGATGGAACCATCGAGTTCGGCTTCTATTCGCTGGAAGGAAGCGAGTCCAGCTATCTGTACTGCTTCCAGCTGACGGATATTTACGGTGAGACCCAGTGGTCGGAGTTTATTTCCTTCGAGCTGTAAAACCGCCCTTCTGGTTTGAAAAAACAAAATCGCCGCCCGGCCAACGAAAACGCCGGGCGGCGATTTTTTATAAAAAAAGTCCGCCAAAGCGCCCGGCCCTTTCGCTGGAAGGAAAAGCTTGACGATTTTTCCCGGACTGCCTATAATAGCAGCCGTCACAAAACATGGATTGCAAAACGATGATCGTCGGACGGCCAATCAGCACATTTCACCCGAAAATCAAGAAAAATCGGAAATGCAACCGCCGGTTGACAGATTGACCAGCCCGATTTCTGGTATGCAACCGCCCCAAACGGTATGATGCACTCATCCCGGATGCGCCCGGCGCATCCTGACAAACAGGAGGAAATCCAGATGATCTTGGCAGACAAAATTGTGACCCTGCGCAAAAAGGCAGGCTGGTCTCAGGAAGAACTGGCGCAGCAGCTGAACGTGACCCGGCAGTCGGTTTCCAAATGGGAGGGCGCGCAGTCCATTCCCGATATGGAAAAGATTCTTCAAATGAGCCGTATCTTCGGCGTGACCACCGATTTCCTTTTGAAAGACGAGATGGAAACCGCAGAGGCCGCCCCCGAAACGGAAACAACCGCCGCCCGGCGCGTGACCATGGAGGAAGCTTCCCGCTATCTGGAATTGCGGCGGCAGGCTGCGCCCAAAATGGCGCTGGCGACGCTGCTGTGCGTGCTGTCCCCGGCTGCGCTGCTGATGCTGTCTGCGGTCAGCCAGCAAACGACCCGCTTTGGTATTTCCGAGGAGACCGCCGTGGGCGTGGGCTTGTGCGTACTGCTGGTTCTGGTGACGGCGGGCGTGTTCCTGTTTCTGATCTGCGCCGCCCGCAGCAGGGAGTTTCGCTTTTTGGAGGAAGTCCCCTTCGAAACGGAATACGGCGTAACGGGCATGGTCAAAGAACGCCGTAAGGCCTTTCAGGAGAAATATGGCTGGGTACAGATCCTTGGGGTCGTGCTCTGTGTGCTGTCCGCCCTGCCGCTGTTTCTGGCCATCATGCTGCGCCCTTCGGAGCTCGGGACGATGGCGGCGCTGTGCCTGACGCTCCTGACGGTGGGCTGCGGCTGCTTTGCGCTGGTGTATGCGGGCTGCTGTCAAAATTCCATGGATAAACTGCTTATGGAGGGCGAATTTGAACGCTCCCGCCGGGGCCAGCGCCAACTGGCCAGCGAGGTCAGCGGCATTTACTGGCTGACGGTGACGGCGGTATTTTTGATTTGCGCCTTCGGCCCCGGTGGAAACGGAGATCCCGGAACACTTTGGTGGATCTGGGCTGCGGCGGGCGTACTCTTTGGAGCGGTCATGGCTGTGATTCGCCTGACGGGCAAGCGGGACAAATAAAACGCCACACCCCTCCGTGCCTTTCCGGGGCGCGGGGTTTCTCAGAAAAAGATTGCGGAGGAAAACATGAAATCAAGATTTGAAAAAGCGCGGAAAGCGCTGATCTTCTGGACGCTCTTTATCGGGCTGGGAGCTGTGGGCGGGGCGGCCTGTATGCTGATCGACCCTTCCGGCAAGGCGCTTGGCATGGACGCGCTGCTGCCATTTTTCCAGAAAATGCCGCTGGCGGAGCTGCTGTTTCAGGATTTTGTGTTTTCCGGCATTTCCCTGCTGATCGTCAACGGCCTGACCAATTTGACGGCGGCGGTTCTGCTCCTTCGGCGGAAGCACGCGGGCGTTGTGCTGGGCGGCGTGTTCGGCGTAACGCTGATGCTCTGGATTTGCATCCAATTCTGGCTGTTCCCGCTGAATTTCATGTCGACTTTGTACTTCTTTTTCGGGTTGGCACAGGCGCTGACCGGCTATGCGGCCTGGGTGTTTGAACGACAGGAGAACTTTACCGTCCGCCGGGAGGACTATCCTCATATCGGAGCAAACCCCAAACGGCTGGTGGTGTACTTTTCCCGCATGGGTTACGTGCGCCGCAAGGCCTTTGAGGAAGCGGAACGCACCGGCGCGGAGGTCTATGAGATCAAGGCAGCGGAGCGCACGGAGGGAACGCTGGGCTTCTGGTGGTGCGGCCGCTACGGAATGCACCGCTGGGCAATGCCCATTCAGCCGGTGACGGTCGACCTGACCGCCTACGAGTACGTGACACTCTGTTCGCCCATTTGGGTGTTTACGCTGGCCGCGCCGGTACGGGCCTTCTGTCAGGCAGCCGCCGGGAAGATTCGGGAGGCGGATTACGTGCTGGTTCACTTTAACCCGTCCCGCTACGAAAATGCCGCCGACGAAATGGATCGCCTGTTGGGTCTGAAACGGACGAGCCTGCGCAGCTTCGCCTGTCAAATGGGCCGTTATCGGGAGATGGCGAAGAAAACGCCCGGCGAAATTTCCGCTTGATTTTTCGAAAAGCATCGCGAGACGCAGGAAAGACGAATCCTGCGCCTTTTTTGTACACCAAAATGGAAAAATCAGCCGCGACAGCGAAACATTTTTCAACACGCTGCGCCTAAAAATGCATAAATCTGCATGAGAATCCATTGACTTCCCCGACGGGAAAATGCTATCCTGCCGGTGACGTTACAGCGTTCCAATTTGATAGCCAAAGACGGGAGGAATCCTCGGATGAGTCATTATCGCAATTTCCGGCTGGCCACCTATTTTGTCGCCCACGGCGCGGCGCACGCGGAGCGGCAGCAGCTTCAGAAGGACATCGACTTCTTTCAGCACTATCTGCATCTGGACAACGTGTATCTGGAGCCCTTCCGGGACGGCACCTTCGCTTCGGAAGAACAGGTCAGAATGTGCAAAGAGGTGTTCGAACAAAACGGCATCCACGTCAGCGGCGGCATCACCACCGCTATGCCCGACCCGGAGGGAGCTGAACCCAAGCAGCGTATGTTCGGCACCCTCTGCTACAATGACGAAGCCATGATCCGCCAGCTGGAAGCGGTAGCCGAGATGAACGGCCGGCTGTTCGACCAGTGGATCATCGACGATTTCTATTTCACCAACTGCACTTGCGACCGGTGCCGGGCCGAGCGGGATCAGTACAACGCCGAGCACGGCATCACCGACGGCAGCTGGGAGCACTACCGCAGCCACAAAATGGTGGAGGTCTCCCGCGATCATATGATTGCCCCTTCCAAGCGGGTCAACCCGGACTGCAAGGTCATCATCAAGTACCCCAACTGGATGGAGTCTTATCAGGAGACGGGCTACAATCCTCTGGAACAGAAAGACCTGTTTGACGGCATCTACACTGGCACCGAGACCCGGGACCCCGTCCACACTGATCAGCACTTGCCCCGGTATCTGTCCTTTTCCCTGCTGCAGTATTTCGAAAAGCTGGCCCCCGGCCGCAATGGCGGCGGATGGTTCGACCCCTTCGAATGCCGTTTTCTGGACTACTATCTGGAGCAGGCTTACCTGACCGCCTTTGGCCGGGCCCGGGAGCTGATGATGTTCTGCTTCCAGGCGCTGGTGAATACGGTCAACGTGCCTGCGCTGGGCTTCATGCTGGAAAAACTGGATGAAGTGATGGATCATATGGGGCAGGTCGTGGGCGTTCCCTGCTACATCCCCAACGGCTCGCAGGGAGAGGATAACGTGCAGGACTTTTACGGAATGCACGGTTTCCCTATCGTGACCACGCCTTTCTTCCCGGCAGACGCGCCCCGGATGTTCCTGACGGCTTCGTCCGCCTGTGACCCGGAGATCATCGACAAGCTGGACGCGTATCTGGTGAAGGGCGGCAAGGCCATCGTCACCAGCGGCTTTGTGAAGGCCACGCTGGGTCGGGGCGTGGAACGCTTTACCAGTCTGCGGGATCGTCACCGCACCGTGGCTGTGAAGGACTTCATGGTGGAATGCCTGCGGCCCGGTTATGATCGGGAAATCCTCCACGGCAGCCGGGAGATCCTGATCCCCGTGCTGGAAAATCGCAACAACGCCACGTGGATCCAGCAGTGCAAAGGCATTCACGAGGAAGAAAGCTACACGTTGCTGGCCCGCGACACCTATGGCCGGGGCGAAATGACTACCCTCTGCGTGCCGGAGTCCTTCTCCGACCTGAAATATCTGCCGGTGCCCATGTTGTCCTATATGCGTCGGGAGTTCCGGGTGAACGGCGTGTATCTGGAAGGCGCGCCCATGATCAGCCTGTTCCATTACGACAATGACAGCTTTATCCTGTACCCCTATCTGGATCGGGAGACCCACGATACCGATATTTTCCTGCATGTGCAGGACGCCAAGGCGCTGACGGAGGTGGTTTCCGGCAAGCGGGTCGAACCGCTGTACACCGAAGCGGGCGAGGCTGTGTTCCGGATCCATGCCATGGTGGGCAAGTTCCGCGGCTATCATGTGGAACGGTAAAAGGTCTCTGGATGGAAAAACGGAGAGGCTGTATGTCCGCTCAAACGCCGCAGAAATGCCGCCGGCACGTTTTGCACTGCATCTGCGCAGCCATAGGGGAGGAGCAAAGTGCCACCCCTTTCCGCGAAACAGCCAAAACAGAATCTCATCAAAAATCAAAAGGCTCGGCCTTCCTTATCGAGGGCCGAGCCTTTTGGCGTTCCTTTCAGTTTTCCAGCTCATAAACCACATATTCCTCCCGGAAGCGGTAGCCCAGCGTTTCCGCCAAATGGACGGAGATCTTATTGGCCGCGTCCCAGCTGGGGAAAAGCCCCCGTTCCAGACATTCCAGCATCAGCCGGGCCCCGCAGGCCCGCGCCAAGCCTTGACGACGCTGATCTTTCCGGGTGTCGATCTCGATCTCAATGCCACCGGGGTAGGAAGAATAACTGGACGCGCCCGCCAGCAGTTCCTCGCCTCGCAGAGCCACAAAGCCCAGTCCCATTCGGGCAAAGTCCTCCGAAGTTCCGTAATTGCTGACGAGATCCCGCGCCCATTCTTCCGAAAGGCAGCGGCGGTACAGCGCTTCGTCGATGGGGGAAAGCGTCACCCCTTCGGGCAGCCGTTCCGCCATTTCCCGCAGGTCTTTGGGCACGAAGCCCTCCGCACTGTGCTCAAAGGCGTATCGGGTGCGGGGAGAAGCCGCCTTGCCGAAGACCCGCCGAATTTCCACCGCCCATGCGTCGTTCTGGGGTGTCAGGAGGATATAAGACCGTCCCTCAGGCCGAAAGCGCAGCAGTTCTTCCGAGGGCTGACCGGCGAAGAAAGCAAAGTCGCCCAGCACTGCGGCGGCGGAGCAAAGGGGCCATTCCGCCACGGCGTATACGCCGCCCATCATGCCGCTCAGACAGGAAAGTACCATCGTATCTTCAAAGGAGCCGAACAGTTCGGCGGCTTCCGCGGGGTTTTCCAGCCGGGTGATCATGAGTTGCCCTCCGTTCTGAATGGGGGAATCATTCAATGGGAATTTCAGCGGCCTGTGCGATGCCGTTCAGATAGGTCTTGAAGGAATGGGAAAAGCCCGTCACCACCTGCTGCTGAAATGCGCTGTCCGGGGCGCTCAGCTCTTTTTCCAGCGCGTCCCGCAGTTTTTTCCGGGTGGAATCGTTGCGTAAATGCTTGACCAGGTTCCGCTTGCGCAAAAGCAGGGGCAGATTGGCCTTCATCATAGCGCCGGAGATCGCGTCCATGCCGAACAACGATACGGCGGTGCCCAGCAGCGCGCCTGCCAGAAAGCCCAGCGGGCCTGCCGCAATCAGCGCTACGCCGCTGCCGCCGCACAGAAGGCCCAGAAGAACGCTGACGATCACCGTCATCAGCGCGCCGATCAGGTTCATGCCCGTCAGTCCCTTTGCGTCCAGCGGCAGCCGTTCCGGGCCGGAGCTGACGGCGGTCAGGTTCAGGGCCATTTCCTTTCGGGGCACCTCGTAGCGGTCGCAGATGGGATCGACCAGCGCCTGCAGCTGCACCCCCACCTCATCCAGCCAGCTGCGGAGAGCCGGGGTCAGCGCGTCCCGGGCCATGGGGGAGTCCAGCACCTCCGTGACCCGCTGCTTGAGCTGCGCGTCCATTTCCTCCATCGTGCTGATGCGGCCCTTCTGCCAGTCCGTTACCACGGGCACAGCGGCCTCCTCGATCAGCAGATCCACCAGCGCCTCCGTAACGGGCGGAATGAGCTTGGGCATGGCCTTGCGGGCCGTGTAGGCCACCCGTTCCTCCGTGATCTCTTTCTCGATGGCCTTGCGGAATTCCCGCAGATTGGAGTCAATCCACCCGGCATAGCTCAGACCCTTGGCAATGGAAAATTCCGGCTCCGGGCAGCAGATCACCGCCGCGTCCCGGAAGGACTCCCGGCAAAGCTGGCGGAAAAACGGCATCCGGGACGCGCCGCCGGTCAAAAGCACCAGACAGGGCGGATCGTCGGCAGTCAGGCGGACGGCGTGGTCCAGCGCGTCCTGCACCGCCTGGGTAAAGCTGCGGCCCTGCAGCGCGTTCAGCGGCTTTTCCGTCAGCTGGCGCGCCAAGTCGCCGTCCAGCTTGAGAGTCAGCTTCTGCACGCCGTCGTAGCAGATGCGCAGCACTTTTTTCACCGAGGCGGACGGGTCGTCCAACAGCCGGGTGTAGTATTCTTCCTTCAGACGGCGGGCTTCGATTTCGCAATAGCTGTACCAGCTTCGGCTCTCCTGAAACACCCGGCGGATCGCGTCCCGTTCCCGGCTCTGCTCCACGCAAAGGCGCAGCAGTTCTTCATCCAGAATGCCGCCGCCCAGCGCAATATCCCCGAAGGTGCCCACGCCCGTTTCCCGTCCGCCCACGATATAGGCAAAATCCAGCGTGGAGCTGCCGATGTCGATCACCAGCGCCGTCTTGGACAGCACGTCGATGTCCAGTGCCACGGTCTTGGCGTATTTGGCGTACAGAAACGCCGCCCGGGATTCGGAGATGACCTGCGGCTCCCGCAGGCCCGCCCGCATCAGCAGCTCCCGGTAGCGGGCGCGAGCCGTGGCGTTCCAGCCGGCGGGGCAGCCCACCACAAAGGCGTCCTCAGGCCCCAGCAGCCCGTTATCCTGCAGATCCCGCACCGTGCCCCGCACAAAGCGGACAATGTCCTCATTCCGGGCCGGGTCGTAGGTAAAGCGGCTCTTGAAGCGGACGCTGAGCCCGTCAGCCAGCGCGTCGGTATAGGCCCGTTCGCCCACAACGATTTCCCCGTTCAGCATTCCCACGGCGCTTAAAAAGCTGCGGGAGCCGCCTACCGGCAGAATGACGGGTTCGATCCCGGAACCCTGTTCAAAAGCGGCGATGGCGCTTTCGCCATCGCCCACGTCAAATCCGATGTAACGCATGGATGCTCCTTTGTTCCTGAACCCCGAAATATCAGCCCTGCCGCACAGCGGCGGTTCCCCGGCGGATCAGGCGAAAGTCCTCCGCAGAAACGATGGCGGGGGAGAGAGTACGAGTCTCGTTTTTGCTGGGGAGAACGGTGAACAGACGGCTGTTTTCCTCCGAATATTCCATGGCCCGGAAGCCCAGCCCGTTCAACAGCCCGTCCACCGCGCCGGCCATTTCGTCCCGCTCGTCGCCGCCCAGATCGTAAACGGCCTCCATCAGGTCGGCAAGACGCTCCGCCATGGCGGAACTGCCCTGCTCCCGGCCCCGCAGACTGTCGTTGAGATAGGCAAAGTCGTTGGCGCAGCGGTCGATAGCGCGTAACTGCCCGTCCAGAACGGCCAGCAGCCGTTCAACATCCGGCTGAAGGGTCACGCGCACCTCGTCGTGCCCGGTGGCTTTTCGGCTTTTCCGGCGCTCGGTCAGCAATGCCGCCGAACCGGCGATCAGCGCCGCCAGCGCGGAGACCCAGCCCAACACGATGCCGCGGAAATAGCAGCACAGCCCGCTGAAGATCATCAAAAGCGCCGTCAGCACCACCAGCCACGCCTTGCCGCTCTGCTTTTCGGCCTTCCGGGACTGCGCCACCCATGAAGTGGCGGCTACCGGCGTTTCCAAAAAGCCCACAGAACCCTTCACCAGACTGAACAGCACGCCCATCTGCTGCCGAAGCACTTCGTCGCTCTGTTGAGCCAGTGTGTTCTGCTCGGTCTGCATCAAAGCGTGACGGATGGCATACACCTGATCGGCCACGCTGGTCTGGTCTTTCAGCGCCGCCCGCAGGGATTCCCGCTGCTCTTCCCAGCATTCAAAGGCGCTCATGGGTTCGTTCCCTTCTGGGACTTCTTTGCGGACATGGACTTAGCGGTGGAAGCCGTCTTTTTCGCGGTCGAAGTCTTGGCAGCGGAAGTGGTCTTCTTTGCGGACGTAGACTTTGCGGCAGAAGTCGTCTTCTTCGCAGACGAGGACTTCGCGGCAGAAGTGGTCTTCTTCGCCGTTGCAGACTTTGCAGCGGAAGTCGTGGCTTTCTTCGTCGCCGTTGACTTTGCGGCAGAGGTGGTTTTCTTCGCTGTCGTAGACTTCGCAGCGGAAGTGGTCTTTTTCGCAGCTGTGGACTTAGCAGCAGAAGACGTTTTCTTCGTTACCGCGGATTTCGTGGCGGAAGCCGTCTTTTTCGCAGTCGAAGTCTTGGCGGCAGAGGGGGTTTTCTTCGCTGGCGTAGACTTCACAGCAGAGGTGGTCTTCTTTGCCGTCGCAGACTTTGCGGCAGAAGTCGTCTTCTTCGCAGCCGTGGACTTCGCAGCAGAAGGATTCTTTTTCGCCGTTGTGGATTTTGCCGTGGTCGAAGCTTTCTTCGTCGTTGTTTTTTTGCTGGAAGAAGTCTTCTTCTGCTTCGTTTCCTCGGCACCGGTCAGCCCGGACAGCACATTGCCAATGCCCTCCAACAGCCCGCCGGAGGACGCAGCGTTCCCCGCCAGATCGGAGAGCGCGTCCTCGATGGTATCCAGAAAATCGCCGGTGGAGACGGAGCCTTCGCCCAGCATATCGCTTACGATGGATTCCAGCAGTCCCTTTTTGGCCATGACGAACACCTTCTCAAAATGAAAATCAGAGTTTTTTCAAAGCGTCCAGTTCTTCCTGCGTCAGCGGCCGCCACATGCCCCGGGGCAGCTCGCCCAGCTTCAGAGGGCCGAAGCGGATGCGCCGCAGCATGACCACCTGATGACCGATCTGCTCCACCATTTTACGCACCTGCCGGTTGCGGCCTTCATGAATGGTGATGATCATATCGGTGAAAAGGTTCTGTACGCTCAAAATATGCACCTTGGCCCGGGCGGTCTTGCGTCCGTCCACCATCACGCCTCGTTCCAGCTGCCGGGCTTCCTCCGGCGTGACCTGATTGCTGACCCGCGCCAGATAGGTTTTGTCCACCTCCATGGAGGGGTGCAGCATCCGCTCGGTCAGGTCGCCGTCGTTGGTGAGCAGCAGCAGGCCCTCGCTGTCGTAGTCCAGCCGCCCCACCGGGTACAGCCGGACGGGATAATCCCGGAAACGATCCAGCACTGTGGCGCGTCCCTCCGGGTCGCTGACGGTCGTTACCTCGCCAGCGGGCTTGTGATATATGATATAATGCTTTTCCACTTCGGGCCAGACGCGCTTCCCGTCCACGCAGATGACCTGATCGTCCTCCACCTGCACGCCCATTTCCGTAATTTTCTGACCGTCTACCGTGACGTGGCCCTCGGCGATCAGCTTTTCTGCCGCCCGGCGGGAAGCCACTCCGCAGGAGGCCAGATACTTTTGCAGCCGCATGGCGTTCCTCCCTGTGCGGGCTTGGCCCGCTGGAAAATAGTATAGCGGAATCTTTCCCTAAAAACAAGACCCGGCCCGCCTGTCACGGCGAACCGGGAATGAAAACGTTGTTTACAGCCGCTCCACGTGGTCGCTGTCCACAAAGGCGTGGATCAGCTTGCACCGGGGAACGGGCGTGGGGGAGAGCGTCAGACAGGCCAGAATTTCGCTGGCCGCTCGGGCGGCGCTTTCCTCGCTGGAGGCGTGAACCGTCGCCACCGCGTCGCCGGGCCGAAGCTCGTCGCCGATGCGCTTGTGCATCACGAAACCAACGCTGTAGTCGATGGGGTCGGTCTTCTGCTTGCGGCCCGCGCCCATGGCCTGAGCCGTGTTGCCCAGACGGATGGTATCCATGCTCCGGATGTAGCCGCCCTCCACGGCAGGAACGTCCCGGATGATTTTGGCCTGGGGCAGCTGGCTCACGTCATCGCAGCAGGCGGGGTCGCCGCCCTGCGCCACAATCATCTGCCGCAGCTTTTCCAGACCCGCGCCGCTGTGAAGCGCCGCCATCAGCTTGTCCCGGCCCTCGGCTACGGAGGACGCAGCGCCGCCCAGCAGCAGCATCCGCGCGCCAAGCTCCACTGCCACGGTCAGCAGCGGGCCTTCGACCCGGTTGTTCAGCACATCGATGGCTTCTTTTACTTCCAGAGCGTTGCCGATGTGACTGCCCAGCGGTTCGCCCATGTCAGTCACCAGCGCCACCATCCTGCGGCCCGCGTCGCAGCCGATACGAACCATGGTCTGGGCCAGCTCGATGCTGGCTTCGGTGGTGTGCATCAGCGCGCCCGCGCCGGTCTTTACGTCCAGCACGATGGCCTGTGCGCCGCTGGCCAGCTTTTTGGAGACGATGCTGGAAGCGATCAGCGGCAGACTGTCCACCGTAGCGGTCACGTCCCGCAGGGCGTACAGGGTCTTGTCGGCAGGGGCCAGATTCTTCGTCTGGCCGATGATGGCGATGCCGATGTCCTGCACCTGCCGGATAAATTCTTCTTCGCTCAGTCCGATGCGGAAGCCGGAGATGCTTTCCAGCTTATCCAGCGTACCGCCGGTATGTCCCAAACCCCGGCCGCTCATCTTGGCCACGGGCACGCCGCAGGCGGCCACCAGCGGGGCCAGCACCAGCGAGGTGGTGTCGCCTACGCCGCCGGTGGAGTGCTTGTCCGTGGGAACGCCCTTCAGCATGGACAGATCCATCATATCGCCGGAGTGAGCCATCGACAGGGTCAGCCGCACCGTTTCTTCCCGGTTCATGCCGTTCAGACGGATAGCCATCAGCAGCGCGGAAAGCTGGTAATCCGGGATGGAACCGTCCGCCGCGCCCTTGACGAAATAGTCGATCTCCTCCGCGGAGAGCACCTGGCCGAATTTCTTTTTTTCAATGATCTCCACCATGTTCATCGGAAGTACCTCACAGTTGGATCAGCATTCTGCCGCAGTTTTCGCATTCGATCATCTTCGCGCCGCTCTTGAAGGCGCGGAGGGAGGCCTGCGGAATGTTCATGTTGCAGCCGCCACACTGGTCGCCGTACAGCTTGGCGATGGGGCGGGCGCAATGCTGCTTGATGGCCCGATACTTGGCCAGCAGCTCCGGGTCCACCTCCGCCTGACAGACGATGACGCAGCGGGCGTGCTGC
>ERZ827490.1585-NODE-1585-length-28616-cov-7.324498_pt1 | contig 28616 bp, 30 predicted proteins | sample MGYA00519770_ERZ827490 | MGnify/ENA primary metagenome ERZ827490 (study PRJEB31778, sample SAMEA3449324) | human gut metagenome | biome: human gut; feature: human-associated habitat; material: faeces | place: United Kingdom | collected 2010/2012 ...
AGGCGGCCGCAGGCGGGGCGGAGCCCCGCCGAAACCGCTTGAAAAGGCGGTTTGCCCTGCGGGCCGTAGGGGCTTTTGCTTTAAGCAAACCTTTGTGCTGAATTTATAAAAATTTAATATTTGTCCCCTTGCAAATAGGGAAGAATAAGACTACACTAAATACAGCGGGTTCCTGTTTCCGACAGAGTTTTTCGCGCCGGGAATGGGGACTTTTTGGCGTTTTTTTGCTCTTTTGGGAGGACAAGATGGTATTTTCCAGCCTGCTGTTTGTGTTTCTTTTTTTGGCGCTGAACCTGGTGAGCCAGGCGGCGCTGCGCGGCGCGCGACAGAAGAATATTGCCATGCTTCTCTTCTCGCTGGTGTTCTTCAGCTGGGCGGGACCGCGGTATGTGGTGCTGCTCCTGCTGGATACCGCCCTGTGCTGGTTTTTTGCTATCTGCATCGAGCGGGAGCCGCAGCGTAAAAAGCTGCACCTGAGCCTGTGCGTGGCGCTGGTGCTGCTGGTGCTGGGCATCTTTAAGTATACGGGCTTCCTGATGGGGAACCTGCAAAGCCTTTTCGGCTGGCCGGAAGTGATCCCGCAGATCGTGCTGCCGATCGGTATTTCGTTCTACACTTTCCAGCTAATCAGCTATGTGGTGGATGTATACCGCGGCGAGGTACGGGCCCAGAAGAAATACTGGATTCTGCTGCTGTATGCCAGCCTGTTCCACCAGTGCATTGCCGGGCCCATTGTGCGGTACCGGGATGTGGCGCAGGACCTGGCGAAGCGCCAGGTGCACGCGGAGGAAGTGAGCCGGGGCATCAGCCGTTTTACGGTGGGGCTGGCCAAAAAGGCGGTACTGGCCAATTCGGTGGCGGTGCTGGCCGACCGCTGGCTGCCCATGACCACCGAGGGGCTGGCGAAGATTCCGACGGCGGGACTGTGGCTGGGTGGGCTGTGCTATATGCTGCAGATCTACCTGGATTTTTCGGCTTATTCCGATATGGCCATCGGCATGGGGCTGATGTGCGGATTCCATTATAAGGAGAATTTCAACTATCCCTATATCGCCTCCTCCGTCACCGATTTTTGGCGGCGGTGGCACATTTCGCTTTCCACCTTCTTCCGGGATTATGTGTATATCCCGCTGGGCGGCAACCGCCGGGGCAAGGGGCGGCAGCTCCTCAACCTGTTCATTGTGTGGGGCTTGACCGGCCTGTGGCATGGCGCCAGCTGGAACTATGTGCTGTGGGGACTGTACTTTTTCCTGTTTCTTGTCATTGAAAAATTCCTGCTGGGGGAGAAGCAGCAACGGATACCGGCGGTGCTGCGGCACCTCTTCCTGCTCATTATTGTATACTTCTGCTGGGTCATCTTCCGCTTCCGCGATGCGGCGGCGCTGGGCATGGCGCTGCGGGGACTCTTTGGCGGCGGGACGGCAGCGGCCGGTATGGCGGTGGGCCTCAGCCTGAAGAATAACATTTTCCTGCTGCTGGTGGCCTGTGTGGCCTGCACGCCGCTGACGGCAAAGCTGTGGCAGCGCTGGAAGGCGGCGGCCCAGGGGGACAGCGTCCTTGCCGGGAACCGGCTGCTGCGGGGCGCGACTGCCGTATGGGAAGTGATCCATCCAGTTCTGCTGCTGCTGTTGGCGGCAATGGCGCTGGCCGGGGACAGCTACAATCCGTTCCTGTATTTCCAGTTCTGAGGAAAGAAAAGCATGCGGGGGAAGGCGGAGCCCGTCCTCCGGGCGGGCGGGCTGCGCCACGATCCCCGCGGTTTTTGCGGATTGGCGGAGATGCAGGGATGATTTACCCGCGGTTTGCAGGGACCGGCCAAGACTGGAAACCGGCTTTTTAACGAGCCGATAAGCAGGGCAGAAACTATGCCCCCATACAAAGTATGAGTGGGGCGCGAAAAAGGAGGGAACGGGATGAAGCAAACGGATCGGGAGAGCAGGACCCGGTGGATAAAACTGACGGCGTTCTTTGGCGTGCTGGCGGTGCTGTGCGTCATTGGCATCTTTTTGCCCCGGCCCACCGAAAGTGAGATAGAGAAACGAAAGCTGACCGAGTTCCCGGCCTTTACCTGGGAAAGCTTCTGGAGTGGAAAGTGGTTTAGCGGGATAGATACCTGGTATGCCGATACCTACCCACTGCGGGAGCTGCTCATTGGCGGGAATAAGGTGGTACAGAGCCTTTACGGCATCCGCAGTGATGTGATAGTGGGCGGCGAAAATCAGGGCGAGGAGATCCCGGATATCGAAGGGGGGCAGGGAGAGCTGCCCACCCTGCCGAAAGATGATCCTGAAAATAAGACCGATGATCCCCAGCAGGATAACAATACCGAGCCGCCCCGCGATGGTAATGTAAGCGCTGACGGCGAGATGATCAGCGGGATTTTCGTCAGTGGGAATGTGGGCTATGGACTTTATTATTTCCAGCAGGAGAATTCCGACTGGTACGCGGCTATCCTGAATGAGATGGATAAACGGCTGGCGGGCAAGGCTCAGCTATACAGCCTGGTTGCGCCGATCAATGGCGGCGTGCTGCTGAGTGACTCCTTGCAGAAAGAGCTGCACATCAGCGATCAGCGGGAGGCCATCCGGTATATTTACAGCCGCATGGCGGCGGATATCAATGGGGTGGAGGTCTTTGACGCGCTGCGGGAGCATGTGGATGAGTATATCTACTTCCACACCGACCACCACTGGACAGCGCTGGGCGCCTACTACGCCTACACCCAGTATGCCAAGGCGGCTGGGTTGACCCCGCACATGCTGGATCAGTTTGAGCAGGTGGAGTTCCCGAACTTTTTGGGGACCTATTATTCAGTCAGCGGTATCACTTCGCTGGGGGCCAATCCTGATACGGTGATCGCCTACAAGCCGATGGGCACCAACAAAATGAAGATGACCATGGCCGATGGAACCACCTACGACTGGTTCGTGGTGAATGATGTTTCCGGCTATGGCAGCAGCATGAAGTACGGGGCCTTTGCAGGCGGCGACCAGCCGTACAGCGTGGTGGAAAACCCGGAGATTACCGATGGTTCCGCCTGCCTGGTGATAAAGGACAGCTACGGCAATGCGCTGATCCCCTACCTGGTAGATCACTACCAGTACCTGTACTGGATCGATTTCCGGTACTACAAGGGTTCGATTTACGACCTGGTGGCGGAAAAGAACATCAAAGATGTCCTTGTACTGCAACAGATTTACAATACTGGTGACAGCGGCGCGCTGAAGAAATTGCAGGCACTGGTCGAACGATAATTCATAATGATAGAACCCGCCCCGGTGCTTCCACACCGGGGCGGGTTTTTGCGTGGGGAGGGTGGGTGCAGGGGGAAGGCCGGGGCGCAGCCCCCGCCGCCGCAGGCGGCGGAAAGCAGGCGAAGCCTGCTTGCTTCCGGCCGAGCCGGCGGTCTGCACTCGGCCGGGATAAAGAAAAATCCCCCCGGACAAGGCTGCCCGAGGGAAAGAGTGGTGCATGGATCAATCGGTGATGGGGGTGAAAACATTGTCCTTGCTGGTTTCGGCTACGATATCGGTGAGGTAGAAAGTAGCCTGAGTCAGGCCGGATTCCTCATTGTAGATCTTGCGCAGGCTGGGAGAGACCTCAAACATATGGGCCTGTACCTCGGGACGCATATCAAAGTTGGCAACGCCCTTGACGCGGATGAAGCTGCCATCGGGGTTCATGGCGCAGATCTCCACATTGGGATTGGCCTTGACCTGCTTGTAGCTTTCCTTATGGGTGCCCATGCCGAAGTACAGCTTATCCTCGAAGATCATCATAAAGCCGAAGGGGCGCACGCGGGGCTTATCGCCATCACAGCTGGCAAAGAAGAAACCGTTGCATTCTTTGAGGTAATCGTAGATTTTCTGAATTTTGCTCATGAAAAAGTCCTCCTTAATTGGTGATACCTATATGGTATCACAAGAAAATGGGATAGTCAATGCAGGGATAATAAGAACAAAATGCGAATAAACTGCGGCCAAAATGCAGGAAGGCGTGCCGATAAGTTGCACAAAATTACATGAAAAGGAGAGAGAGCTGTCCCCCAATGGCGCACAGCGGACAAAATAAGAATCCGAGAGCGGAAAACACTTTAGCAAAATGAATGGCGGCCTGCAAATTCTTTTCGTCAAAATATACAAGTTGGAATGTTTTTAAGCGACAAAGCGACGAAAATGCAATAAAAAAATAGTAGCCAAACGAGAGAACGGTTGCTATAATACTACTAATATCTTCCCCCGGCGTACAAGTGTACGCCTTCGGAGGTACAATCCCATCATTCCATAAGGAGGAATAGAAAGATGAAAAAACTGATCGCGATTCTGCTGTGCCTGGTCATGGTCGTTTCCATGGTAGCCTGCGGCGGCGAAAAGAATCCCCCCCCCACCGATGAAAAAGTTATCACCATCGGCGTGTTTGAACCCACCTCCGGCCAGAACGGCGCCGGCGGCAAAAAAGAGATCCTCGGCATCCAGTACGCCAATTCTCTGTATCCCACCGTTACCATTGGCGGTGAGGAATACAAAATCGAGCTGACCTATGCCGATAACCAGTCCGATTCTTCCAAGGCGCCCACCGCTGCCCAGCAGCTGGTTTCCAAGGGCGTGACCGCTGTACTGGGTACCTATGGTTCCAGCTGCGCCATTGCCGGCGGCCCTTATTTTGAGCAGGCCAAGATCCCGGCGATCGGAACCTCCTGCACCAATCCCCAGGTTACCCAGGGCAATGACTATTACTTCCGAGTCTGCTTCATCGATCCCTTCCAGAGCGTAGCTGATGCGCAATTTGCCAAGAAGCAGGGCGTGACTAAGGCTGCCGTTATCACCGAGGCCGGTGACGACTACTCCGCCGGTCTGGGCACCTACTTTGTAAAGGCCTTTGAGGCGCTGGGCGGCGAGGTCGTGGAAGTCAACTTCCAGACCGGTGAGACCGACTTCTCTGGCACCATGGCCAGCCTGGCTTCTCAGGGCATTGAGGCCATCTTTGCCCCCACCTCCATTGAGACTGCTCCCTTTATCATCAAGCAGGCCCGTGAGGCTGGTATCAATGGCTGCATCCTGGCCTCCGATACCTGGGACGATGTTTCCATCATCCAGCGTGTAGTGGAAGCTGGCGCTTCCATTGACGGTGTTTACTTCTCCACCTTCTTCATTGAGGGCGATGACACCAACCCCGCTGCCAATGCCTTTGCCGAGGGCTTTAAGGCCTGGCTGAAAGAAGATTCCGCCCGCCTGACCGATAACTCCAACAGCGAAGAGATTTCCGCCGTGACTGCCTGCGGCTACGATGCCTACATGGCCATCTACTACGCCCTGGATAAGGCTCAGTCCACCGACGGCGCTACCCTGCGTGACGCTCTGGCCGCGCTGGATGTTCCCGGCCTGGTAACCGGCGACTTGAAGTTTGATGAGAACGGCGATGCCATCAAGAGCTACGCCATCATCAAGACTGCTACCACCGAGGGCTTTGTATTTGCCGATTCTGTTGCCATCGAGTAATAGCAAAAAAGCTGTAACAGCATGATGTAAAGCTACGGCTGCGCGGCGAGGGAGACCCACTGGGTTTCCCCCGCTGCGCTTGTGGCCGTTTAGAACAAACGGCATGGGTGCGGCGTTCTTTGCGAGGGCTTTGACCCGGCGATGGATGAAAGCCCCGGCAAAGGGGACCGCAGCGCCATTTTTCCCGGCATATCCTTTTTATTACGGAGGCAGTGTATATGCATGACTTTACCTACTACGCCCAGATATTGATCTCCGGATTGACCATCGGCAGCCTGTACGCGCTTATCGCCATCGGCTATACTATGGTTTACGGCATCCTGCGGCTCATCAATTTTGCCCACGGCGATATGTTCATGGTCGCGGGCTTCATCATGATCTATATCACTAGCTGGAGCAGCGGCTTTTTGGGGGCCGGCAGCATTGCTGTTGGTTTGATATTGACCCTGATCCTGACGGTGGTGCTGGGCGTGATGATAGAAAAAGTGGCCTACAAGCCGCTGCGTTCCGCCCCCCGCATGTCGGTCATGATCTCCGCCATCGGTGTCAGCTACCTGCTGCAGAACCTTTCTACCTATGTCACCGGCGGCCTGGCGCAGGCCTATCCCAATATCCCTTGGCTGCGCACCGAAATTGAGATCGGCGGCATCACCGTGCGGCGGCTGGCCATCCTCACCCCCGTGCTGACCATCCTGTTGGTCATCGCGCTGGTTATCGTGATCAAGCACACCAAGATGGGCATGGCCATGCGTGCCGTGGCCAAGGACTTTGATACCGCGCAGCTCATGGGCATCCGCATCGACCGGGTCATTTCCATCACCTTTGTCATCGGTTCGTTCCTGGCGGCGGTCGGCTCCATCCTGTATTTCAGCTACATCGGGCAGGTTAGCCCCACCATCGGCGCCATGCCGGGTCTCAAATCCTTCGTGGCGGCGGTATTCGGCGGCATTGGCTCGGTGCCCGGCGCGGTCATTGGCTCCTATATCATCGGTATCTGCGAAACATTCATCAAATCCAACCAGGATATTTCCATCTTCAGCAATGCCTTTACCTTTGCGCTGCTGATCATCATCCTCCTTATCAAGCCCAACGGCCTGTTTGGAGAGAAACTGAAGGAGAAGGTGTAAACGATGAAAAACAAGAAAACACGCAATTTGATCTGTTCCCTTCTTCTGGCGGCGGTGCTGGTGGGTGTGCTGCTGTATATCGATAACAGCCCGCTAAAAAGCTCGATGCTCTCCACCGTGCTGCAAAAGGGTGCCATTTACGCCCTGCTGGTGGTCAGCATGAACCTGCTGAACGGCTTTACCGGGCTGTTCAGCCTGGGCCAGGCAGGCTTTATGCTGCTGGGCGCCTATACCTATGCTATCCTTACCATTCCGGTGGATCAGCGTATTAATGTTTATCAGTACTTTGATGGCGGCATTGTGCAGTTCCAGATGCCCCAGATCCCGGCCCTAATCCTGGCCGGTGCGGTGGCGGCGCTGTTCGCGGCGCTCATCGGCGCGCCGGTGCTGCGGCTGAAGAGCGACTACCTGGCCATTGCCACCCTGGGTTTCGCGGAGATCCTCCGCGCGGTGATCCAATGGGAGAAGCTGGGCCCGCTGACCAACGCCTCCAACATCCTGCGCAAATTTACGGGCTATGATAGCATCCTGTTCCCGTTTATCGTTTCCGGTGTATGTATCGCCATCATCGTGCTGCTCATCAATTCCACCTACGGCCGGGCCTTTAAGGCCATCCGGGAGGATGAAATTGCCGCGGAGGCTATGGGCATCAACCTGATGAAGCATAAGATGCTCTCTTTCTGCACCAGCAGCTTCTTCGCGGGCATCGGCGGCGCGCTGCTGGCCATGTTCCAGTTCAATGCCCACGCCAAGAACTTTACCACGGCCATGACCTATGAGATCCTGCTCATCGTCGTCATCGGCGGCATCGGCTCCATCACCGGTTCGGTGCTGGGCTCCTTCCTGTATGTGGCGTGCAGCGAGTGGTGGCTGCGCTTCCTGGATAACCCCACCATGATCGGCACCTTTAAGGTTCCGCTGCTCGGCCACGGTTTCCGTATGGTAGTGTTCTCGGTGGTCATCATGGTCATCGTGCTGTTCTACCGCCAGGGTCTGATGGGCACAAAGGAATTCAGCTGGGATGCCATCTTCGCGTTCTTTGGCAAGATTGGCCGGTTTTTCAAAAATCTGTTTGCCGGCCAAAAAGCAGTGAAAGGCGGTGCGGCAAATGAGTAACCCCGTTCTAAAGCTGGAAAATGTGACAATGCAGTTCGGCGGCGTGGTAGCCGTGGATAACCTTTCGATGGAAGTGGGCGAGGGCGAGATCGTGGCCCTCATCGGCCCCAACGGCGCCGGCAAAACCACCGCCTTTAATGTGGTGACGGGGGTCTATGCCCCCACCAACGGCTGCCTGTATCTCGATGGCAGGCCCTATCTGTGCGAGCATCCCACCGGCCGTGCCAAGCATGATTATCTCGGCAGCGATGTGGAAAAATTCGCAGGGAAGCCCACCCTGCGCAAAACGCCGGATCAGATCACCAAAATGGGCCTGGCCCGTACCTTCCAGAATATCCGTCTCTTCGGCAATCTGACTGTTTTTGAGAATGTTCTCATTGCCAAGCACATGCACGCCAAGGGTGGCTTTTTGGCGGCTACCTTCCATCTGAACGGCAAGGAGGAGACCCGGATGCGCCGGGAGGCGATGGAGCTTCTGGAGATCGTGGGTCTGGCCGAGCTGAAGGATGAAACCGCCAGCAACCTGCCCTACGGTCAGCAGCGCCGGCTGGAGATCGCACGCGCCCTGGCCACCGATCCTCGCCTGCTCATCCTGGATGAGCCGGCGGCCGGTATGAACCCGCAGGAAACGGTGGAGCTCACCGAATTCATCCGGGAGATCCGGGAACAGTTTGATCTTTCCATCCTGCTTATCGAGCACCACATGAACCTCGTCATGGGCATTTCCGACCGCATTTATGTGCTGGAATTCGGCAAGCTGATCGCTGAGGGCATACCCGAGGCGGTCCAGATGGATCAGCGGGTTATTGACGCGTATTTGGGGGTGGATCTCGATGCTTAAAGTACAGGAATTACAGGTCAATTACGGCGGGATCCGCGCCGTAAAGAATATCTCCTTTGAGGTGCCGGATGGCAGCATCGTTACGCTGGTGGGCGCCAATGGCGCCGGCAAATCCACCACGCTGCGCACCATCGCCGGCCAGGTTAAGGCCCAGGCCGGGTCCATCACCTACAATGGCGAGGAGCTGCTGGGCAAGCCCAGCGATGAGATCGTCAAGCGGGGCATTACCCTGGTGCCGGAGGGCCGGCGGGTTTTCCCCGATATGACGGTGCTGGAGAACATGAAGATCGGCGCCTACCTGCGTCATGATAAGCTGGATGACGATATCGAGTGGTGCTATGAGCTGTTTCCCCGCCTGAAGGAGCGCCACTGGCAGCTGGCCGGGACCCTTTCCGGCGGCGAGCAGCAGATGCTGGCCGTGGCACGCGCCCTGATGAGCCGTCCCAAGCTGATGATGATGGATGAGCCCTCCCTGGGACTGGCCCCCCTCATCGTGCGGGATATCTTCCAGATCATCCGGGAGATCAATAAGCAGGGTGTTACCATCCTGCTTATCGAGCAGAACGCCAATATGGCCCTGCACACCGCCGACCGCGGCTATGTAATGGAAACCGGCGAGATCATTCTGGAGGGCGCGGGACGCGAGCTCCTGGAAAACCCGGTCATCCGTGAGGCATACCTCGGCAAATAAATATTCCCCTGCGGGCTTTTATCCGCGGGGGATTTTTTTGATAAGGGACCTTGCAAAAACGCCGGGAAATGGTATGATTATTCCAAAGAGAGGAAAGGGGGAGGGGCCCAATGTCACCGATCGAGCGGAATGAAACCTATACCAAATGGGAGCAGGATGCCATCACCATGCTGCTTTTGCACCTGTGTGCGCTGCTCATCTGCTTGTATTTGGGGGAGATGGGCTACGCCAAGGATACCGCACCGGTCATCTTTGTGCTGGCAGTATTTCTCACCGGCTTTTTTACCAATGGCTACCTGTGGAGCCTGCTCGGCTCGCTGCTTTCGGTCTTTGTGGTCAATTACTTTTTTACCGAGCCCTTTTCCAAGCTGAGCTTTTCCGGCCCCGGCTATCCCATCACATTTGTAACGCTGTTTGTGGTGGGTATCCTCACCAGCGCCATGACAGTACGCAGCCGTGACCAGCAGCGCCTGAGGGCCGAAAACGAAAAGGAACGCACCCGGGGCAACCTGCTGCGGGCGGTCAGCCACGATCTGCGCACCCCCCTTACGGCCATTTCAGGGGCCATCAATACCGTGCTGGAGCAGCAGGATACCCTGCCGCCCGAGAAGCAGCGGGAGCTGCTGCGAAGCGCCGAGGAGGAATCGGAGTGGCTCATCCACATGGTGGAAAACCTCCTGACGATCACCCGGCTGAACGGTGATGGCGAAACCAGGCTCATCACCCAGCCAGAGGCGGTGGAGGAGGTGATGGCGGGCGCGGCGGCCAAGTTCCGCCGGCGGTACCCCGATTTTGCCGTGCAGGTGACTGCCCCCGATGAACTGCTGCTGGTCCCGATGGATGCCACCTTGATGGAGCAGGTACTGTTGAATCTGCTGGAAAACGCCGCCCTGCACGGGGGTAGAGTAAAGAACATCACCCTGGCGGCCCGCCGCCGGAATGACAAGGCGGAGCTCCGGGTGGAGGATGACGGCGTGGGGCTGGATAGCCACGGCCTGGAAAATGTTTTTGATGGGATGCGCACCCGCGCGGAGCAAACCAGCAGCGACCGCCGCAATATGGGCATCGGCCTGACGGTGTGCCGTACCATAGTAAATGCCCATGGCGGGCAGATCACCGCCGCCAACCGCCCGCAGGGGGGCGCCAGCTTTTGCATCACGCTGCCGCTGGCGGAAATAGAGGAGGAAGAACATGATGAATAAGATCCTGATCGTCGAGGACGAATTTTCCATCAGCAATTTTATGAAAACCGTGCTGGAGGGCGATGGCTACACCGTGGAGGTGGCTACCTGTGCCGCCCAGGCCCGTGCGGCGCTGGAAAAGATGGAGTTTAGTGCCATGCTGCTGGATCTGGGCCTGCCGGATGCCGATGGGCTGGAGCTGCTGCGGGAGCTGCGGCAGCGCTATGGCCTGCCGGTCATCGTGGTCTCCGCCCGCACCGAGGAAAGCGAAAAGGTGGCCGCCCTGGATAGTGGCGCCGACGACTATATCACCAAGCCGTTCGGCTCCCCGGAGCTGCTGGCCCGCATCCGGGCAGCGCTGCGCCGGGCCGGGCCCGCCGCCAATCTTTCCGCCTTTACCACCGGCGAGCTGACCATCGACTATGATAAGCACCTGGTCACATTGGCCGGGCAGCCGGTGCACCTCACCGCCAATGAATACCGCCTGGTGGAGCTCTTGAGCCGCAGCGCAGGCAAGGTGCTCACCTACGATCGTATCAGCGAGGCCATGTGGGACGATGCTGCCGGCGGCAACAGCCAGCTGCTGCGGGTCAATATGGCCAATATCCGCCGCAAGCTGGAGCAGAACCCCGCCGAGCCGCAGTATATCCTCACCGAGATCGGTGTGGGCTACCGCATGAAGGAGCCGGGCTGACCTCTAAAACAAAGCCCCCTACCCAAAGCGGATAGGGGGATATTTTGCGCTGTTTACAGGCTTTCGTGGCTTTCCTCCCGGCAGCAGGTGATGTTTAGGTTGCCGTTGCGGCAGCGCAGCTCATCCAGGAACACCTTGGGGACCGGCTCCTGCCGCAGGGTGATGCGGTAGCGCAGCTCGTACAGGGTGCCCATGTTGGTGGTTTTCACCTTTTCCAGCGTGTGGGCGGTGGTGTAGCGCTCAAACAGGTCATCAAACAGCCCGTCATAATCCAGGTCCTCCGGAATGGTGATCTTCAAGATGCGTCCGGCATCCTCCTTTTGGCCAAAGCGCAGCGCGGTAAGCGCCAGCATGGCTCCGGCCAGGATGAGGAACAGCAGCGCCGCCAGCCCCACATACCCCATGCCGGTGGCCAGGCCAATGGCCATAGCCAGGAAAATGGCGGCGATCTCCCGGGCGGTACCCGGCGCGGAACGGAACCGCACCAGGCTGAAGGCACCTGCTACGGCAATGCCGGCCCCGATGCTGCCATTGACCAGCATAATGACCGCCTGCACCACCGCCGGCAGGATCGCCAGCGTGACGGCAAGGCTCTGGGTGCTGCGGCTGCGGTAGCCCGCCACCAGCGCGGTGCCCACCCCCAGCAGCAGAGAAACCCCCGTGCAGATCAGAAAAGATGTCAGAGTCAGTTCGGTCCCTAATATCGAGTTAAGCACAGCGATGCGCCTCCTTTGAATTGGTCATCCGTGCGGGGGCATTGGCCTCCCGGCACATTTCCTTGTAGCACGCCCCGTATTTCGAAAACGAGGCGGGATAAATATGCTGAGCGGAAAGCGCCCGGCACAGCCACAGCGGGTAGGCTCCGAGGGTCTTGACCTCCATCAAGATCTGATCCTCCAGCAGCAGGCGTTTACCGTCATCGCCCATGTCCAGCGTCAGACGATCGCGCCGCCAGTGGATGTTCCGGTCAAAGGTGATCCGCAGCGCCGGGTCCTCGGTGCCCGCCCAAGCGGTACGGTCATAGCCGATATACATGCGGGGCATGGTATCGTAAAAGTGCTGGAACCATTGCAGCTCCTGCCCGATCTGTCCCCATTCGGCCGGGACGGTTTCGGTGCGCAGGAAACGCTCCGCCTGGGGCAGGGGCGCGGTGACCCGGCGCTTATACACTACGCCGCCGCATTTCTTTTTCAGCTCCACAAAGACCTTATCCCCCGCCTTTGGCACGCCGTAGCAGCGGATGCGCAGCTTTTCTTTATAGGCGGGCTTTTCCAGCGAGGCCCGGATGAGCCGGAAATTATCGGTATCGCAGTAGATGTTGCCGATGGCGTATTCGCCGTAGCGGTCGGCGGTCATGTGCCGGCGCATCACATTCAGCAGCGCTTCCATCTGCGCGGGAGAGATAAAGTATTTCTTTTCAATGCGCTGGAAGCTGTATTGTGTTCCGTTTGCCATATCGGGCACCCCTTTCGGATTGGTTGGCTTTATCTTAAAGCCGCCGCCTAAAGATTGACTAAAGGAAAAAACTTTTTTTCTTTAGCTTTTCTTTAGCGCCCGGCTTTATTATGGTATCATTGACTGAAGGGAGGAACCAAATATGAAACGCAAATACCATATCCTATCCATTATCATAAGCGCCGTACTGCTGGCCGGGTGCCTTTCCGCCTGCGGCGAAAGCAGCACCACCGGAGGCAGCTCCTCCGATGAAAACACAGCGGCCGCTGTTACCACCCCGGATACCACCGCCGATGTGGAGGCCCCCGATGTAAGCGGTGCCACCACCATCGCCCTTTCCGGGCAGTCGGCGACCGCTACCGGCACCGGCGCGGAAGTGACAGACGGCATGGTGACCATCACGGCGGGCGGCACCTATGTGGTCACCGGCACCATGACCGAGGGCCGCATCCTTGTAAATGTCCCCAAAGAGGAAGTGACCCTGGTGCTGCAGGATGCTTCCATCACCTGCTCCACCGGCAGCCCCCTGTATGTCTATAAGTCCAAGGCCACCACACTTTACCTGACGGAAGGCACCGCCTCCACCCTGACCGACGGCACGGACTACACCTTTAGCGACAGCTACTCTTCGGCGGAGGAGGAAGAGCCCAACGCCTGCCTCTACTCCAAGTCCGACCTGGTGATTGCGGGCAGCGGCAGCCTGACGGTCAATGCCAACTATAATAATGGTATCACCGGCAAGGATACCCTCTTCATCCAAAAGGCCTCCGTCACCGTCAACGCCGTCAATCACGGCATCAACGGCAAGGATAGTCTGACCATCAAGGATGCTGACATCACCGTCACCAGCGGCGGGGATGCCCTGCGCTCCACCAATGACAGCGATACCACCCTGGGCTATCTCGTCATCACCGGCTCCGCGCTCAAACTCACCGCGGGCGAGGACGGCATCCAGGCGGAGACCACTCTGACCATCAGCGGCGGCACCGCCACCGTGACCACCGCGGGCGGCGCGGGTCAAAGCATCTCCGATGACATCAGTGCCAAGGGTCTCAAGGCCGGGACGCAGGTCACCGTTACCGGCGGCACCTTCCAGCTCAATTGCTGCGATGACGCCATCCACTCCAATGGCGATGTCACCATCTCCGGCGGCAGCTTCACTATCGCCACCGGCGATGACGGCATGCATGCCGATGATACCCTCTCCATCTCCAGCGGCACCATTGATATCACCCGCAGCTACGAGGGCCTGGAGGGCGCCAAGGTGCTCATCTCCGGCGGCAAGATCTCCATCGTCGCCAGCGATGACGGCATCAATGCCGCGGGCGGCAGCGATCAAAGCGGCTCTGGCGGCTTCGGCTTTGCGCCGGATGCCTTCGGCGGCTCCGGGGATTACCTCATCCGTATCTCCGGCGGCGTGGTCACTGTCAATGTCTCCGGCGACGGCATCGATTCCAACGGTGATATCGAAGTGACCGGCGGGGAACTGTATATCAGCGGCCCCACCTCCAATGGCGATGGCACCATCGACTGCGACGGCAGCGCTACTATCACCGGCGGCATCGTGGTCGCGGCCGGCTCCACCGGCATGGCGGAAAACTTCGGCACCGCCTCCACCCAGGGCAGCATCCTGGTCAATCTCTCCGGCTCCGCCGGCCAGACCATCGCCCTAAAGGATTCCGACGGCAACATTCTTGCCAGCTTCACCCCCGCCAAGGCCTTCGGCTGCGTGGTCGTCAGCGCTCCCGGCGTGGCACAGGGCGGTACCTATACCATCGCCGCGGGCGGCGCCAGCACCACCGTCACCATGGAAAGCCTCATCTACGGCAGCGGTATGGGCGGCTTCGGCGGTATGGGCGACCCCGGCAATATGGGCGGCGGCCAGCAGCCCCCGCAGGGCGGTGTGGGCGGCCCCGGCAACCGCGGCTGATTCCCACTCTATCAATAGAAGCACCTGTCACACGGCAGGTGCTTTTCCCGTTTTTGGGGGAAAGCCCCTTTACGGCCGGGCGCCAAAATGGTATGGTAAAGGGGAGAGGAGGCGATAGCCGTGCAGAATGCCGAAATGGAGCAGATCCTGGCCCTGATGAACCAGTACGCTGCGGTGCTTATCACCCTGAACGAGCGCGGGGTCATCCGCACCTACAATAGCCCCGTAGGGGATTTTGCGGAATGGCTGGTTTCGCAAAAGCTGGGCCTTCGCCTGGAGAAAAACTCCGCCCGTGGGCTGGATGCCACCGGGAGCGATGGCCTGCGCTATCAAATAAAGTGCCGCTGGGAGCGCACCGATTTTCCCACCCCGCAAAGCCGGGAGTTGGGGGTCATCCGCAGTCTGGAGAAAAACCAGTTTGATTTTCTCATCGCTGTCATCTTTGATAGCCACTTTCAGGTCCGGGCGGCTTATCAGATCCCGCACGAGATCATCCCCCGGTATGCGGTCTACCGCCGCCATGTCAATGGCCATATCCTGCTGGCGGATGGTCCCATCCTGCGGGATCCCGCCACAAAGGATATCACCCACCTGCTGCGGTAAGCGGCATGCATTTACACCGGGAAAGTTCACGCTTTTCTCCTTGTACCGCGCGCGGTTTCCTGATATACTATGGTCAAAAGGGGCAGCGCCCCTAAAAATGTGTGACAGGAGGATTTTATAATGGGCTTGTTTGATAAAAGACCCCCTTGCGCCATCTGCGGCGGCAAGGTAAAGGGGCTGCTTCCGTGGAAGATCGAAGGAAACTACATCTGCGATGATTGCCACGGCGTCATTGATGCGCAGAACGGCAATGACTTTACGATGGAACAGTTTTTGAAATACCGGGATTTCCGGGAGCAGAATCAGGCACTCCGGGAGCAGTTCCGGGTGGATGAGATCGTCGAATTCGGCTTCCTCAGCGAAAAATTCGTGTTCGATTATGAGCACAGCCTGTTCTGCATGGATAAGAACCTAAATAAGACCATCTTCCATGGCAGTGAGTTAAAGTCCTTCATGATCAGCGAGGACGGCGCCCCCCTGCTGGAGGGCAGCGCCAAGGGCTTTATTCACCACGAAAGCCGGGTCCCCCAGCGCATCGATGAGCTGCTGCCCCAGGTCAATCAAATGCTCATCCAGCGGCAGATGCAGGAATCGATGGAGCGTCTGGCCAACCGGGATAAGGAGGTCCGCCCCAGCTATACCAGCATCGATATTCCCGAGCCGTTCAAGAAATTCTACATCAAGCTGTATCTCCAGCATCCCTATTGGAGCCTTTACGAGTTTGAGCGCACCGGCCCCGTTATCATCGGCGATGTCCCGGATCTGAACCAGTACCGCATCGAGTACAATGAGAGCGTCCAGCACCTGGAGACCCTGGCTAATGCTTTAGCCCGCGTAGCGGGCTTCCCGCAGGAAAGCGCCGCTCCCGGCCAGACTGTTGCCGCCGCGGCTGTTGCGGCTGCTGCGGCCGCTGCGGCCGCTGCGACCGCCCCCACCGATGCCGTCGCCGAGATCAAGAAGTACAAGGATCTCCTCGATTCCGGCATCATCACTGAAGAGGAATTCACCGCCAAGAAAAAGCAGCTCATGGGCATCTAAACAACAAAAACCGGGAAGTGATTCCCGGTTTTTGTCTTATGGTGGCAGTACATTCCCCATGGCTCCGAAAAGAAAAAGACACCCCGTTGCATTCTATAAACTGTCTCATCGGAGGGAAGGATAGTGTGAAAGGAAACCGTCAGGGTTTCCTTTCGCGTTTCATCAGGGCACAAACTAACCCCTTGCACAGGCTCTGCGTTCCCACCGGCACCAAAAAGAAAAAGACGCCCATGGGGCGTCTTTTTCTTTTTGGTGCCGGTGGTGGGACTCGAACCCACACGGTATCGCTACCAACGGATTTTGAGTCCGTCATGTCTGCCATTCCATCACACCGGCCCATAACAAAACTATTATACCGAAAACCGCCGCCAATTGCAAGCACTAATGCCACAAACCTGCCGCAAATGGCCGAATTTCCTCTTCCCACAGCGCCCACAGCGCCGTGCCGCCCCACAGCAGCAGCCGCCCCGTCCCCGGCAGCGCCGTAAAATCCTTTGCCAGCTCCCGGCCCCACCGGGCGTAGGGCAGTTGTCCCGCCCGCCCCAGCAGCGTAAATTCCACCACACCGTCCCCCGGGGTAATGGCCGCGAAAGCCTGTCCGCACCGGGTCTCTGCCGCCATCACATCGGCCACCCGCCACAGGCCGGCCCCGCCGCCCAGCAGCACCAGCGCCACCAGTACCGCCGCCCATTTGCGCCGCCGCAGACACCGTTTTTGCACAGTCCGTTTTTTTCGTCCCATTTATCTTCCTCCCGCTTTCCTTCATTTTCCCGGCGCCGTTCCCCCTTTTATCCATGCGCAAAAAGGAACGCTCTCCCCGGCAAGAATTCACTCCGCCCTGCCGCTTATCACCTCGGCAATGACCGGCGCGATGAGCTCGGCAGTGTACTGCGCTTCCTCCATAGTATTCCCGTTCGTCCCGAATTCTAACAGCAGCGCCCCGTCGGAACAGGCATAATTGTAGGACCGGCTGCAAAAAAAGATGGGTCGGCACAGCCCGGGGTATTTTTCTTCGATCGCCGCCGCCAGCGCCGCCGCAAAGCGGAAATTCTCCCGCCAGCTTGGCAGGTCCAGCGTGCCGTCATCGTAGGGCGCTATGATCATCAGCTGCGCCGCCTTTTTGCCGTTTATCACCGCCACCGTTTTGGCAATACTGGTATCGCTGTAAAGAATGGCGTCCCGGTGAATATCCAGCAGCACCCGCAGCCCGGGGTAGTTCTTCTGGTAGCTCTTTATCGTCTCTGTACTGCGGATGTAGGCTCCCGTGTAGGCCGGGTTATCGTGTTGGGTGGCATCGTGCAGTACTGCCAGCCCCGCCTGCTCCAGTCCGGAGGCCAGCACATCCCCTACCGCCACCATGTTGTTTTGGTTATCGGTATCCCGCCAGGTGTTCCGGGTATCAAAGTAAGGGCTGTCATACAGCTCATAGCTTTCGGTCGCATGTGTGTGGAACAGCAGGAGCTGTGGTCCCTTTTCTTTGGGATTCAGCGTTACCCTGTTGGGGGTGGCCAGCACCTTCTGCACCTCGGCTGCCGTCAGCTTGGTGTAGTTCCTTATCCAGATGTTATCCCACCGCACATAGGCCGGGCTGTCCTCCCCTGTCATGGTCAGCTCGGTCACCGTACCTCGGTATTCCTCCGGCACCTCCGGTATTTCAGCAGGGATCTCCGGTTCCTGCGGGTCGGGCTCGGCAGCCGGTTCCGGCGGTTCTTCCGGTAGGGGGGCAGGCTCCAGCTCAGCCGCGTAGCGTTCCCGCAGCGTTTCCAGCGCCCCGGCCGGCATATCCAGCACCGTGGTAAAAAGCGCCGCCTTTTGCAGCAGCGCCACTGCCGCCGGCTCCAGCCGCGGCCACAGCAGGGTCACCGCGCCAATGGAAAGCATCATCAGGCCGCCGCGCAGCAGCGGGGAAGGTCTTCGCTTCTTCACAGGGCCTCGTCCTTTCCTTTTTTGACATACCCGGCAGCTCCTCCCCCATGGCGGGGCGGGCCATCCGCTTCCCGGGGCCGCCCGTTCCGGGCGCCCCCTCACCGCTCCGGCCCGCCCCGCCGCAGCAGAGGGACGGTCCGCTGCCCCGCCGGGGGGAGGGCTTTTCCTTCTACCCTCTATATCTATTCACCCCACCCGCAAAAAATAAGTGACATCCCGCATCATGGTTGGTATAATAAACAGGAATGAACCGGAGCCGTTGGCTTTCCGGCCCGCCTTCCCGCCGCAACCCCATCCCCAAAGGAGGTACTCCCCATGATGACCGATATCGAAATCGCCCAGTCCACCCCGCTTTGCCCAATAGCGGAAATCGCCGCCAAAGCCGGCATCCCCGCCACGGCTGCCGAACCCTACGGCAGCAATAAGGCCAAGATCACCGAGGACTTTCTGCGGCAGCGGGAGGGCAAGCCCCAGGGCAAGCTCATCCTTGTTACCGCCGTCAACCCCACCCCCGCCGGGGAGGGCAAAACCACTACCTCCATCGGGCTGGCGCAGGCCCTGTGCCGCTTAGGAAAAAACGCCATCGTCACCCTGCGGGAACCCTCCCTCGGCCCCGTGTTCGGTCTCAAGGGCGGCGCCGCGGGCGGCGGCTACTCCCAGGTGCTCCCCATGGAGGAGATCAACCTGCACTTTACCGGCGATATCCACGCCGTCACCGCCGCCAATAACCTCCTTTCCGCCCTCATCGATAACCACATCCATCAGGGCAATGCCCTGCGGCTCGATCCGGAACGCATCGTGTTCCGCCGCTGCATGGATATGAACGACCGCTCCCTGCGCAAAATCGAGATCGGTCTGGGCGGCAAAGCCAACGGCACCCCCCGCTTCGATGGCTTCCAGATCAGCGTCGCCAGCGAGGTCATGGCTATTCTGTGCCTTGCCAAAGACCTGAAAGACCTGCGGGAGCGGCTGGGCCGCATCCTTGTGGGCTACACCGTGGAGGGCAAACCGGCCTTTGCCCACGATCTCCAGGCCGAGGGCGCCATGGCTGCCCTGCTGCGGGAGGCCCTGCGGCCCAACCTGGTGCAGACGCTGGAGCACACCCCCTGCCTGATGCACGGCGGCCCCTTCGCCAATATCGCCCATGGCTGCAATTCGGTGCGGGCCACCCGGCTGGCGCTCACCCTGGCCGATTACACCGTGACCGAGGCCGGCTTCGGCAGCGATCTCGGCGCCGAAAAATTCTTCGATATCAAATGCCCCGCGGCGGGAATTACCCCGGCGATCGCCGTTTTGGTGGTCACCGTGCGGGCACTGCGCTACAATGGCGGCTGCGATAAGGAAAGCTGCCGCACTCCCAATGCCCCGGCCGTCGCGGCGGGCCTGTGCAACCTGACCGCCCATGTGGAAAACCTGCGGCAGTACGGTGTGCCGGTGGTGGTCGCCATCAATCGCTTCCCGGATGACCTGCCGGAGGAGCTGGCCCTCATCCAGGCGGAATGTGACCGGCTGGGCGTGCGCGCGGCTCAAAGCGAGGTCTTTGCCAAGGGCGGCGCAGGCGGCGAGGCGCTGGCGCAGCAGGTACTTGCCGCCTGCGATGAACCGAACCACTTTGCCTCCCTTACCACCCCCGCCATGCCCCTGCGGGAGAAAATCGAAACCATCGCGCAAAAGGTTTACGGCGCCGCCGCCGTGGAATACAGCCCCGAAGCGGAAGAGCAGCTGGCGCAGATGGCCGCCCTCGGTCTGGAATACGCCCCCGTCTGCATCGCCAAAACCCAGTACTCCCTCAGCGATAACGCCAAGCTGCTGGGCCGTCCGCAGGGCCACGCCCTGCATATCCGGGGCCTTACCGCCAGCTGCGGCGCGGGCTTCGCGGTTGCGCTGGCCGGCAGCGTCCTCACCATGCCGGGCCTGCCCGCCCATCCCGCCGCCATGGATATCTCCCTGACCGACGACGGCCGCATCACCGGCCTGTTCTGATATCGGCTCCTGCAAGATTCGGGCCCAGGGCGCAGCCCAAACCGTCCTCCGGACGGTTCCAGCGGACTTTGTCCGCTGGCCCCGGCTTCGCCGGGGCGGGCTGCGCCCCGCCCTGTTCCCAAAGCCCGCCGCAGCCGGCAAATAGCAGGAACGCCCCTCGCCCTCTCTGCTTACCCCCAATTTTCGTTGACTTTCCCCCCGGGGTATGATAGACTATCAAAAGGCATAAAGCCCAAAAAAAGAAGAACCAAAAATCAGGAGGACACTACAATGAAAAAATGGCTCGCGCTGCTGCTGGCCGCTATGATGGCTCTCGCCCTCGTGGCCTGCGGCGATACCCCCGCAAACAACGATAACGACAACAAGGATAACGATACCAAGACCGAGGAATTTGCCCGCGGCAGCTGGGATGGCAATGTCTATACCAATGATTCTCTCAATCTTACCGTCACCGTCCCCGATGGCTGGAAGATCGCTACCGATGAGGAGCTGGCGGCCATCATGGGCATCACCATCGATAGTCTGACTGAGCAGGGCGTCTCCGAGGAATTCCTCAAGGCCCAGAACACCTACGAAATGATGGCGCAGGACCCCACCAATGGCTCCAATGTCATTGTCATGGCGGAAAATCTCACTGTTTCTGTCGGCGGCACCTCCTACGATGAAGAGGCTTATTCCAATGTCATCATCAATACCCTGCCCGAGGAATCCGGCTATGAATTTGCCGATCCTAAGACTGTCACCATCGGCGGCCGGGATTACTATCTCCTGCAGTGCACCGCCGGGGAAGGCAACTTGGGCCAGGATTTCCTGTTCACCCGCATCGGCAACCACATGGTTTCCGTCATTCTTTCCTATTCCCCCGTGCTTGTCGATAACGCCGATATGCTGGCGATGCTCGGCATCAAATAAGCAATTTATCCAAAAGCTGTCCCGTTTTCGGGGCGGCTTTTTTGCGGGCCATCCGGCCATTTTTCCTGTCCCGGCCTTTTCAAAGGGACAGCAAAATGGTATAATATCATGAAAACATTTTAGAGGAATGCGCAGAGCTGGGAGACGGGCCCGCCGGGCAGGCCGCCTGCGGCGGCCTCGGCGCCTCCGGCGCTGGTTCCGGCTTCGCCGGAACGCCCTGCGGGCCCCGGCTCCGCGTTCCCACCCCAATCACCCGAAAGGAGGCCCCGCCATGCTTACCGTCCTTCGCCGCCTGTTCCGCCGCATCGATGCGGTGGTGCTTTGCTGCGCACTGGGGCTCTCCGCCTTCAGCGTGGTGCTGCTGCTCGGCATCCAGCAGATGGGCGTCATCGGCCGCCGGACCGTGCTGATGCAGGTCGTTGCCGCCGGGCTGGGCTTTATAGCTGCCATGGTGCTGGCCCACCTCGATTACGAGCAACTGGGCAGCTGGTGGAAATTCTATGTCCCCGTCGCGGTCGTTTTGATGCTGCTTACCTTTACCCCTCTGGGCCAAACCCGCACCGATTCCATCGAAACCAACCGCAGCTGGCTCAATCTTGGCTTCACCACCATCCAGCCCGCGGAATTCCTCAAGATCGCCTTCATCCTCTCACTGGCCTATCACCTGTCAAAGGTCGGCGCCTCCCTCAATGGCAGTAAGACGCTGCTGCGGGTGGGGGCCCACGCCATCTTCCCGGTGCTGCTCATCCTGCTGCAAAAGGACTGGGGCGTGGCTCTGGTCATGCTCTTCATCGTGGTGGTCATGCTCATCATGGCCGGGCTTTCCTGCCGGTGGATTTTGCTGGGATGCGCTGCCGCGGTGGTCTTTGCCCCACTGGCCTGGTTCTTCCTGCTGGATGATTATCAGAAAATTCGGTTCGTTCTGCTAAAGAACCCCGAAGCCTATGCCCTGGGACAGGCCTACCAGCAGCTGCAGGGCCGCATCTCCTTCGGCTCGGGGCAGCTGTTCGGTATCGGCATTTTCAGCCCGGATCACCGCTATGTCCCCGATATGTACAATGATATGATCTTCACCTTCATCGGGGAATCGGTCGGCTTTTTGGGCGCATTGGCGGTGCTGCTGGTGTATGGCCTGCTGCTGGGGCGCATCCTCCGCATTGGATTGCGGTGCAGCAGCCGTATGGGCCGTTTGGTCTGCGCCGGGGTCTTTGCCATGCTCGCCGCCCAAATCATGATCAATGTCGCCATGTGCCTGATGGTCGGCCCTTCGGTGGGCGTCACCCTGCCGCTTTTGTCGGCAGGCGGCAGCTCGGTGCTCTCGGCCTATTTGGGGCTGGGCCTGGTGCTTTCGGTCCGCCACGGAGAGAAAACAACGATGTTCAGCTAAGGAGGCTTTTTATGGGTAAAAAACGCTTTGTCGTCCTCGCAAGTGAGGGCTCCGGCTTTTCCAACGCCATGCAGGAAATTGTGGATACCGAAACCGGCGCGCATTACCTCACCTGGCAGTCCGGCCACGCCGGCGGCATCACCCCGCTGCTGGGCGCCGATGGCAAGCCCGTTATCACCGCCCGGGGAATGGAGTACGATAAATGACCGTGACTATCACCACCCACAGCCCGGCCGAAACGCAGGCGCTGGCCGAGCGGCTGGCAAAGCTGCTGCGCCCCGGCGATGTGCTGGCCTATACCGGCCCCATGGGCGCCGGAAAAACCACCTTTACGGTGGGCTTGGCCCGGGGCCTAGGCAGCAGCGATTGGGTCTCCAGCCCCACCTTTGCCCTGGTGCAGGAATACCGCGGCCCGGTGCCGCTCTGCCACTTCGATTTTTACCGCATCACCGGGGTGGATGACCTGTATGCCACCGGCTTCTTCGACTACCTGGACGGCACCCGTGTGCTGGCGGTGGAATGGAGCGAGCGGATCCCCGATGCCCTGCCGGAGGGAGCCATCCACATCCGCTTTGAGCCGCTGGAAAACGATTGCCGCCGCATCACCATTTCCACCCCCGCCGGCGATGACCGGCTGGCCGCCCTGCCCACCTAACGGGGCTGCCCCCTGCCGCGCAAAAATCGGCCTGGGCGGCGTCGCGGCCCTCGACAGGCGCAAGCCCGGCTTCGCCGGGCGCAAGCCTGCCTTCGGGCGCTTCTGGCCCATTTCCGATTTTTCCGGGGCAGCGCGCAGTCCCTGTCCATTGAATCATGAAACCAAGCCGAAAGGGGAGACCCCGTAAAATGCTGCTGTTCTCACTGGAATGCTCCGCCGCGGCGGCTTCCGCTGCCATCTATCGGGATGAAAAGCTGTTGGGCGAGGAATTCCTCAATGTTCCCCAAACCCACAGCGTCACCCTGCTGCCCATGGCCAAAAGCCTGCTGGAGCATACCGGCATCTCCCCCGCCCAGATCGATTACTACGCCGTCAGCCGGGGGCCCGGCTCCTTTACCGGGCTGCGCATCGGCATCGCCGCCATCAAGGGGCTGGCCTTCCCCGATAATACCCCCTGCATCGGCGTTTCCACCCCGGAGGCCATTGCCTATGGCCTGCTGGGCTTTGAGGGGACTGTTATCCCCATGATGGACGCCCGCTGCGGGCAGGTGTATACCGCCCTGTTCCAGGGCAAAGACGGCCGCCTGACCCGCCTGAGCGAGGATGAGGCCCTGCCCCTGAGCGAACTGAAGGAGAAGCTGAAAAGCTGCACCGGCCCGCTGTGGCTCTGCGGCGATGGCGCCCATTTGGGGCTTGCCGCCTGGGGGGAGGAGCTGCCGGTGCGGATGGCCCCAGCACATCTCTGCTGCCAAAGGGCCTCCGCGGTGGGCCTGGCTGCCATGCAGCATTTAGGGGAGGCAGTTTCCCCGGCGGCCTTAGTGCCCTGCTATCTCCGCCCGGCCAATGCCATGACCCTGGCCGAACGGCAGCATAAGGCGGAATAAAGCCTTGCCCCGCAGGCCGGATAGAGGTGAGTGCCAAACCAAAACCGCCCCGCCAAGAGAGCAAAAGCCCGCTTGAAAAGCTGCCCGAACGGCAGAAAAACCAGGGACTTGCCCCAGGATCCACCCTCGGGTGTCCGCGTAAACCAGGTAAATTTTACACCAAAGGAGTGTTGTGATATGAAGATCGTCATAGGCTGCGATCACGCCGCCCTGACCCTGAAAGACGCCGTAAAGGCGCATCTGCTGGAACTGGGCCACGAGGTCAAGGATTTCGGCATCTACCAGGCCGGCGAAAAGTGTGATTACCCCGAAAAGGCTGCCGAGGTGGCCCGTTTCCTGCGGGACGGAAACGCCGAGAGAGGAATTCTCATCTGCGGTACCGGCGTTGGCATGGCCATCGCCGCCAATAAGGTGAAGGGCATCCGGGCCTGCTGCTGCTCCGATACCTTCAGCGCCCGCATGACGCGCGCCCACAATGACGCCAATATTCTCACCTTCGGGGAGCGTGTGGTGGGGCAGGGCTTGGCCATGGAGCTGGTCGATGCCTTTTTGACCACCGAATTTGAGGGCGGCCGCCATCAGCGCCGGGTGGATCTCATCACCAAGCTGGAGCAAGAGGAAAACAGCTGATTTAACCTATTCAGTCACTACACAACCATTGCCGATAGAATCACAGGAGGAAAAAACATGTCTCAGACCTTTGAACCCCAGATCCTCAATCATCCCCTCATCCAGCACAAGATCTCCCTGATGCGCAAAAAGGAGACCGGCAGCAAGGACTTCCGGGAGCTGGCCAGCGAAGTAGCCACCCTGATGTGTTACGAAGCCACACGGGATCTTCCCCTCAAGGAAGTCACAGTGGAGACCCCCATCTGCCGCTGCAAGACCAAAATGATCGCCGGACGGAAGCTTGCCATCGTTCCCATCCTGCGGGCGGGCCTTGGCATGGTGGATGGCATGCTGACCCTGATCCCTGCCGCCAAGGTGGGCCACATCGGCCTGTACCGGGATGAGGAGACCGCCAAGCCCATCGAGTATTTCTGCAAGCTGCCCTGTGATATCAGCGAGCGGGAGGTCATTGTGGTGGACCCCATGCTGGCCACCGGCGGCAGCGCCATCGATGCCGTTTCCATGATCAAAAAGCACGGCGCCGCCAACATCAAGTTTATGTGCATCATCGCCGCCCCGGAGGGCCTTGCGGCCTTTGGAAAAGTACACCCCGATGTGAAGGTGTATGTCGGCGTGCTGGATGAAAAGCTGAACGATCGTAACTACATTGTGCCGGGTCTCGGCGATGCCGGTGACCGCATTTTCGGTACCAAGTAAAATCAATCGCAGGGGGAGGGGAAGCGGTACTTTCCCTCCCTTTTCGGGTTTTAGCAGGGGGCGGGGCCCGGGCCGCAGGCCGCCCCGGCTGCGCCGGGGCCGGCGGGCTTCGCCCGCTGAGGCCGTCCTCCGGACGGCCTGGCCTGCGGCCCGGCACCTTTGCCCCCTGCCAAAATCCATCCGAGGAGTAAACTATGCCAACAGAGCTGTACGAAAATTTAGAGGCCCCCAAGAAGGCGGTGCTGGCCGCCGTGGATACCGGGGAGTATGATGTGGAAACCTCGCGGGAGGAGCTGCGGGAGCTGGCCAGAACGGCCGGCTACCCGGTGGTGGGCACCGCTACCCAAAAGCTGCAAAGCCCTGTGGCGGCCACCTTTATGGGCAGCGGCCGACTGCTGGAGCTGAAGGAGTACCTGGAAGCGGTGGAGGCCGACCTCATCATCTTCGATGAGGAGCTTTCCCCGGCGCAGCTGAGGAATATCGAGGAGCTGTGCGACTGCCCGGTGCTGGACCGCACCATGCTCATTCTGGATATCTTTGCGGCCCGGGCCGCCAGCGGCGAGGGTAAATTACAGGTGGAGCTGGCCCGGCTGCAATACCAGCTGCCCCGCTTGGCGGGCCGCGGGGTGCAGCTTTCCCGGCAGGGCGGCGGCGGGACCGGCGGGACCGGTGCCCGCAGAGGGGCCGGTGAATCCAAGCTGGAAGTGGACCGCCGCCACATCCGCCGCAGAATAGACGCCCTAAAAACCGAATTGGCCGCCCTGGCACGCCGCCGGGAACAGAGAAGAACCCGCCGTAAAAAAGACGGCGTGACCACGGTGGCCATTGTGGGCTACACCAATGTGGGGAAATCCACCCTGCTGAACACCCTGACCCAGGCCGGGGTGCTGGCGGAGGATAAGCTCTTTGCCACGCTGGACCCGACTGCCCGGGCGCTGGAGCTGCCGGACGGACGAAAGGTCATGCTCATTGATACCGTAGGTTTGGTGAGGCGGCTGCCCCACCAGCTGGTGGAGGCCTTCCATTCCACGCTGGAGGAGGCGGCCAGTGCCGATCTCATTCTCAGCGTCTGCGATATCACCAGCCCGGAGCTGTTGGAACAGCGTGCCGTGACGGAACGGCTGCTGGAGGAGCTGGGGGTGGAGGGCACACCGGTCATCACCGTGCTGAACAAGTGCGATGCCGCCCCTGATGCCCAAAATGAGCCCTATAAGGGCTGCGTCCGCATCTCGGCAAAGACGGGCTACGGCTTGCCGCAGCTGCTGCAAACCATCGCCGAAACCCTGCCGCTCCAAAGGATCCGCTGCCGGCTGTGCCTGCCCTATGCCGAAGGCGCCCTGCTGCACCGGCTGGAGGAGCAGGGACAGATCTTTAGCCGGGAATATACCGCCGAGGGCACCCTGCTGGATGCCGAGGTGGAGCAGCGGGACTGGCGGCTTTATGAAGCTTACCTGAGAACGGAAGATTGAACCGTTGCAGAAGGCAAAAAATTATCATCTTTTTCTACCAACTCCTCAGCCGGCCATGTGATTGGCCGGGGAGAAAAGAAAAGAGTGACAAGCCGGCTAAAATGCGCTATTATAGTAGGACAGAGCGGCAGAACGCCGCCAAACCGATGAAAATGACCGCAGAGATGCGGACAGAAGGAGAAAAATATGCAGCCAATTCGTATTCAAAAAGCGCTGAGTGAAGCGGGAGTGGCCAGCCGCCGGGCGGCCGAGGAGCTGGTGCGCCAGGGCCGTGTGACCATCAATGGGCGGAAGGCCGAAATAGGCCAGAGTGTGAACCCCGACCGGGATGTGATAGCGGTGGACGGCAAGCGGGTGTACTTTGCCCGGAAGAAGCAGTACCGCTATATCATGATGAACAAGCCCCGCGGCTATGTGACCACCCTGAGCGATGAGTTGGGGCGGCGCTGCGTTACCGACCTGCTGACCGGGGTGGAGGAACGGGTGTACCCCATCGGCCGCCTGGACCGCAATAGTGAGGGACTTTTGCTCTTTACCAATGACGGCGAGCTGGCCAACCGCATTATGCACCCGGCCAGCCACATCAATAAGGTGTACCGTGTGACGGTGCGCCCCGATATTACCGACGAGCAGGCCGCGGAGCTTTCCGCCGGGGTGAAGATAGGGGAGAACACCACCACCCTGCCCGCCACCGTCATTGTGCTGGAAAAACAGCCCGGCCGCGTGGTGCTGCAAATCACCATCAGCGAGGGGAAAAACCGGCAGATCCGCCGGATGTGCGAGGCCGTGGGGCTGGAGGTGGTGCGCCTGAAGCGCATTGCTGTGGGGCCCATTAAGCTGGGCATGCTGCAGCCCGGCCGCTGGCGTGAACTGAAGTCCAGTGAGCTGATCGCGCTGCGGGGCGCGATTACCAAGGCAGGCGGCAATGGCGCCGGGGAGGGACAGGAATGATCTCGATCCTACCCATCCAGCCGGATATTTTACAGATGATGGCCGAGGATACCGGCCTGACCGCCGAGGGGCCGGTGTGGGGCTACTTTGCGGCTGAGGGCACCAAAATGCTGGGCTATGTGGTGGTGGAAAGGGCCGAGCCGGTGCGCATTATAGCGCTGCAATGCGAGGACTTTGTGATTGCCGATGGGCTGCTGCGCCGGGCGCTGCATCCCTTTTACGAGGAGGGCAGCAAGGGCTATACCTTTGCGTGCGAAGTGCCCATGCCGCTGCCGATGGCCTATACCCGCCGGGGAGCGGGCAGCCTGGAGGCCCTTTTTGCGGGGAAATGCCCCGGAAATACAGGAGAAATCTAAAAAAACCTCTTGCGTTTTTCCAGTGGGAATGTTATCATAACAAAGTACCGTCTAATAGTATGTAAGGAGGTGTAACACATGCCCAATATCAAATCCGCTAAGAAGAGAGTAAAGGTCATTGCTACCAAAACTCTGCGCAATAAGGCCATCAAGTCCGAGCTGAAGACCTATGTCAAGAAGGCTCAGAACGCCGAGGAAAACAAGGCCGAGGCCGTCCGCGTCGCGATCAAGAAGATCGACCAGGCCGCTGCTAAGGGTATCCTGCACAAGAATACCGCTGCCAGAAAGAAATCCGCACTGGCCCGCAGCCTGAACGCGTAAAAATGGCCGCACCCGCCCGGACCGTGTCACCGGGCATTCGCTGGGCACGGATCGTTCCCGTACCCATGCGCGCAGCCGAAGAAAAGAAACTCGGAGATTGCAAGCACAATCTTCGGGTTTTTTGCTTTATATATCCATATGCAGGATTTGATGCAATTTCAATGGCAGAAATCAGCGCTGGTGTTGACATTGATGATTGCTGCCGGATAAGCGCGGCGGATTTTATGCAGATTCCGCAGGGAGCCGCAAACCGTGAAGGGCGGGCCGCAGGC
>ERZ827490.1587-NODE-1587-length-28596-cov-12.208682_pt1 | contig 28596 bp, 31 predicted proteins | sample MGYA00519770_ERZ827490 | MGnify/ENA primary metagenome ERZ827490 (study PRJEB31778, sample SAMEA3449324) | human gut metagenome | biome: human gut; feature: human-associated habitat; material: faeces | place: United Kingdom | collected 2010/2012 ...
GTTTCTTTCTGTTTTTTCTTCATTTTTACTGTCCACGAAACCGGGAAGGGCACATTTGCGATGAAGTCATCCCATTTGGCCAGAGGGTGGAATTCCTCATGCTCGATGTCCAGATACCACAGCTTCTTGTCCCTGGGGCTCCACAGCAGCAGATAGTCGCTGTAGTTATCCATCTGCACCATCAGGGAAAGCAGCTTCTTCCGTTTCCAGGTCATCTCCTGCACATCCATGAAGGAGTAGAGCTCCGCCCACTTCACCCATTCCTGATCCGGGAACTCCAGCCGCAGGGGGCCGGTCTTCAAGTATTCCACCAGCTTGGCGGGCAGCTTGTAGGGCATGAGCTGCCGGATCTTTTCCTGCTCGTTGTGCCATTCCTCTGGCTCCAGGGCCTTCAGGTAGTCGGCCATCTCTTGATTCTTGTTTTGAACTGCCACACTGTAGGGACGGTCACCGTATTTGTCAACAAGGGTGATATTCGCTCCCTGTTCCACCAGCCAGCGCACCATGGAGAAATTGTTGGAGCGGGCGGCCTCGGTGACAGGGGTGGAGGCGTAAGGGAACACCATGTCCGGCTTGTGGTAATTGATATCCGCTCCTTTTTCCAGCAGCAGCTTGGCAAGCTCGGCCTGTCCATCGGACACCGCCGCCCGGAATGCCTCGCCGCCAAACTTGTCCACTGTGATCCCGGCTTGCTCCAGCACCTTGATGTTCTCCGGGCGTTTGCCCCAGCGCACTTCCTGGAAGGCCCGCTCTTTCTGCTTCGAGCTGAGTTTTGCGGCCTGTTCAGCAAAGAGCGCCACCACCTCCGGCCCACAACAGCGGGCGGCGGTGAGCAGCAGGGGCTGTTCCTCTGCCAGACCGGGATCAGCTCCATGCTCCAGCAGGAAGTGAATCATGGGTACATCGTTCCGAAAAACCGCGATCTCCAATGGCATCAGCTTGATGTATTCGCTGAGCTGGATGGGAACATCCAAATCCAGACCGCCCTGGAGCAACGTCTCCAGCTTGGGAGTGTCGTGGTCACAGATGGCGGCAGCCGTTTCCGGGAGGGTCTCCCAGCGGCCAATATATGCAATTTGGTACATAAGGCACCTGCTTTCTCGACTTGTACTCATTCATCCCCGAACCGCTCAGCAGCGTCTTTGTAAACAGTGATGCTCTTAGCCACCTTCTTTTTCTGGCTACGGATGCGGAAATAGTCCCACAGAACGCGCTTCAGTTCCGGGTTCTCCACCTTGAGGGGCAGCAGGCTGATGAACATTTCGTCGTAGCTTCCATATAGCACACCGCCCCGGTTGTAGGTCTGCCATGTCACCGTAGGTTTGCGGCCCTCTGGGTCCTTGGCCAAATCAAAGAGCCACCGCTCATCCAGATCCACATAGCGTTCAATCATAAACCTTGTGTCATAGGTTCCATAGCTATAATCCCCCCAGAAAATCAGAGCAATCATTCCATCCGGGCCCAGGCGTTCATAGGTCCAGTCTTCCGGATAACAGCGGTAATGGAGCATTCCCAGCGCATGGAACAAATAGCCTTTTTGCGGCGTATCCAGAAGGGGTGAATAGGTCTCGTACACCTGCTCCTTGGGCTGGGTGATGATCGCCTTCATAAAGACCGGCATCAGCCAGCTGCCGCCATAGCGTTCATTCAGCTCATCAGCCAATGCTTGCAGTCGCTCATCCGGGTTGCGGATCAGGGAGGCGGTAAGTACCACAGCGGGAATTTTCTCTTTTTCCTTGGGTGTGGCATCCCAAATGCGAAGCCCGTCCGTGATCCACCAGGAGGTGCAGTCATCATCGGAATAAACAGGCGCGCGTTTCAGCTGGGCGATCCGCTGGGTGTTCTCCGCCAGAAAGCGGTAGACCTCCAGCATTTTGGGCGAGGCTTTCCCCAACATCAAATGGAAACAGAAGTTCAGTTGTTCTATATTCAGTGGCTTTGTGTCCCCCTCGTCCAGCAGCTGGGAGAGAGTCTTCAGAATAACTGGGGCAATCTGCTCCGATACACAGTCGGAACAGGCATCCGACATGATATTGCTGCCCATCCATTTGCCCTTGACCAGCTTGGCCCACAGTGGGGCAGCAGGGGCATACTCCAGCTGCGCCAAAGCCTTTTGAGCAGCCGTTTTGCACTTGCCCTTTTCTGTATTCACAAGCTGGAACAGCAGTTCGCCGTTTGCTTCATCCTTGCCCAGCTCCAAAATGGCCTGTTCTCGCTTTACGCCCTTGGGAGGCAGTTGTTCCAAAGTCATCATTCATTTTCTCCTATCCCACAATGGTGGTTTCCTTGACGGCCAGATTGTCGTAATTCATGGCAATCAGCTTCTCGGCGGCTTCTGGGGTACACATGAACCAGGTGCTCACGCCCCAGGCATCCATCCTTGTGACGATGAAAAAGTCAGTTTCGGCAGGAATCGGATTTCTGGCGTCAAGATAGTGATCGGCGTAGAGATACACCAGATCTACCTCCCGCTCCGGAAGCCATTTGGCCCGGCGCACACGGGGCTTGCCGTTTTTCAGTGCCTTTTCTCTGGGGTTCTCAAACCACTCCAGCTCCTTGATTTGCAGGCCAGTGAAGGTATCCATCAGCCGCTGGGCAATCTCCCGGTGGGTAAACACGCCGCAGTTCCAGGAGCCCATCAGCCATGTCTGTATAAAATCCCCCACCTTGCTGCCGGGGGCAGGAGGTCCATAGACGCTCTCATCCGCCCACATGACTTCCATCTTTTCGCACTGATCCGGTCGGGGGCAGGATTGCTTGTTGCCATAACGATACATGATATTTACATAGCCGAAGTCCTTGCCGGTCCGGTCATGGCCGACGGCTTCTACTTTATAAGCGGTGATTGACATTGCAGTTCCACCTCCTGAGCCAGTACAAAGCCGCATAGCCCAAGGGAAGCGTCGATGACAAATACCCGGATGTGCTCCCGATCCATGCGCTCCCGCAGTTCCTCAATGCTGCAACAGGCGGGAAAGCCGTAAAGGATGGTTCCGCCCAACAGGTCGTTGTACTGTTCAAAAAAACCGTCCACGGTGATCTCGTCCATGCCGAAAAGGATGTTGTCCTGGATCACATCCTCAAACCGGTGGGCCAGCAGGCCGGTGAAGCGAACAGATACGTTCTCTCCGGCCTCGGTCTGGGTATCCATGTGCAGGGAATGGGCTTCAAAGTCAGCGCAGTAGCGCAGGACTCTGTTGTCGTGCAGATTGTTGAAGGATCGAATTACCATACTCATGCCAGCTCCGCGTCCAAGATCTGGACTGGTCTTCCTTTCTCGTTCACATAGTAAAGGGCGATATAGTCGATGCCGTCCCGCTTGACCTGCTCCCAGGGCATCCGCTCGCCGTTGATCAGTTCCACGGTATCCGCCTCATCCGGTTCGAAGTCTTCTTTTTCGTCCTCGTAGTCCACGCTGTACCCCAGCTCCAGCACCAGCTTGGAAGCGGGGATCTCATACCGCTTGAGGGGACGGTGTTCCAGCTCAGATGGATCATGTTCATCGCAGAACATATTGTCGTAGCCATGCCGTCCACCGTCAAAGATGACGAACTCCTCGCCGCTCTCCGGGTCACGGGCTGCCACCAGTCCGGGAGCCGCATCGCCATCTACAATATAGGATTGGGGCTCTCCTTTCACCGTGAGCAGATCTCCGTAATACCAAACCTCCAGCAGTTCATTGCCGGTAGTGGAACAGAGTGTCACGGTGGGCAGACGCTTCTCCGCCCACTCTTTCACATGGCCGGTGAGCCAAGTGGGATATTTCTCAGTCATCATAGTCTTTCTCCTCCTATTTCAATTTCAGTACAAATCCCCAGATGCTCACCACGATCAGGAGGACACCCAGCAGGAAGAACACCACCCGCCGGTATCCTCTGCTGTGGCGGTGGGCATCCCGCGTACCAGTGGGGTCGCAGAGCCAGTTCCAGTTGCGGATCGCCCCAATTAAAATCACGGCCCCGATGACCACCGAGGCAATATACCAATGCTCTTGCAAAAATGCTGTGACCTGTTCGCTGTTCATTTACAGATACCCCCCTTTACATCATCGGGAGTTTCCTTTCGGATGATTTCCTCCCGCTCTTTTAAATCCAGCTCCAGAGCTTTTTCCTCCTCCAGATATTCCTCGCAGTCCCGAACCAGCTTTTGGGCGGCTGGGTCATCCGGGACCAGGGCCAGCCAGCGTTTTGCGTATTCATAGGCGATGGCGGCGGAACGGTATGCCATCAGGCAGGAATAGCCCATCCGGGAGTTCCAGTAAGGGTCGTTCTCCCCCTGGGTGCGGACGGATCTCAGAAGATCGATGGCGTGCCGGAGAAGGTCCCCGTCCACTTCACCATCCGTCCCATGCGCTCCATGATCTCCCAGCACCGCCAGATTGCTGTAAGCCCGACTCAGCTTGACGGTCAGCAGATAGCCCCGCTCCTGTTCCGGGATAGCCTCGATGGCCTCAATACATCGTGAGAACTCGTCCGCATCATTCCACTCCTCAATCTGCTCCAGCAGCTTTGCTTCTTCTGCCTGATTCATCATTTCACCGCCTTTTCTGTGTCATCCTTTGCCTTTTTTGAAGTGTCCGCTGCCTCGCCAGGTGTTGACCACACAGGTGAAGATCTGACCGCAGTGTTTGCATCGGATCGTGTGAGCCATAATTTCGTCTGCCCATCCATCCTCAGTCTTTACCTTCTCCAGCGGACAGGTGGATTCCTCTGCCATCAGTTCAAATTCGCCTTGTCCTACCAACTGCTGGATATAGGCAATACAGGCCAGGTAGTCCTTGGGGGCATCAAATTTTCTCCATGTTTGAATGTTTCGGCAGTGCTCGCACATACAGAGCCCTCCTTACGCAAATACTTGCTGGTATTTCTCTTTCAGTTCCTTCGGTGCCGTCTTGATGGCCTTGCTGCCACCATTTTCGGAATCCTTTCCCCAGATGGCCCAGAGCAGGCTCTGCCAAGCGATGGCCCGGAATTTCGGGTCTTTGTTTTCTTCCGGCAGGAGATAAGCGGAAAACCGGCGCTTGATTTCCAGCAGCGCATCGAGGCTTTCCGCATTGGCAATCAGGCTGCGAAATTCCTTGGCAGGCTCCAACCACTGCATAGACAATGCACCCCGCACCAATACCCCCAGCGTCCATGGTTGAAACCCAAACTTCCGGATCAAGGCATGAAGGAATTTCCCTTGCAGAGAGGAGTGCTCGTCGTCGCAGAGATCCAGATACTCCGTTACCAGCGGTGCCCACCGTTCTCCCTCCAGCCCCAGAGCGAACACAGCAAAGGTGCCGGGCATTGCACAGGCTTCATCCGCGAGGTTTTGGTACCACTCAAACTCCCGCATAGCCAGACGAGCATATCGCTCCATAGCTGGATGCAGACTGGGGTACTGCACAGCGCAGGCAAAGAGCTGATTGACTCCCTTCTTGGGCAAGCCGGGAATGGGCAGATAGATTTTCTCCTTTCCTCTGAACTCCACCGAGTAACTGCGGGGAAATTCCTCCTGAGAAAGCACCGCGCACAGGTAGTCCAGGGCTTCATCATAGCACTCCTCCGTGGAATCCTTGGCGGTGATTCGGATAGTAGCGAAAGCGTCGTTGGCCGAAGCGGTCAGGTGCTTTGTTTTCCGTTTTTGGATGTTAGACGGTAATTTGCCGCTGCCATTGGTTTTCAAATCCTTTACTATGTCGGGGCGGATCTGGGAAACCAGACCAAGAATGTGTTCGGTTTTGAGAGCTTCAAAACTCTGTCCATACACCGTGTAGCAGACCGCCACATAGCAGGCAAAGTGCAGCAGCCCTTCGTCCACATCCTCCGGGCGCAATTCCGGCAACACCGTGCAGGGCGGAAAGACTGTAAAGCCATCTTCACGCTCTCCCACAAGGAAATAGCGTTCCTGCACCTGTTTTTCTATGTACTTCTCCAACTCATAGCAGATCTCTTGCCAGCCCACCAGCCGCCGCATGGCATCGCAGAGAAAAACAGCATCCTCGTTGGGAAATCCCTTCAGTGGCAGACTGGTCAGATAGCGTTCCAGCAGCTGATCCGGAAGGAAGGGCGTTCCATTATGGTTTCGCACCACGGTCGGGTAGGCGGAGTGATTTTCACGGGCGGTGCCGTTCAGCACATCCTGAATACAGATATCCGCTTCCGCCAGCACCTCTGGAGAAGTGTCCGGTTTATGAATCAGATAGTAGCGGTCATTTATGCCGTCGCGTTTTGGCAAACTCATGCTTGATCACCTCTGTTTAGACAATAAAAACGCCCTGCGACACCCTGTCACTTGGACAGGCTGACGCAGGGCATGAAAAGGCCGCAAGGGAGACGCCACATCCACCGGCGGATGTGGTTTCTTCTTCAGCCAAAATCAATTTTTCATATTTGAACAGAACAGCCATGGACTGTCCCAGTTTTTCTTCCATAGCAAGACCTCGGGTTACAAATCTCAAAATGGGTAAACTTTGTTACTCTATTATATCACATCATCTGTTTTCTTTGGAAGAGGGATTTGCTCCTCCGCCAAATTTGTGATGTGGATTTTTCCCTTTCTCTTTCCAGTCCCAGCATACTCCAGCAGTTCTTTGGCATTGCTGGCGGGATGCCGCACATAGGCGATGAGAAAATCGCTGCGCTCCACCATGTATCGGTTTGCTCGGATGATGGCAAGCCGTTTGGGGACCGCTTCCAGATCCGGCGGATAGAACAGGGCGTCGAATGCCTCCGGCAGATCCACCTTTCTGTTGACCGGGTAATATGGGGTCATCAGCATCAGTGTAATATCCGGGTGCGCTCGCTTGGCCTGTGACAGCGCCCGGATCACCAGACGGTCGAAGTTCCCATACTGTCCCACCACAAATTCAGCTACGCCATATTCCGTGATATGGTGTTCTATGGTTTCAAGCAAGGCTGGGTACACCTGGTCCGGTGTCTCCCTATGCCCTATAAAGAAGCAGCTTCCCATCTGACAGCCCTCATACACAGTCGCAGTCATATTTTATTGATTGTAATTCATAATAGAACTATAAAACCGACACCCATTTTAATGATTATATCACCAATTATTCGTTGTGTGAAGCGAAAGTTGATGATTTAAGTGCGAACCCGTGACGCTCCCTTATATTAAAATAATAAGTAAAGATTGGAGGGAGAGGATCATGGACGATAACCGCCGCTATGAAGCATTTGTGCGGGACCGCATCACAGAGCTGCGGGAACAGAAGGGCGTTTCTGAGCATCGGATGAGCCTGGAGCTTGGAAAGAGCGGCTCCTACATCAGAAGCATCACCAATGGAATTTCTATGCCCTCTCTCCGGGAGCTGTTCAACATCATGGAATACTTTGATTTGACGCCAACTCTTTTCTTTGCCCCCATGGACGATCCGGATTCCCTGCGTGGGATCATAGGCAGGAAACTGCTTGCCCTGCCGGATGAGGACTTGGAGAAAGTAGTTGTTTTTCTGGACTGGATCAAAAAATAGACGCTCCTGCTGGCGTTTGACATGAAAAATATGCCGCTCAGTCAGTTTCTGATAGTTTCTGACATGGGCGGTTTCTTTTTTGCGCTCTTGGGGGAAAGAACTTCCGGCTATTGAAATTTCAAGCTCTTTCCACTAAAATGGATTTCATCGTCTGTTATCAACCGTTCCGATTACAAAGCGAGGTAGGAAAAAATGAACCAAAAAGAAATCAATGAGCTGCGGCGCCGTTTTCGCCCGGAAAAAAGCGCCATCAGCCGTGTTTATGGATGCTATGTCAACAGCAGTAAAGAGATCGTTTCCGATCTGGACGAATCCCTGGGCATGATGCCGCAGGAGGAGTCCGAGAAGTATTTGAGCCTTTTGAAGAAGGGACTGTCCGGTTCCCTGGGGAAAAACCTCATTGATATCGTATTCTCCACTCAGCAGGTAGTGGACAGTGAGGAACACCGCCTGCTCACCACACTGCGGGATTCCCAGCTTAAGGACAACGAGGCCCGCCAGACCTTTTACCGCAAGGTAATTGACAGTCTGGACATGGGGGACAGCAGTTACCTGCTGCTCCTGACCTGTGACAGCTACGATGTTCCCCATCGGGGCAAGGATGATTCCCTGCAAGCGGATGCCTCGGATGAGGTGTTCACCTACATCGTCTGTGTTGTGTGCCCCATCAAGGAGGGCAAGGTAGAGTTGGGATATTTTCCAGGTGACAATGAATTCCACTGTGCTGCCGGGCAAACCGTCGCTCCTCCTGAGCTGGGTTTTCTGTTCCCGGCATTCGATGACCGGGCAGCAAATATCTATAACGCTCTCTTTTACAGCAGGAAGGCCAATGAAATTCACCAGGAGTTCATTGACGCGATCTTCCATGTGGAAGCGCCGATGTCTGCCGTTGAGCAGAAGGAAGCATTCCAGTCAGCTCTGAGCGATGCGTTTGACTGCAGTCTGGAAGTGATGCAGACTGTTCATGAACAGCTGCGTGAGAAAATCAAGGAGCACAGGGAGAGCAGGAGTTCGGAACCTCTGGAGATGAGTGCCTCAGAAATAGGGCAAATCCTTCAAAGCTGCGGGATTGCGGATGAACAGGTGGCAGCATTCCAGGAAAACTGCGGCGAGCAGTTTGGTTCGGGGGTTGTCCTGAATCCGGCAAACCTGATCGACAGCAGCCGCTTTGAGATCAAGACACCTGAGATCACCATTTCTGCTGATCCAGAGTATAGTTACCTGGTGGAAACTCAAATTATCAACGGGCGCAAGTACCTCCTGATTCCCGCAGAAGATGGCGTGGAGGTCAACGGTTTTGCTGTCGGCATTACAGTTGCACAGAAAGACGATTAAATTTCAAAAGCCGGACACAACGCAAGGCGGTATAACCTATAAGGCCAGATGTTGTTTGTTATTTTCTGTCTTAAATAAAATCCTTAGAGTGGGCGCTTCTGGTTGGTTCATCACGAACCGGGACTCGGTTCACATGATATGTAGACCCTCCCCTTGGCGGGAGGGTTTGCTTTTTACAGGCTATCTCACCAGACGGTTCCTTGCTTCCAGTGCTGATGCGCAGTCATGGCCTGTCAAATACTGTGCCGCATCCAGCCATTCCCATTCGCTGCATGCACCTAAAGGGATCGCGGCAGTGAGCCTGTGCAGCTGTTCACTTTGCTGGGACAGCCGAAGATCAGAAAGAACTCCGCATCCCATTTGATAAGCCAAATAATCCAGTAGATCGATCTCAACCAGCATTGGACACCTCCGTCATACCACATGATACAGATTGGAAGTAAGACTCCCATTTTCCCGCCAGCGTGGGTCCTTTTGCAGCAGACCGGCCCTGCAGAGATCATCCAGTGCCCGCTTGACCGTAGAGCGGGAAAGCCCCAACTCCAGAGCAATGGTTCTGATGGCCGGCCAGCAGCGTCCCTCGCTGTCTGCACGATCCTTGAGGTACATATAGACGCTCCTGGCTCTGTGGCTTAGATTGGAATTGTAGATATTTCTAAAGCTGTTCATTCTGCTTCCCTCCGTCAAGGCCGAAATACCGTTTTGCGGAAATCCGGTGCGGCCTGAATTCCCTGAGCCATACCGCCAGCGGATGTGCCGCCTCCCTGCGGCTGCTCACTATCCATTACAATCGTCCCATAGTGGCGGCGGATGATGGACTCCTCCAACTCCTGCTTGTCAGCATAGGCAACGAACCGCTGGGCCTTCTCCGGCACTTCATAGGGCTTGCCGAACCGGATGCCCCAGTCGAGGAACAGCCGCAGCTTGACCTTCATGGGGTGGACGCCGGTCTTGGCCACAATAAAGCTGCCCTTGGGCATGGACTTGAGTTCATCCGGGGTCATGAGGGGACGCTCCATCATCTGGAGGGACTGGCTGGGATCGTTTTTCCCGCGGGAGATACTGCCGCTCATCACCGTCCGGCTGCCCAAAGATTTGGACAGTTCCACCGCAGTCTGACTGGCCGGAGCGAAGCCGCCGTAAAGGTTGACCTGACAGTTGTCCACGATGATCTCAGAGCCCTCTTTTCCATAGTTTTTCTGCAGCTGTCCCGTAATACTCTGGACGATAGGCACCAACATGAGTCCTCTGGACCGGGAGGCGGAAAACATCAGCTCCAGCGACTGGATGGGCGGGCATGTCCCAAGCTCATCTGCAAAGAAGACCACCCGGTTCTTGAGCCGCCCGCCGTTCTCGTCGGCCACGGTGAGGATCTCCCGGTACAGATTTTGGAGGATCAGGCTGACCATGAAATACTTGGTCTGATCCTCCTCGGGCAGTACGATAAAGATGGCGGATTTCTCATTGCAAAACTTCTCCGCGTCAATGGCGGTGTCAAAGCAGAGGATCTGCTCCATCTCCGAGTCGAGGAAGGCGTTTAGGCGGGACAGTACCGTTGAGATCACGGAGGCCATGGCCTGCTCCGCCGTGTTGAGGGCGGACCCGGCAAACCAGCGGGCCTTATGATTAGGCGGGAGCTTTTCCAGCAGGAGCTGGAACTGATTCTTTCCCTTCACCCGGCTGGGGGCCAGCAGTTCCTGTACCAACTTGAACACCGACACGATGTGGCGCTTTTCAATGGGATTGCCGTCCGCGTCCTCGGTGGGCAGGTACTCGGCCACCAGCAGGAACATGGCAGTCAGAAGGCCCTCGGCGGAATCGTAGAAAAAAGCATTCTGCCCATACTGGGCGCTGTCGCCGCCGCTGGTGTTGATGAGGGTCTTGGCGAGGATCTTGGAGTATTTCTCTGCCTTGGCCTTTGCCGCCAGGTTTTTGGGGTCGGCTTTATAGATATCCATGTACTTGTTGATCAGATGAAGCAGGTTGTTGCCGTCCGAGCGGGTGGGATTACGCAGATCCAACACGGCGATTTGGTATCCGTAGCAGTCCTTGGCAATACCGGCATAATTGCGGAACAGGTCGCCCTTGGTATCCGTGCAGAGGAAGGACATCCCGCTGGCGAGGGCATATTCGATGTTGGGGTACAAAAAGAACGCGGTCTTTCCGGCGCCGCTGGCGGCGGTGACCATGGCGTGGATGTCATCGGTGTCCACCAGAGCTGTAACATGGTCTTTGGGCCCTTCGCAGCCAAGGACAAGGCCCTGCTTTTCCGGCAGATGCTCTCCCTTGCGCCACAGCTCTGGTTCAAAAGGGACATGGGCATAGGTCTGCCGAATCTCCTGTTTGGTAGCCCAGCGAGCAGTACCGTGCTGGCCGTCGCCCACAGTCTTGGATTTGATCCCGTCAAGGGTATAGTAATGAGAGAGAAACGCGAGGCCGCCGATCACGAGAAACATGACAGCGCCTACCACGATAAGCGTTATAACTTGCGTTGGCACATGATCCTCCTTTTGATATCTACGCCTTAATATCAGAAGGGGATGTTCAGTTTCCGCTTTGTCTGCTATAATAAATTGGTATGAGGTGATTGCTTTGATTTGCGCATGTGACCATTGCTACTATCTGTTTGAGGCGCCGGAATTGCCGGAGCAATGCCCGGACTGTGGAAAGCAGGCAACCCGGCCAGCCAATAAGCAGGAGCGGGCAGAATATCTCAGCAGACAAACAAGCAGCCAGGAAGAAGCGGAGGAGTGGGACTGAGCCATTCCTCCGCTTTGCTGCTTCAGGCTTAGGCCATCACTGGCTCAGCTTCCCTCTGGGTCTTTTCCTCTTTCTGCCGCCGTTTGATCTCGTCGGCCTCGTACTTGACCGGCACCTTGGCACAGGAGATGGCCAGCTCCAGCCATGCGCTGGCCACCTCTTTTTTCTCTGCCTGGGTACGGATACCCCGGCAATTGTTCTTGGCCAATACGCTTTGGAATTGCATGGCGATCTCATCCGCCCGGTTCTTGAGGATACCCCGGTTCTGATGAGGCAGGATGTGGCTTTCTAAAAACCGGACGCCCTGCTCAGTGGTCAGCGCGGTACCCATCTGTTTGCACTCCCGCAGCACCACCGAGAGGGCCAGCGCCGCCATGGTTTCCATGCGCTCCATCGCCTGGTCAAAGCGTCCCCAATGGAGGTCGTTCCGGTACCGCAGGAGCAATCCGGGAAACTGGTAAACCGCCCGGTCCGGCTGAACTTCCTTGCACCTGGCTCCGATTCGCCGGCAGACGAGCCCCGCCACCGCAAACTGCGGATGCTCCTCGGCGGGCTGGGCCTCCAGTCCATGCCGCGCTTTCAGATCCTCATCCCAGTCTTTGTATTCGGATTGCAGCGGGGCAATTTGAGAATAGCCATGCTCTCGGAGAACTTCTGAGAGCCGGCCGACGGCCTCGATTCCGGCGGCATCATGATCCAGGCAAAGGATGGCTTTCCGCAGATTTGGATTTTTCTCCAGCATCCACAGCATAGCATGTCCCGCCGTACCGCAGAGAGCCACATAGCTGTGCTGCTGCCAGCCGTCCGGGTACAGGGTGAGAAAGGCAAGCAGATCGATGGGGGCCTCGAATACATAGAGGCGGTCGCTGGTACCGACCCAGTGGAAACTGCACCGCGTATCACTGCCCTCTATGTTGCCCCGGTAGCTTTTGCCTTGGGTATAGAGCCCCCTCTTGTGGGCATGACGGGCAACGCCGCGTTCATCGAATCCGACGAACACGGCGTTGTGATACACCTTTGTCTGATCTATGGACAATTCCCGGCTCTCATAGATCAGTCCCTTCTGTGCGAAAGCGCTTAGTACCTCCCGGCTGATGTGCCTCTGCTGGAGCAGATAAGCATATACCCGCCGCATGGTCTGGTTTGAGGGAGGCAGGGCAAATTCCTTTGGCGGCTCTTTTTCTTTTTTCTCCGCCGGTACATACACCTCCCCCTGTTCACCGTTGAGCAGACGGGTCACTGCTTCAGGGTAAGTCAGGCCGTAGAAATTTTGGACAAAGGAGATTGCATGGCCACCCCTCTCTGCAGCATGATCGTACCACTCATTCCCATGCACAGTAATACTGTGATCCGAGGTGAGGCGTTTGTCCTGGCCGGAGGAGATGAGTTTCTCTCCCTGCCGGCGCAGGAACTCCACCAGGTCAACGGAGTTGGCACGGAGTTTTTGGTCCTCTGTGAAGTGGATATATGGCATGCTACATCCCTCCTCATCAAAAAGAGGCCGCAGTATGCGGCCTCTCAAATCTGTGTTAATTCATTCAGTTGGTTGGCATCTTTCGGAGCTCTTGGACTTGATCCCGACGCCCATAGACCACAGCGGTAGTGTGACTGGAAAGGTGCCTGAAAGGGTAACTGAAAAAGAGAAAAAGATTTCAGAACTTCTTGTTGAAGCTCCAGAGGCTATTAATGGGAGTCCGCAGGTTCATACCTCATATGCCTCTCACTGATTCCTTCCCTTGAGTTTCCGGTGGAACAGAACAGGTCTGCACGGGATTGGCTTTTGCCTTTTCAGCCCTTGAATGTCTTTTGGCTGCGCCAATAAAATCTGCTGTTTAAACTGCACTTTCTGTTTCAAAAGATTACCTCCCTTATAGCTGCATTTCCGGCTCATGGTCATCCGCCTTGTGGCCCTGAGCGATCTTCTTCGCCTTGATTTTTCGTAGGAGCTTCCGATCCACCGCGACCCGGACGCCACCGGAGGGCGGTGGTTGGTTTTGCTCCTGGAAAATGTTGGCCAGATGGTGGAACAGCGAAATGACGGCCGCCACAGGAGGCTGGCCCAAGCGGTCATCCATGTGTTCCAGGAAATATTGAGCATATTCATTGCCCCGATCCGCTGCCAGCTGGAACCACTTGATCGCACTGGATCTATCTTTTGGGACCTCCTTCCCAAGCAGATAGAGCTTGCCGAGGGCATACTGGGCGTATTGATTGCCCTGTTCCGCTGCGGCGGTGAGCCAGCGGATGGCGGCTTTCACATCCTTTGGCGCATCTTCCCCCTGGAGCAGCAGCTTGCCCAGGCGGTACTGGGCAAACTGGTTCCCAAGTTCCGCAGCGTATGTGAGCCATTTCAGTGCGGCCGCCGGGTCTCTGGGCAGGGCTGCGTCACCGGCAAGATACAGCTTGCCAAGAGCAAAGGCGGCGAAGCTGTTTTCCTTCGTTGCCGCAAGTGTGAACAGAGCCACCGCCTTTTGAATGTCTTTTTCCGCGCCCTGACCATCCAGATAGATTTTGCCGAGCGCGTATTGAGCACAGTCCTGGCCGGCTTCCGCCGCCTTTGTCAGCCGCTCCAATGCCTGGGCTGTCTGCTCCGGTGTAGAGGATGGATCATTGAAAATCATCCGGGCCAGTTGGTACTGCGCGTGGGGATTGTCCAGTTTGGACGCCTGTTCAAACCACTCCCTGGCTGCCGTCTCATCTTTACCAGTCCCTACACCATGGAGGAGCATCCATCCGATGCGGTACTGCAATTTATCGTCATGGCTCTGCTGCTCCAATTCGAGAAATCCGGCGAAGGCTTGCCGGTACCACTGTTCCGACGCTTCGGCGTCCTTCTCACAGCCAATGCCGTCCCGATACATCTTTCCTAACTCGTAGGCGGCATAGGGGAAGTCCTGCTGTGCAGAGGCTGTGTATAACTCCAGCGCCCGCGCATCGTCCTGTTCCACACCCTGTCCACGGCGAAACAGGCCGGCAAGGGAATATTGCGCATACTTGTACCCTTTGTCTGCGGAAAGTTGGAACCACCGGGCGGCATCACCATAGTCCTGCTTACAGCCGAGGCCCGTGGCATACAGTTTGCCGATCCGGTACTCCGCATAGCGTTTTTTCTTCTGCCTCTCAACAGCGTGGAAAGCGGCCAGCGCCTTGCTGTACCACACATGGGCGGTCTGCATATCAATCTCCCGGCCCAGCCCGTCCGCAAGCATCCGGCCCAGATCGTGCATGGCCAGCGCATTGCCTTTTTGCGCCTCCTGTTGGAACAGGGTAAACGCCTGCTCAAGATCCTGGGGCTGATCCTTGCCGCCAAACAAACAGCGGCGGGCCAGGCGGTACTCATCGCTCCAGTTCATCTGCGCTTTGGCTGGCGCAGACACCGTTTTGTCTGGGACATCGTCCGGTGGGAACTCCGAGAAATCATTCCAGTCGTTATCAGGCTGGGGCGCCTCCGGCAGCGGCGCTTCTTCCTGGTCCTCCACAGGGACACGGTCTTGCTGGTCATCTGGATGGAAAACCTGCTGGTGCGCCCCCAGTGTTACCGCTTCCTCAATGACGATGTTTTTGATCCGCTTGAATTCCTTCTGCTGGGAAAGGGGAAGGCGTGGAGGCAGGTCGTCCTTGTAGGTGCGCAGCACATCTTCCCGCAGTTCATACCACAGGGCATAGGCTGCGGCGACACATGGCTCTTTGGTCAGCTCGTCCACAATCTCATCCACCACAGCCTTCAGCGGAGCCTTGAGGTAGCCGTACTGCTTCCGGCCTCCGGTGTGCCGCAGGCGTTCCGCCAGATGCTCCATGAGCTTCTCCATGCGGTGGTTGACCACGGCGCCGCTCCACATCTGTTCAATCAACTGCTCCAGCACAGAGCGGGCGTCCTCATTCAGCGTGTTCCTACTCTGGGTCTGCTTCTGGTAAAGCTCCGTCAGCTCCTGCCGGAAGATCTCTTTTGCCAGTCCCGACTTGATTTGGGCGATGCCCTGCGTGGTGAGGAAGCCTTTCGACGGATCGGCGCTGTAGCAGACCATGTGGATATGGGGATGGTGTGCTTCATCATGGAATGCAGCGTACCACCGGAAATCCTCCCAGGGGATCTTCATCGCCTCCGCCATTTCCATGGCATACTTGGAGAGCAGTGCTTTCCATTCTTCCGCCTTGTCATAGCCGAGGCGGGCGGCGTCTTCCCGCCGCAGAGAGATGATGGGCAGCCACACATTACCGGGGTGGGCCGCGACCGCTTCCGCTACCTGCGCCAGTACGAGCTGATCTTCCTCGCCGGTAAACAATCCATGGGAACCGACGCGCTGGGCGCGGGGGCGGGTGGCGATGTACTTCAGATAGTTATCCTTCTTGGCGATCTGGTCATAGTTGTCCTCCAGAGCGCGAGTGATGAACTCCGATGCGTTGGCGCGTGTTGGCTCGGCCGCATAGTCCTCGTATTCAAACATCCCACGGCTGAGCGGGAAGTCCCGCAGAATCTGTTCCACCATCTTTTTCTGCTTTGAGGTGGCCGGCCACTCACTGCGTCCCGGATCGATGCGCTCCACACCATTCCGTGTGGCCATATATTTCACATAGTTTTCAAGATGAGCGGTGGCGGAGGAGGTACCGCCCTTGATGTAGGGGCACTTGAAAATCAGGCGCGGCACAGACTGTCACCACCTTTGTGCATCACTCCACGCCCCGCTGGTAGTCGATGGCGTCCTTGAAGCTGATGCGCCCATTGGTCTGCTTCACTTCACGGACGGACCGGGCGCGGAGTGTCTTGAGATCCTCGTCACTGATTTCCATGCCCGCCGCCAGTACATTCATCATCATGTTGACCTCCACCGCCAGTTTGAAGAGCAGGCGGGCGATGCGGTTCTCACTGTCCTGGACGGTCCCGCGCATGGCTGCCACCAGTGCGGGCGGCAGATATGCTGTGGCTTCCTTGCCGGAAACATAGCCGGCATAGAAGCGGATTGCCTTTTCAATAAACTCGTTCTGACTTTGACAGTTGTCCCTTGCACAAAGATTTTTGACCAACTGCTGGTTTTCAGGCGCAATGCGCAGAGCGAACTTGATTTTTTCTCTCGCCATACTTTCCTCCAATCAAAAATCCCTGACCTTTGCATGGCCAGGGATTCGTCTTTTTGAGTGACTTCTTTACTTCAAAGCTGAATGCCGTCCATACTTTGATTTTGTGCATCTTCTTCTGTCCAGATCCCTGTTTTAATGCCGGATAAACGCTGGAGTGATGGGCCATTCCAGCCGTGGTGACCCCCGGTGTGATCCCATCCCCTGAAAAGTGACCCCCGCAAAGCCGTTCCCCGGCCCGCATTGCGGGGCGGTGTGAGCCGAGCGGGGGACGCTTTGCGACCCCCGCTCTTTATCCCGCACTATTTTCGACCCCTCGGTCCACTTCGTTCCAAGGAGCGTTCGGCGGCACAGCGGGAACCGTCCATTTGTCTGCTTCTTTGAAATAGCCGCACAAAGCCCTCAAAAATCCTCCAACAGTGCGGCAGGGGTACGGATGCTCATCTCCCCAGGAAAGGGCACACAGGGCCACACAAGGGGCAACTGTGGGATTAAAACGGCAAGCACCGGGCAGCATCCATGCCGCCCGGTGCTTTTGTTTTCAACAGGACACCATTCCCATTGTGGATTTTTCATCTTCCGTTCTTTTAATCCATTCTGTCATACTTTGACACTCCATCAGTACCATCGCCAGGTTGAACATTTCCATGCGTTCATTCAGCGTGTTCAGGTGAATCGAGGTTTCGAAGAGGCCCTCCAGTACCTCGATACATTCCATGCCTGTCCAGTTGAGTGCCAGGTCTTTGTTTGGAGCGGATGAGGGTTCCGAGTCTCCCACTTCAACTCTCTGTACATATTCCCGGTCTTGCTGGATGAGGTCAAATTGCTCATTTGCGTCCGAATCGTTCAGCCCCCAAACCTTTCCAATCAGGGTGATTGCCCTCGCATATCCTTCTGTGGGAGCGTTGCTGCCTCCCATTTCGAGAGCTGCGCGGGCCTCTTGCGCTAATTTCTCTTGCAGGAATTTTGCTTTTGCTCGATTCATTTTACTGCCTCCTTTGTTTGTTTTGGTTCGTTGCCAGCCACTACAATGCCACGGTTTCGGCAGGAAATCCATTCAGAGAAACCATCAAAAAACAGGCTTGATACCTGGCTATGACGAACAAACCAGCTCCTCAGCGGCTAAATTTTGGCGAGTTACATCTTCAGCCCCAGTGTTTCAGTGCTCTCCATCTCCATCAGGCTGTCGCAGAAATCATCCAGCGAGAGGCCAGTTTCTTTTGTGCAGTAGGCATCCATTTTCTCCCGCAGCACCGCTTTTTCGTTATCATCCAACCGGTAGGTCAGTTCCTCATCTCTGCTATCCTCCCGGTGGAGAATGAGGTCGAGGGTGTCACACACCTGTCGATCTGCCAAAGAGTAGTTGGCATAAACATTGAGCCAATCACTGTTTTCATCCGTTACCACATGGGTTCCAAAAACCTCATCCACATCAAACCAGCAGGAGAGATAAAAATTCAGCGCCCCATTTACTTCGGAAATTTCCCCATCGAACTGGAGATCATCAGACCTTAGACGGCGGCTTCCCTGGAGCCCATCCGGAGCAACCTCCAGTCTGCTGACCTGTTTGTCATCCAGATATTCAAAGAACCGGCGCCACCGTTCATCCTGGCTGAGATCCGATTTTCGGTAGGCTTGGTAGGCGGCTGTGGACACATCTTTGATGTGGAAGGTCTGCCAGCCATCTGAAATATGGAGACAGGAGAGCAGCCCTTTGTCCAAATCAATTTCAAATATCCCGGAGACCTTGCCTGTGTTTTCAAGGCGGAGTTCTGCCAATTCACGGAACCGCTGCGCCGGGATCTCCTCTGCATGGTCAAATACCTGGGCGAACTCTCTGGGGGGGTGGTAAATTCGTTTCTCAGATAACGCCGCAGGAACACGGCTACTTGGAGAAACTCCCGGCCATTTTTCTCCATGAGGATGTACTCCTGCCCGTGTTCCCGGATGTGCATCGCACAGAAAACCTTGCGGGCTTCGGCTTCCTGTACCGCTGCCAGCCGCTCCTTTTTGATGCGCCGGTCAACCTCTTTCTGGCGTTCAATAGGGACTCGGTCGCTGTAAACTTCAATCAGATAGTTTTGCAAGACCTCCTCAATGTCGGTCCCATCCTGTTCAAGGATTTCCTGAAGAGCTTCCCAGCGATAGGGATCCAGCCAAATCTCAGCCGGCATATCTGTTCTCATCAGGTGTCCTCCTTCTCCAAATCCGAAGCAGGGTGGGTGGAGCGGCTGAGCCTGGAGCGGGGCTGTTCCTCCGGTTCCGCCATGCTTTCAATGTACTCTCTGGTCTGGGATGGTACATATTTCTTGTAGAGTTTTTCCATGAATGCATCCAGATCCGATTCCAAAGAAGTGCCGTTCTTTCCCGCATAAAACTGGAGGGCCTTGAGCTTCTCCTGTTCATAACTGACGGTGATGGTCATTCTTTTCATTGGTTGTCCCCCCTTACATAAAGTATTCCAGAGCGTGAGTTGACCGCTGAGAGTCGGCAACCGCCTGGTCATAACAGGTCAACAGCTCAGGCTCGATCCCAGTCAGCGCCACCTCTACACCATAAGCTCCCTGTTTGATGGAGGCTACACGCGCATCCAGAAGAGGGGCAAACTGTGCTTTGCCCTGGTCTGTCAAGGCGGCGAGATCTGCGGCAGGGATAAAGCCGACATCCGCTGTCTGGTGAACCAGATACACATCGTGATCGGGCAACCCCAGGGTCACCAAATTCCGTAGGCTGATGCCTTGCTCCAAATGGGAATTGGCAATCATGCGGGCGCCTGGAATGAAAGCAGCGTATCTTGCCCAGTCATATCCCTCTGAATTGACCAAGACGCCATCCTGACTTCCTTCCCCTAAAAACAGCACGCAATGCTCCACGCCCTCCTCACAGCGCATCAGAGATTTATGTGCCGTTATCTGCGGCTGGTCATCCATTGGCCTCTGGAGAAGGTTTTCAAACGAAACGGCATCCAGCTCTACTACAGCTTCTACCTGACACGGCGGCGGCAAAAGCGAAGATGGTTTGCGGTTTAGAAACGCATGGAGCTTCAACATTTCTGGCTCCTTTCTACCATTGGCAGGTAATCAGCGCAATGCCATGCCGGGTTGGTGGGGGTACACTCACCACAGGCAGCCTCCTCATTGGGGCAGTTGTTTTGTCGGGCACAGCGGGTGCAGTCGCAGACCTGACAGGTGGATATCAGATTTCTTTCCATAGGGATCCCTCCTTACTTTGGATATATCAGGTTGATGGAATTATGGCAGATAGCTTCTCGGATTTTGTTTTTCGCCGTTAATCCGCACCTCGAAATGCAGATGGTTACCGGTAGAGCGCCCGGTCGAACCCACCTCAGCGATGATATCCCCAGCCTGTACCTGCTGCCCCTCAGCTACCAACAGTTTGGAGCAGTGCGCGTAGAGTGTGACGAAACCGCCGCCGTGGTCGATCATCACATGGTACCCATAGCCGGTGGTGGAGTAGCGCACCAGGTAGACAGTTCCAGTGAGGGCGGCCCGGATAGGTGTCCCCTTGGGCATTCCCAGATCGATGCCGGTGTGTCCGGCACCCTTCCCGGTAAATGGGTCTTTGCGCCAGCCAAATTCTGAGGTCACCACACTCCTCCAGCTCTCTCCGATGGGAGAGCAGAAGCCATCCGCGCCGATGAACGGTGCGTCGGAAAGAGGCAGGCCATCGCTCCAGATGTCAAACTCAGAACCATAGGTGGGGGCTGGCCCACCGCAAAGGATACGGTAATAGATCTCGGTGGCGTTGGCCTGATCCTCTGCGGTGATCTCCGTTCCCATCTTGGAGCGGATGTTTTCATAGACAACAGAGAGGTCGCGGATGGGTACCGCCACTGTGTAGGTTTCCTCCACCTCGACCTCGTTGCCGGCGTCATCCACCTCGGTGACGGTGCGGGTGCGCTCCTCATAGGTTATGAAACAGTCCAGATACTGCTGGTGCGCCCGCTGGCTGGGCTGCTTCTCGCCGAAGTAAAGAGCATAAAAAACGGCCTTGACCCTGGTCTGGTCAAGGCTATCGCCATCTTCCATCTGTCCGTCCAACTCCGTAGCACTGCCCTCCAGAATGGAAAAACTATCCCGCATATTCTCGATATGCCCTCGGTAATCCTCGGGTACAGAGTCGGAAATCACCCCGCCGTGGAAGCAGAGTTCCAGTGCCGTAGTATTGTGGTCGGCAGTACCGGAAAGCAGAGAACAGAGAAGCACCAGCAGTATGATGATGGGGGAAAGAATAGCCACTATGACCCAACCGACAGCTTTCCGGGCCTTTTCACTGTTCAGAACTGCCGCTGCTGCTTTTGCCAACATCGCCAGAGTCGCAGGATCAGCCAAGGCTCATTCCTCCCATTCCTGGATCCTGGCCCTGTGCTCGTCCGAGATCCAGCTGCTCCCAGTGCTCAGACAACTCCGCCGCTGCTGCAGCGGGGAGGTCATACCCGATAGTCTTCGTCCAGGACAGGAACTTCTCATAATCAGTGCCTTTTTCCAGTAGGAGCTTGGCGGCTCCCAGCAGATCAGCCTGAATGCAGGCTTTGAGGGCAGACAGATTGGTGGGCTGAATTTTCATTCCATCTCTAATCAGCTGTTCCAATTCCCATGTGTCACCTCGCTGGGCATATTGCCGGATGACCTCGCTGGCCCGGCCTGTGATGTCAATGCCCTTCCTGGCCAGAGTAAATGCGGCGCGGCTATCCCGATTATAGACTGCGGCCAGCATCAGTTCCGCAGGTGCGGCGGCGATCTGCTCATTTGTGGCGTAATCCATCATTTCTCTGCCGATATAAGGATTCAGGGAATATGCATCCCGGATCATCCTGCCCACAAAACCCGGCTCCATCTCCAGAATGTAGGTTTCTGCCTGATCCATCAGAAAACGCAGGCGCTCCACATCTCCGGTTTTCACTGCAAGCTTTGAAGCCAGTAGATAGGATTCGCTGCCGAAGTGGTCACAGGCAGCCATGAGGAGGATCATCATCTTGCTGCCAACCTCACCGGACCGACCAGCAGTTTGGGTGAGAAGGTCGTCACTATACTCCAGCACTTGCGTAAGCAAGCTCTTGAAGGCATCGAGATTTCCGTCCCGCACTGTCAGCGTTATCTGGTCATAGTCGTTGATCTGGAGGGGGAGGCGCCCCATCTGGTCAATGTACTGGGTGATGCCTCCGGTCATACGGCGCAGGAGACTTTCTGTGTTTGCAATCAGCCCCAGATACTTTTCATGTTGTGTGATGAGGGCGTCAATGATAGTTTTCTGCTCCTCTGAACTAAGGTGGAAGACCCCGCTGGTTGGGACCTGGCTTTCCCCAAGACGAATATATCTGGCATGGGTTGCCCCGTCTCCATGGAAAGCCTTTGTAATAGCGGAGGAGATAAGGAACATATTGTCCAGATCATCACCACTCTCGCCTAAAGTCTTTCCGGTGATAAAGCCCTTGGTAACAGGATTCCCATCCTCATACCATTTCAGGTACACATCCAAATAAATACCCTCACTCGCACCATAATCGGTGGTGCAGAAGATATCTGCGCCCTTGGGAATCTCCCGTCCCTTCTCCCACTGTTGATCCAGCAGGAAATATTCGTCAGGTAGGCAACCCATGTTCTCGAGCTGTTGCCGCAGCTCCTCAAAGACCTCCTGGCCGGTGCGCTGACCAATGTATTCACTTCTGCTGGGGTCCTCTTTGCTGGGTACCCAGCGTTCTGTTTCAATGATTTTCATGGCATCCTCTTTTCTATGGCAGTTCAGGTTTCTCAGATTCAAGCCGGCAGGCACAGGGCAGGTCCTCATCGGAAAACGCGCCGGGGATCACCATTTGGTTTTCGTCCGCAGTGATAAAATCCCGCCATGCCCAGTCTCGCCCCAATCCTTTTACAGAGATAAGATTCGGCATTGCCGTCTCCTCGATAGCCAAAGCTCTGGCCAGCAGATCCGGATATCTGTGATATAGCGTCCGGATCTCCCGCCGCTTCATGGAGGGGCAGAAAAAGCACGATGATTTTCCGGGGAGAGGCAGCCCTGCGCTCTGAATTGCCTGAATACAGTCTGTGCGTCGCCAGCCCCAATCCATCAGGGGGTATTGCTTCTGATACTTTTTATCCAGCAGATCATGGGCTACCGCCCCCTGTCTGCGGCGTTCCTCTCCGGCATCATACCCAATAAATTTGACCACCTTTTCTCCCTTTGCCCAGGTATCCAGGCAGGGCTGGTATTGGTTGCAAAACCGCTCCTGTGGGGCCACCTTGTGTTTGAGGGAGCAGCTTTTCCGGCCATAGGCGATGGAAGGAAGCGTCCCGGAGCGGAGGCACTCCTGTTCCAGAGTAAGCCTTTGCCCACTTTTCTCCTGATACCAAACGCGGGTAATGGGTGGCATATCATGGCTTTTCAGCCAGCGATCCATGATTTCCAGATACACATAGGTGTGCGGCTGCTCGCCGCCGGGATCTGCAAATAAAATGAGGTCTACCGGGATATGGTGTTTCCACAGGCCAATCAACATGGCAGTGCTGTCTGTCCCTCCGCCATATCCCACCACATTCATCGTCCGCCTGCCTTCCCGAACAGCGCCTCCTTATATGCAGGGGCGTGGACCTCCAGCAGATACCGTTCATTTCCGCAGCGGTAGAGACAGACGCCCCGTTGGGGGAAACGGATGAGGTTGTACTCCGACTCCTCCAGCTGCAGGGCCTCCATGTAGAACTTCTTGTCCACAGCGCCGGCATTGAACAGGAACTGATGGGGCGGGATCGCGAAGAGGGGTTTGGTCAGCTCCCGGATCCCTTCCTGGTTGAAGTCCTCCAGATTCTGCGAAGCCAGCAGCATGGCAGATTCCTTTTTGCGGACGCGCTTGAGGCAGTTGCGGATATACTCAATAATCGTGGTGCCTACAGCTACATTGTCCGACAGCCAGATATACAGCTCGTCCAGTGCCGCTACTGTATTGCCCTCAGTCAGCAGTTTGTCGCTGAGGTAGGACAGGACATTGAAGAGCATGGCGCTTCGAACATTCTTACTGGCCTGCAGGAGTCCTTTGACACCGAAGACCACAAAGCGGGAGGAGGTCACATTGGTGTGGCCGTTGAAAAACTTGCTCTCCGCCCCTTTGCACATGGAGTGGAGGCCCAACAAAATTTCCTGCAGAATGGCGGCGGTGTAGAGCTGATACTTCCCTTCATCAAAATTCCTGTACTCCTGCTCAATGAGCGCGTACAGGTCAGATAGGATGGGATAATCCTCCGGGCTCAGGCGGCTGAAGTCGGTGCTGTCGCTGATGCCCCATCTTTCGTAAAGCCTGCCCATCATGATTTCGATAACATCAATCTGGCGGTCGGTGAAGCTCTTGTAGGAGCGGAAAAAGTCCCGCAGAAAACTGATGTGCTGGGACAGCCGGGTGGACTGGCGGAATGCGGCGGGGGCGTCCAGATCCTCCGGGCTGCCGCCATCGTCCCAGCATTTGGGTTCCAGCGGGTTGATCCGGTACTGGCCGCTCATCAGATCCAGGAAACAGCCGCCCACCGCTTCGCACATATCCTTCTGCTCATGCTCTACATCCAGGCTGATGGCGGATTTCCCGGCCTCCAGCAGATTGAGGAGCAGGAGCTTCATCAGGTAGCTTTTTCCCTGGCCGGAGTTGCCCAGAATGAGGATGTTGGCTGAGGTCTTATCATCATCCCGCTTATCAAAATCCACGATGACATTGGCGCCGTATTTATCCTTGCCGATGTAAAAGCCCTGGGGGTCGGTCTTGCCGCTGTAGTTGAATGGATAGAGGTTGGCCACTGAGGAGGCCGGAAGCACTCGCTCAAACTGAGAGCCGAAGGCATTGTGGCCGCTGGGCATGACTGATACAAAGCCCTGCTGCTGGCGGAGCATGAGCCGGTCCACATTCAGCTTAGAGCGCACCAGTTCAGTGAGTACCTCCGTTTGCAGGAGCTTGAGCTGGTCATAGCTCTGGGCAGTCAGCTCCAGATATACGGCGCAGTGGAGGAGCGGCTCCCGGTTCCGGTGCATGGCGGAAACCAGAGTGACCACATCCTGCAGGTTGCTCTCTGCAGTTACCGTCTGCTGGAGATCATCGGTGGAGGAACGGCTCATCCGGTGCTTGTTGGCGGCGTTGTGGATGATGCGCTTCTCCTCGGCCGGGGTCACCTGGCGGGTGTAGATACGCAGGGTGATGCCATCCTTTTCTCCCAGATGCCGCAGAATGGCCTGCTCATCCGTGGCGGTAGGATATTCCCGCAGCGCCCAGACGCATCGGTAAGTGTTCCCGCACAGGTAATGGTCCACATTGAACTGAATGACCGAGGGGGACACCATATCAAGAAAATCCTTGATCTTCGCATCCGCAGGCATCTGCGCGAGATAATTCTTTCTGCTCTTTGCCAAAATTGTGATACCTCCTGTCCGGCCGGCAAGAGGTATTCGTGGCATGAAAGATGGCCCGGAGATATCTCCTGACGGCCATTTTGTCTGGTTAACGGGGTGCTTTAGTCATCGAAGATGACCCAGCGCTCCCCGTCGTAATCCTCATATTTTTCGGTAGTCGCATTCTGCTCCAGATAGACCCCCAGCATCCTCTTACGCTCCTCTGCGCTGGACAGCCGGGTCTTAAAGCCTTGGTCCTCCAGATTTTTCTGGATTCGAGAGAGGTAGGACTGGATGTCCGAATCCTTCTCGTTTTTAAGCCGGACGATGACAAAAAACTCTCTGGCAGTTGCCATTTGCACCTGCAGCCGGTCAAGCCCCATCATGTCTCTCTCCAGCAGTTTGCGGATGACCGGAAGCTGCTCCTGCTCCCGAAGCTGGCGGTAGTGTCGCTTATTATCCTCAAAACTCTCCTTGGAATTGAGGGCCAGCATTTCGATCTCCGCCATCCCTTTGAGGACAGTCATCAGGGCATAGATCCGGCTGCCGATGGATTCCGGGGAGTGGACGGAGAGGTTGGTGGGTTCTATACTGAAAAACACCAGCTCTCCATGACTGGTGAGTAGTCCATACTCCGTGATCTTCTGGATGTCAATCAGCTCCCGGCTGGTCTGCCGCTGCTGTGCGGCATTCTTCTTTTTTCTGTTCATTGTTCATTCACCTCGCTTCGGTGTGTATTCCCCAGTCATAGGTCTGCTGCCGCAGGACGAAAAACTGGAGCGCATATCGGATAAAATCAAGGATGCTGGTATCCTCAATGCGGATAGAGAGAAACGCATAAGCCGCCGTGAACACGATTGGCAGGATGAGGCCGAGTTGGGCAAGGGCGAACACAGAAATAAGGCACCCAATCCCCACAATGCCGATGTCCCGCAGCTCCCACAGCCACAGCATGGCCTTGGATTTCAGATTATCAGGGTAAATATACAAGCTCACACCTCCACCAATCACATCATAACCATAGAGAAACCAGAGAACTCCTCCTCCAAATCTTCGGTCAATGGCTCATCCTCAGAGATCTGCTGGCCAGCGCCCACATCGGAAAGGGCTTCATCTGTTTCTTCCTGCGGGATTTCCGCTTCCTGCTCCGCAGCCTGTTGGCTTTCCCATCCACTCACTTCCTGCTCGATCAAGCCAAGGACAAAGTCCCTCTGAGACATAGAGTCGTGGGCTGCCAGACAGCCCTTCACTCGTTCAAAGAGCTCACCGGGAACCACAACAGCCAATGTGCGTTCCTTTTCACCCTTTCCAACGGTGTTCAGGCCGGAAGAGATTCCCTCTCCTCGCTCCCATTTGGTCAGGGCATTTTCAAGCAGGCCCACTACAAATGCCTTTTGAGAGAGGGGCTTGTGGGCCTCCAGATACTGTTTGACCCGCTGGAAGAGGGCCTCCGGCACCTGGAAGGCCAGCGTCCTGTCGCCTCCGCGGACGGCAGGGGCAGGAGCGGCAAAGTGTGCGGTCAATACCTGCTCCAAATACTTGCCCAGAGTCAGTCCAAGGGACTCCTGCTCTGTCCGCACCTTGTTGTGCAGTTCCTCCGGGATCTGACCGCATAGGTTTTTGAATTTTTCCATGATCTCCGATCTCCTTTTTTGAATTTACAATGCGGGTGGATTGAAGCAGAGAGGGACTACGGCCTGGACCAGCGGAAAATATGGACAGTCCAGGCTTTCATCCGTAAGCAATTACTTCTTCAAAAAATAGGCGATCCCCCGCAGGACAAAGTCTACACAAGGGATCGCAACACTGTTGCCCAACGCTTTATACCGGGCTGAATCCGACGCACCCGGCAGATCGGTCCACCCATCCGGGAAACCCTGGAGCCGCTCACACTCCATCGGCGTCAGGCGGCGGATAAGCTGCCCGGTGCGTACCGGATGAATGGAGTTGAGAGAGCTCCCGCTGGTACCCTGTTGGAGCGTACCGCAGATATTCCCGTTTTCATTCCCATTTCTGCAGTCCAATCCGGCAACTTCCATGACAAGGTCCGTAGCATCCTTGTTCTGCCGGGCGCTCTGGGTGCTGACCACCTCGCCTTGATGAAAGACATCCACCCGCTGGCGGCTGAATACTGTGTGTCCCTGGGCAATCAATGGCAGGTTGTTTCCACCGGTCCCATACCTGGCAGACATGGTGGGAGCAACCGGGTGCGGTCCGGTGTAACGCGCATCGATGCCGTGATTTTCAAAGAGGACCGGCTGATTGTTGCCGCTCATTCCAGCTGCGGCAGTGATGGCTGGGCAGATTCCAATGCCGAGTTCAGCGTCGCCCTGCTGGGAGGCAAATATCAGCGGCTGGTGTCCATGCTCCTGCGACCGGAGTGTACCGGATACATCTTCACTGCAGTCCATCACACTGCCCCCCTGATCATTGAGGCATAGGACGGAAGGCACCATATTAGAGCCGCTTTCAGAAGCTTTCAGTGTAGGAGCGCACTCTGTCTGATAGCCAATCCCACCAGCTTCTGCACCCTGTCCAGCAGAAAATCCAGCCGCAAAAATGCATGGGTATCCTTGTCCGGCCTGCCCTCCGCCAGCAGTCAGCGCGGTGTGACAGTCGGGAGTCAGAAAGCAATCGCCGTTGCCCTTACTGACGATTCCGGCAACAAAGGTCTGCTGTTTTATTCCGGGCTGGGCGCCGAGGGCGGCAGCCACATCATGCATATCCCGCACCTCATCCCTCTGGTTTGCGGCCAAGGCTCGAATGATCCCATTTCTGCCAGTGGACATTCCACAATTGACTCCAAGTGTTGCGGCCTTATCTCCGGTCATATCTCCGTTATATCCGTCGAAGCCAACGGTACAACTACCGCTTGAATCTCTAATGCTCTTTTGAGCTGTGGCGGAAGTTCCTTGCCTCTCGCCTTGGCTCTGCGCAGGATTCCCAAACAGGCGGTCCTGCTCAAATAATATTTGCGGGGCACTTCGCCCTGCAAAATCTGCGACAAGGAAGATTCTTTTGCGGCGCTGGGCGACACCCCAGTATTGAGCGTCCATAACTCGCCAAGCCAATGAGAATTGATCTCCCAGTATGATTGCCCCAGCAAATTCCCAACGCCCGGAGTCAGGTCGAGGCACTGCACCGGTACAAGCTTTAATTCGGACAATTTCCTCCAGGACAACCCGGAAGTCTTCGCCGCCCGCGGAGCTGAAGGCTCCGGGGACATTTTCCCAGACCATGTATCGAGGTCGAACAGCGTGAGCTGCTCTACCGCGTCGCTCATCTGCATCCCTCATTTCTTTCACTATGCGAACCTGCTCCATGAATAGCCCGGAGCGTTCCCCGGCAAGGCCAGCCCTGGCGCCGGCGACTGATAGGTCCTGACATGGCGAACCCCCGGTGATGATATCCACCGGGGGCAGTTCATTGCCGTTCAGTTTTGTGATGTCCCCGACATGGAGCATATCGGGAAACCGTTCCCTGGTCACCTCTATGGGGAATGTTTCGATTTCACTGGCCCATGTGCCCTTCCCGGTTTCGTGGACAGTAAAAATGAAGAAAAAACAGAAAGAAAC
>ERZ827490.1588-NODE-1588-length-28594-cov-4.605067_pt1 | contig 28594 bp, 41 predicted proteins | sample MGYA00519770_ERZ827490 | MGnify/ENA primary metagenome ERZ827490 (study PRJEB31778, sample SAMEA3449324) | human gut metagenome | biome: human gut; feature: human-associated habitat; material: faeces | place: United Kingdom | collected 2010/2012 ...
GATGAAATATGGAAAATAAAGATAATGATTTAACAAAAGATGATTTACTGGAATGTAGTTCATTAATTCATTTAAAAATTCATGAGTTAGACAGTTCTTTAGAATCATTAAAAATAACATTGCAAGAATTAGAAGAGACACGCTACAAAGAAGATAAAACATTAAAGAATGCTAAAGAACTTTATGAAACGGTATTGGAAGAATGTGAAAAATATTCAAAGTTATATAAAAAAAATGTGAATTTATATTTGATTGAAAGGTAGGCTAAAAAAGTATGAGTCAAGATAATAAAAAGAAAGAATATATATGTCCATTCTGTGGTTGTAAAATGATAGTTTATGAAAGTATTGAAAGTTGGTTAGAATGTTCTTATTGTCATTTTGAAACTCAAATGCATACTTGTTTAGGTGGTGCAATTGCTGAATTTAATCATGTTAATGACGAACTCGAAAAAGTCGCTCAATTTACTTTGTATGGAGCTAATGAGGAGGATAAAGTATGAAAACAAAATTAAAGGGTAATGTAAGATATTTTCAATATAAGGGCGATATATTAAAAGAAATGCAGAAATGTGAAAAAGAATTAGAAAAAATTAGTAATGAATTGCCAATGTATGAACAAATCTATAATAAAGCCAAAAAGGAATATGAAAACAAAAGGAAAAGAAAAATTGACCTAGAAGATTTTATTATTTTAGTCAAAGAAAAATTAAAGGAGAAAGAAAAAAAATGATAATCTTGATTGAGATTTTAAAAATAATATTATATGCAATTTATAGTGTTTTTATCAAAAGTGTTTCTTATCTTGTTTCTTTGTTAATTTTAATTCTAATTATTGTTATTGTTTGTTATTTAACAAAATTGATTGTCAGTGATTTAAAGAGGAGGGTGAAAATATATGGAAAACATTGAAAAGGTTTTAAATGATGATTTAACTGTAGACAAACAAGAGTTCTTAGATGAAATTGCTTTAGTTCTTAATGATGATAATGATTTATTGAATATTGTTATTGAAAGCATTAATGAAACATCTGTTATTGGTGGTGCTTTAGGGGTTTTGCAAAGAGATATTAATAATTTGAAAATGGTTATTTTAAAATACTTATATGACATGGAGGAAAAAGAAAAATGTGTAAGATAGAAAGAAAAATAAAAAATGATACAGTAACGTTAAGTACAAGAATTTCAAAGGGTTTTGATAAAAACGGTAAAAGATTAAGAAAACGTTATTCATTAAAATTAGATACAAATGAGTATCAAACAGAAAAACAACAAGACCGAGCCTTTAAAGATTTTTTAATTGAGCAAGGTGTAAATGAAATTCAATTTGAGGAGAAAGAAAATGAAGATCATAAAAAAACAGAAAGTGAAGTATTTGATAAAGAAAGTGATTTGGCAATTGTTGAAGATACTCAAACAAATGAAGTGACAACAAGAAAGATTGTAAAAATACCATTGGAAAAATTACAAGTGTTTGAATTAAACCCAAGTAGACCATCACAAGAATTTATTGAACGTTTAGCAAGTTCTATTTATGAGGACGGTTTAAACAATCCTATTCACGTTGTGAAATACAAAGATAAATATTTAATTCAAAAAGGTAATAAGCGATACAAAGCATATCAATTTTTGAATAAAAAATACGATAGCGATTATGATAAAATTGAATGCTACATTCTTGATTATGAGATAGAAGATGATAAAAAAGAAATTGATCCAATGTTCACTTTACAGCTCATGAGAGACAATATAAACACATATGAAAGAACATTGAATGATAAGATTCTAGAAGTTGAACTTTATCATAAAATCTTTCCAGAACTTAAGAAAAAGAAAATTGCAAGTGGTCGTGAAAATGAATGGATAGCAAAAGAAATGGGAATAGCTGATAAATCTGTAAAAGATTATATTAAGCTATTAAAAGTAGATGATGTGAAAAAGAAGTTTTTAAATAATGAAATCTTAACGTTAGATACAGCTTTAAGAATGATTGATTTTTATAACGAATACGGAAAAGATGAATATCATTTGATGATTGGTGATATGAAACAAAGATATAATTTTAGTCATAATAATGATTTTGCAATAAGTTATCATATGGTAGAAAATAATTTTTGGAAAAAAGAACGCGAAGAACGTGAGAAAAAAGCACAAGAGTTAGAGGAACAAAGAAAACGTGAAAAGCCAGATGAACAAGTTGAAGATGAACCAGTCCGAAAAGAAGAAAAAGAAGAAAAAGAAGAATATCAAATTCCTACATTTAATAATTATGACAATCTGCCACATTATTATTTTGAGACATCTTTATTAGAAAAAATAAAGATATCGTTGGAAATTGAAGATATAAATATAAACTTTGAATTTTTAAATCAGTTTGATGAAAATAAGTATTTTTTTGAACTGATATTGACTTCTTTTGGTAACAATTTGTTCATTAGAATAATTCGTATGCCAGAAAAAATAAAAGATGGATATTGGAGATATAAGTGTCCTGATGAAAACAAATTATTTAATATTAATATCGATTGTAAGGATAAAAAAGTTGATATTTTCAAGTGTATGAATAACATTAATAACATCTTGAATAAAGAGAAAATCATTCTAACAATAGATGATAAAGAAAACTTTATAGCAAGTCTTTTAGATAATGTATTGATTGAAAAAGAAATCTTAGAAAAAGAGGATTGAATTTATGAAAGACGATATAAAATTAATACCTTTGAGAGAGAATTTAAAAGGAAATATGAACTTTGTGTCTTATGTAAATCAAGATATTGGAATAATTCATTTTACACATAAATATATGAATCAATTTAATGAATTTTATTGGGAAAAAATACAGGAATATTATGAGAATAATATTCCTTGTACAGATGATACAAATCTCTATATATTGCATTTGTTTTTAAAAGAATATTTTAAAAACAAACATGAGAAATGAAAGGGTGTGAAAAAAGTGTTTTATTATAAGAAAAATAAGAAGTATGCTGAAATAATGCCACATACAAAAAATAAAGTTATTGAAAAATATACCATCTTAAAAACTGATCAAGCTGATCTGGGTTGGGAAACAGTTTCAACCGTTCCAGTTGTAGAAGTAAATGGAATTCGTATGATTGATGAAAAAATGATACGAATTTTAAGGGAACTGATATATGAGGGATATGAAATTTTAGGTAAGAAAGAAAACAATAAATATTAATAATATCTTTATTACCAATAATTGTAAATAATAAAAGTAAGAATATGCATAAAATGATGAATATAATAAAAAATTGTCAAAAATAAGATATAATAAGAAAACCGGTGGAAAAATATGGAAGACGTCTTTTAAAATAATAGTATAAAATTTTAAAAGGGGAGTGTTTTTATGACATTAGATGAACTTTATGAAATATTTATTGAAGATAAAAAGATTGATATTATACAGGCAACTGTTGAAACTATTGAAAATAGATATGTTGTTATTTCACGATATTTTGGAAAAAGTAATATATCAAATATAAATAAAATAGCTATAAGAAAGTATCAAAATTATTTATTAAATGAATGTAATTATAGTGTATCTCATGTAAATAATTTAATAGGTGTTTTGAAACAAATTTTTAACTTTGCATTGGAGAATGGTTATATAAAAACAAATACTATCGCTAGCGTAAGTATGATTAATAAAAGAGTTAAAATACCTAAAGAAAAGGTTATATGGAATTTAGAACAATTTTTAAAATTTAATGAATATATAAACAACACAACTGATAAAGTTATATTTAATATGCTTTTCTTTTTAGGAATAAGAAAGGGAGAATTATTATCGTTAAGGTGGAATGAAGTTTCTTTTGCTCAGAAAAATATCAAGATTATTTCTACAGCGAATAGAGAAAAGGGAAAGGGACAAGTTATTACACCACCTAAAACTGTTCATTCTAATCGAATTGTTGTTATGGATAAATTTTTGTGTGAATTAATTGAAGAATATTACATAGGTCAAAGAAAAATTTATGGAAAGGATATAAAACAAAAATTTGTTATTGGTGGTGATAAAATGATGAGTTTTACTTCTTTACAAAGATTATTAAAAAAATATTTAGCAAAAACTCAACTTCCTGAAATTACTTTGCATGGATTTCGTCACAGTCATGCGACTATGCTCGCGGATTTTTCGACGGATATCAAGGCTATAAGCGAAAGACTAGGGCATGAGAATATCGAAATCACTTTAAAAACATATATACACACAAATTCAAAAGCACAATTTAAGTTGACAAAAGAAATAGAAAGGAATGTGCAGAGTCATAACAAAAGCAAATTTATTGTATTGGTAGATAATATAAAAGAACTCTTAAGAAAAGAAATCACAGAAAATGAATGTACAGATATAGAAATGGATCAAATTGTAAATTTGTATAATTATGTACAAAAGGAAGTGATAAATATTTAAAATAGTATTGAATAAAAAACCGTCATATGGTATAATGTTATTAACAAATGAACGAAGATGAATGTAGTTGATAGAGTGGTGCAGAACTCATCAGCTGCACCAAAAAGTTATCTAAGAGATAATTTATGAAATCTTTGTGATTTTGTGAATTGTCTCTTTTTTCGTTATATAAAGCGGTTTGAGAGACAATCAAAAGATATTAAATCAAATATATTGCATAACAAAAGGAGTGAGAAGAAAGTAGCAATATAAATATCAAAACATTTAAGTCTCGTTACAAATCAAAAAAATAATAAAAATTTGAAAAGTTAAGAAAATAGAAACTAGTAAATAGAAAATAGTAAAAAGAAAATAGTAAAAAGAAAATAGAAAAGGTTAAATAGGTGAAGAAAATATGTTGAAAATTGTAAATACTATCGAAAGAGAATTAGCTTTAACTGACTTTGTTGTTAATAAATTAAGTGAACGTTTACTTATTATGGAGTTTAATGGATATGCTCCATCTGAAAAGAGTGCAAAGGTTGATGGTAGAGATACCAAATATAACGTGTTTGCTGTGAAGTGCACAAATCACTTCAATAATAAACAAATTACTGTTAACGTTACAGCTACAGGTCCTAATAAAGGTTTATTAGATGTCTTAACTCATAAAATGAATAACAACCCTCTAGGAAAAGTATTTGTTGATTTTGAAGATGTTGTCGTAGGACATTACGTGAGTGGTGGTAATGGATTTGCTCAATTAGTGCAAAGCTATAAAGCAGAGACCGTTAAAGAAGTAGATATCAAAGAGGTTGAAAAAATCGTTCAATCCATGAAACAAGTTGCTGATCCAGTCGCTCAAATGCAACAGGAGCAACAAAAGAAATAATAAAATAAATTTTGAAACAGAACCTTGACAAGTGAATAAAAGCAGTTCCAATCTGCGTTATCAAAGGTTCGCGACTTATAAAAAAATAGTTATTGTTTTATAATTTTTAGCGATAGAAATGTTATGTGATTTATTTAATAAATGACATAGCTAAAAAAATTATATGGTTTGATACCATCTATAATTAATCAGGACGATAACCGATAATCAAAAAAAGAAAAAGTAAATATATTGATATTGTTAAACGATATTAATTTTAAATAGTTATTTATAAAGAACAGTATTAAAAAATAATATTGTTCTTTTCATATGGAGGCAAAAGTTATGATAGTAGCAGAGTTATTGAAAGAATGCAATACAGTATTAGATGTTGTTGAAGAATATGTATTAGGGTATCTAAGATGTACTCTTGGATATCTGCCTGATATTGATGAAATGATTTCAGATGAATTGTATGTTGAGGTTTTTAATTCAATTCTTGCAGATGAACGACCAGAAGATTATATATCATTAAGAAAAACATGTGTTACGATGGATATGTCAGATGCGTTAATATTGAAAGAAATTGCTTGGAATGCAATTAATTTAGTTGAAGTAAAAACAAGAGATATAGGTGAACCATTCTTTAGGTACGCAAATAGTCATTATGAAGAACTTGTTAAACTTGAAGAACTGTTAAGCAATAAAATTCAAGAGAATTTATCGAATTAAAATAAAGATATATAAATCTTTAAAAAATATGATATACTTATTGTAAAGAGGTGAAATATATGGAGACTGTAGATGAAACATTAGAAGAATTAATTAAAAACTGTGATGATCCATATGTGAAAGAACAGTATCAAAAAGTCTTAGATATTAAAGCTGGCAAAAGAAAAACATATTCTTTGGAAGAGGCTTTAAAATTCATGGAACAGTAAGATAAGTGTATAAAATTGAATTTGATGAAAGTGTATTGATATTTTTTAAAGAGAATAATATAAATTTAAATCGAATATCAAAAAGAATAACAAAGATGATATGTGATTTTCCAAGAAGTAAGCCAATGCTTAATAATAATGAATTATTAAGAATTGCATATGTAGATAAATTCAAATTACTGTATTATGTTGTTGAAAAAGAGAAAATGCTGTATATCATTGATATTGCTTTTGCTTATTCAAATGTTAAATTAAAGGTAAGGAACTAATAAAAAAATGTTAGTTCCTTTTTCATATGATAAGGAGGTAAAACAATGGAGATTAATGTAAATGTTAAGGTGGAAAAAGATATAACTTTAAATCTACTTCACAAAGCGGTAAGTAATTTTGTGAAACAGCTTGATTTTCTTGCTAAAGAAGATGGATATGCATTTACAATAGAAGATAATAATAGAATGATTGCAAATTATAAATCAAAAAAATTTAAAGGTTGTTCATATGATTTTATTGTAGAAATGGAAATGCAAGATAAAATAAATGCACGAATTGAAGGAATGAAAACAATTATTTCTAGTTTTTGTGAAGATTATTTTAATAATAAATTTACACTTGATGAAAAAATAAGATATTTTAATGGTACCGTAAAAGAAATTGAAGAATTAAAAAATCAAATTTGTTTTTTAAGAGATTTAGGAATTTTTGATATATATAGCTATGATTCAATAATGAATAATTTTAGAACTTTAGAAACGGATCTTTATTCAAGAATTTATAAATAAGAAAAGATATTGCCAAACAATATCTTTAATAATTAATTAAGTTTATAAAACTGATAATTTCGTCGTATGAAAAGTCATGATATATGAACTCTAAGTATTTTGATTGAGTGTTGTGTTTATATAAATAACGAGAAAATCTTAAGTTGATTTTTGTTAATTGATTTAATTTTTCAGTTTCAGTATTTTCTATTAATTTATTTAATCGGTCTACTTGTTTGTATAGTTCTGGAAATTTTTCTCTCATTTCTTTTTCTTTTGGCGTTATTATCCTAATTATAGTATCCATTGTTTTCACCTTCTTTAATTATATTATAAATAAATTCAAAGAAAGTGAGAAGAAAAAAATGAAATTAAACTTAGAAATGGAAATAGATGATAATATGACAGTTAATGATTTAAGAAGAAAAGTTCGTAGGTTTATTTGTGTAATCAATCATGAACAAACAATTATTGATCATCATTATGTTATTGAAAAAAATGGTAAAAAATTTGATTATAAAAGACATCAAAAAAAGATAGCGAAATCATCAAATGAAAGAATGTTAAAAGAAACAGATTTTGAAGTTGAAAAATTATCAACTCGTTTAGGCCTATTGAAGTTTGAGGGTTATATCACGATTACTGATAATGTTCAAAATAAAGTCTATTATAGCGTTACATGTACATGTGTATCAACCAAAAGACGAGTGGCTATTGAAGTTGCTGGTAGTACAGATAATGAATACTTAATAAAGCAGTTAAGTGAAAAAAGTTCCTCATTAAATGAAATGTATGTAGATTTTGAAAACTGCATAGTAGGTCATTATATTAGAGGAGATGGTTATTTTCCAATGATTGTTCAAACATATCAAGCTGAGAGTTTAAAAATATTGTAATTAAAGTTTTAAGATGGTGGTTCATAAAAAAAAGAAAAGATATTGCCAAACAATATCTTTAATAATGAATTAGTGATTATTTTCAATTTCTTTTTTTAGCCAGTCAATAAGAATGATACCATCAAGAGAAGTTAATGAATTGATTATAGGGTCGTTGTTAAGTATAGCTTTATAAAGATATGATGGCAATTCTGTTTTATTAAAACCATTTAGCATATTTTTGATAGCTGTGATTTGCTTTTGAGTAATTAAATTCATATGATTACCTCCTTTAATTTGATTATAATATATTTAAAGAAAGCGAGAAATAAAAAGAATGTCAAAAGAAGAAAATATTAAAGATTTAGTTTTGATACAATTAAATGAAGATATGGCATGCATTAAAGAAAGAATAGAGGAATATATTCAGGGGTTTAATTCGTATACGTTTGAGGAGAAATTAATGTTTGGGCAAGGTATTATGACTTGTGTAGATAATGCAAGATATACATTATTTATTCTTGAAAGAGTAAATTTGTTTTCTAAGCAAGAAAAAGATAAATTAGCAAATATAATCAAAAAAGAACTGTTAGATTTAAATTCTATGATTTCAATTGTATTATAAATTTTAAGAAAGAGAGATGAAAAATGAAAGTAGAAATAAAATTTGAAACACCAGAAAGAATGTGTGTTGAACCAGTAAAAAATATGATTAATTTTATTGGTGAGAAAGTCGTTTATCATTTAGAGGGAACCAAATACAGTGCAACTCTTGTTGATAATGATAATAAAGTCATTGAATTAAGTGCTGTTGATATTGAAAAAGAAAACAAAGAACTACAGGAAAGTATATGTCAATGGACAACACAAGATATAGGTGATCGCTATATTGATCAATTGGCTTTTGAAATTTATAAAACAAAAGATAATTATTTTTATCAGTATCAAACCTTTACACTCGATGAAAAGATAAGATATGGGCAAGGCATTTTAGATGAAATAAAAAAAATGGAAACAGAGTTAAATGTTTTATATAATGCTGGTCTTATTTCAAATGAAAAACATAGTTATCATTTAGTTGAACTTACAAAAATGTATGATGATTATTATTCAAGGTTAATAAGATAAATATATGAGTCAAAAGCGTGGTACATCTACCACAGAAAGAGGTGTCTACAAGAATGTCAAAAGAAAAACTAGAAGAATGTGCTATGTCATGTATTAAAAATAATTTTAAGGTTTTGCATCTCATAAAAGAAGATTGTTTTGAAAATTATAGAGCGGGGACAGATGAGAAAAGAAAAATTTATTTAGATGAAATAAAAGACTGTTCTCATGCTGTTTACAATAATTTGTATATGCTTTTTGAGGGAGATGCTTTAAGCATTGAGAAAGAAAAAGAAATAGAAAAGCAAGTTCAAGATGAATTATTAGAAATTGCTAATTTTATTATTGAATATGACCGTGAAAAATTTTATGAAGAACTCAAAAATAGAAAGAGGTGAGAAAATGGAATTAGATCCAAAATTTGAGATATGGTTGTTAAGTGTTAGTATAGCTTTAGGAATTCCTTGTTTGATAACTGCTCTTTTAGGTGTTCTTTATATAATGTTTTGTTATATTGATTCTCATTCATAAATAAAAATGAAGTCAACACATGAAAATATAAAGAAAAAATGATGTATATCATAAAAAGAGGTGAGAAGAAAATTTATGAAAAAAAAGATTGATTTATATTTAGAAAATCTATATCTTATTAAAAATATGTTTGAAGATGATCCTATAGCATTGCCTGCAATAGAAGAATTAATAGAGAAAGCTGAGCATTGTAAAAAAAGATCAAATATAGAATTAATATTGACAGCAATAATTATTATATTTTTTATATCAAGTCTTATTTCTATATTTTATTATCCTCTTTCATCTATACCTGTGATAGTTTTTATTATAACTCTTATTCTCGTTAGTATTGACGTGATTTTATTTTCAGCACCAACAATCAAGAATAAAGATTTAAGAGAATATGTAAATCTTGCACTGAAAGAGAAAACAATATATAGAACATATTATGATGTGATTCAAAAAGGAAGAACATTATTTTATATAAATGATTCTAATAAACTTGAATTAATCAGTGATGAAAAATTTGGTTTATATAATACTGATATGATATATGATAAGCTGTTAGATATAGGTGGACGTATATATTATAATGAATATAAGGAAATTGATTTTGAACATTCAGAAGTTAGAGATTTAAAGGTATTTGGTGGAGTTGATATTAAAGAAAATTAAATATATAATTCGACAAATGTTGACAAACCATGAATTGAAAATGATATATACTAGAATAAGAGGAAAAAGTATGAAAAAAGATAAACTAATTAATAAAATAATATATAGACTTTCATATTCTGGCCGACGAGAGAGAAATTTAAAAGAAACAAGTGATAACATTAGTAAATATATGAATATGTCTGATGATGAATTTATTATGGAATATACAGAAGTTTGTTCAAGATATGAGCATAAAAAGTTAATATTGACTGTTATTTCAATAGGTCTTATAATTTCAATGATATCCAATATATGGAAGTATTTTTATGAATTTTTAATGAAAATATTTACCTCCAAAAGTATTGCTGTAGTAGATGTGAAAAACCAAGCTATTGTTTTATCATTAATTATTATATTAATGATTTCTTTAGTTGTTTTATTTATTACATATAACATGGTAAAAACTATATATGTATTAAATAAGAAAAAAATATTATTAAATCAAGTAAAGGATATGCGAATGAGTAGTTAAAAATATCAAAATAAGAAAAAGTGGGAGAGTGGAGATTATGAAAAGAAAAATAGTTGTAAGTTTAATGATTTTAATGTTTCCAATGTTAGTTGGTTGTCAAAAGGAAACAATGACATTAAAGATTGATAGTGTAACAGTTGAGTATGGGAGTTCAATTTCTGTAAAGGCTGAAGATTATCTCAAGAATGAGAAAGATTTTTTAGATAAGGTAGAAGTAGCTGTAAATGCAGAAAATGAAAAAGATAAGAAATATCCTCCTAAGGGAGAATATGAATTATTGTTAAAGCATGATGATAATATTGAAAAAGTGAAAGTTATTGTTAAAGATACAATTGCTCCAAAATTGGAAATCAAAGACAAATATACAATTGAGTATAATTCAAAATTAGATCAAAAAGAATTGAAAGCAACCGATTTATCAAAAACAACAGTGACTTTAGATGATTCAAAGGTTAATTATAAGAAAACTGGAACATATAAGGCAACTGTTATTGCAAAAGATGATAGCAATAATGAAACAAAGAAAGAAATTGAAATTGTTGTGAAAGAAGAGAAGAAAGAAACACCTACAAAGAAATCAAATACAGGAAGTTCTTCATCTTCATCACAAAGTAAAAAGTCATCTTCTAAAGGTTCGTCATCTGCAAATTCATCACAAAAATCAAATTCTAATAGTTCATCTTCCAAATCGAATAAGTATAGTGATGTTGGTGTTGGAGATTCTATTGAAGTGAATGATGATCCAAATAGTTATTATGAATTTAATGATGGAGCTAATTGGTCGAGTGGTGGAAGTTTTACTTTTCCTGATTCTTGGTATGATGATTATTATAATAAATAGTATGTTATTTAGAAAATCTAATAAAAAGATTTTCTTTTTTTAATGAATAGAAAGGAGAATTTAATGAAAATTAAAAGATATATAAAAAATATTTTACAAGTAACATTAATAACGTGCATCTTATTTCAAATTTGTACTTATAACATTATTAATGTATTTGCAAATGATATTTCGGATATAGAAGATTTTCCGCGAAAGCGTTCAGTAGTTTATAATGGGAAAATAAGCTATGGTGACAATATTGTCGGAGATTTTACTATAGATGGTAGACAAGCATTTTGCATGGAACACCCAACACCTACTCCACCAACAGGAACTAAGATTGATGAAAAAATTTATGATAATAGCAATATTAGAAAAGTGTTGTATTATGGGTGGCAAGGGGCTGAACAATGGAATGGCTTTAAAAGTCGTGCGCATGGAATAGTCGTAACGAGTTTAGCTTTGAGTTATTATTACTATGGTGATAATTCTTCACCTAAAACTATAGAAGAATTTATGAATTATATTAAAAATAAGACTGTACCTAATTTTTCTGTAACATTTTCAAAGTCGAAGGTAAGTGCATATAAAGAAGGTAATATACAAAGAACTGAAACTATTACATTGAATAGTGGAAGTAATTTGTTTGGTATAGATATTTCACTTTTAGATAATATGACATATGTTGATGAAACACATGGAAAGCGTCAAACAGGTGGATCAGTTACAATTAAAGGACAAACAATGTTTCACTTCGAGGCTCCTTTAAATGTAAAATTATCAGAGTGGGAAAGTGGGAATAAAACTTCATCTTTTGCCTTTCAACCTATTGCATCTATACCAAGTGCTGGTTATCAACCTTTGGGAAGTCGGGAATGGGTAAGAGACCCATCAAAAACAACCTCATTAACTGTTGATTGGTTACAGCTTGGTAGCATTGAAATTACTAAGAACGATATTTATGGTAACTTGATTGATGGTGCTGTGTTTAGGCTATGGAATGATAATGGCTATGATCAAAATATTACTGTTACAAATGGGAAAATTAAAATTGAAAACTTAGTAACAGGAAATTACTTTCTACAGGAACAGACAGCTCCTAATGGTTTCCTGGTAGATAAAACAATCTACACAATTAATTTGAATGCTAGTGATGATATAAAACAGATTGTTTCAAACAAGGAGCCACGAGGAACAATCACTGTCACAAAAAAGGATAATTATGGCAATAAAGTTGGGAATACAAAGTTTTATGTAAAAGCTAACGGTGATATAAGAAGTGCTGGTGGGAATCTTTTATATCCAAATGGCACAACAGTTGATACTTTAGTGACAAATGCAAATGGAGTTGACACAACTGTTGAGTTGCCAATTGGAAATTATGTAGTAGAAGAATATGAGGTTCCTTATGGATATTTGCTCAATAAAAACAAGTTTAATGTCTCATTGAAATATGCAAATCAAGATACACCTCTTGTTACAACGTCGACTTCTGTTGTGAATGATGAACCTAAAGGAACAATTACGGTTACAAAGACAAATAATTTAAGTGATAAGGTTGCAAATGCAAAGTTCCATATTAAAGCAGATGGCAATGTTGTAAGTGCTGGTGGAAAAGTTTTATATTCTAATGGAGCGATTGTTGATACTTTAACAACCAATGCAAGTGGAGTTGATACAACAGTTGAATTACCACTTGGTAATTACATTGTAGAAGAATATGAGGTTCCGCATGGTTATTTGTTAAATAAAAATAAATATAAGGTTTCTTTGAAATATGCAAATCAAAATACGCCACTTGTGACAACTTCAACAACAGTAACAAACAGTGAGCCTTTAGGTACAATTGAATTTCAAAAAGAAGTTGATAGTGACATCACAAATAATTTAAAGGGTGATGTTTTTTTATCGAATTTAAAGTATGGTTTGTATGCTAGAAATGATATTAAGAATGTAGCCGGTACAAAGACATATTATGCAAAAGATACATTAATTTCTCAAAAGGTGACTGATGAAAACGGTCATATTGAATGGACTGATCTTCATATTGGTGATTATTATTTAAAAGAACTGGAAACAAATGATTCATTGTTAATAAATTCTACACCAATAGATGTGAGTTTAACTTACAAAGATATGAATACATCTGTTGTGAGTTCAAAAACAAGTGCAAAAGATATTATCGCAAGTCAGCGTATTCAAATCTTTAAGGAGGGTATCAAAGACGGTATAGCAGGTGTTGTCGCTGGATTACAGGGTGCTGAATTTACGTTTAAGTTAAACAGTGAGTATAATCATGTTGGTTGGGATAATGCAAAAACGTATTTTGTAGGAACAACAGATAAAAACGGTTTTCTAACAACTAATTTGTTACCATATGGAACATATCGGGTAAGAGAAACCAAAACTCCTGATGGATATTATGGAGCAAGTGATTTTTTGATTACAATTGAAAAAGACAGTTCCTTGTATGAAATCGGATATAAGATAAAGAAAGTGACAGTAAATAATGTACCTTTTGAAACATTGTTGAAAATTCGTAAGGTGGACAGTGAGACAGATAAGACAGTCCTGAAAAAAGGGAATGTTTATAAATTAAAGAATCTTGATAAAGATGAATATGTCTCATATGTGGATTGGTCTCAATTTCCAAACATTAACGTTGATAAATGGGAAACACATGAAGACGGTACAATTACATTAAATACAATGTTACAGGCTGGACATTATCAACTCGAGGAAATCGATTGTAGTGAGGGTTATCTCTTGAATAAAGAACCATTAAAATTTGAATTAACAAAGGATATGGACTATGATATTGCCGAAGATGGAGTCACACCAATTGTAACGATTACTTTTGAAAACAAGCCTGTAAAAGGTAAAATCAAGCTTTCTAAAGAGGGTGAAGTTTTAACAGGATATGATGAAAAAGAGAAGAATTTCATTTATGAAAAAGTAGGTCTAGCAAATGCTGTTTATGATATCTTAGCAGAAAAGGATATTCTTGATCCATGTAATGATAAGACAGTTCTTTATCATGCTGGTGAAGTTGTAGATACAATAACAACCAATGAAGATGGGAAAGCTGAAAGCAGGTTACTGCCTTTGGGTGATTATGAAGTGAAAGAAAAAGAATCTCCTAGTGGCTTTGTATTAAATAATGAAGTGAAAAAAGTCTCTTTGACATATGAAGATGAAGAAACTGAAATCGTTTATAAAGATGTTGAATTCTATAATGAAAGACAGAAAGTAGAAATTGAAACATCTAAACAGGACAGTGACACACAGGACTATGTAGAGGGTGCAGAAATAACACTGAAAGCCAATCGAGATATTTATAATTATAAAGGCGAAATTATTGTAAAAGTCGGTACTTTACTTGAAACAGTTGTATCCAACAGCAAAGGCAAAGTTAAATTTGTTACTGATTTGCCTAATGATTTAACACCAAAAGACGGAGTGATGCCTATTGATGATTTGAATGATGATATTGATAATGATTTTAGTCAAATGGTTGTCGAGGGTGTGCGATTGATTGGTGATCCTAACTCTTTATTTATGGTTTATGAAAGTAAGGAACCAATAGGTTACATGCCATATAAACTGAATTATTATATTGATACAAGCTATACAAACCAAAATCAAAAGGTGCTGAAATTTGAAACACCATTTTTTAATGATATAACAGTCACAGAAGTTTTAAAAACAAATGGCATTGATTTATTAAATGGTGCTCATATGCAGATTCTTGATGAAAAAGGGAAAGTCTATGATGAATGGATAAGTGACGGTATAAGTCATATGAGTAAAGGGTTGCCTTTAGACAAAGAGTTAATTTTGCATGAAGTTGAGGCTCCGAATGGCTACGAGATTGCAGAGGACATAAAGTTTACAGTTAAGGATTATCAAAAGATTGAAATGATTGATAGTTGTATTGTTAAGTTTAAAAAATTGGATAGTGACAGCAAGATATTTGTTAAAGGTGTTCATATGCAGATTATAGAAAAAGAAACAGATAAAACTGTGTATGATTTTATAACAGATGATAAGGCTATGGAACTTGTTCTTGACTATGGCAAAACATATATTGCTAGAGAGATTGAAACAGTAGAGAGCTATTATAAAAACGTTGAGGATGTTGAATTTATAGCAACCCCAAATTTGACAGTTGATTTTTATAATTCACCGATTTTCACAAGATTACAGGTGAATAAAATTGATAAGGATACAAAGGAACTGATTGTCAATAATCCTTTTACATTTGCTGTATTTGCTGATAAGAATTGTACACACTTATTAGACATTTTGGAAACAGACAGTAACAAAGGTATTGCTTTAACTAAAATTGTCTTACGTTATGGAAAAGTATACTTAAAAGAAATAAAAGAACCTGATGGGTATATCATTAATCGTGATGTTATTGAAATCAATATTGATGATGATTTAGAGGGTGTAGGAGATATTCATAAAATTGATATTGAAAATGAAAAGATTCCTAAACCAGTTATAACAGTAACAAGCGATTCCACAGCAATTGGTATTTTTGTCATTTTATTTGGTGCATCATTTTGTATTTTTTTAGAATTAAGAAAGTGTAAAAAGAGTAAGTAGTCTATCTATTTACTTTTTAAATTATTATGAAAAAGATATGTGAAAAAGAAAATGTAATGATATGTAAATATGATCTTGTACCATTTGTAGAAAAAATAAATGATAATGCTATAATTCTAGGCGAAACAAACACATTTATGATAGAAAGAAATTGTATTCTCATGAATAATGATGAAATTCTTAAAGACGGTTTGTTGCGAATAGAATATAAAGAAAAAGCAAAGGGGGTGACAATTGGATATTTAGAGGTTGGTTATAATGAATATGTCGTTTTAAAAAGTTATGACCGTCTTTTATTGTTTACAGTTTATATAAGCATTTTTTTATTGGTCACATTAGATTTTATATTTCTAGTGAGGTATTATTTATGAAAATTAAAATACGTTATTTAAAATTAAGTGGTGCTTATAATAAAAATGGAAAAGAAGTTCCTAATAAAGAATTAGAGAAACTTCTTTTATATTCAAACAAAAGCATCATGCAACAATTGCTGAAATTTATACAAAATGATTTAACAACAAAACAAATTGAAAAATTTATAAGTATGAAAAGTTTTGAAAAGACTTTTAAGGATAAAGAATATCAGTGTACGTTTAAATTTATTTTTAGTAGTTTTGGAGATTTGATTTTAGAGGTTGTTAAGTTCGGAAAGCGTGATATGTATAAAGAAATGAAACAACAGCAATTCAAAAACTTAGAGAATGGAATTTTTGGAAACGATCATTCCATTTTTTAAGTTATATTGAATCAAATTGATTTGTTTTTTTTATTGGGTCAAAGCGTGGTAGATGTACCACAAAAAAATTAAGGAGGAAAGAAAAAAATGTTTAAGAAAATAAAAGAAAGAATGGAGAAACAGAAAAAGGCTATTGTGAGTGCATTGATTACATGTTCTCTTATAGCTTACAATACGGCAGGTGTTTATGCAACATCAGGAGTATCGGATAATTTAAGCAACGCGTCGAATGGAGCACAGCAGGAGGCACTGAGCTGGATAGAAGCTGCAGGTGGATTTGGTATTGTTGTAGGGGCTCTTATTTGGGCATCTGGAAATTCGAAAATGGCAAAGACTGTTATTTTCTGTGTTGCTATTGCCTATATTCTGGTTAAGTATTCTCAGGACATTTGGGGTTGGTTTACAGGTATTTTTTAAGAGAGAGGAAAGGAATTTCCTTTCTTTTTGTTTGTAGATAATATGAAAGGAGTGATTAGTATTATATACAAAATAAAAAGGTGTTTTTTAAATGTGAAATTATGGCTTATGAATTGTGCTGTTATGACTGTTTTTTATATAAACATAATGACCTGTTATGGAGCAGAGTATGTATATAAAGATGTCGTCTATCTTCATGATTATTTAATTATAAGTGATTTTTGGGGTGTTATTAAAAAAGGCTTAGGGAATTGGTTTTTTGATATGACAAGCTGGATATTAAATGGCTGTTATGATGCTTATGAATCTATGAGTAAATTTAACATTTTGGAAGATGCGAATATTAAAAGTTTATTAAATAATTTAGATCAGTTGGTCTATGCTGTGTTTTTTGTTATTTTTGTCATTGCAATTATATGTAAATTATTAAAAGTAGAAAATCCTATCAAGGTCATGGGAAATGCATTTGCATGTTTAACGGCTGTAGTTTTATTTTCTACATTAATGTCAATGGGAACGAATTTAAAAAATGCAACTATGAAAGATATTGATAGCATTATCAATGCTGGTGATTATGAAATATCGGATACGATTTATGCACAAAATACAGTAGACGTATTGAAGTCGTTAAAGGCAGGAGAAATAGTAAATTTGCGAGCTGGTGATATGCCATATTTTGATGCAAATGAAGTTGTGAAAAAAGCATATTTAATTGATCGCCCACGAATTGATGAAACAAGTGGAGAAATTGTTTATGAACCTTTAGGTGATGGATTTTTTGGTGTAGGAGAAGTTCGATATTACAGATACAATACAGATTTTTGGACAGTAAACTGTACAGTGATTGCAAGTATTATTGTTTATATTTTAGCAATGCTGAAACATGTTTTTTTATTAGTAGATTGGTTTTTAATTAATGTTTTTGGTAAGTTTGCATTGGGTAGAGGTTTTTTTGGTGTTGATAATATTGGAAAAGTTGGTAAATCAATGGCGAATAATTTAGTGGCACAAATTGTTTTATATTCCATGATGTCGCTTTTTAGTATTTATATGAGTGCAACTATGGTAAATAGTGAAATACATTGGATATTTAAAGTGTTATTGATTTGGGGCTATGGAATGACTGTTTTTGTTGGAAGTTCTTTTATAACAAAAGGTTTAGGCATTGAAGATAATTTCGGCAAGGTGGCTGGAGCAATGTTTGCAACTCAAAAAATGGGTCGAAGTATGAACAGACATGCAAAACAGTTAGGTCATGCATTTTCTAATGCTGGTGAATCGGCTGGGAAAGCATTTGATAAGATTGGTGAAAAATCTTATGATAAAATAAGTCAGGATTATCAAGACAAAATGGATAAAGCTATGCAAGGTGATGAATTTAAAGACGCCATGCATGAGGGAAAAACAGAAGATGATATTCAGCAGGCTAGGGAAAAGATGCAAGAACAAGATTATCAGAAAGACATCAACGAACAAGCTAAGAAAGAATTGTATGGAGATGATTATAAGCTACAGGAGCAAAAAGATAAACTTCAACAGGCAAAGGAAAATGAACAGTTAACGGAGCAAGCTAAGAAAGAACTATATGGAGATGATTATAAACTTCAAGAGCAAAAAGATAAACTTGTTCAAGGTGAAGAAAAGGCGAAATTGACTGATCAAGCGAAAAAAGAACTTTATGGAGATGATTATAAACTTCAGGAAGAAAAACAAAAATTGGTTCAGGCAGATGAACACGCACAGGTTACAGACCAAGCGAAAACTGAGCTTTATGGAGATGATTATAAATATCAGGAAGTTAAGCAAGATGTTATTGATGGTGAACAGCGAGCAGAATATGTAGACCAAGCAAAAGTGGAATTACATGGAGCTGACTATAAAGAAAAGCAAATGCGTAGTCAAATTGAAAATTCATTAGACCGTCAAGAGATGAAAGAACAAATTGTGAGTGAACGTGAATCATCAAAAGCTCAACAGCAAGGCTCAAAAAGTGCTGAACCATTAGGTTATGAAGAAGTTGATGTGGAGCAATTAAGTGGCTTATTAGATAAATTAAAGAATGGAGGTTTATAGAAATGGCTTTAATACCCAGTAAAAGTAAAGTGAGTACATTTAGTACTGATAGTTTTAGCTTTGGCACAATGATGATAATATTATGTGTTGTTATGATTGGTTCACATATTGTAGATGAATATGTTCATAGCAATTTTTCAATACCAGCTATTTTATTTCTTGTAAGCATTGTTGTTTATCTTTTATATCCCAATAAATCAAATTATGGTAAAAATGGTGCACAACGGATAATGATTTGTATAAAGTATTATTTGAGACAAATGAGGAGGTATATAAATTAATGAAAAATATTTTTAAACATAGTGGTGAATATGTTGTTCATTCTCATGACAAAAAAGATTATTTAAAAAAAGAAAGTGTTGAATATAATTCTGTAGTTGATATACAGGAAAATGTTGTTTTAACAAAAAGTAAAATAAAGGGTAAAATTTATAAGTTCTCATTTAAGGTTCCTATGGGGTTGTCTCCTGAAATTGATGCGGAGAATAAAAGACAGTTAACACAACTTTTATCTTCATGTCATGGAAAGTTGAAATTTTGGTTGTTAAATGAACAAAAAAATATGCTTAGCAGAAATATGGAATTATTAAAAAAACGTGTAAATGAGTTGCAGGAAGATAGCACTTTGTCGGAGGTGTGCGTAAATAGGTATATGATTATGCAGACTATGGAAAAAGTTTCTTATTGTACAGCTTATATATTTGTTGAGGATAGTATTTATAAATTTGAAGAATTAGCGAGTACATTTTTAAATATATATAATTTGCAAGGAGAAACTTTATTGAATTTTTTAGAAAGAATTAATAATGATCCGTTAAGGGGGGATAGCATTGTTTTTGAGTAAGTATAAAATGAAATTTAAGGAGTATAAAGCTAAAAATGCGATAGTTGTTAATAAATTGAATTATGATACATTAAATCGAATAACTTCGCATTCTTTTTACTCTTGGCATGAGTTATATTATATTCATGCAAACAGATATTACACGTGTTTACAGCTGTTTGATTATCCTGAAGAAAGTAAAATAGATTTTTTAAGTGCTTTTACAACTGATAAGGATATTTTTGTGACAATTGATGCAGAGCATATGTCAAAATTAGATTTTTCAACAAACTTTGAAAGAATTATCAAGCACAATGACGAAGCTATAGATGATACAAAAAGTTTGAGAACAACAAAGGAAAAGGTAAGGGAAATAAAAGAAATTAATACTTTTGATCATTATTTAACAAAAACGAATGAGGAGGTTAAACTCATAACGGTAAGACTTTATGTATCTGCTTTAACTTTGGAAAAACTACAAAATAAAATAGATGAAGTGGTTACAAAATTAATTTCTAGAAAGATGAAAGCATATATACAAACAAATGACCTTGAAAGTGATGTGAAAAGTTTAACGGATATTTCTAATCCAGTTAAAAAGATGGTTGCATCTTCAACATTGGCTGACATACTTTTAAAAAGTGAAATCAGTAAAGTGGACGAATATGGCAGTCTAATTGGTTATACAGCAAATGGTCTTTATTGTCCTGATTTGTATTCATTTAGAAATAACAGTTATAATTATATTCTTATTGGTGGCATGGGTGCTGGGAAATCAGCATTTTTAAAAGCTCTTGAAGAGGGTTATTCTTGCTTAGGCAACCATACTTTTCATGCTTTTGATATACACGGAGAATACAATGAATATGCACAAAAGCAACAGATACCAATTGTTTCTATAGATGATAGAAATACAGTGAATGTATGTCAAATGTTCTATACTTTGAATGATGATGGAATGATTACAAATACAGATATAACAAGTAAAATTGCTGTATTGGTAGAAACGTTTAAAACATCAGCAAATGAAGACCGTAAAAATGTTTTAGATCATTTTGAAAGAGAATGTATAAGGTATTTTGAAGATTGTGTTTTAGGTAAAAATATACATGATTTATCTAATGAAGATTGGTTTGTTTTAAGCGATATTCAAAAGCGAATTGATGAAAAATGGAAAAAAGGTATATATGAAAATGAGGCAAAGAAAGATATATATAATCTGCGTTTATCATTTGGAAATATGTTAAAAAAATATGGCTTTATTTATAACCAAAAAACAAACATGGCTTTTGATTTAACAAAATCATTTATATTTGATATTTCATTTTTTGATAAGGTTCAGGATAATAAAATTAAGTCAGCTTATGTGTCATTGTTGATTGATTATGTTTCTATGGCTGTGAGATTGAATCTAGAAAAGAATAACGCAAAGATGAAAGAAATGGGAGTATATCCTTATCAATTGCAAAGACCATATTATACGTATGGTTTGCGTGTTGATGAATTGTTGGAATATGCTGAAGATACAGGCTTTTTATTAAAATTAATCAATTTATTAAAATATATGAGAAAGGCATATGCTGGTTTGGGGGTAGTTATTCATACTTATGATGAAACACGTAAAAAAGTATCTGCTGGTGTAAATGAGCAATCATATTTAGGACAAATATTTTCGCTCTGCACGAATAAGTTTGTTGGTATGACAGACGGTGCGTCCTTAAATGATTTACCTAATATTGTGAAAGGAATGAACGCAACAGATGTTGAAATTGTCAGTACATTTAAAAAAGGACAGCATGGAGAAAGAAAATTCCTAGTTATTGATGATCAAAGGGAAAAGTATTATATAACATCAATTGTTAATAATTTTCAAAAACAATATTTTGGTGGAGGAGCATAGAGTATATGAAGAAAATTCTTATACTCTTTTTTCTTCCTTTTTTTATGATTGTGATACTGTTTGCGAGTGTTTCGAGTTCAGGAACATCAAACAATGCGAGTGATATGCCTGATGATGGGATACAGGGAGATTTTGATAATTATGAGCCCACTGGAGATAGTGAGCTAGGAAATAAGATTGTAAAATCGGCATTAAGTAAAAGAGGTTGTAAATATGTATGGGGTGCAGAGGGTCCTGATGAATTTGACTGTAGCGGTCTTGTATGGTGGGCGTGCAATGAAAATGGTGTTACATTTACAAGAACGACAGCTCAAGAGCTATCAAAGATGGGTACAGAAGTCAAACTTCATGAATTACAGCCAGGTGATATTATGACTTTTAAAACTGATCCTACTTATGTTTCTCATGTTGGTATTTTTATTGGTAATGGTATGATGGTACATGCACCCAATGAGCGTACTGTTGTAAGAGTTGATAAAGTGTTGACGTCCGAATATTGGGCTAGGGCTTTATACAATATTAGGAGAATTTATTGAAAGGAGATAAAAGAATGATGAATTTTTTTAATAAAAAGGATAATGGCTATATTATTCTTAAAGACGGTTATAACAAGCCGTTTATCTTTGGTACAATTTTAATTTTATGTATATTGTGCTTTTTTGTATCGACAAAATTTTGGTTACCTGATGGACGTGATAGAATGACGTTGAATACTAAAAATGAAATGTCTTTTAAAGATACGATTGTGACTTTGAATGAGGGGTATTATTGGAATGGTGAAACAAATGTGGCTCAAATTACATTTAAAGAGGTTTGTATTGCAGAAAGTAATGACAAAATAGAATTTGATATTAAAACAGATGCTGGAAATGAAATGCCTATGAGTTTGATAAAAGGAAAAGCAATTCCTGAAGAAGAGGATTCTATGGTTTTGATAACTGATTATATTCTACAGTTTGGAATGCCAAGCGATACTTATTACCTTAAGTTTAAAATAACAAAAGGCGGTATAAGTTATGATTTTATAATTGATTATCGTGACTTTGAGAAGAAAGATATTAAGGAATTGGATAATAACTATCTTGTAGAGAAACAAGCCTTAAATAACGAAAATAAAACGTTTAAAGCACAAAAAAAGGCTTTAGAAGACGAATTGGCTAATATTAATAAAATGAGTGAGGAGGAAAAGAAAGCAAAGGAAACTCGTGTTACTGAAATTAATCAGGCTATTGTTAAAATAGATAATGATATAAAGGTAAATATGCATAAATTGGAAGTGCTGGAAGAGGGGATTTGATATGATTTATAAAAAAATGAGACTTTGCAATATCCCTACATTTACGTTTTATCTCTTGAAAAGCCCATTGATGTGTATACATTTTTTAAAGTCCAAAATCACAAAAGAACATAACCGATATTTTGAGGTTTTAAATATATTAAATACCTTACGTATAGAATGCAGTAATTATGATACTGTCAATGAGAAAGGGAAACATTCTTTAAAATGTCTTTATGATTATGATAACAAGAGTATATATGTTAAGCTAAGATTTTTGAGAAAAGTGAATGAAGAAGAATATGAGAAATTTAGAAATTCTGTTGATATTCATTGTGATTATGGAATGAGTAATTTAACAACAAAAAAAGGTTATTTTCATTTTGTTGTTTACATGAAATTGGAGCCCCTTTATGAAACATCTATTGATAAGTACAGTATGGCTATCGGTACGTATCATAAAGGTTTGTTGACGTGGAATTATGCAGAATATCCTCATATTTTGGTGTTAGGTGAAACTGGGCAGGGAAAATCTGTTTTTATAAGATATTTGCTTAAGGAAATATTTAACGTAGGCTATGATGTATGGTGTATTGATGGTAAAAAGATAGATTATAGCAAGGTTAAGAGCATGTTTAAGCAATACTGTGCGAATGATTCCAATAAAAGTAATATTATTTTAACTTTAGAAATGTTCAAAGATGAAATGCAATTGAGATATGATTCTATGGTTCAACGAGGAATTTATAATTATTTTGAAGATGAAAGTCTGGAACCAGTGTTTTTATTGATTGATGAATATTTAACGATTATAGAAACAGCTGATAAAAAAGAACAGACAGTTATTAAAAAGTTGGTAAGTGAAATCATATGGCTTGGTCGTGCAGCAGGTTATTTCTTGATTGTAACTATGCAGAGAGCAGATGCAAAATATATAGACGGAGCTATAAGAGATAACTTCGCCTGTCGTGTCGTTGTTGGTAAGGCATCTAAAGAAAGTTATAGCATGATTTTTGATCGTAAATTAAATGGTTTTGAAAAAGGTAGGGCATGGGTACAGATTAATAATGATTTGCAGATTATTTCTATACCATTTTATAATGATTTTTAATGAAAGGAAAAGAAGAATATGTGGGAATGCAATTATATATTTTTATTTGTAATATTAATGATATGTCTTATGATTTTGTTAATTTTATTAAAGATATTAAAAAAAATAAGTATAAAGAAAGGCAGTGCTTTATGTGAATTTAGTGTATATGAATTGTTTTTGATAAATGACTGCTTGAATGATAGAGAGGCAGGATTTGCATTGGATATTGAAGATTTACATGATGAATTTATGCTCACTGGTTCGGACAACAAAGATTGCGTAGAGGCATATAATTGTTATGATGAAGTAAGTAAACTAAAAAATAAAGTCTATTATTACATGGATCAAATATCAAAAAGTGAGTGAAAAGTTTTATAATAAATCATTTTTAGACGTGATATTTTATGACTTGGGGGAATGAGGGGGCATAAAATATCTGTTTTTTTATGAAATAAAAAACGTCTAAAAATGGTTTCTGTCCCCCAAAAATTTTATGAACATGACTGTATTCACAAACTTGATTTTTGCATAAGCATTGTAGATTTTGCTAGATTTGAAAGGTTGGGAAGAAATGCAAATTCATATATTAACATATTTATATTTTTATAATTTTTTAATACTCCTTTATTCTTATTGTTTTAGTGAATTTAATAATTATGTAAAGGTGGGTGCTTGTGCACCCTTTTTGGCACGCAACGCGTCTTTTGCATGTGGAACACATAAGCAAAAGAAAGACGCGGAGCGTTGCACAAAGAAGAGGGAGCGAAGCGACCTCTTCTTTACTTCTATTTATTAATGTGCAACTTAAGACACAAAACAGAGAATAAGGGTAGCTGTGAAGAATATTGTTATAAAGCTGTAAAGAGTGGAAAACATATTGAGCTTTATATTTATAAAGACAAGAATTTTAAAAGAAAGACAAAAGAAACAAATGATTTAATGAAAATCATCAACGACTGGGATATTACAGAAAATGAAAAGAAAGATAAAAAAGAAGAGGAGATGAAAGATGTGGTTGAAGAATTTGCGCCTGTTCAAAAACTTGATAACAATTTACGTCGAACGCAGAAACGACTAAGACGTGTAATCAATAGCAATTTAGGACAATATGAGGAACAGGATAAATTTTTAACACTTACATGTCCGAAATTAAAAAGCCGAGAAAAAGCGTGTAGAATGTTTAAATCGTTTATAAAAAATCTTCGCTATAATTACGGTGATGAAATTCAGTATATCGCCGTAATGGAAATACAAAACGGTGACAGATTAGAAGACCCAAGCAAAGCAACTAAAGATATTCACTTTCACGTGTTGTTATTTAATTGTCCTTATATTCCTCAAAAAGTTTTACAAGATAAAGTTTGGAAACATGGCATTGTAGATATAAGAAAGATTCAGGACTATACAGATATATCCGGTTATCTCGTTAATTATTTAAGCAAAGATGATACATTGTGTGTGAAAGGTAAGCGTTCATATTTTCCTAGCAAGAAATTAAAGAAACCAGTTGAAGAAATCAGTATGGATAAAGACCTTATCTTTAAATTTTTAACCGATACAAAAAACGAATTGCAATTTAGTGCCGAATATTTTGTTGAAAGAGTTGGAAATATCAGTTACATGAAACTGATCCAAAAAGATGATGATGAAAGTGAAATAAGCATTATAAGCTAATAAAAAAACAATGGCTATTGAGTTAGTCATTGTTTTCTTCTAAATCTTTCTCATTTAAAAATATGATGGGTTGATTATCTTCGTCAAGAAAAGATAATTTTGTATTAGTCATTTTTGCTAATAAAATTAAATCTTTAACATTCCAAGAATCACGTTTTATTTTGTTTGAAATATTTGGCTGACTTCTATTAGTGAATTTTGCATATTCAGTGATTCCTGATTTTTTGATTTCTAATAACCCTTTTATTTTATCAGTAATTATATTAAATCACTCCTTTCGTTATTATTTTAACATAGTTATATAATATAATTCAATAGTAAATAAATATCACTAAAAAGTTATGTAAAAGTGTTGACATATCACGAAAACGTGATATAATATAATTGTAAGGTAAAGGAAATACCAAAACAAAAAACGGAGGGTTTGAAAATGGAAATGATTATTAATACAAAAACAAAAGAAGTTGTAAGTGCTGATGATTTTCAAATGTTTAGTGATTGGAGAAAAATAAAATTTATTAGTTTATTTAATTGTGAAGAAATTTCAACTGATAAAGGTTTTAAAATTCTTGGTGAATATGAAGATGGCAAAAAATTCGAAAGTAAAGAATTAACTGCTAGAGAGTATTTTGATGGCAAATGCTTTAAATGTTAAAAATGTCAAGGCTTAACTTCAAATGAGCCTATCTTAAAAAAAGGAGATAAAAAATAATATGGAATACAAAATTCAATTAAGAAACCCTAACACAAGAGAGAAAACAACTCTCACAGCTTATACCGAAGAAATGGCGTTAAATATGATAGAGCAATCTATTAAAGACGGTTGGAGAATCAAGAACACTGATGATGTAAAAAAACTTATCGATCAGCTTTTTGAAAAACGCAAGCGTCAAGCTATAGATTCAACCGTCTTAGATGTAATAAGAAAAATAAGAAAAGTAAATCATACAGCAATGATTAATATTAGTTTAAATGGTGTGGTGGTTATGGAGGGAAATTCACATCGGATTATGGGCGTTATGTCTGCTAATTTAAAAGAGTTAACAGATGAGAACTATACTGTTGTTTATCATCAATATGATAATAATTATTTTATAAATATTAATTACGAGGGAGGCATTTAAAGAAAATGGTAAGTAGTGCTTTATATACATCAAAAACGGTTGAGTGGGAAACACCTCAAAAATTGTTTGATGAATTAAATCAGGAATTTCATTTCAATCTTGATCCATGTTGTACAGAAAAAAAATGCAAAATGCGAAAAATATTTTACCAAGTTAGAAAACGGATTAAATCAGGATTGGCAAGGATACAGAGTTTTTCTGTAATCCACCCTATGGTAGAAAAGAAACAGCTGAATGGGTAAAGAAATGTTATGAAGAATCAAGAAAAGAAAATACGTTAGTTGTTATGTTGATACCCTCAAGGACTGATAAAAGATATTTTCACAAGTATATATATCCTAATGCTGAAATTAGATTTATTAAAGGTCGCTTGAAATTCGGCAATAGTGCAAATTCTGCACCGTTCCCATCAATGATAGTTATATTTAAAAAATAATAAAAAGAGAGGTAGAAAAAATGAGCATTGAAAATTTTATAAACATAATAGGAGTTGCTACACGTAGCAAAAAACGCAAGAATTTTTGTTCAAAGGGATTTAGATTTTATTGAGTACTTTTATGTGTGGGAGATTCCAGAAACTAAAAATTTATTAAACTTTGAAATTGATTCATTTGATATTAGAAATGGAGATATTTATATAAATGTTAAATAATTAGAATAGAAAGATAGAAAACAACCCAAGAAAGAGAGGAACAAATAAAATGCTATTAACAAGAAAATATATCAAAACATTAGAAAGAGAAGAGATAAAAATCGGTAACAAATATTATCTAGGAGAATTAGTAAACGGTGATGAAGATTTAGAAGAAATTATTAAAGGTGGTGCAATTGCAGTTGATGAAACAAATATAGTTGAATTTGTAGTGAGCGATTTAGATAATGATAATTTATTAGATTGTTTGGTAGTTATCAAATCAATTCATTAAATAGCCCTGATGAGTCTTTGAAATAAGACGAAACACCTTAAAAAAAAGGTGTTGGTTATAAATAAGATGGAGGATATAAAAATATGAAAAATTATGCTGTATATTTTGGGTTTAAGAAAAGAGGTTGCGAGTTTAAACCATTATTTGGTTTAACAGTATCAACTTCATCTAAAGTCAAAGCAAAATGGTTTGCCAGTGAGTTAATCGAAGATATGACACCTAAAGAATTTGAGGCATATTTAATATGCGAAAGTAATAGCATTGATTATCAATCAATAATGTATGCTATAAACGAAAGCAAGTTTGATTTAAGTTCATACCATTGTGAAGTTGAAATTTTATAAAAAATTGGGTCAAGCGTGGTAGAAATACCACGTAAGACCAAAGAAAGAAGATGAAATATGGAAAATAAAGATAATGATTTAACAAAAGATGATTTACTGGAATG
>ERZ827490.1601-NODE-1601-length-28339-cov-7.622048_pt1 | contig 28339 bp, 25 predicted proteins | sample MGYA00519770_ERZ827490 | MGnify/ENA primary metagenome ERZ827490 (study PRJEB31778, sample SAMEA3449324) | human gut metagenome | biome: human gut; feature: human-associated habitat; material: faeces | place: United Kingdom | collected 2010/2012 ...
GACGAAGGTGTTCAGTTCAAAACGGCCAGGGTGTTCAATTCGACCGCTATATTCAATGGTAAAAAAGATCCTTCTTTTGAGGTGCTGTTTGATATCGCATCTGCTCTGAAGGTCACAGTAGCTGAATTGTTCGAATAAAAATTTGCATGACCTGTGGGGGCATGTTTCTGCTAAACCCATTGACCTAGTATTTCGGCAATGGTATAATGAGTACAACAAAACATCAGAACGGCTTGAAGCACAAGACAAGTCGAAGGGTGAAAAAAGAGTAGCTTTCTTAAGTAAACTGTTTTGGTTCTTCTATAGGGGCCACGAAAGAGGAGAAGAGGTTGGAACGGTAGCAAATAGGGAAGTCTTGTTTCCGTGCGCTGGAAGCAGTCTGTTGGATTCCGGATTTTGATGTTGTAATAGTGCTTTTCTTTTGCAACGCAGTTTTAGGGTGAACTATGCGTTAATACAAGGGCTATATAAATGAATTATTTATAAAAAGCCAAAATAATATTCGACTAACGAAATGCTTAAAGTTGTTGATATGCCTTGTGAATTAACCAATATGGAAGGCTAACATTTTGAAATATCTTATTTTGTGACGGAACAGGTATGACTTTAACATAATTGTTGAATGAAATTAAAGGTTTGCGTAAACAAGGCTAATCCACATAGCGGTAATAAACGTCAAGACAGTTAGTATTGTGCTATTTCGTCTCTTTAATACAAATTATGAATAGGATTATAATTTAGGAAGAAAGGGCTGTGTTTTAAGGCTTAAACGATAATCAACCCTTATATCTGAACCATTCGTGTTCGATAAAGGGTTGATTTTCTTTTATAAACTCTGTATTTATGCGGCTTTTATGGAATTGAGTTTATCGGACACTTTTTCTAAAACTACCCAAATCACGAAATGAATTTGCAAAATAATTGGCACTTCGGAAATTTTTGTGTAAAAGGGAATCCAAACAGATAAGAAAATAGATAACAAATATGGTTTTCCGTTTAGAAAACGGAAGGATTCATTTGCCCTTATTTACTGCTCGCTCTATGCTGTATGACGGTATGCGCACCGCAGGTGTGAATAACGGCATACGGCATAGAGCATACTAATTTCAAAGGCAAATCAACCGACCTTTTGTTCCGAAAACATTATATCAAGCTGATTTAAAACCTGATCCCAATTTCTACATCTCGCTGTCCAGTGTTCGACAATTTTTTTCGACGCCAAATACAGCATTTTGCGCAGAGAATCGTCATTCGTAAACGACGGCTTCGTTTTGGTAATGCTTCGGAACTGACGGTTTAGACCTTCAATGATATTCGTCGTATATATGATTCTCCGAACCTCTGCCGGATATGCGAAAAATGTGCTTAGAATGTCCCAATTTTCTTCCCAGCTTTTAACGCAGGAGGGATAGGTCTTGCCCCATGTTTCCTTGAATTTCATGAGGTTATTAAGCGCTTCCTCCTCGTTAATTGCCTGATAAACGGTTTTCAGATCGGCCATTAGTTTTTTAATATCCTTATAGCTTACAAATTTAGTCGAAGACCGTATCTGGTGAATGATACAGCGCTGAATTTGAGCTTTGGGATATACCGAGCCTATTGCCTCACGAAATCCCGTAAGACCGTCTACGCAAAAGACGTAAACCGACTGAACACCGCGGTTTTTAAGGTCATTCAGCACATTAAGCCAGAATTTTGCGCTTTCATGTTCGCCGATCCATATACCCAGAATATCCTTGCAGCCGTCCATGTTGATGCCCAAAACCACATAGGCGGCTTTGGTTACATACTGATGGTTTTCCTTAACTTTATAGTGTATCGCGTCCATAAAAACAAAAGGATAAATACTGTTAAGCGGACGGTTTTGCCAAGCCGTAACCTCCGGCATTATCTTTTCGCTGATTTTACTGACAAGCTCGGGTGATATTTCGACATCGTAGAGATTTTTTATCTGCTCGGAAATATCCCGCTGACTCATACCGCATGAATACAGCGACAGTATTTTTTCTTCCATACCGTCGGCATTGCGGCTGTATTTACTTATGATAGAAGGCTCATATTCTCCGTTTCGGTCCCGAGGAACATTTATTGTCACTTCGCCGAGCTGTGTTTTTACCGTCTTTTTTGAATGCCCGTTTCGGTAGTTTTTCGACAAACCGCTTTCGTCATTGTTCGAGGTTCTTTCGCTTTTTTCATAACCGAGCTTTGTGTCTAATTCTGCCTCCATTACCTGCTGGAGCACATCACCGAACATGGTTTTCATTGCCTCCATAATTTCGGTTGTGCTAGTGAATTTCTGCGAATTAACATACTCCTTCATTAATTCTGCCGGTGCTTTTTCCATTGCTGTTCTTCCTTTCAGATTTTCAAATTTTTATATCTTAATTCTTATCTGAAAGGCTTTCTCTTATTCAGCTTTTACACAAAATTTTCGGTGGTCTCAAACGCAAATGTGCAATCTTGGCATGGTAACTGCGAAACTAACCGATACAGCCTTCCACTGTATCGCTATGTCCGTTGTTGTTCTCAACCTCAGAAAGCTTATGCTTTCTTTGCCTCACTTTTTGAAACAGCAATTTTTATATTTCGGATTCTTTGGGTTTTCTATTATTCAGTAGACATTATATAAGGACGAAACCTTAAATTTATATTTTAAGATTATTCGCAATAAGTTAAGTAAAATATTTGGCAGTTCTGAACCGAATAAGCCCTATCATAATAAACTGTTGTCAATAAGAACAGATATATACAATAACCTTTGGATCAAACATTCTGTCAAAAATCTTGCAAACGAAATTAATATAAGTGAATCTTATTTTCAGCATTTATACAAAAAATATTTCGGTGTATCGCCTATTGCAGATAAGATTAACAGCCGTGTAGAATATTCCAAACAATTATTAAGCTCATCTAATTATTCAGTAAAAGAGATTTCCGATATGCTTAATTACAGCAGTGACACGCAGTATATTAAGCAATTCAAACTTATTACAAATATGACTCCGAGTGAATATAGAAAAGCACTTTCACGGAAAATCAAGTAATGTATGTTTATTTTTAGAACAAGCTTATTGATTATGAACGGCAAATTGCTCATTCACCGCAAGAATTATCCTGTGCTTTGGCGGGGATCCGGTGAATTTCTCTCAATTCAGGGTTGTTTCGGAGATTATAGTATTGCAGCGGGCTATACTTTCGCGAATGATTAGCTTAGCATTTATTATTTCTTTTTTGCCGGAAAGATACGGATTTTTGATTTTTTCATTAAGAAGATTCCAAGCAGCCGTGCAAACTTGTTCAGGGTTTGAATCTATCGTAGTGAGCGAAGTTTCGGCATATTTTCCGGTATTTATGTTATCCATACCAATAACAGAAACATCATCGGGAACACGTAATCCCGCTTTTTTAAGTTCTTTGATTGCACCGAAGGCAATATTGTCATATGCGCATATTAAAGCTGTGACGCTGTTGCCCATAGTTAAAATCTGTCGAACTCCGTCTTCTCCGGCAGCTTCAAAACGGTACTCGCTTTCAATAACATTTATATTGCTGTTGCCTATATTTTTCATTGCTTTTTTATAAAGCTCCGCTTTAGCTGTTGTGAGCTTTTCGCCTAAAAAAGCAATTTTTTTATGACCGTAATCATTAAGTAATTTTACGGCGTCAAAAACAGCGCTTTCCAAATCAACTTCAACCGTATCAACAGAGGAAGAAATATCTGAAAGAACGGAGACTATCGGTGTTGTATAGCCCTTTTTCAATGCGCTCTTCAATCCAAATGCTATTATTCCGTCAACCTTCATATATGAGGCATAGTATTCAATTAACTCATCTGCTTTGTTTTTATCAAAATTATCGCTTGAAACTATAGGTATATTGCCGTCTTTTTCTATAAGCGTCTGAAAGCATTTAATAAATTCGGTGTAATAGCTGCTTACAATTTCAGGACATATAATGGCTATTATCTTTTTATGGTATTTTCCCTTAAAGAACTCGCCGTAACAGCCATACTGCTTTGCAATTTTGAAAATATGATTTTTGGTTTCATCGCTTATATCATCAGAATTGTTAAAAGCTTTTGAAACTGTCGAAAAAGATACATTCGCAAGTTTTGCAAGTTCACGCTGCGTCATATATATCTGCCGCCTTTGAAAAGGTAATTATATATGTATATTATATAGTGCTGTTTTAGAAATTACAAGTTAATTTGGTATATTTTTGACTGAAAATCCGAAACTGTTTCGTAGCGTATCCTATTGACAATCATAAAAAAATATAATATAAAGGCTAAGTAAAATATTTTTTTGAAAGGAACTACAAAATGGAAACATTAAAATTTAATTTAGATAAAAAATCCGGTAAATTTAAAATCCTGAATGCCACAAACGGCGGTCCATGGCATAAGAGACATGTCCATGACCAATGGCGAAGCAATTTTGCAGATTATAAAGCGGCAAGGATACCCTATTCAAGAAACCATGATTCCAATCTGAGCGGCACAGTATACGGCGGTCCTTATGCGCATGATATTACAGCCATATTTCCTAATTTTGACGCTGATCCGGAAAATCCTGATTCCTATGATTTTGCCTGCACGGACGAATCGATTTTAGTAACCCTTGACGCCGGAACCAAAACCTTTTTCAGACTGGGTCAGACTATAGAACACCAAATTAAAAAGCACGGAACAATACCTCCCAAGGATTTTAAAAAATGGGCTGTAATTTGCGAGCATATTATTCGTCATTATAATTACGGTTGGGCTGACGGTTTTAATTTGAATATCGAATACTGGGAAATCTGGAACGAACCCGACCTTGACCCCGACGACAGTAAAAACAAACGCACATGGGGAGGCACACAGAGGCAGTTTTTTGATTTTTACGAAACTGCCGCAAAGCATTTAAAGTCTTGTTTCCCTGAGCTTAAGATCGGCGGTCCTGCGTTAGCCGGGGATGAAAAGTGGGCTGCAGAGTTTTTAGATGAAATGAAAAATAGAAACGTACCTATCGATTTCTTTTCATGGCACATATACTGTACGGAGCCTGAGTCGCTTACCAATAAAGCGGAACGAATGAGAAGGCTGCTGAATGACAACGGGTACGAAAGTGCGGAAAGTATTTTAAATGAATGGAACTATGTCAAGGGCTGGGAAGAGTGGTTTATTTATTCTATAAAAACTATTATAGGAATAAAAGGAGCCGCCTTTACAATGGCATGTATGTCGGCGGCGCAGCACTCTTCAATCGATATGCTTATGTATTATGATACAAGACTGTCGCCCTTCTGCGGTTTATTTGATTTTTATACATATAAGCCTTTAAAGGGCTATTATCCGTTTAAATGGTACGGCATGTTCTACGATATGGAAGCCGAGATAAAATGCAGTACGGAAATCAAAGATATTTATACCCTTTGCGGAGTTGACAGCAATAATAAAACTCTGACGGTTATCACATATTACACGGATAATGACACGGCTGAGAATAAAACGGTAAATATTGATTTTTCAAAATCCGGGAAATATGAAATCTATCTTCTTGACAATGAACATGATGCGGAACTGATTAGGACGACTGATGAGTTGACCTTTGATATGAAGCCAAACACATGTGTGTTAGTCAAAGAAATAGTATAGACAACACTTAAAATTAATTGTGAGGGATAATATTGTGATTAATGTTTATGTTAAATAACGATTTATCATTAAAAAGAAGCCGCTTAATGTATATATTTGAAGCAGCTTTGGAATATCTTATTTCCATTCTGGTCACAGGCTCTTTTTTGGCAACAATCACAAAAGAGCTTGGCGTATCGGACAGTCTTACGGGAATACTTTCCTCGGTAATTTCTCTCGGCTGTCTCTTTCAGCTTTTATCGCTGTCTGTAAGAAGAGCAAAGGTCAAAAAGCTTGTAGTGATTTTAAGCGTTATAAATCAGGCTTTCTTTATGTTGCTTTATGTAATACCGCTGACAGGTGCGAAAAATCAGATAAAAATTGTATTATTCGTTGTATTGATATGCGCGGCGTACCTAATCTATAATTTTTCCCATCCTAAAAAAATAAACTGGCTGATGTCTTTAGTTGATGACAGCCGCCGCGGAGCCTTTACCGCAAACAAAGAAATCATTTCGCTTGTCTGCGGTATGTTATTTTCTTTCCTTATGGGTGCGGTAATCGACCGATTTGCGGAATCCGGGGAAATAAGGACGGCCTTTATCCTATCCGCCGCCGTAATTTTTATACTTATGCTGCTCCATACTCTCACAATGATATTTACCGCCCAAAAAGAAACTCCCGACAGCAAAAACGGAAATTTTTTTACAGGAGTTAAAGACCTTGTTAAAAACAAATATGTTTTAAAAATCACGGGCGTTTTTGTTCTTTACTATATTTCAACCTATGCCTCTGTGCCTTTTTACGGAACCTACCAAATTAATGAATTGGCATTGAGCCTTAAAACCGTTTCGTTGCTTGTGATATTGGGAAATATATCGAGAATACTCGTTTCAAGGCTTTGGGGTAAATACGCCGACAGAAAAACCTTTGCGGCAATGACGGAAAAATGCCTTATATTTTTAGGTATAGCCCAGATTTGCGCACTTTTCGCCGTACCGAAAAACGGAGTGGTAATGTTTGCGCTTTATTATTTCTTCTACGGTATTGCGATGGGTGGCATAAACAGTGCTCTTATTAATCTGATTTTTGATTATGTCGCACCTGAAAAAAGAAGCGATTCCCTGGCAATAACACAGGCGGCTTCGGGAGTAGTCGGCTTTTTAACAACTGTTTGTTTAAGCCCATTGGTAACGTTGGTTCAAAATAGCAACAACACAATTTTCGGCGTACATATTTACGCTCAACAGTTATGCACCTTAATAAGCCTGTTGATTACCGCTGTATCGGTGATATATGTTAAAAAGGTAATCACATGGGACAGGGGACGGTTCGAAACCACTGAAAAAGTCAAGCGAAATGTAGAAAATGTGGTATAATAGAAGCATCAAAAGACAAGGTGTGAAAAGGATGCTTCGCGAGAACAAGGAAAGACAAAACAGCTTTTACAGTGTGCTGTATGAAAAGATACCCGAGAGCCATATTCTTAAGCAAATAGATAAAGCGGTAGATTTCAGCTTTATTAACGATTTGCTTGAAAGCAGCTACTGTAAAAATTTCGGCAGACCTGCAAAAGAGCCGGAAATGATGATGAAGCTTCTCTTTTTACAGTACATATACAATCTTTCGGACGTAAAGGTAATAGAAGAAGCAAACTGCAACTTAGCTTTTCTGTGGTTTTTAGGCTTAAACCCCGAGGACAAATTACCCGACCCCAGCTTACTTGCGAAATTCCGCACACAGCGAATGCAGGATATAACGCTCGACGAGGTATTGAGTGAAATTGTTCGCCAATGCGTGGAAAACGGAATAATAAAAAGCGACGCTCTGACCGTGGACACAACACATATCGAAGCAAACTGCACCAAAAAGGTTCCCGAACGAATAATGAAACATCTTGCAAAGAGGATTTTCAAAGGTCTTGAGGCGGATAACGGCGCCGTTCCCGAAGAGATAAATACAAACATACCGGATTATATTCAGATAGAAGACCACAAGCAGGCAAAGGCCGTGATGAAAGACTATCTTGAGGAAACCATTGCTTCGGCGGAGGAATATGCCGGAGAAGAGACCGAAAAAGCTATCGCAGAGGCAAAGGATGTACTGTCGGATGAAAAGTTCATTTTGCAAAAGGGCTTGCGCTCGTTAAGCGACAAGGACGCGAGGGTAGGAAATAAATCAAAAACACAGCAGTTTTACGGATACAAAGCAGAATACACAATGACCGCTGATGAAAGAATAATCACAGCTATGGATATTCATACGGGAGAATATGTTGACGGCAAAGAGTTTTCCACACTTTTAGAAAAAACGGTTAAAACAGGCACAAAGGTATCCGAGCTTTACGGAGACAAGGCATATTTCCGTAAAGATATATTAGAGCTTTTAGAAGAACAAAAGATAAAAGGATATATCCCCGTAAGTGCAGGCGTATATAAAATAGACGAGGAGCTGTTTTCCTACAATAAGGACAGCGACCAATGGTTTTGTTTTATGGGGAATCATACGGTAAGCTGCAAGAGAACAACCCGAACCGCACGAGGAAAAAAAGAAGATATATTAAGTTATATATTTTCAAAAGAACAGTGTGTAAATTGTCCACATAGGGATATTTGCATGGGGAAAAACAGGACAAAGGCAAGAAAGCTTCAGGTTGCGCTTAGCACATCGCTTTTTTATGAAAAAAGTCAGGAGCAAAAGAAGCCCGAGTTTTTGGAGAAATATAAAAAGCGTTCCGCGCAGGAATGGAAAAACGGCGAAATGAAACGCTTTCACGGATTGTCCCGAGCCAGAGGCTGGGGACTGCGAAGCATACTCTTTCAAGCAAAATTAACGGCGATTGCGGTAAATCTGAAAAGAATCGCCGCGATAACAGGCAAGGAAACCCGACCTATTATCGCGGTTTTTAAGAAAATCGGGGACTATTTCCAAAAATTAATTTTGAACCCTGATTTTGCTACTGTTTTCCTTTTGACTAATTGCTGAAATCGCCCTTTTTCAGTGGTTTCGGAGGTACTCGGTATGAAGACATTTGCACCGATTAACATAATTGTTCACTATCCCGAGACAAAAGAAGGTTGGCGAGAATTAAGACGGCGTGTAGCCGGTGTTCATGCCGACGGAGTACTTAACAGCATTTCAAAATTAGATTGCCCAATCAGAGAAAAGGAAAGACTGCTGAATGCGATTATAAAAGATACAAAAGAACAGATTAAAGCTGAACAGAAAAAGTAGTCTAAAAAGTGACCGCCTCGCATTTGTGTGAGGCGGTTTACAAATAAGGGGAAAACAACAATTAACAATTACGGTTTTAATGATTTGAGTTTCCCCATTTTTAAGGCTCAAAAGTGAATAAAACCCGCTAAACAAGGGCGTTTGGCGGGTTTAAAAAAATGAAATTTCAGGTATAAAAACAGTGCAAAATCCTTTCAAAAATGGTATAATGTAGTTACACAAAAAAAAACACCAAGACAAGAAAGGGTTTTGCACTATGACACAGTATACCACACTTAATCACAATTTGAAAAGAGGAATTTTAAGATTTTCCGAAAAAATTTCAAAAGATTTTTCAAAACCGCTTCAAAATTTTATTACACAAATGCTTTTCGGCATTTTAAGCTGTCAGGAAAGCAAGCTATCCTGGATTGCAAGAAGCTTAGATGAAAAAGCAATCCTTAAAAAAGTGATTGAAAGACTATCGAGAAATCTGAAATCGTTTGAAAGCGGTGGAAAACTTTTTGAAAATTATCTCAATACCGTAAAAGGCGTCATAGGAGATAAAAGCATTTTAGTTATAGACGGCGGAGATATTACCAAAAATTGCGCAACCAAGATGGAAGGAATAGCTTCGGTGCGTGACGGCAGTACCGGCGAATATCGCAAAGGCTACCATACATTGGGGATAACTGCGTTGACGTCCGAGAGAAAGCTGCCTATACCAGTATATACCAAGGTCTTTACGAGCGAAGAAGAGGGCTTTGTTAGTGAAGATGAAGAAGTGCTGAACGGATTGAGATTTTTGAGTAAGCATTTTAAGAAAGGCAATATTCGTACCTTTGACAGAGGCTTTGACTGTAATCAATACTACAAATACCTTTTGTCGCATAGGGAAAATTTCGTAATCAGGGCAAAAAAGAACAGAGACGTCCTCTACCAAGGGGAGAAAATAAATATCTTAAAGCTCGCACAGAAATTCAAAGGGAAATACAGTCTTAAATTCACAAAAAAGAACGGTACAATCACCGATTGCAAGATTTCTGTAATACCGATAAAACTGCCCTGCAGACCGCAGGATGATTTGAATTTAGTGGTATGCTACGGTTTCGGCAATGTACCGATGATGTTAATAACAAATTTAAAAAGCGACGATAAGCGCCTGAGCATAGCCGTAGTAAAGGTATATCTTATGCGTTGGAAAATCGAGGAATATTACCGTTTTAAGAAGCAACAGTTTAATCTTGAGGATATGCGAGTAAGGTCGCTTAATTCAATTCGAAATTTAGAATTGCTTATAACGGTAGCGGTAGGATATATAGGTTTTGTAAGCGAAAAGTGTGAAGAACGAATTACCGTAATGCAGTTGATAGAATGCTCAAAACGCATTTTCGGGACAAATAAGTTCATTTTCTACGCCGTTGCCGACGGCTTATTTGCTTTGCTTGCAAAATATAAGCAAGGCATAAATCATATGCTATTTAACTCACCAAAGCCCCCTCAGCTTCAGCTCTCATTATTTGGAACCCAGCCTTTTGCTTAAAAAATGGGGAAACTCAAATTTTAATGATTCTTGACAAATTGGAATTTTCAGTGTATAATTAACATACAATAAAGATAGCAATATTGCTATTCGGGCTGGTCGAAAGACCCTGGTCCACCGAACGGCGGGGAATTTCCCCGCTTTTTCTTTTATATTTTCAATGTCGAAAGAGGTGCTATTTTGTCTGAAAATATTTTAAGCGTTTTTATAGATGAATCAGGTGATTTCGGACCTTTTGAACACCATGCGCCTTATTATATTGTTTCGATGATATTGCACGAGCAGTCAACCGATATCAGTGATAATATTTCCGTTTTAGATGCGCATATGCGTAATTTAAATTGTGAGCAACACGTTATCCATGTAGGTCCTTTGATTAGAAGAGAGCAAAACTATCGCAATGACCTAATGGAAGACAGAAAGCGATTGTTTAATGCACTTTTTAATTTTGCAAGAAAATTACCTGTTTCGTACATTTGTGCGAAGGTTAAAAAAAGCGAATGTGCGGATGTTGTTGAGTTGACATCTAAACTTTCGAAATCAATTTCACGCATTTTAAGAGATCACGCTGAATACTTTGAAAGCTTTGATAAAATCATTGTGTACTACGATAACGGACAGGTGGAACTTACAAAAATTCTCACAACACTTTTTAATGCACTTCTCAATAATGTGGAATTTCGAAAGGTCAAGCCGTCGGATTATAAGCTGTTCCAAGTAGCCGATTTGGTTTGTACTTTGGAATTGCTGTCCGAAAAAGCCGGTACTTCTTCTTTCACGCATTCAGAGTTTGAATTTTTCCATTCAGTAAGAGATTTCAAGAAAAATTATTATAAAAGTATATCACAAAAACATATATAAAAAGTGACCGCCTCGCATTTTTGTGAGGCGGTTTTACGTTAAATGCTTATTCGGTTTTTAAAGTATTTCTCCCAAGATTTATGGCTGACTTGTTTTCGCTCGTTTTCCCACAAGCGAAGCATATTGGCATCTACTCCAATGTGCCTTGCAAACGGTCTTTTGCCGAGGTTTAAGCTTTCTCTGTATTCACGGATAAGTTTGACCTGACCGCAAGACAAAAAGCGGTTGTAATCATCAAGAAGGTCATCTACAGGGATATTATAGAGTTTGGAAAGCTTGTCCGCTGTCGTTTTATCAAAGCCGTTAAATTTTCCTGTTTCAAGATTTATGTATGTACTGCGGGGTATTCCTACAATTTGTGCCACTTCCTTTTGCATAAGACCTAATTTGTGTCGGCAAAATCTCAAACGGTCGGGGATATTATCGATATCTTCATAAGAATGATATTGCTTGTTAAACAACTGTGCTTCCAGTAATTTGCGTGGTGCCATAAGTCGGAAACTTAAAACGAACAAGGGCGAATGTTTTGTTTCGCCATTCTCGGTGTGCGACATTATATACATATTTTCTGCCGTCTGCTCGGTGATTTTCCAATAGGAGGTTCCTTTTGCTATCAAAAACTCATTTGTGAGAGGATTGCATTTTCAAATATAATGGCTTTTTAATAACTGTAGATGGGGTTCGGCATATTATCATGTGAAGGTCTATTACTAACAGAAGTGATTAAAATGTTTTCTTGATACTTCTCTTTGTATTTGCGTATGTTATATATACGGTAATTATAATTTGAAAGGAGAAGTTTAAATGACTATTAAAGGAACGGTAAAACGAATATTTACAGAAAAGGAAAGCGGTTTTAAAATTCTTTCATTGAATGTTGATGATGTTCGTTGTGTCCCCCTTGACAAAAGAAATCCTGATTATCCTAACTGTATAACAGTTGTTGGGGTAATGAAGGGCGTAGAACAGGATTATGTCGTGGAAGTGACCGGCGAGTGGGAACACAGACCAAGCGGCAATTACTGGCCTTGGCATTGGAAGGCGACGGATTATTCTGTATGTGAGTTTGAAACGCCAAGACTGATTAGAAAGTTTTTATCCGAGCTTCCAAGTGTTGGTACAGAGCTTGCGGCAAGAATTATTCGCCTATATCCGAATGCGAATGTTATTGTAGAAAAATATCCCGAAAAGCTCACGGTAATTATGGGGATTGATAAAAGTAAAGCTTTTCAAATTCAAAAAGAATTTTTACAGCTTAAGGAAAGGCGAAGTCTGGATTCTTTCTTGCAAAAGTACGGGTTAAAAAGTGAGGATATTTCAAAGATATCATCACATTATGGCAATAATGCTTTAGCGCTTCTAAGAAAAAATCCTTATCTTCTTTGCATGGATGGGTTTGCATCCTTTAAGTTGTGTGACAAGATAGGAAAAGATTTAGGTATTGCGGCAGATGCGTATTGCCGACTTTCTTGTGCTATGAAGGTTGTGTTGAAGTCCATGGCCGCGGCAAAAGGTCATACATACTTAACGGAAGAATTATTGATTGAAGATAGCAATGAATTCTTCCGCGAAAATGCGGTTATGGAATGCACATTTTCAAAGGAACTTCTGGCGGAGCGTCTTCGTAACTTAATAGCTGGGGGTGAAATAGTATACGAGGAAGGACGTTTTTATCATCCTGACCGGTATCAAAATGAAAAAGATACCGCAGATATTTTATTGCGAAGAGCAGGCAGACCTTCTCGATATGAAAATGTCGACGAGAGCATTATTGATGAATGCTTGGATCTTGTTCAGTGTGAGATAGGTATTCTTTTGGATTCGCTTCAGTTAGAGGCGGTTAAATCGGCAATCAAAAACTCAACTATGGTTATAACCGGCGGTCCCGGCTCAGGAAAAACCACCCTTCTGAATACCTTCATTAAAACGGTTGAGTATATGGCGCAAAAGATAGGTATGCCTAAACCTTCGTTCTCCCTTGCTGCTCCTACGGGAATGGCATCAAAAAGGATGGCTGCATCGACAGGAAAAGAAGCAAGAACTATTCATAAGCTGTTTGAAATTCATTATGAATCGCTGATGAATAGTACAGAGATAAAGCAACTTGAAACCGATATTGTCATTCTTGACGAGGTTTCTATGTTGGATATAGATGTTATGGCTCACATAATGCGAAGTCTTAAAGATGATACTATGCTTATTCTCGTTGGAGACCGTGATCAAATACCGTCAATTGGACCCGGCAATGTTCTTTCTGATATTATTGAATCTGAAAGCATTCCTGTTGTTCGCCTTGTTCATTCGTATCGTCATGGTGCAAGAAAAACCATACTAACCAATGCAAATAAAATAAATAATGGCGACGAGGAATTGGTTACGAATCGCTCGGACTTTGTTCTATACACTGTGCCAGACAAGGGAAGCGATAAGGATTGCAAACGCCTGCGTGCTGTAACTGAAAGAGTGTTTTGTGAAGAATTCCTTTCCGGTGGCAAGGATTTGTTTAAGATTCAGGTTCTATCCCCTTTGCGTAGCAAAACACAGGCATCGGTAGATGAACTGAATATCGTTTTACATAAAATAGCAAATCCCAAAATTTCCGAAAACGAGGAAATCAAGTTCGGAAGGGCCATCTTTCGAAAAGGTGATAAGGTTATGCAATCCTGCAACGATTATGATAAAGGTGTTTTTAATGGCGATATTGGGATTATTAAGCTTGTTTCTGCCGAAAAAAAGATTTTGCAAGTTGACTTTCAGGGAAATCTTGTTGAGTATTCCGGTCATGAAATTGAACAGCTTAAACATGCTTTTGCAACTACCGTACACAAGGCACAGGGGCAGGAATTTCCGATTGTGATAATGGTAATGACGGGGTTTCATTCTATGATGCTACTGCGCAATCTGTTTTATACCGGCGTTACCCGTGCTAAACAGAGGCTTATTGTTATTGGTGATGAAGAAGCGGTAAAATACGCTATTCGTAATACCAAAGGAAATAAACGATTATCTGCTTTATGCGGTAGATTGAGAAAAGGAACATAATAAAAACAAGAAAACGGTATCAAGGGTGTGATTCTTTGGTGCCGTTTTTGTTTTTGTTTTCTTGAAATATTTAAAATTTCGTGATACAATCTATTTTAGATTTAAAAACCATTTAGGTTTTCCGATTGCCGAAATAGGCACTACCCCCGAGAAAAAATGCCAACAAGCTCATTGAATTTTGCTCTGTTCCGAGTAGCAGGCAAGAGAAGATGAATTTTATTGGATTAAAAGATGAAAAGGAATTTCCCCCAAATTATATTAATCCGTCAATGGAAGCGGGTGTGATTGTGATGATTAATCCCGAGAAGCCTAAAAGTTACGATCAAAAATATGTTGCGAAAGAGTAATGGTATTAGTGTTATGGAAATATCAAAATCAGATTGGGATTTATATAAAATAAAGCTTCCTTTATGGCAGGAAAAGTATATGGAACACTTAAATTGTGAGTATAATGATATACTTAATGGAAGCGAAAAGGCGTCCGAAAAATTTTGGAAGTTAGCAAAACGAATTCAAAAAGATAAGAAAAATGCAGGTGTGATAGTTGAGCTCGATAGGAAACTGGCTGTTAAGACAATTGTTGATTTGCTAAATGATAAAATAATTACTTATGATGACTTGAAAGAGTTTAGCAGCGAGCTAAAAGATGTCGTTAATTTCTTTATGCAATAAAGAAACGAGTTGGTATATTGTAGTGCTTGATATGGAGAGTGCAAGACGTTTTTTGGAGGAAAACGAGTAATGGCAAAATTAGAAAAAACATTAAATGGTGATTTTTACAGCATCTTACATAACATCACAGATGGGATACTGAACGGTAGTATATCTGCTTCACTTGAAGATTCAAGTGATTTTCGCAGTGATGATGCTCGCTGTAGTATTCGAGTGTTTGAAAGATACAGTTACGCTGGTGGCAACCGTGTTAGCCTAAATGTAACATTGTTTCAAAGCGGTGACGGCCCGATACAATTATCTGCCATCACCGCAGGTGGTAGCCAAGCATTATTTTTTAAGGTAAATACCTGGGGTGAAGAAGCCTTCCTTGACAAATTGAGAGAGCTTTTGTGATATAGACTATGCGAATTGTAATTCGATAAAGGATTAAGGTGATAGATTGAACCCAGCAACATACGTACCGATAATCATTATGTGGATTATAATATTTTATTTTCTGTTCCGTAGTCGGCGGACAGTTGTAGCAAGGAAAATAATCAAGAAAAGAAAGTTGGAGGGTAATACCGAAATGAAAGAGCTTGCAAAGAAATTTATTGATAAAGAGTGTATAATCGCCTCTTTTGACGGAAATCACCAATACGATGGTATTATTAAGGAAGTAACAGAAGGTGCAATCCTAATCGAAAAGGACGGCAAGATTGAAGCAATTAATCTTGATTTTGTCATTCGTATCAGAGAATATCCGAGAAACAAAAAAGGCAAGAAAAAGTCTGTAGTATTAGACTGAATAATGCTTATACAGAGTGTCACTTCGGTGGCACTCTTTTTTGGTTAATGATTTCTTGAAAGTAAGCGTCAAATAAGTCAGTACATAGACACCCGTGAGATAATGGAAGTAGCGGAACATAACGGAAAGTTCTGCAACATACCGAAACACGGGAGGAAAAGAAAATGACATCAAATGAGCTGAAACACAAAGCCTAATTAATGTAAGAGCACATGTGTATTTTTCTAATTGTCATTGGTTCCAGCTTAAAATCTCTAAAATTATTTTGACTGCAAAATTGACTGCAAAATCTATAGACATATGTTAAATAATAGACGTTGTTGATTTTATAAGTCATTCAAAAACCCCTTGTTTTAAGGCATTTTTGAAAGTTAATAGACGTATGGAAAATAATAGATATTAACGAGCATCAAACTGTTAACCGCAGGGTCGTAGGTTCGAGTCCTACAATAGGCGCCATGAAAGCATGAAGAAAAAGATGCATGCCGTGAAACCCCGATAAATTCGGGGTTTTTCGCGTTTTTCGGAAAGATTTTTTAATGATAGTTTTATAGATGCAAACGGCACTTTTTCAGCATTTTTTTGACTCGAACCTACGAAAGCTCGTTTACCGACATTTTTTCACGAATTATATATGTTTTTATTATCTGACCGATAGAACTAAAAAAATCTATCGGTCTTTTTTGTTTTTCGGGCTGTGCCTATTTTAAGGCGCAGCCTTTTAATATATATATGAAAAAAGAAAGCGAGGATCAAAATGAAAAAATGTACCGACTTAAATTCATTAAAAGAGGTTGCAGGGTGTCTTTTGTATACCGATGTTCACAAAGTTGAAAATTATCCGTTTTTGGTTAAACACCCGTTTACGGATTCTGCCTTTGCAGCCATAGCAAAAAATCCGGAGAAGGTTACGGAAAACAAGGTAATAAATATTCTCGAAAGCGAAAGCAACCTTAACCGTTGGCGGGAGTATGTAGCTGAACGGATTGATTCGGCTGAGAGTACAGATGAAATATATTGCCGCATAACAAAACCGTATAGGCTGACATTTATGAAATATGCGGGACGGTATCTTTCGGAAAAGGATTTCGCCGAAATGCTGTGCTCGGCTTGGATTACTTCCGAAAATCCTAACAGCGATGCCAATGTAAGCCAATCGGAGCTGCTGCGGATGTTCAGGAGCGCAGATAAATCGTTGCTTATGACAGCCGAGGAAAGAAAACGGCTGGACGAACTTGACGACCCGGTTACGGTATACCGAGGAGTAACGCCGTATAACGCAAAATCCGTAAAGGCAATGTCTTGGACACTGGATTATGAAAAGGCTTTGTGGTTTGCAAAACGCTTTGATTCGGACGGAACGGTATATACCGCCGAAATAGAAAAATCAAATATACTTGCGTTATTTGACGGCAGGGATGAATCGGAAATAGTTGTTGAACCCGCATATCTTTTAAATATTGAAGAATATGAGGAAGAAAATATCGGGTTTTTATTGACATAACAGGAGGTAAAAATATGTTACAAAAGGAATTGATTAAACGGCTCAAAGGTAAGTATGAAACCAAGATGGATGACAAAGGATGGCTGAATGTCTTCTCAGACGGCATACCTCTTTGCCGAGTGAAATATAACGGCAACTGCATTATAAACGACGATGAAAATCTGTCGGAGGAATACCGTGAAAAAATTGCGGATATACAGGATGAGGTGCTGACGGTTCGGGAATATATAGGGCTTTACGAACGCTCGCCGCAAATGAAGGCAGAGGGCGTTACTGAATACAAACAGCTTGCTTCTTTCGGAGATACTGTATTGGCGGCAACATACAGTGAAAATAACGGATTTATGTTTGTTACATGGCGGCAAAGCAATGACGGCAGCTCGGTGTGCTGGGGAGATTACACAACCAACTACGAATGTGCTAAAGAAACATTCGCCATGCGTTCGGGGCTTATAAGCGAACACAGGCTGTTTACCGAGAAAGAATCGGCAGACCTTTATCGCTGTGTAGATTTCGCAAAAGCCAATTGCGAAACGCTGACCTATGAGCAGGAACGGCAGTTGGATAACCTCCGAGAAAAGCTTACGGACGGATATCCTTCACTTGATGCCGAGCAGCCGACCTTTGAACAGACGGCAGACCTGCAACAGAATATGTAATACTATCAATCGCCCTTCGGTTACACAAAAACCGGAGGGCTTTTTTTATTTCACAGCAAGGAGAAAAAACAATGACAATATTTTCAGAAGAACCCCACAGCAGACAAATGGAGCGCCTTATGACCGCAATACCAAACTTCAAACCGAGAGGTATAGGCGTTCGCTTTTCGGAATCACAGGTACTCATCACGATAACCGCAGCCACACCAACGCAAATACTGACGGCTGCCATGCGGCAGATACGCTGTCCGCCGTTTTTAAAAAGATTTAACGAATATATAGAAAGTGAGGAAAGCATTATGACATTTTCAAATGAGAAACATATGGCAATGTTTGCGCTTGCCGTGAAAAATGCCGAGAGAGAAAATTATGCGCTGCTGTCGGCGATATATCTGCTTACCGCGGATATAAGACTGTGGAATTGCTGCAAGCACCATATAAATAACGGCTGTATATTTTTTGAAAATATTAAGCTGCGGAATTGCTCTGAAAGGGCATATACGCTTTATTGCGCGGCAAAGGATCTGACACTCGGAACAAAGCATATAACCATATCCGATTTAGCGGATATAAAGCTTGTGCCGCCGGTGCTGTTCAGAATTATTTGCAACGCTATGGCGATACGCCGTTTCGGGCTTGCCGCTGTTAAGCTATAAGGAGTGAAAAAACCATGATAAAACTAAAAATCAAATACGGTAATGAGTCTACCGACATCTGCTTTCCTTGCAAGGAAACGGAGATGAGCGCGGCGCTTGAAAGAATCCATGCCGAGAATGTTACACCGCTTGAACTGTATGTAGCTGAGGTCATATTCCCCGGAGAACTTAACTTTATTCAAGATCGATTCGTCAATCTCGATGAAGTCAATTTCCTCGGGAAACGGATGGACAGCTTTTTCGGCGATGAGGAATATCAGTTCTATGAGGCGATGAAAGCAGAGGGTTTTGACACTCTGCCAGACCTCATCAATTTGAGCTTCAACCTCAACCGTTATCCGCTTGTTCGGGACATAAGCGATATGGGCAAGATCGGCAGAGAGTATCTGCTCACGGTCAAGGGTTGTCTGCCCGCCGATGATGAGGACGACCCGAAATATGCAGAGTTCGGGCGTGAGATGATCCAATCCGGCAAGGGCGTTTTTACCGAACACGGATTGCTCTTTGTTAATGAAAACACACCGTTTCAAAAGCTATATGACGGACAGGTCTTTCCGCCGTATGTGTATGACTCGGATGTGCTTTGCATTGCAAGGGCCGAGTATAACGGAAAAAGTGAATATCTGTATCTGCCATGCGAGGAAAAGGCTATAGACAAGGCGTTGGCAAGGCTCGGAACTGCCCTTGAAAATGCGAAAATTACATTAGAGGATTTCAGCGTCAACAATCCCAAATGGTTTGAGAGGTTCAAGCAAATTGCTGCAGATGAGGGTGTGTATGAGCTGAACGGGCTTGCAAACGCTATAAACAGTGCCGATACAGACTTGAAAAAATTATGGTTGGTTGCGGAATACGCCGAGGTCGAGGAGGCAGGGCAGCTTGCACGGCTTGCTGAAAATCTTGATTGTTTTACCTTTATTGTAGGTGCGAGCAATTATGAGGAAGTCGGAATATATGTAACGGAGAATAATGAGAATTTCAGTGTGAATCCATCCGTAGAAAAGTTCTTCGATTACAAAGCCTTTGGGAAGTATATCGGCGATGCATACTACGGCGAATTTGTCGACGGCGGCTTCATCTACAACGACACCGACACAAGCCTGCTGGACATCTTATATCAGGACAAGCCTATGACGATGGGAGAAATTTGAATATGATAACCGCAATTATACGGAATAAAGATAATACACTTGTTTTGGATTTTCCTTGCGACATTTATAGTGTTTACACAAGGCTGCAATCTATCGGCATTGCGAAGTCACCGAAACAGATTCCGTTGACGGACAACGAAGACGAGGATATAGGCGTAAAGCTGTATAGTGAGAGCGACTTCGGTCAGCATCTGCTCCTCACGCTGAACGAGAAAAACACCGTAGCCGACGCCAATATGCTGACGCTTGTAGTTCGGGCGGCAAGCGAGGACATCAAGGAGGAACTGGAACAGAATATCCTCTACGACCAATACAGCTCTATGGATGAGGTAGTCGCCGCTGTTCGCCAAATGACGCAGGATGCAGGACCCGTAAAGGCTGTGTTCTTCTGTCCGCTTGTCGGGAACATTGATGAGGGCGACGGAGAAATGTTCACGGTCGGCGATTCATACCTTGCAGACAGCGCAAACGAAATTGCCGAAGCATTAAAGGAATACACCGCAAATGACGAAAACGATATGGCAGCATACTACAACGAGGATGACGGCGTGAGCGAAAAGCTGACCTCGGCTGTGTGGTCGGTGGAGCTGCACGGTGGCAGACTGTTCGGACGCATCGATTGCAGCCTTAAGGAAGCGCTCACTGCAGAGGAAACGGAAGCACTCCGGGACTGGCTTACCGGACAGTGCTCGGACGGCCTTTGTGAGGGTTTCGAGCAGCAGCCCATTGATACGATGGACGGCGAACTGTTCGTCTCCTTCTGGAACAGCGGCGATGACTACGCCATGATGACCGAGGACGAATTTGCGGATCATCTGCAAAATACCGAAATGGCGATTGGAGGGATGTAATATGATCACCGCAGTTATCCGCAACAGAGAAAACACCCTTAAAGGATTGTTTGGCAACTTGATTTTAACAGAACTCAATCACTTTTTCTATACTTTCAGTCTCACATCAATTGTAACATTACAGCAAAAAGGAGAGTAATATTCTGAAAACTACTTGAAATTTCGGAAAAAATCTGCTATAATACTGCTGTGTATCTATGGGGGATTTATATCCTTTTTGCCTTAGAGATTATGGAAGGAGGACTTGACTACGGCAAACGGAAATGCGACAATTATTGTCGGCTTGGCTCGGCTCGGCAGGGGCATAGCGCCGTTTTTTCAGCGCGTCAAGTCTTATTTCATACAATTTATAGCAAACCAGTTGCCAGAGACAGGGCTCATTATGTGGCTTCGGCTTTTTGAGTTTGCCGAAAGGGCGGTGGTTTGATATTGAAATCCTATAAATACATCTTTTCCGGTTAAATCTTCTATCTTTTCTCGGTCTGTCCGCTGCCGAAGAAAGAACCAAGCGGACAATTAAAAAAAGTGGAGGAACTGTTATGAAGAAAAAACTGTTGGCAATCTTTATCTGTCTTGTAATGGTAGCTGGATTGCTACCGACCGTAGCTTTTGCTGCGGAAAACTACAATCTGTATGTAAACGGCGAACAGTTCACAAGCGAAAAGCTCTCTATCGCTTGTGGAGAAGGAACCGCAAGCTATGACCCGAATACAAAGACCCTTACGCTTAACAATGCCGCAATTAAAAACGGCGGCAAAAGCGATGAAAGTCCTAAGTACGGTATCAGAGTAGTCGGAGACACCGATTTAACGATCAAACTTTCCGGCACAAACAGCATTACTTTAGATAACGGCGGCGGAATTTTTGCAGACGGTAGCAGTGATAATTACAATATTATCGGTGACGGTAAGCTTACAATCAATGTAAAATGGGATGCACTCTATACGCTTAATGGCAACATCAGCATATCCGAGGGTGCAAAGCTTGATATAACTTCTGCCCATGGCTGCGGAATTACTTCTTATAATAAAGGAATACTTTCCATTGACGGAGCAAAGGTTGCGGTTTCTTCCTATTACACTGCTGCAAGCGCCAAGGAACTGGAAATCAAAAACAACAGTGAGGTTGTTTTAATCGCAAGCGCGGATCAATTTAACGCAGTGTATATGGGCGATGAAAACGGCGCGGGCAAAATTGAAATTATCAACTCCAAGGTGGAAGCAACAAGCTATTATCCCGCTTTGTTTACCGAGGGCAATCTGACGGTTAACGGCGGCGAGGTAAACTGCACCTCTACTGCGGACGGCGCAATATGGACAAAAGGCGATATTCTGATCAAGGGCGGCGCCAAAGTAACCACTGACGGTAAATACCCCATGGGCGGTAACGGATCTTTCACCGTAGAAGAAGCAGAGATTGATGCAAAGAATACGAATGAGAATAATATCCCTGCAATTTTCGATGAATGTGTGCCTGTGATTGCCGATGGCTATCACCTGAACTATGCAAAAGCTGTAGACTCGGAAGGAACAGAAATTGACCTGCTTTCCAGCGGTACTCAGTACTTTGCACTTTATAAAAATGTTCATTTTATCACAAAGGCTGTCTATCCGGTTTCTTTCGTTGTAACGCCGGACGGTCTGACCAATGTTGTTGTTAAAGTGAATGGTCAGGAGGTTACCGGCTCTGTCAGTTTGGAAGCAGGAACTTACCCTGTTGAAGTAACAGCCGATAACTGCAAAGCATACACCGGCAATATAACGATCACCGCCGATGCGGCAACGCATACGCAGACGGTTGCAATGACTTATTTACCTGCCGACTACACTAAGGTTGACGCAGCCATTGCCAAAGCGAATGCCCTGAACAAGGATGAGTACAAGGATTTCACCGCCGTGGAAGCCGCCGTCAATGCTGTTGTCCGTGACAAGAATATCACTGAACAGAGCGAAGTGGATGCAATGGCGAAGGCTATTGAAGATGCCATTGCTGCCCTGCAATACAAGGATGCTGATTACACAAAGGTTGATGCAGCCATTGCCAAAGCAAATGCGCTAAACAAGAATGACTACAAGGATTTCTCCGGTGTGGAAGCTGCTGTCAAGGCTGTTGTCCGTGGTAAAAATATTACGGAGCAATCCGAAGTAGACAAGATGGCAAAGACTATCGAAGATGCGATTGCTGCTCTTGAGAAAAAGCCTGCCAGTACCAAACCGGGAACATCCGATAAGAGTCCGCAGACCGGCGATACAAGCAACCTTGCACTGTGGATTTCCCTACTGTTAGCCAGCGGCGGCGCAACCCTTGCTACAACGGTTGCCAGCAGAAAGAAAAAGTACAACAGATAATTGAATAGCATTCCCTTGCTCCATCTTCTGAGTAAGACAAAAGCGTCGTAGAAATACGGCGCTTTTTTGTTACCTAATTATTGAATAGAATATACGAGACTTGAGTTTGGATTAAATCTGATTGAATAATAAGCTTTTATATTCTTCGTCACCAAACTGCACAGTACCCTGCTGTAAGAGATGATGCGGATTTAAAGTTTCTTTCGACACCTCATTGTAAGGTTCGTAATTCCTCATACGAATTTGCCGTGCTGAGCAAAAATAAAATTCTGAGAGATTTTTGAGAGACGCAAAGTCTGAAAAATGGCTTAAATAGGCGGTTTTCAAAAAAGATTGCGAGCCTCTGACTCTCCAGTGTAACCTTAATGATACAGTAGAGTTTCAACACTTCCCTATGTATTCAACATATAGGCTTAAAAAGTCTATAACAGCCGTAAAAAGCACCGAAAAAGTGCTTGAAAAAATCCTTGATTTTAAGTCAGAGAGTTTTTGAGAGATTTTAAGAGACGGCTAATTTCAAAATTCCAAAGTCATTTTAGTGCGATTTAGGGCATTTATGACTGAGACTTTTGAGAGATATCGCTCAAATCAAAATCGTAACACGAATTGAAATGAGCAAAAAATTTGAGAGATATTTCAAGAAAAGAGAGGGCTTAAAGTAATAAAACTTTAAGCCCTCACTTTAAGTTTGCCCTTTTATATTGTTTATCCATCAAAAATGCAAAGGTGGTCATCAGTAAGATTCTTTTTTCATATTTAAACCTTTTTAATACCACTTAGTAATACATCTTCCTTTTTAGTTGTTATGTACAGTCTGGCGCTATGTTTAGTATACCCCTCTTTTCGGTAAAATATAAGCTGTTTGAGAAAAATTCCCAACAAAAAACCGCCGTCTATAAGACAGCGGTTTTTACTATAATTGTTTAGGCTTTTTCATACATATCGGCAAGTTTCCTTGTGGACTCTGCCAAAAGCTTTACGCCCTCAAAGGCATTATTGCGATTGTATGCTTTCATAAACTGATCAGCCTCTAAGGTAAAATAGCCGTCATAGTGGATGGCTTTGAGTGCTTTCACAATTGGTTCAAAATCTATTTGCATTGAAAACGGAATTTGGTGAGAATCGTGGTGTAAATCGTTATCGTGTATATGCAGGGCTTGTAAACGGCTGCCGAGTTTTTCAATCATCTCTACGGCACTTGTATCTAAGCCGCGCATTTCGGCGTGTCCAAGGTCGAGACAGGCTACAAAATATGGGTCATTTATGGCATCCAAATGTGCATTAAAGCTTTCAGGGTTAGAACAAGCGGCAAACTTTGCTTCATTCTTTTGAACATTCCAATTCCACATATTTTCTGTTGCGATCTTTACGCCGTAGTCTTTGGCAAAGGGCAAAAGTTCTAAGAAAAACTCGGCATTTTCTTTGGGAGACTTAAGGTTATCCGGGTGAATGACGCAAATCTTGCCACCCGCTTCTGCGGTACATTCAATGGCACGCTGTAAATAAGGGCGAACATTTTTATGGAGTGACGGAAACGGTGCATGGGATTGATTGCAAACCACACCGTTCTCTTCGCCAATCTGCTTTAAGTGCCTTGCAAATTTGAGATAATCATTCGTTACAAGCGCATATTTCTTTTTAAAAAGCCCCTCAAAAGGATTCATGCGTTTTTTCATATTAAACATGGAAAAATCCCACGCATCAAAGCCGGCTTTTGCAATCATTTCAATGGCTTTTTCTTCGCCAATCACATCAACAATGGATTGAATTTCTGTAGAAGTTTTCAAAAGAAATCCCCTCTTTTCTAACTTTTTTCATTATATCAAGTTTAAGAAAAAAAGCAAGAATGAAAAAAGGCGCTGTAAAAAAACAGCCGAAATAAAATCCGGATACATCAACTTCTACAACAATTACCGTATTCAAACAAAAACAAAACCGTCTCCGCTCGAAAAACGAAATCAGTTTGTTGCTTAAAATTAAATTATTCTACCTTAGGCTGCTTTTTTGTACTGTCTGCACAATCTGGGGCAGTTCAACGACACTTCAAGTCCTCTTTTTTCGTATTATGCTTATTTCAACAGAGGAATAATATTTTCGGATACGATCTCAAAACCTTGGGCGTTCAGATGCAGACCGTCATAGCAGTATTCTTTTGCAAGCCTGCCCTTTTCGTCGGACAGCACTTTTGTAAGGTCGAGCCATTGCACCTTACTGTCAAGAGCAATTTTGTGCAGTTCCTCGTTGATTGCCAAAATCTTTTTGTTACTGCGTTTGCCGACCATCTGCCTTGCAATGATTGACAAATGCGAATTAACGGGATAAATTGCCTGCAACACAATGTTGGTATTTGGGCAAAGTTTTTGCGTTCTTTGCAAAATTTCTTTTATATTATTCAAAGTGTACTCGGTCGGAAGTCCTAAGCCGATGTCATTCGTTCCGATTAAAATCACAAGATTTTTCGGGCTTATGTTCAAGGCGTTACATTCTAGCCTTTCCAACAATCTGTCGCTTGTGTCGCCGCTGATTCCACGGTTGTAAACTGCCTGTCCTGTGGTTTGCGAAAAGGCATAAAACAGCTCATAGCTATTGAATATTTCCGTAATTGAGTCGCCGAACAGTACCGTTTGCCCCTGTTGTGCGTACGTCTCGTTCAAAAAACTAAAATTCTCTTTTTTCGTTTGCTGTACATAGTCGTAAGCCGTTTTTTTCTGAAAGTTCTTGTTCATTTGCTTCTCCAAAATAAGTTTTATCTGTCGCTGTCAACGGCAAACAAGCCCACACCGATTGCACCGCAAGATTCAGGCTTTGTTATTTATTAAACTTTATTATACATTTATTTTTGAGTTTTGGCAACTGCCAAAGCTCCCATTTAGCCCTCTCTTTAAGTTTGCCCTTTTATATTGTTTATCCATCAAAAATGCAAAAGTGGCTATCAAAAGGATTACTTATCTGACAAGTTTATATGGTGGAAAGTACGCTCCCTACTGATAACAGAAACTTCAGAGGGCAGACAAACAAATTGACTTTCTGTCTGCTTTTTGATATAATTTGGTTAGTTGTTGCTAACTTGATTGTATCATACTTATAAACGGATAAACGAACTTTTTTCAACATTTATCAAGATTCACGGCTGCTGTTTGAAATAGAAAACTACCGGGGGCGAAGATGTGGCGACGACGCTTTTTCATGAAGCTGGCGGGCTTCCCGCTCCACAGCAGATGGACGAGCGAGGAATACCTGCGTTTCCTGCGGCAAAACGGCTGGACGGTGCGGCAAAGCGCTGTGCTGAAAGCCTCGTTCCCTCTGACCTATGCCGAGTGTGTAAAATTGGAGGTGTAATATGTCATTCTTTGAAAATACCCGCAAGCCCATAGGCTTTGGCGGGAAAATTATGGTCGCCATGATGAATGTCGGGCACAGCGCCGTGGCCCGGTGGGGGCTTCAATTTCTGAATGCTGCGCCGGACGCCAAGGTGCTGGACTGCGGCTGCGGCGGCGGGGCGAACATCAAGAGACTTCTTAAAAAATGCCCGCAGGGCATCGTGAAGGGCATCGACTATTCGCCCGTCAGTGTGGAGAAATCCCAAAAGGTCAACGAGGCCGCCATCACGGAGGGCCGCTGCGCCGTTCTGCAAGGCAGCGTGGCGGATATGATGTTTGCTGACAACTGGTTCGACGCGGTCACGGCCTTTGAAACCGTCTATTTTTGGCCCGATCTGCCGCAGTGCTTCCGGGAGGTTTACCGGGTGCTGAAGGTCGGAGGGACATTTTTCATCTGCAACGAGAGCAATGGCGACACGGACAGGGACGAGAAGTGGACGAAGCTCATCGGCGGCATGAGCATCTACAAGGACATTGAATTAAAGGCGTATCTAGAGCAGGCGGGCTTTCACGGGGTGCAGATACACAAAAAGAAAAGCTGGCTTTGCATCACGGCGCGGAAATGAGGGAGACAGTAGACAGATGAAGGACAAGACGCTCCTATTTGACCGCAAATGCCATGTGCTGTATTCCAAGCCCTGCAAAAAAGAGATACGGGCAAAAATCGCCCTGCACTATTCGGAATCGGAGCAGGAGGCGGTTTGGGAACGGGTACAGCGGCAGTATGCGGAACTTCTCTCCGACTGGCGCACCGATTTGGGCGGCAAAAAGAACTTCCACAACGGCGTAGGCGGCACCTACGACTGCATCGCCATCATGAGCTATTACACAGTCTGCAAAGCCGTCACATCCTTCCGCGAGATCGAGGAGATGGAGGAAAACCTGATCCTGCCGATCTTCCGCAGGCTGCGGTTTGTGAACTGCAACAAGCCGTTCTGGAGGAAGCTGATGTACCGGGCGTTTGTACGGGCGAAACGCGGCTGCGACAAATGGCACGATTACGAGATGTCGGTTGCGCCTTATGATAAAGATGCCCCTATTTATTATGAGTTTACATCGTGTCCGGCAGCGGAATTTGCCATCCGGCACGGCCTTACGGACATCATGCCCGCCCTGTGCAATGTGGACTATGCTTCCATGGAGCTGCTCCACGCAAGGCTGGTGCGGACGACTACCTGCGTGGATGGCTGCCGATGCGATTATACCATCTGCGGCGATAAAGACCCATACTTAAAGGAACATCCCGAATACCGGGACGAGGCGGGATTCAGGAGAAACAAATAATTCTTCAGGCGGTGAGACAAATGGAAACCTTTTTCGGAATCATGATCCCTTTCCTGGGAACAGCACTGGGCTCGGCCTGCGTGTTCTTCATGAAAAAATCCCTTGGCGATCTGGTACAGCGCGCCCTTGCGGGCTTTGCCGCCGGAGTGATGGTGGCGGCGTCCATCTGGAGCCTGCTGATCCCTGCCATTGAGCAGTCGGAGGGCATGGGCAAGCTGTCTTTTCTCCCCGCCTTTATCGGCTTCTGGGTCGGCGTGCTGTTTTTGCTCCTGCTTGACCATCTGATTCCCCACCTTCATGTGGGAAGCAATCAGTCGGAGGGCCCGAAAAGCAGGCTGAGCCGCAGCACCATGATGGTGCTGGCGGTGACCCTGCATAACATTCCGGAGGGAATGGCAGTTGGCGTCATGTACGCGGGCTTTCTTGCGGGGAACACGCAGATCACGGCGGCCAGCGCGCTTGTCCTGTCCCTTGGCATCGCCATTCAGAATTTTCCCGAGGGGGCGATCATCTCCATGCCGCTCCGGGCGGAGGGGGAACGCAAGGGCCGAGCATTTCTCGGCGGCGTGCTTTCCGGCGTTGTCGAGCCTATCGGCGCGGTGCTGACGCTTCTCGCGGCGCAGCTTGTGATCCCGGCGCTGCCGTATCTGCTGAGCTTTGCAGCGGGCGCCATGCTCTATGTGGTGGTAGAGGAGTTGATTCCGGAAATGTCGCAGGGGCGGCACTCGAATCTTGGAACGGTGTTCTTTGCGGTAGGCTTCAGCGTGA
>ERZ827490.1611-NODE-1611-length-28186-cov-5.096762_pt1 | contig 28186 bp, 21 predicted proteins | sample MGYA00519770_ERZ827490 | MGnify/ENA primary metagenome ERZ827490 (study PRJEB31778, sample SAMEA3449324) | human gut metagenome | biome: human gut; feature: human-associated habitat; material: faeces | place: United Kingdom | collected 2010/2012 ...
TCCTGCGGCCTAATAAAACGCTTTTAAGCGTTTTATTAAAAACTCGTATAAATCCGGTCATGGCGTGGGAGAATAGGATTACCGCGTTACATATGGATTCATCCGGTAGCGTGGGTATTGATGCACGGAGAGTGAACACTATGACGGAACCATCAGTCAAACGGGGCGACATATTCTATGCCGACCTGTCGCCGGTCGTGGGCAGCGAGCAGGGAGGGACCCGGCCTGTTCTGATCGTGCAGAACGACACCGGAAACCGCCATTCCCCCACGGTCATTGCGGCGGCCATCACCAGCCAGACGGGGAAAGCCCGGCTTCCTACCCATATCAACATCGCGGGGGGAAGTGTGGGGTTAAGCAAGGATTCCATCATCCTTCTGGAGCAGATTCGCACCATCGACAAGCGCCGCCTGCGGGAGCACATGGGGCATCTGGACGAAAACCAGATGGCGCAGGTGGACGACGCCATTGCCGTCAGCTTCGGCCTTCCCGGCGGCGGACGGGCAACATGATTCATAATGAAGCCCCCTGCGGCATAGAATGCGGCAGGGGGCGTTGCATTTGGAAGAAAATTACGGCGTATATTTCGGAAACCGTCCGGTGGGAAAGGTGCAGGTGACAAGGCAGGGGCTTTACTATCATTTCCTGTGCCGCTGCGAGCTGACCGGGGACGTGATGTGCAGACTCTGGGTAACTTGCGCTGACAAGCGGGAAAGTCTGGGGCTGGTGGTGCCGGTGGACGGCGGCTTCGGTCTGAACACCTCGCTGCCGGTCAAACGGCTGGGGGAAGGAGAACTGACATTTTCACTCCTGCCCAAGCATGACAAGCCCGCCGGAAAATTTATCCCCATTTCCCCGGAGGAACCCTTTGCCTACATAGAGCGCCTGAAAAAAAGCTATCTGGTTCGGAAAGGGGAACAGGTGGGGATCGAAATTCCGGAATAACAAAATGGCAGGAACGGTTTCCGTTCCTGCCATTTTGACGTTACAGTTCGATTTCCAGCCCCACCGGGCAGTGGTCAGAGCCTTGGATGTCCGAAAAAATGGGCGTGGCAGTGATCTTGTCCGCGATGCGGTCGGAGACGAGGAAATAGTCGATACGCCAGCCCGCGTTGTTCGCCCGGGCGTTGAACATATAGCTCCACCATGTGTACGCGCCGGTGGCGTCCGGGTGGAGACGGCGGAAGGAGTCGGTGAACCCGGCATCCAGAAGCCGCCCGAAGCTTTCCCGTTCCTCGTCGGAGAAGCCCGCGTTGCCCCGGTTAGAGGCGGGATTTTTCAGATCGATCTCCTGATGGGCGACGTTCAGGTCGCCGCAGGCGATAACGGGCTTTTCCCTGTCCAGCTCGCTGAGGTATGCCCGAAAGGCTTCGTCCCATTTTAGCCTGTGGTCAATGCGGGCAAGCCCCCGCTGGGCGTTGGGGGTGTAGCAGGTGACGAGGAAGAAGCCGGGATATTCCAGCGTAATGAGCCGCCCCTCGGTGTCCAGCTCCGGCTGTCCAAGACCGTAGCGCACGGAGACGGGGGCTTGCTTCGCGAAGATGGCCGTGCCGGAATAGCCCTTTTTCTCGGCATAGTTCCAGTATTGACTGTAGCCATCCAAAGGAAGGTCGATCTGTCCCGCTTGGAGCTTCGTCTCCTGTAAGCAGAAAAAGTCAGCATCCAGCGCGTTGAAGGCGTCCAGAAAGCCCTTGCCCACACAGGCGCGCAGGCCGTTTGTATTCCATGAAATGAATTTCATTTGGTTTCCTCCGTTGTGGAAGCGGTGCTGTCGTCAATGAGGGTCAGACTGTCCCGGCTCATGGTGACGCTTCGGCTTCCGCTGGTGATGGTGACCTCGTCCCCGCCGGTGATGGACAGGGTGGTCATGGTCAGACAGGCGCAGGCGAGGGTGAATTCCGTGTCCGTCATGGTAAAAGAGGTGTCTGTCAGCTCCAGCGTGATGGTGCCGTCCTGCCGGTTTACCCCAAGAAGCCGTGTCCCCCATGGCAGGGGAGAGACCAGCTCGTCGCTGGACGGGCCGATCAGGTACAGGGAAAGAAGGTAGTGCAGATCGTCCGCGTGGCCGGAGGCTTCCCGCTGCTCGCCGGAGATCACCCCGTCCTCCGCGCCGTACTGGTATTCCCGCCGGGGATAGTAAAAGGTGACGGGGTTCTTCATCAGCTCGCCGGAACAGCCGGGCAGAAACAGGCACAGGCAGAGAAACAGACAGAAAAACCGCTTCATGACTTGTCCACCTCCGTGTCAAAGGCGGGGAAGGTGACGGTAAAGACGGAACCCTTGCCCACCGTACTGGAAACGGAAATTTCGCCCCGGTTGCGCTGGACAATGGTGCGGACGATGGCAAGTCCCAGTCCGCTGCCGCCGCTTTTCCGGGAACGGGCTTTGTCCACCCGGTAAAACCGCTCGAAAATATGCGCCAGCGCGTCCTCGGGAATTCCCATGCCCGTGTCGCTGACGGTGAGCACCGCATTGTCCTCCTGACGGCCGAGATGCACCGTCAGTGTTCCGCCGGGCAGGTTGTACTTGATGCCGTTTTCCATCAGGTTGAAAACGATCTGGTACAGGTCGTCCTCCAGAATCAGGACGGGGGTGTCCTCGTCCAGCTCTAAGCAGAAGGTCACGCCCGACCAGCTGGCGTTCGTCCGGAGCATTTTCGCCACCCGCTGCACCGTGGGCGCCATATAGATGATCTCGCTTTCCTGTGGCTGGGGATTTTCGGCTCTGGTGAGGGAAAGCAGCTTGGCGGTCATGCGGTTCAGGCGGTCGGCCTCGTTGCCGATGTCCTCCACGAACTCCTTCACCGTGTCCATATCCATGCTGTTCTGCAAAATGGAATCGGTCAGCAGCTTGATGGAGGCCAGAGGGGTTTTCAGCTCGTGGGAGGCGTCGGAAACGAACTGACTGCGCTTGCGCTCGGAGGTTTGCAGCCGCTCTGTCAGGTCGTTGAATTCCTCGCCCAGAACGGTCAGCTCATCGCTGCCGCCCATGTCCACCTTGTGGGAGTAATCCCCCTCCCGGATGATGCGCATGGAGGTCATGATCCGGTTCAGACGCCGGGAGAAGGCGTTGGAAAAGGCCACGGAGAAGGCTGCGACGATGATCTCCAGCATCAGCGTGATGCGGAAAAGGGTCTGCTGCAAAGATTTGATCAGTGTGCCCTGGGTGGTATCGTACTCCGTCATGTATACGCAGCCCACCACGGTGCCATAGTAGACGATGGGGGTCGCCGCGCGGGAGTCGGTGATGCCGTCGTGGTACGTCCATGTAAAGACGTTGTTCCCCTCCGGGGCCTGCTTGCTGACGGTAAGCGCCTGTAAGATCTCCGGAAGCAGAACGTAGGTGCCCACGGAAGCGCCGCTGCTGTCATACAGCGCCGCACCGCTGTGGTCGGTGACCACGAGCCGGGTGACCTTCAGACTTTCCAGCTGATTGACGATGCCGGTAACGGTGGAGCTGTTCAGCACCTCAAGGGTGGAAATTTCGTCGGAAGCAAGCAGACATTTTTCAATCATGGAGGCTTCCTTGCTTTGGTAGAACAGCTTGTGGCTGACGCCGGAGCAGTAGATATTCAGAAAAAACAGCACGACCAGCGTGACCACCACATAGGTCATGGCATACCGGAACTGGGTATTGCCGTAGCCCCGGAAGCCGGTCTTTTTACTTGCGGAAATAATAGCCAACGCCCCATTTCGTTAAAATGTACTTCGGCTCTGCCGGATTTTCCTCCAGCTTCTCCCGCAGACGGCGGATGTGGACGTCCACGGTGCGGATGTCGCTGCGGTATTCATAAGCCCAGATGGTGTCCAGCAGCGCTTCCCGGGAGTAGACCCGGTTGGGATTGCGCATGAGAAATTCAATGACGTCGAATTCCTTTGCGGTCAGATCGGCCAGCTGGCCGTTTCGGTAGGCGTTCCGGGCGTCCAGGTCCAGCGTGATGGTGCCGATGGTCAGGCTGTTTCCCGCGGCCTTTTCCTCGGTGCGTCCGGCGCGGCGCAGCAGGGCGCGGATTCTCGCCTTCAGCTCTAAGATGTTAAAGGGCTTGGTCAGGTAATCGTCCGCTCCGTGGTCGAAGCCGATAAGCTTGTCCATGTCGTCGCCCTTGGCGGTGAGCATGATGATGGGCACGTCGGAAAACTCCCGAATCTTGGCGCAGGCGGAAAGGCCGTCCATGTTGGGCATCATCACGTCCAGCACCACAAGGTCGGGGTGCTGGGTCTGCACGGCCTGCACGGCTTCCAGACCGTCGCTGCCGGTGATGACCTCGTAGCCCTCGTTCTGCAAATTAAAGCGAATGCCCTTTACCAGAAGGGCCTCGTCGTCCACAACTAAAATTTTCATTTTCATCCTCCAACTGTAATAAGGTCAAGTATGGCTTCCAGACGCTTTTCTCCGATACCCTCCACGTTCTTAAGCTCATCGGTGGAAAGAAAGCTGCCGTTTTCCTCCCGGTATGCAATGATGCGCTGGGCAAGAACCTCCCCGATGCCGGGAAGTGCCGTGAGTTGCCCCGCGTCCGCCCGGTTGATGTCGATGGGGAACGTGACGGCCACTGTTTCCGGGGTGGTCGGCTCCGGAAGGGTGGTCTGGGGCGGGGACGTCTGCATGGAAGCGGGAACGGATAACTCCACGCTGCCGTGATTGCCGTTTCTGCCCAGAAAGAAGCCAAGGGTGAATACGGCGAAAAGAAGGGTTACGGCGATCAAAATGCTGAGCCGTGGTTTTTTCATGGGAATCTGCCTCCCGGATTGACTAGAGGGGGAAAAGCTGTTATAATATCTCCATCATTATACACGACTTTTCACCGCCGGACAAGTCCGGTGAAGAAATATTGAGGGGAAAATATGAAAAAATTGAGATTGCTAAGCTTGCTCCTGTGCGCCGCGCTCCTTTGTCAGATGGCGGTTCCGGCGTCTGCCGCGGAAACCGGCGCGTCAACGCAGGAAACGCAGCCCGCCGAGCAGCAGGCTGCCCAGATCCCCTTCGGCCGGGTCTGCATCGATAACGGCTGCCGCACTCTGAACGGTATGCGCCCTCTGGCGGGAAGCGACAGCCGGCTGGATACGGCGCTGGCGGCCTTCGCCTATGAGACGAATACCGAGACAGTCATCTACTCCTATAACCCCGATACCAAGCTGCCCACCGGTACCCTTGCCAAGATAGTCACGGCGCTGGTGGCGATCGAAAACAGCAATCTGGACGACATTGTCACCTGCTCTGACGGCATCCAGTCCAAGGTGCCGGGAAGCAGTCTGAAAATGAAGCCAAATCTGAAAAGCGGCGAGCAGCTGACTGTGAACGATCTGCTTCACGCGCTGCTGATGATCGGCGCCAACGACGCCGCTGTGGCGCTGGCGGAGCATGTGGCCGGTACGACTGACCGCTTCAAGGAAATGATGAACGACCGCGTCAAGCAGATGGGCTGCATCAGCACGGAGTTCGGCAACATTTCCGGTCTGGATACGGCGACGTCCTACACCACCGCCCGGGAAATGGTGAAGATCACCATGGAAGCGACGAAAAATGAGACTTTTGCGGAAATTTTCAAGACGGGAACCTATAAAATTCCCGCAACGAATCTTGTGAGTGACGAGCGCCCTCTCACCACCACAAACTATCTGGTTGACGACCACGTCATCACACAGTTCATGAGCTCCCGCTATACCGGCGGCATTGCCAGCTATACGGAGAATTCCGGGGCGAGCATCGTCGGCACAGCGGAACACAATAACATGCGGGTCATTTTTGTGGTTTTGGGAGCTGCCCGTAAGACGACCGAGAAGGGCATCGTGGAAACCTATGGTAACTTTGAAGAAATAACCGAACTTGCCAATTACGTTTTCAACAACTATAAGGTCAACCGCATCATTTACGACGGCATGGCGGTGAACCAGTGGCCGGTGTCCGGCGGCGAGTGTCAGGTGGTGGGACAGTCCTTCACGGATGTGGATACTGTGGTTCCCGCCGGTGTTCAGATGAAGAATTACGTCATGAACTACACCGTGGAGGGCGGCGGCCTGACCGCGCCCATCAAGAAGGACGATCAAATCGCCACGATGGAGGTCTGGTATCAGAATTCCTGCGTCACGGAGGTGGAGCTGTACGCCATGGCGGACGTCCGGGCGACGGGGGACACCGGCGTGTCCATCCGCTCCAACGGAGAGAAGGACGGCGTCGGCGGCTCCGGGGTGCTGTCCACCATCGGCACCATCTGCGTGATCGGTCTGGGGCTTGTGGGCGCGTACCTGGCGTTCAATTCCTTTATGCGCTCCCGCATCCGCGCCCAGCGCCGCCGGAGACGGGCAGAACGCAGAAGGAGCCGGTAACGATGCTGAACTGGGACGGACTGAAAAGCGTCTGCGCCGACTGCACTCGCTGCGGCCTGTGCGAGACGAGACATAACGTGGTGTTCGGCGTGGGAAAAGAGGACGCGGACATCATGTTCGTGGGGGAAGGCCCCGGCGAACAGGAGGACTTGAAAGGCCAGCCTTTTGTCGGCCCGGCGGGAAAGCTGCTGGACGACATGCTGTGCATCATTGACCTGAGCCGGGAGACGAACTGCTATATTGCCAACATCGTCAAGTGCCGCCCGCCCCACAACCGTGACCCGCTGGAGACGGAACAGGACGCCTGCATCGGCTATCTGCGCAATCAGGTGGCGCTGGTAAAGCCGAAGATCATCGTCTGTCTTGGGCGCATCGCCGCCAAGCGGCTGATCGACGCGGACTACCGCATTACGAGGCAGCACGGCCAGTGGGTGGAACGGAACGGAGTCTGGATGACGGCGATATACCACCCGTCGGCGCTGCTGCGGGATGTATCCAAGCGCCCGGAGACCTTTGATGATCTGCTCGCCATCCGGGCAAAAATCCGGGAAATAGATGCAAATATGTGAAAAATCCGCTGTTTTCGGAAACGAAAACAGCGGATTTCTGCTCGTTAACAAACGGAATCGTTGCCTGCCTTATGAAGAAATTGCATTATGGCTGCCGGTGACGGAAAACTCCACCCACTCGGCGATGTTCGTGGCATGGTCGCCGATGCGCTCAAAGTATTTGGCGATCATCAGCAGGTCGAGAGCGTATTCTCCCTCGGCGGGGTTCTTGGCGATCATATCGATCAGACCGCTCTTGATCCGGGTGAAGTAGTTGTCCACCACGTCGTCATGCATCTGCACGGCCTTGGCGAGATATACGTCCTGCTTGACGTAGGCGTCCACGCTGTCCGTAACCATGGCAATGGTCTCCTTTGCCATCTCCCGGATCTTGGGGTATTCTTCATGGGGATGGGCGATCATGCAGGGGATGATCTCCACAATGTCCTCCGCCTGATCTCCAATACGCTCCATGTCCGTGATCATTTTCAGCGCGGCGGAGACGGCACGCAGGTCCCGCGCCACCGGCTGTTGGCGCAGAAGCAGACGCATACAGATGGTCTCGATGGTGCGCTCCTCTTCGTCGATCTTCGCGCCGACCTTGGAGACCTTCTCCCCCAGCTCTTTCGTGTAGGAACCCAGCGCCTGGGTGGCAAGGGAGATGATCTCCTCGCACAGGGAACCCATTTCCGTCAGTTCCTGATTCAGCAGCAGAAGCTGCTCTTCAAATAATTCCCGCATTATCCGAACCTCCCCGTGATGTAATCTTCTGTCCGTTTGTCCAGCGGCTGAGAGAAAATCTGTTCCGTTCCGCCGAATTCCACCAGCTCGCCCAACAGGAAGAACGCGGTGTAATCGGAGATACGGACGGCCTGCTGCATGTTGTGGGTAACGATGACGATGGTATAGTCTTTCTTGAGAGACGCGGCCAGTTCCTCAATTTTCAAGGTGGAAATGGGGTCAAGAGCGGAGGTCGGCTCGTCCATCAGAAGTACCTTCGGCTCCACCGCCAAGGCTCTTGCGATGCACAGCCGCTGCTGCTGGCCGCCGGAAAGACCCAGAGCATTCTTTTTCAGCCGGTCTTTTACCTCGTCCCAGATGGCGGCGTCCCGGAGGGAACGCTCCACGATCTCGTCCAGCTTGGCCTTGCTGTGAATGCCGTGGGTGCGGGGGCCGTAGGCGATGTTGTCGTAAATGCTCATGGGGAAGGGGTTGGGCTTCTGGAACACCATGCCCACTTCCTTGCGCAGGTTGTTGACCTCTGCCTGAAAAATGTCCTTGCCCTCGTAGCGCACGTCTCCCGTGATCCTCACGCCGGGGATCAGGTCGTTCATGCGGTTCAGGGTTTTTAAGAATGTGGATTTGCCGCAGCCGGAGGGGCCGATGAGGGCGGTGATGCTGTGCTCCGGGACGGCAATGTTAATGGATTTCAGTGCCTGGGTATCCCCGTACCAGAGGCACAGATTTTTCGCGGTAATGATGTCAGCCAATTCGATTCTTCCTCCCATAATACTTACTTACCAGAGACGCGGACAGGTTAATGAGAAATGCCAGCACCATCAGAATGGCGGCAATGGCAAAGGCGACTCCGAATTCTCCCTGCTCCTTGGCGTAGACGTACAGGGCAACCGTCAATGTTGCGCCCGCGCTGTTTCTCGCAGCCCAGAAGCCGCCCACCACATGGGCAAATCCGGCGGTGAACAGCAGCGCGGCAGACTCACCCAGAATGCGGCCGATGGAAAGGATGCAGCCGGTGACGATTCCGTCCACGCAGTTGGGAAGCACCACCGTGCGGATGACCCGCCACTTTCCCGCGCCCAGACCGAACGCGCCCTCCCGGTAGCTCTGGGGCACGGTTTTCAGGCTTTCCTGGGTGTTGCGCATGATGGTGGGCAGGTTCATGATGACAAGGGTCAGCGCGCCTGCCAGCAGGGAAGTGCCCATATTGTTGGAAAACAGCAGCATACCCACAAGGCCGTAGATGATGGAGGGAATGCCGGAAAGGGTCTCGGCGGCGTACTCAATGACCGCGACGACCTTTTTATTGTGGGCGTACTCCGTCAGGTAGATTGCCGCGCCCACGCCAAGGGGAAGCACCAGAATCAGGGTGTAAATGATGATGTACAGGGTATTGAGGATGTCCGGCAGAATGCCGATGCGGTCGGCAAGGTAGCTGGGCTTGGTGCTGAGCAGCTCCCATGTGATGTTGGGAATGCCCTTCGCCAGAACGTAGACCATGAGAAACAGGGTCAGTCCGGCGGTCAGCGCGGTGGCAAGATACATCCCGCCCCGAACCGTCCAGAGAAACAGCTTTCGTTTTTTGGAAATCATTTCGATTTGTCTCCCTTCAGGAAGAAATTCAGAGCGGCGTTAATGAGCATGATGAACAGGAACAGCACCAGAGCGATGGAGAACAGCGCCTGTTTTTGCAGGCCGCTGGAATAGGACATTTCGCTTGCCACGGCGGTGGTGAGGAAGCGGACGCTCTGAAACAGGGAAGTGGGCATATTGGGGACGTTGCCTGCCACCATCATGACGGCCATGGCCTCGCCGATGGCTCTGCCCACGCCCAGCACTACGGCAGCGGCAATGCCGCTTTTGGCGGCGGGGACGGAGACACGGAAATAGGTCTCCTCAGGCGTCGCGCCCAGCGCAAGGGAAGCGTCCTCGTATTCCTTCGGCACCGCTTCCAATGCGGTGATGGACATCTTGATGATGGAGGGCAGAATCATCACGGCCAGGACGATGATGGCTGCGAACAGGCTGGAGCCATCGGGAATGTGGAAGAGCTTCCGCAGTCCCGGCACCAGCACCATCATGCCGACAAGGCCGTAAACCACGGAGGGAATGCCCGCCAGCATGGAGACTGCCTGCTCCATGAAGCGTTTGACGGGCTTCGGCGCCATTTTTGCCAGATACACCGCCGTCAGGAATCCGATGGGGACGCCGATGATGACAGCCCCGGCGGTTCCGTAGACGCTGGTGAGAATGAAGGGGAGAATGCCGTATTCCGGCTGCGCCGCCGTGGACGCCCATTTCTTGCCGAACAGGAAATGGAACAGGCCGATCTGACGAATGGCGGGAATTCCGGAAATAATTAAGTATATGGTGATCAGAAGCACGCAGCCCACGGTGATCAGTCCGAGAATCAGGAAAATACCGTGGACGACGGCCTCAAAAATGTTTGATTTATGTTTCATGTTATCAGCCTTTCGAGAAGGTTTACCATTTTGCCGAATCGAAAAGTTGGCTCCCCCGTGTGGGGGAGCCGGTGCTCGTTTGCTTAGCCGTTGGCGGGAACCACACCGGAAGCGGTGATGATGTCATTGGCCTGACCCTTGGTGGCGTAGTCGAAGAACGCCTGAGCAACGGGGCTGAGCTCAACGCCTTCCTTGGTGACCAGCACGAAGGGACGCTGGATGAGGTAGGTGCCGTCCTTGACGGTCTCCTCGCTGGGGGTCACGCCCGCGACCTTCAGAGCTTTGACGGAATCCTTGACGGAGGCGAGAGAGGCATAGCCGATGGCATCGGGGTTCTGCGCGACTGCGGTGATGACGTCGCCGGTGGAGGTCAGCTCCTGACGGTACTTGCACTTGTCAACGGTCTCGGTCAGTTCCTCGAAGCCGCTGCGGGTGCCGGAGCCGGCTTCACGGCCGACCAGAACGATCTCAGCGTCAGCGCCGCCGACCTCGGACCAGTTGGTGATCTCGCCGGTGTAGATTTTGGCGATGGTCCCTAAGTCCAGGTCTTCCACGGTGTTGGCGGGGTTGACGATCACGGCGATGCCGTCGTAGGCAAGGACGGTGCCGACCAGACCGGACGCAACCTCGGAATCCTTCAGAGCACGGGAGGACAGTCCGATGTCGCAGCGGCCTTCGGACACGGCGGTGATGCCGGAGCCGGAGCCGGTGGGGTTATAGGTGAAGTTTACGCCGGAGTTCGCTTCCATGAAGGCTTCGCCCAGAGCGCCGATGACCTTCTCCATGGAGGTGGAGCCGTCGGTGGCGACGGTGCCGGAGAGTGCGGCGGGGGCTTCGGTCTGAGGAGCGACGGTCGTCTGTGCCGCAGTCTCGGCAGGAGCGGCCGTTGTGGCGGCGGGCTGGCTCTGAGAGCAGCCGGCCATGGCGACAACAAGCATGGCAATCAGTGCAATGGAAATGACTTTTTTCATAATCTTACTTCTCCTTGTAGGCTTTATTTTTGATGTACTCGGGATTTATCCTACGATTCGCATTTTACTAGTTTAATGTAAATTCCAAAATCTTCGCTATGTAAAATCAAAATCAAGAAGCAAAGCGAATTGTAAAGAATGAAAAGTCCTTGACAGAGACGCTCGATTCTTCTAAAATAGGAGCGAAGGGTGATACCGCCCTCCATTGGATAGACAATACTTTTGCGGAAAAGGAGACGCTATGTATCGTATTTTGGATTTGAATCCCCAGCTTGAGCCTTTCGCCGGGGATATTGATTTGCGGATGCACCTGTACCGGTCGGCAAAAAAACGTATTCTGTCCGAGGGACAGAGCCTGAATGATTTTGCCAACGCTCACATGTACTTTGGCTTCCATCACGTGGATGGCGGCTGGTACTACCGGGAGTGGGCGCCCAGCGCCTACCAGCTGTATCTGGAGGGCGAATTCAACGGCTGGAACCAGACCTCCCACCCGCTGACCAATCTGGGCAACGGAAACTGGGAGCTGTATCTCCCCGGCGACGACGCCCTGTGGGACGGCTGCAAGGTCAAGACTGTGGTGGACGCCAACCTGACCCGCACGGAGCACATCCCCCTGTATGCCCGCCGGGTGGTGCAGAACAAGCAGAACATCACCTTCGAGTGCGAGGTGGTGGATGACCGTAAGGCATTCCCGTGGACGGACAAGGGCTTTACCGGCGAGGACGAGCTGTATATCTATGAAGCTCACATCGGCATGGCGCAGGAGGAGGGCAAGGTCGGTTCCTACCGGGAGTTTGCCGACAACATCCTGCCGAGAATCCACAAGGCGGGGTACAATACCCTCCAGCTCATGGCCATTATGGAGCATCCCTATTACGGCTCCTTCGGCTATCAGGTGAGCAGTTTCTTCGCCGCTTCCTCATGGTTCGGAAAGCCGGAAGACCTGAAATATCTGGTGAACAAGGCGCACGCCATGGGCATCCGGGTGCTGCTGGACGTGGTGCATTCCCACGCCGTCAAGAATACCGCCGAGGGCATCAACATGTTCGACGGCACCACATGGCAGTTCTTCCACGACGGCCCAAAGGGCGACCATCCTGCGTGGGGAACAAAGTGCTTTGACTACGGCAAGACCGGCGTTATCCACTTCCTGCTGTCCAACCTGAAATTCTGGATGACGGAGTACCATTTTGACGGCTTCCGCTTTGACGGCGTGACCTCCATGCTGTACCATGACCACGCCCTCGGTACGGACTTCACCTCCGACGGCAAGTATTTCTCCTACAACACCGACACCGAGGCGGTGACGTATTTGCAGCTTGCCAATGAGCTGATCCGTCAGGTGAACCCCAAGGCCATCACCATCGCCGAGGACATGTCCGGTATGCCCGGCATGTGCCTGCCCATTGCGGACGGCGGCATCGGCTTTGACTACCGGCTGGGTATGGGATTGCCGGATATGTGGATCAAGGCGGTGAAAATCCAGGATGAATTCTGGGACATCAATCAAATGTGGGGCAGCATGTGCCTGCGCCGCCCCGGAGAGAAAACCGTGGCCTATGTGGAGTCCCACGACCAGGCGCTGGTGGGCGACCAGACGATGATCTTCCGTCTGGCCGGGGCGAACATGTACACGGACATGAACAAGGACTGCCACAACCCCGTGATTGACCGCGCCATTGCCCTGCACAAGATGATTCGTCTGTTCACTCTGTCCGGCGGCGGAGAAGCGTACCTCAACTTTATGGGCAACGAATTCGGCCACCCCGAATGGATCGACTTCCCCCGGGAGGGCAACGGCTGGAGCTTCCATTACTGCCGCCGCCAGTGGAGCCTGAAGGACAACGGAATGCTCAAATACCAGTGGCTGGGCGACTTTGACGAGGATATGGTTCGTTTGACCAAGGAGAACCGGATTTTCGACCAGCGAATGGCAGACCTGCTGCTGATGAAAGCGCCGGAGCAGACCCTTGCCTACTACCGCCACGGGCTGGTGTTCGTGTTCAACTTCCACTTCGGTAATTCCCTGAATAACGTTCTTGTCCCGGTTCGCCAGCCGGGCGAGTACACGGTGGTTCTGTCTACCGACGACGAAAAGTACGGCGGCTTCGGAAATGTGGCGGAAAAGACATATGCAACCAAGCGTTTTGACGGCAGGGACTACATTGAACTGTACATCCCCGCGAGAACCGGCTTCGTGCTGAAGGAAAAGGTGATCCTTCCCGAAACGCCCGCAGCCCCGAAAAAAGCAGCGAAATAACGGAAGACGGCGTGACCGGGTTCGGTCACGCCGTTTTTGTGCGAAAATATGCAGTAAAACAAATTGACGTGTGCAGGAAACTTTGTGCATTTCATAGATTTCTTGACTTTTGAGACGAAAAATGAATTTTTGCCCAATCTGATGTTGCATTTTTGGGACTTCGGACATATAATATACACGTAAAACTTGTCAAAATGCCGAAAGGATGATCGATATGACTCCCTATTCCTGCATGACCCGGGAAGAACTGGAACGTGAATACGGCAGTGTGCTGGCGTCCTACGAAGCCTGCAAGGCGCAGGGGCTGAATCTGAATATGGCCCGCGGTAAGCCCGCCAAGAAGCAGCTGGATCTGGTCAGCGGCCTTCTGACCGTGCTGCAGACTCCTGAGGACTGCTTCGACGACGGCGTGGACGCCCGGAATTACGGCGAACTGGCGGGTATTCCCAGTGCCCGGAGGTACTGGGCGGATGTGCTGGGCTGCAAGGCGGATCAGGTGTTCGTCGGCGGCGCGGCTTCCCTGAATATGATGTTTGACGTGGTGTCCCGCGCCTATACCCACGGTCTGCTCCACAGCCCCAAGCCCTGGTGCCGGGAGGAAAAGGTGAAATTTCTCTGCCCCGCCCCCGGATATGACCGGCATTTCCAGATCGGCGAGTTCTTCGGCGCGGAGCTGATTCCCGTCCCCATGACTCCCGAAGGCCCGGATATGGACGTGGTGGAGGAGCTGGTGAAGGACCCGCAGGTCAAGCTCATATGGACGGTTCCCAAATATTCCAACCCCGACGGAATTATTTACTCCGACGAGACCATCCGCCGCTTTGCCCACTTGAAGCCCGCTGCCCCGGACTTTGCCATCATCTGGGACAACGCCTATGGCGTCCACGAATTCGAGGGCGACTATGTCCCGTTCCCGGACATCCTCTCTCTGTGCGACGAGGCGGGACGGCCGGATATGGTCTATGAGTTCGCGTCCACCTCCAAGATCACCTTTGCCGGCGGCGGCATTTCCTGCATGGCTGCCAGCGAGGCCAATATCTGCTATTTCACCGGTATTTTCGGCGTGCAGATGATCTCCTACGACAAGGTCAACCAGCTGCGCCATGTGCGTTTTCTTAAGGACAAGGCGCACACACTGGAGATCATGAAGCTCCACGCCTCCGTCATGGCACCGAAATTTGAGTGCGTCGCAAAATGGCTGAACCGGGAGATTAGGCCATTGGGCATTGCCCATTGGAACGACCCGAAGGGCGGCTATTTCGTCAGCCTGTTTGCCATGCCCGGCACGGCGAAGCGGGTCTGGACGCTGTGCAAGGAGGCCGGTGTGGTGCTGACCAACGCCGGTGCGACCTACCCCTACCGCAACGACCCGGACGACTCCAACCTCCGCATTGCTCCCAGCCTGCCCCCGGTGGCCGAGCTGGAAAAGGCTATGGAGGTGCTGTGCCTGAGCCTGCGTCTTGCGGCGCTGGAAAAGCTGCTGGCAAAATAAATACACCGCATACGGGACGGCGTGGCTTCGGCCACGCCGTCTTTTCGTATTCAAAAATTTCTTGAGAATTCTCCCGAAATGTGTTAGGTTTTGGATTGGAAATCCTTCTATCAGGGTGAAGGACAAAACACAGGAGGTGCGTTGAATGAACGATGAACAAATCATACAGCTGTTCTTCACCCGAAACGAAGACGCCATCCGGCAGACGGACGACCGGTATGGCGCGAAGCTCACAAGGCTGTCGGAGAATATCGTAGGGAGCAGGGAGGACGCACAGGAGTGTGTCAATGACACCTACCTCAAGGCGTGGGACACCATTCCACCCACGAAACCGGTTTACTTTTTTGCCTATCTCGCAAAAATCTGCCGCCACCTTGCCTTTGACCGGCTGGACTGGAACAACGCGGCAAAGCGCAAGGCCGAGGTCGTCACGCTGACGCAGGAGATGGAAGCGTGCATTCCCGGCCAATGGCAGGAAACGGACGTGAGAAGCGCCGAGATCAGCCGGTTGGTGGGCAGCTTTCTATGGAAGCAGACGGCGGACAACCGGATGATTTTTGTCCGGCGGTACTGGTTCGGCGACAGCGTCAGCGAAATTGCTCTGCGCTACGAGATCAGCCAGAGCGCCGTGCTGATGCGGCTGTCCCGGATGCGGGAAAAGTTGGCGGTTTACTTAAAAAAGGAGGGTTTTCAGGTATGACAGGCAAGGATATGTTGCAGGGCATTCAGAATCTGGATGCGGAGCTGATCGAGGAATCGGAATTCGGAACATTCGGAAGGGGAAAAGCAAGGGGCTTCGGCAAAAAGAAGCTGCTGCTCATTCTGGCGGCGGCGCTGATTATGGCAACCATGACGGCGGCAGCGGCCATCACCCGCTGGACGGCGACCATGCAGTACGGAGACAACGGCGGCACAACGCAGCAGATCTCCGAGCAGGTCAAGAAGCAGGCAGAGCAAAGCGGCCTGTCCGCGACGCCCACCGAGACAAAGGACGGAAAGAAGAAAGCCGTTTCCGCGACGGACAACGGCATCACCGTCACCCTCGCCCAGACGCTGATGGATCAGTACGGCGGCAGAGCCATTTTCCGCATTGAGGGTTTACAGCTGGAAGAAGGGCAGGCACCTTGGGCATGGTGGGACTACCGGGTGGACGGAGAAGTGATGCCCATGAGCTGGGGCGCTCATTTTTTTGACGGCGTGCTTTGGGATGCCGACCACAATCCCACATATGCAAAGAATGGTCAGCCGGTTCCCCGGGTGGGAGAAGACCAACAGCTGCTTCTGGACTATCAGCTGGCCGACGGGAGCATTGAATTCAGCATCGATTTTGCATTCTCTCCGGATGAGAGCATGTTCGGAAAGGAAATGGCCGTGACCTTCACCGGCTTCGGCATTCAGGGCGAGAAGTTTGAAGACGAGGATATCATGACCACCCCCGGCAATTGGGTGCTGCGCTGGACGCTGGAAGGCACCACGGAGGCGCCGAAAAAGTGGACGCCCAACGCCAAGGTCGGAGATTTGTGGGACGTGACACTGGTAGAGGCGGAAATCGGCCAGTACAGCATGAAGTTCGCCTTCCGGCTGGGGGACGAATATACGGACAATTTTGATTTTACGGAGAAAACGGGCTGGTCGCCGACCCCGGCGAGCATCCGCCTGAAGGACGGCACCGACATTCGGCCTTACGGCAACGGCGGCGGTTCCTGGGATGCTGACAGCCACACGTACACGTGCATCAAGCATACCCTCAACATGGTTCTCGATCCGGAACAGATCGCAGGCGTGAGCTTCTACAACGGCAGCGAACTGAACGATCAGGGCAAACGGGTGAGTAAGCCGTATTACTACATTCCTTTTGAATAAGCAAAAGGCAGGACACCAATCGGTGTCCTGCCTTAAACTTATACTGCGGCGGCTTCTTCCTCGGCCAGGCGCTTTTTCGCGGTGGACAGCATCAGCTTGATGCGGTTGAGCTGATTGACCTCCGACGCGCCGGGGTCGTAGTCCACGGCTACAATGTTGGACTGGGGATAGGCTTTTTTCAGCGCCTTAATGACGCCCTTGCCCACAACATGGTTGGGCAGGCACGCAAAGGGCTGAATGCACACGATGTTGGGCGTGCCGGAGAGAACCAGCTCCGCCATTTCTCCCGTGAGGAACCACCCCTCGCCGTACTGGTTGCCGATGGAGAGGAAGGGCTTTGCCAGCTCTGCTACCTTCTCGATAGGCATGGGCGGCTCAAAACGGCGGCTCTTTTCCAGTGCGTCCAGTGCGGGCTTGCGTATCAGCCGAATTGCGTCCACGCCGAGCTTCGCCGTGGCGGCACTCGTCCAGCCCGCGCCTAAGAATTCATGCTTGTAATCGCCGTTGTACACGCAATAGTTCAGGAAGTCCATCAGGTCAGGCACCACGGCCTCCGCCCCCTCGGCTTCCAGCAGTTCCACCAGATGGTTGTTGGCGAGGGGCATATACTTGACCAGAATCTCGCCCACCACGCCGACTCTGGGCTTGCGCAGGGTTTCGTCAATGGGAAGATTGTCAAAGGCTTCCACAATGCCGCTGCAAACGGCCTTATACGACCACTTGCTCTTGCTGTTGACCAGAGAATCGATGGCGATTTCCAGCCACTTCTGATGAAGGGCGTTGGCGGAACCCTTCTCTTTCTCGTAGGGACGTACCCGGTACAGGCAACGCATGAACAGGTCGCCGTAGACCACGCCCCGCAGCGCGGTGAACAGAAGGCCGGGGGAGAGCTTGAAGCCCTCGTTGGTCTCCATGCCGTTGGTGTTCAGGGAGATGACCGGGATATGCCCCAGTCCCGCCTTGTCCAGCGCCCGGCGGATGAAGCCGACGTAGTTGCTCGCCCGGCAGCAGCCGCCGGTCTGGGTCATCATCACGGCCAGCTTGTCCGTGTCGTATTTCCCGGAAAGCACCGCGTCCATGATCTGCCCCACCACGGTGATGGAGGGGAAGCAGGCGTCGTTGTTCACGAATTTCAGACCCATGTCGATAGCGGCGCGGTTGTCATTGGCAAGCACTTCGATGTGATAGCCGTACTTTTTGAAAATCGGCTCCAGCAGGTCAAAGTGAATGGGGCTCATCTGGGGGGCGAGGATGGTGTAGCCGGACAGGTACATATCCTTGGTGAATTCCGACCGGTGGTAGGCGGCGGGCTTTGGCTGGGGGCGGATGCCCCGCGCCTGACGCTGTTTCATGGCGGCCAGCAGACTGCGGATGCGGATACGGGCAGCGCCCAGATTGTTCACCTCGTCGATTTTCAGGACGGTGTAGAGCTTGTTGCTCCCTTCCAGAATTTCGCACACCTGATCGGTGGTGACAGCGTCCAGACCGCAGCCGAAGGAATTCAGCTGGATCAGCTCCAAGTCCTCCCGGTTCCGCACGAACTCTGCCGCGCTGTACAGCCGGGAATGGTAAACCCACTGGTCGTTGACCCGGAGGGGGCGCTCGGGGGTGAAATCGATGGGCAGGCTGTCCTCGGTGAGGACGGCAAGGTCGTAAGAGGCAATCATTTCTGGGATACCGTGGTTGATTTCGGGGTCGATGTGGTAGGGCCTGCCAGCCAGAACGATGCCCCGCGCGTGATTTTCCGCCATCCATTGCAGCGCCTTTTGCCCCTCTGCACGAACGTCGGCCTTGGCGCGCTGCTGTTCTTCCCACGCACTGTGGACGGCGGCGCGGACTTCCTTACCGTCGATGCCCCATTCTTCCTTACACAGAGCGGCCAGTCGGTCGGCGGCGATTTTCTCGCTGGTAAAGGCGAGGAAGGGGCGGATGTAGCGGACTTCGCCGTCGGCAACGGCTTCCACGTTGTTTTTCAGATTCTCCGGGTAGGAGACCACGATGGGGCAGTTGTAGTGATTCTGTGCGCCGGGGGTCTCCTGATGCTCGTAGAACACGCAGGGGTGGAAAATGGTTTTGATTCCCTCATTGATGAGCCACTGGACGTGACCGTGGGAGAGTTTGGCGGGGTAGCACTCGGATTCCGAGGGGATGGACTCCATGCCCAGCTCGTAAATTTTTCGGTTGGACTTGGGGGAGAGAACCACCCGGAAGCCCAGTTCCCGGAAGAATGTCGCCCAGAAGGGGTAATTTTCGTACATATTCAGCACTCTGGGAATGCCGATGACGCCCCGGCTGGGATTTTCCAGCGGGGGATAGTCGAACATCCGCTTCAGCTTATAGGCCATCACGTTGGGGCCTTTCCGCCCGGTTCCGATGCCGCCTAAGCCCTTTTCGCAGCGGTTGCCGGTGATATGGCGGCGTCCGCCGGGGAATTTGTTGATGGTCAGCATACACCGGTTGGAGCAGCCGCCGCAGCGGGTGGTGGAGGTGGTGTAGGTCAGATTCAGGATGTCGTTCAGGGGAAGAGTGGTGCTTTCCTGACCGTGGTAACGCTCCCGCGCTACCAGCGCCGCACCGAAGGCACCCATGATGCCGGAAATATCGGGGCAGGTGGCCTCCACGCCGGCAATCTTCTCAAAGGCGCGAAGCACCGCCTGATTGTAGAACGTGCCGCCCTGCACCACGATGTGTTTGCCCAGGTCGGCGGGGTCGGCCAGCTTGATGACCTTGTAAAGGGCATTCTTGATGACGGAGTAGGCAAGTCCCGCAGAAATATCCTGCACCGTCGCGCCCTCTTTTTGCGCCTGCTTGACGTTGGAATTCATGAACACGGTGCAGCGGGTGCCGAGATCAATGGGATTTTTGGCGAACAGTGCCTCTTTGGCAAACCCTTCTGCGCTGTAGCCAAGGGAATTGGCGAAGTTCTCGATAAAGGAGCCGCACCCGGAGGAGCAGGCTTCGTTCAGCAGAATAGTGTCCACGCTGCCGTTTTTCAGCTTGACGCACTTCATGTCCTGCCCGCCGATGTCCAGCACGCAGTCCACCTCCGGGTCAAAAAACGCGGCGGCGGTGCAGTGGGCGATGGTTTCCACCTCGCCCTCGTCCAGACAGAAAGCAGATTTCAGGAGGGATTCTCCGTAGCCTGTGGAGCAGGAGCGGGCGATGTGCGCGCCCTCGGGCAGCTCGTCCCGGAGACGCGCCATGGCATCCATGGCGGTGCGGATGGGGTTGCCCTGATTGTTGGCGTAATAGGAAAAGAGAAGCTGGCCGTCGCTGCCGATGAGCGCCACCTTCGTGGTGGTGGAACCGGCGTCAATGCCGAGGAAACAGTCACCCCGATACCCGGACAGGCTCTCCCGGCGGACGACAGCTTTGCTGTGGCGGGCGCAGAACGCCTGATGGTCTTCCCGCGTGGCGAACAGGGGGTCGAGACGCTTTAATTCAAAGGCCATTTCCACGCCCTTGTCCAGCCGGTCGATCAGGCCGTCCATGCTGACGGCTTCGGCGTCGCCGGATTCCAGCGCCGCGCCCATGGCGGCGAAAAGATGGGAGTTTTCCGGGTCAACGGTGGTTTCGGGGGTGAGCTTCAGGGTGCGGATAAAGGCTTTTTTCAGCTCCGGCAGGAAATGCAGGGGGCCGCCCAGAAATGCCACACACCCACGGATGGGCTTGCCGCAGGCAAGGCCGGAGATGGTCTGATTGACCACGGCCTGAAAAATGGAAGCGGCTAAGTCGGCGGTGGTCGCGCCCTCGTTGATGAGAGGCTGAATGTCGGTTTTCGCAAACACGCCGCAGCGGGCGGCGATGGGATAAATTTCCTGATAATGCTCTGCCTGCGCGTTCAGTCCGGCGGCATCGGTCTGGAGCAGGGACGCCATCTGGTCGATGAAGGAGCCGGTGCCGCCGGCGCAGACGCCGTTCATCCGTTCTTCCAGCCCGCCCCGGAAATAGATGATCTTGGCGTCCTCGCCGCCCAGTTCAATGGCCACGTCGGTCTGGGGCGCGACGGCCTGCAATGCGGAAGCGACGGCCACCACCTCCTGCACGAAGCCGATGCCCATGGCCTTGCCGAGATTGATGGAGCCGGAGCCGGTAATCTTCACCTGCAAAAGGCAGGAGCCGACCTGTTCCCGGGCTTCGGCAAGGAGTTCCTTAAGCGTCTGCTGGGTGTGGGCACAGTGGCGGCGGTACTGTCCGAACAGGATTTTCCCGTTTTCGTCCAGCAGAACGAGCTTGACGGTGGTTGAGCCGATATCAATACCGGCGCGGTATGTATTCATAGCACACTTCTCCATCTTTTGTTTTTTGTAACAATTCTACAAAACGATATTTGATATTATAGCAAATATGTTGTAAACAAAGTGTTAATTGTGAAAAAAATTTAACCGCTTCTTTGCAAAAAGAAAGGGTCGGCCACCAGATTCTGGTGACCGACCTTAACGTCAGGTAGTTTCGTTTACAGCGGGTGTTTCCGATTTTACGGCTTTCTTCTTTTTGCGGCGATGGTGAACCAGAAGAATGACCACCAGCAGCACGACCACGGCTGTGCCGCCGGCACCGATGATGGGCAGCCAGGAGACCGATTTCTTCATCGACCCGATCAGGCAGAAGCTCTCATCGCCGTCCTCTATGGTAAAGACCAGATAGCTGCCGTCCTGGGTGTGGGAAACCTCCCGCCAGCTTCCGTCCGCGCCCTTTACCATGACCCGGACATTTTTCTGTTCAGTTTCCGGCAAGTAGCGCAGCGTATCGGCTGTACCGGTGGGGAGGGTAAAGGCGTAGCCCTCCAGGAATTTGTCGTGGACACCCGGAGCGGGGCCTTTGGTCATTTGGGTCAGCTGGATGGGCGTATCGCCGGAGAAGTGGCCCTGTGCCAGCAGCGTGGGCAGTTTGCTTTCGCCAAGGGCTTCGCTCTGCACCGTTTCCAGCTCTGCGGTGTACACCGCCGGGAACGAAACATCGAAGCGGATGTCGGACAGATCGGCGTCCGCGAGACCGTCCCAGCGGCCGACATAACCGGCCTTTTCTGGCAGTTTGGGAATGCTGTCCGGCGACAGCGCCTCACCGGGGGTGAGGGTGACGGTGTGCATCATGCCGTCGTCATAGACGAAGCGGACGGAGATGACCTTGAAGATCGGATCAAGACCTTCCAGCGCGACGAAATCGTCATGGGAAAGGGGCTGGGCGGTGTCAGCATAGCTCACGCCGTCGATGGCGCCGATGTCGGAGCCGACGGTAAAGTAGTAGTTCCCAGTGACAGTTTCTTCGTCTGTTTCCCCGCTGTCGTCGTCGGATTCCGACTTGAGGAATCCGGAACGTTCGCCCCGCATACCCAGAACCGCGCCGGTCTTCTCGGAACCGGTGAGCTGCACCATGCTGCGGCAGTCGGTGACGGTGAGACCCTCGCCCGCAATGCCGCCCACATAGGCGCTTCCGGTGATATCGGACTTGGCGCTGCACTGGCGGACATAGCCGCTGCTCTTGCCCACGACGCCGCCTACATAGTCGGCGTCCTCCGCATCAATGCTGCCGGTGCTGAGACAGTTTTTTGTAAGCCCCAGTGCCATCCAGCCAACAATGCCGCCCGCGTTCTGGCGCTTCGCCGTAACGCGTCCGCTGTTTTCACAGCCGAGGATCACGGCGCGAAGCTGGGTGTCGAAGTTCATGGAGTTGTCCCCGCCGATTTGCAGATCATTCTCCGGATCCAGGCGGTTTTCATAGGCAATGGCACCCACGACGCCGCCTGCGTTCAGGTCGCCCAGAACCGCACCGGAATTGGTGCATTTTTCCACCTTGCCGGAGAGAATTTCTGCGGTGTCCCGGTCGGAAATGTCCTCAATGGTGCCGCCCAGATTCTGGGAGGCGTTGCCAACGGTGGCGCTCATGGCGCTGATTTGCCCGGCAATGGAGCGCATGATGCGGCTGAGGGAATCCGCCGTGTCGTTGACGGAATCCATGATGGCGTACAGAGAGGAACCGGCGGCGGCAAGGCTGCTGTTGGCGTTGTTGATGGCCGCGTCGATGGTGTCCCGGTCGGGGGGATAGGGGTCATCCCCGTTGGGCAGCAGGGTATCCAGAGCGTCCTTGGCATCCACGAGGGAATTGTAGAGGTCGTCCACCTGAACGCCCATGTCCGAATTGCCGTCCTGAATGGTGGAAAACGCCTGCCCAGTGAGATTGCTTACGGTGCCAAGCTGGGACTGGAGAATCTGCATTGTGTCCTCGGTATACTCGATGAAGGTGGTCGGCTCCATCTGGCCGACGATGCCGCCCACTTCCTTGCGGCCATAAACCTGAGCAAAGTTTTCGCATTTGTAGAGATACCCGGTCTGGGTTCCGGCAATGCCGCCGACGTTGTAGCCCATGTGCTGATAGCCCACGTTGCCACGGTTTTTGCTCTGGCGGATGACGCCGCTGCTGGTACCGGCGATACCGCCGATGTCCGTTACGGTGCTGACGGATTCGCTTCCGGTGATGGTCTCCAGGGAAATGTCGGAGAGCTTAATCTGGTTTTCCTCGGCGGTGGTGTTGACCCCGGAGCGGTTGTTGCAGCTGCGGACAACGCCAAGGTTATTTCCCACGACGCCGCCGACCCGGTGGTCGCCGGTGATGACGCCTTTGGAATGGCAGCCGTCGATGATACCGGTGATGGCGTTGATGCCGGCGATGCCGCCCACGTCATCCGAGCCGGAAACCGTGCCGTCAAAGAAGCAGTTCTGGATTTTACCGGCATTGTGTCCGGCAATGCCGCCCACGGCGCTGCGGCTTCCGTCAGGCGTGACCGCTCCCGAAACGGTGAGATTCTGGATGACCGCAGAGGCGTCAACATAGCGAAACAGACCCATGTTGGAGCCGTCCCGGGTGATGCTGAGGCCGGAGATGGTGTGACCGTTGCCGTCAAAATTGCCGCAGAAAATGGGAATCCCTGCAAAATCTACGCCTGTAAGGTCGATATCCGTCAGCAGAACCACACTCAGGTTCCGGCTGTAGCTGTCCAGACGGCAGTTTTCCGTAAAGTCCAGAAACTGCTTCTGACGCAGAATGCGCAAGGTCGTTCCTTCTTCGGCGGCCGCTGCCTCATCGGTGTCCTTGGCTTCCTCGGCCAGCGCCGTTACCGGCAGGCTGAGAACGAGAAGCAGACACAGCAGAAGCGCGGAAATTCGTTTTATCAGGTTACGCATTGTCTTCTCCTCCTTCCGCTTCGTCCAGCTTTTTGACCTGAGTACTGGTGGAGACGATGGCGTGCATATCGCCGCGGATCGTTCCGGTGAATTCACCGTCCAGAACGCCGCTGACCTGACCCCGCAGATGCCCACTGACATACATGGTGCCGCTGGCAGTTCTGGTGGGAAGCTCGATGCCCTTCATCTTGAAGGAGGTGCGGTTGATGATGGAGTCGCTGAGCACGAGCGTGGCAGGCAGAACACCCAGAACGATGACAATGGAGATGATCGTACCGCGGCCCAGACAGGTGCCAAGAATGGAGATAACGGGGTTGGTGGAAATGTTGCCGATCAGCAGAGCGGCGGCAGACAGGATGGTGCCGGAGGTGAAGATGGTGGGGAAGGAGGCGTTCAGCGCTTCCACGATGGCTTCCTTATGGGTCATCGTGGCCTTCAGCTCCTGATAGTGGCTGGAAATGACGATGGCGTAGTCGATGTTCGCGCCCATCTGAATGGACTGCACGATGAGGTAGCCAAGGAAATACAGCGGCTGATTGGCCAGAGTGGGGAAGGAGAAGTTGATCCAGACACTTCCCAGAATACAGGCGATGAGCAGAATAGGCAGTCCCGCCGACTGGAATGTGAACAGCAGCACCAGAATAACGAACAGGGAGGACAGAATGGAGATCACCAGATTGTCCTTGACAAAGGAGGACGACAGATCGCGGGAGCTGGTGGAATTGCCAACCACGTAGTAATCACCGTCGTAGTATTTCCCCACAATGTTCCGCATTTCGGTCAGGAATGCAAAGGTCTCGTCGCTTTCCTCCGGCAGATTCAGGTAAACCACCATCCGGCTGTAGCGGTCGCTTTTCAGCTGCTTCTGAGCCATATCCAGCTGGGAGAAAATATCGTTCAGAGACGCTTCGTCCATGTCATCCAGAGAAATATTATGGGAATCCAGCTGGTCTTTCAGGAACATCAGCATATCGAACAGGGGAACGTCGTACTTATCCAGCCCCTGTACGAATTCTCCGTATTGGTCGTTCTCAATGGCGTAGGCGGAATAGAGAAGCTGCGCTACCTCGTAATCCATGCCCACCAGCTCGGAAAGCTCTCTGGGGTTCAGGCTGTCCGTCAGGGTGTAGCCGTCCATGGCCTCGATGTTGGCAAGGCCCATGGTGCTCTTGACCTCCGGGCGGGTATCCAGCTCCTCCAGAATTTTCGCTTCCGCGTCATAGTTGCCGCTGGGAACCACCAGCGCGACCATGTTGGTCGTGCCGAAGGTATGCTGGATTTTAAAGTAGGCCGCCTGACGTTCGTTCATATTCGCGGTCTCGATGTTGTTATAGCTGTAAACAAAGGGGCAGCGGTTGGACAGGATGAATGCCCCGACCAAAAGAATGGCAAACAGCGGCGGCACAACGCGCCGGGTCTTCACCGCAAACTTGCCGATAGGCGTGATGTTTGGCAGTAGTTTTTTGTGGCGGGTGCGGTCCATCAGCGGGCTGAACAGCATCAGAAGTCCCGGCATCAGGGTAAACACGGACAGCAGGCTGAACAGAATGGCCTTGACCAGAACCAGCGCCATGTCCAGACCGATTTTGAATTCCATGAAGCCCAGCGCCGCAAGGCCGGACACCGTGGTCAGGGACGAGGCGCTGATCTCCGGGATGGCCTTGCTCAGGGCGGTGATGCAGGCGTCCCGGGCGGTGCGGGTCTCCCGCTCGTCGGTGAAGCGGTGGCACAGGATGATGGCGTAGTCAATGGCCAGCGCCAGCTGCAATACCACAGCCACGGAGTTGGAGATGAAGCTGATGGTGCCCAACTGGAAGTTGGTGCCCATGTTCAGAATGGCCGCCACGCCGAAGGTGATCATCAGCACAGGGACCTCGGCGTAGGAGCGGGAGGTCAGGGTAAGCACGACGATGATGATGACCACCGCTATGATCAGAATAACGGACATTTCCCCCTGCAGGGTGGCGTTTTCGTCGTAGCCCACGTCGGAGTACACGCAGTAGTCGTAGCCGTCCATCAGCGCTTCCACATCCGATAGCGCCTGCTCGCTGATCTCGTCGGAGACAATGCCGTCGAAGCTGATATCGAACAGCGCCGAGGCATTGGTGTAGTGGTCGGGGGTGTCGTCGAAGGTGACCATGCTGACCCCTTCCACATCCTCAATCTGCTTGGACAATTCCTCCGCCGTTTCGTAGGTGACGTTGGACACCATGATCTGGGCGGTGGCGAAGGTGGTGAAGTTATCGTTCATTGCCACGATGCCCTGACGGGTCTCCGTGTCCTCCGGGAGGTAGGTGGTGACGTCGTTTTCCACATTTACCCAGCCGGAGGAAAAAGCGCAGAAAATAACGGCAAATATGTACAAAAGAAAGAACAAAGTCTTCTTATCCACAATAAATGTGGCGAGCTTTGTCATGAAATTACTGTCCGGCGGGTTCTTTTCAGACATAATATCCTCCTAACACGCGCCTTTGGGCAAAACCCACACGAAGGCGAAACGAAAGTTGACTTTTTGGATAGGAACTATTATAATCAAAATGTGGAAAGACTGCAAGCAATAAATTGGATAAGATACGCCCAATTGTGCTTTGCGGGTCATCGTTTTTTTCAGCGTGTTTACAGTCTCGTAAAGAATTATTTCGTTAGTGTTTAGAAAAAATGAATAAACTGGAAACAAGATAGAAAAAGGAGAATCCTTATGAGGCTTAGTCTGGCACTTGCGTTTTTGTTCTTTATCGGCTCGTGCTTCGGATGGGTGCTGGAGCTGCTGTACCGCAACCTGACCCACCGCCACAAAAAGTGGATCAATCCCGGCTTCTGCACCGGCCCGTATCTGCCGATTTACGACTTCGGCCTGTGTACGCTGTTCCTGCTGGCGTCCATGGAGGATCTGCACCTGATCGCGGATCCCATCTGGAACCGGGTGGCGCTGTTTCTTGCCATGGCTGTCGCCATGACGCTGATCGAGTACATCGCGGGTCTTGCCTGCCTGAAATATCTGAAAGTCCGGTTGTGGGACTATTCAAACCTTTGGGGCAATATTCAGGGGATCATCTGCCCGCTGTTCTCCTTCTTCTGGGCGGCGCTTGGCGCGGCGTACTATTTTCTGGTGCATCCCTATATCCTGAATGCGCTGGCGTGGTTGTCCAACAATCTGGCGTTTTCCTTCTTCATTGGTATGTTCTTCGGCGTGTTCATCATCGACGTGGTGCATTCCAGCCAGATCATTGTCAAGCTGAAGAAGTTCGCCGAGGAAAACAAGGTCGTCGTGAAATACGAGAGCATCAAGGACCACATCCGGGATTTCAACCAGAATGCCGCTGCCAAGTATCACTTTTTCTCCCCCTTCCGTTCGGACAGCCCTCTGGCCGAGCACCTGAAGGAAATGTATCTCAAGCTGGAGAAGCAGAGAGACAGTCGAAAGTAAATTTCCCAAAGCCGCCGCGATTTTTGCGGCGGCTTTTTGCCGGATTTTGGGCAAATGGAACAAAGAAACCGGAGGAAAACGGGATTTCTTCTGCCTTGTAAAGTGCCGCCCTTTGTGCTATCATAAGCCCAGAGAACAATGGCGTTCCCCGAGGGAGCAGTTTTGCCCTTTGCGCGGAAACGCCGTTTATTTTTTGTAGCCTGAAGGAGAAAAAGCTATGGAAAATTTCACCGAACGCACAGCTCCAGCCGGGTTGTACGATTCCCGGTTTGAACACGACAACTGCGGCATCGGCGCGGTCGTGGATATCAAGGGACGCAAGAGCCACCGGACGCTGGACGACGCGCTGCAGATCGTGGAGCATCTGGAACACCGGGCAGGCAAGGACGCCGAGGGAAAAACCGGCGACGGCGTTGGCATTCTGTTACAGGTCAGCCATAAGTTTTTTGTGAAAGCAGCCGCGGCTGCGGGCATCACGCTGGGCGCGGAGCGGGAATACGGTGTCGGCATGTTCTTCTTCCCGCAGGAAGAGCTGCAGCGCAATCAGGCAAAGAAGCTGTTTGAGATCATCTGCAAGAAGGAGGGGCTGCCCTTCCTTGGCTGGCGGCAGGTGCCGGTCTGCCCCGAGTATCTGGGGCAGAAGGCGCGGGACTGTATGCCCAGCATCTGGCAGGCGTTTGTGGGAAAGCCGCCGAGAATGGTCGCCGGAATCGCCTTTGACCGGCGGCTGTATGTGGTGCGTCGGGTGTTCGAGCAATCCAGTCAGGAGACCTACGTGTGCAGTCTGTCCAGCCGTACCATCGTGTACAAGGGCATGTTCCTGGTCAAGGAGCTGCGTCAGTTCTACCCGGATTTACAGGACGAGGACTATGAGACCGCCATCGGCATGGTTCACAGCCGCTTCTCCACCAACAC
>ERZ827490.1620-NODE-1620-length-28026-cov-4.426871_pt1 | contig 28026 bp, 22 predicted proteins | sample MGYA00519770_ERZ827490 | MGnify/ENA primary metagenome ERZ827490 (study PRJEB31778, sample SAMEA3449324) | human gut metagenome | biome: human gut; feature: human-associated habitat; material: faeces | place: United Kingdom | collected 2010/2012 ...
CTTGAAATTCCAACGATTCCAAGGGTTTCGAATGGAGCGGATGACGGGAGTCGAAATCGTCTATTGCGACGACATCACCAGCGTATAGATGTCCCGAAAACAGTTCGCCTTCTCATGAACCGGATAAAAGACGAGCATCCGGAACTTCAGAAAACAGGAAAAGGTGCGGGAAGGTGCGGGAAGGTGCGGGATATCACCAACTCGCACAAAGGCAGACGCATAGCGGAAGGCCAATTCAAACTGGACAGGTTCGCCGTTGTTTTTGACCGATAATGTATCTTATGTCAGAATTACCGGCTGTGCACTGTTCCGGGTGATACCACAAACGTCTGTTCTCCCCTATTCCGATGGACTGTCTGACTACGCAACGGTCACGTCGATGCAATAATCCATTGTCGTGCATGGCTCTCCTTCAATCTGTCGGATAAGCACTTCGACGATGATGGACGCCATTTTTTCGTAAGGCTGGATGATGGTTGGCAGCGGAGGCCAACAGGTCTGATGGACATAGGACCCGTCATATCCGAAGATGAACAGGTCATCCGGAACGGCAATACCCCGTGCCAAGGCCTGTCGTTGGACAGCCAGCGCAATCAGGTCGGACGCGAAGACGCCATCAATGTTCGGATGTTCGTCGAGTAGCCGATCAGCGACTTCAAGATAGGTGCCGAATTCAAACTGATTGTGATCGAGCTCTATCGTCTCGCATGGTATGGCATGACGGGCAAGTTGGTCCGAGAACACACGGTGTCGTTGAGCCGATGGGGTGCGGACGAGTGAGTATCCCATGAATTGCACGACGCTATGGCATCCGTGGTTGATGAAAGCCTGCGCCACGGCGCGCCCGCCATGTTCATGATCCGCATGCACAACTGGAATCGTGTCGGACAGGTTGCGGTCCAAGGCTACTACTGGAGACTTGATATTCGAATAATCGATGTCGGTTGAATGACTGCCGATAATGATGCCATCAGCCTTATGTGCCTCAAGCATATCGAGATAGCCACGTTCCTTGTCTTGCGAATATACGGTATCGCAAAGAATCATCTTGTATCCACGCTTATGGAGTTCCTCTTCGATGTGGAATGCCATAGTCGCGAAAAAGGGTTGGATGACATCTGGTATGACAAGACCGACCAAATTGGTGTGACCCGTATACAATCCACGGGCGATCTGGTTCGGCTGGTAGTGCAGCAAGTCGATGGCCTCTTGGATTGTGTCCCGTGTTTTCTGCGAGATATAGCCTCGGTTGTTGAGATAGCGGGAGACCGTGTTTTTCGACCCCCCTGCCACTCTGGCCACATCTGTTATCGTTGCCAATTCGAAGCTCCTTTGTCCCGAATAAGGGAAACACGTTCCATCTTAATGGAACTTTTTCTGATCCAATCCCGTACTGAATGGCATTATGGCAGATTCTTCGAATATGGAGAGGGAACGGAACGCGTTGTGAATGTGAAAGACAGCGCGGGATGTTCGGGAATGCGTCGTTCTGGAACATCCCGCACTGCTGAACCTATGCGCCGATGGCGGGGATTGGCCTGAACGCGTTGACGGAACGGTCCAGATCGGCCTGCGCGTCGGTCGCGGTGTCTAGGACCACGTTGCCGGTGGACGATGGGTCAATCCTGACGGCGGTCATGTCCAACGGCACCGCGCGCTCGTTCGCGAGCATCGCGTCGACCTGCGCTCCGAAGCACGAGTCCGCGGCCTCGTCGCCGATCACGGCGGATTCCGTCATCGCGACCACATGGTTCGCGGCGATGTAGTTGCCCGAACCGTCCGAGACGCGTATCGCCACCGGTACCGCGCCGGCCGGTTCGAGATGCTCCGGGTCGATGATCTCGGACACGTGGTTCGCCACGACCGTGTTGCGCGTGCCTTCGACGCGCAACAGCCCGTAGGAGTCGTCCAGACCGTTGCCGTGCATCTGCATCGGAGGCCACGGCTCCCACGCGCGGTACAGGTGGTTCGCGGCCACGAGGTTCTCCGCGCACCGGCCACGCAGGTCGAGCATGCCCGGATAGAACGAGTGCAGGCGGTTGCCCGTCACCGTGCAGCGCGCGCAGTCGTCCAGGCGCACGCTCTCGGCGCCGCGGGGGAACACGTTGTTGCCGGACACGAGCAGCCCGCCGAAACGCTGGGCATAGATGGAACGGCCCTTGTAGCCCGCCCCGAGCAGGTTGTCCGTGACCTTGGACGCCTGTCCCCAGTCGCGCAGCTCGATGCAGCTGCCGCATTCCGCGATGAAATTGCCGTGCGCGCTCAACGCGTCCGCGCCGCGCACGACAAGCCCGTGCTCCAGGTAGACCATGCCCATGCCCTCGATTCGGAACGAGTCGCACGGGCTGGCCACGTAGATGCCGGTCCTTCCGTTGACGTAGCTGTTCTCCGGATTGGAGTCGGTGCCGCCGTCGTCCACGAAGTGCAGGCCGTCGATGTTGAATCCGGAGAACTCGACCGAGCTGATGCGCGGGTCGCCGTCCCTTTCCACGAGGAACGCGGCCCCGGCCCTGCCGTCCGTGTCTGGCCGGGCGGGCAGGTCGACCATGACGCGGCTGCCTCCGGGCCAGATCTCGTGCAGGTCGGGCCAGCGCTCCTCGTCCGTGTTGTAGCGGATGCTGGAGGACACGAACCCGTGCCCGTCTCCCTCGATGCGCAGGTAGCTGACGTCGATGAGGACCTGGGTGGCGAGCCTCCAGTCCCCGGACGGGATGTGGATCGTGGCTCCGGGCTTGCCGAAACCGGTCGTGGCGTCGGAATCGGTCTGACGCTTTTTGATGTCCCGGATGATCGAGTTGATGACCTGGCCGATGTCCTCGCGTGGATCGCCCTCCGGCCAATCGGTCACATCGTAATAGTTCTGCGACGTCATGATGTTCCTTTCATTGTTGTTGAAATAACGGCGGTTTCCGCCGGGTGCAGTTTCGGATTCGTGGATCAGCCCTTGACCGCGCCGGCGAGCATGCCGGAGACGAGATAGCGCTGCAGGATGAAGGAAATGACGATCACCGGCAGGCTGAAGCATACTGCCGCAGCGGTCATCGGGCCAAGATCGAGGCTGTAGGAAGTCAGGAATTCCGACAGTGCGACAGGCACGGTCTTCGCATCGCTGCTGGTGAGCAGCAAGGCAACGAGGAAGTCGTTCCAAGAAAGCAAGAACGTGAAGATGCCTGTGGAGATTAGGCTCGGCGTGACCACTGGAAGGATGATCGTGAAGAACGAGCGGAAAGGACCAGCCCCATCTACGGCCGCGGCCTCGTCAAGATCCTGAGGAACAGCCTTGAAAAAGCTGATCATCATCCATAGCACGAACGGCATGTTGACTCCGGAATAAACGATGCACAGCGTAGGCAACATGTCATAGACGCCCAATGATTGAACGATGGAGTAGATCGGAGTGACGATGGACGCGGTCGGAATCATCTTCAGGCTGAGCACCAAGATAAGCAGCAGGTTGCTGAATTTCGCCGCTTCGGTACGGGAGATGGCGTAGGAGGCCAAGGAGCCGAGAACCAAGCAGATTAGCGTGCTGGCCAGCGCCGCGATGAGGCTGTTCGTGAAATTCAGAGGAATGCCGGATGTGGAGAATAATTTGGCGTAGTTCTCCATCGACCAAGTCTTCGGGAAAAACGTTGGATCGACCGAAATGACGTCCTTTGATGGTTTGAATGATGAGAACAACATGTACAGGTACGGGAATACGAACACAAGCAGGAATATCGCCGCGATGAAATACATTGCGATAATCCAGACGTTGTCCCTGACGTTTCTTCCGAACTTCTCATGAAACATGATCTCTCCTTAGCTTCAATGCTTGTTCTTTGACGGGTGGCTCATACGATGCTGGGCTATGAGAGCGATGGCGACCAGTACGATGATGAAGATGACGGATACCGCGCTGGCGTAGCCGACATCTCCGTAACGTTGGAGCATTTTGTAGATGTGGATGCTGAGCAGTTCGGAAGATCCTTCCGGACCACCCTGGGTCATTGCCCAGATGATGTCAAAAGTACGGGCCGCATCGATGACACGAATGACCAAAGAGCTGAAAATGACCGTCTTAATGCCTGGAATGATGATATGGACGATAATCTGCCATCTGTTCGCGCCCTCGACCATTGCGGATTCGTAAAGCTCGTTGGGGATGCCTTGAATACCTGCGAGGAACATCAGCATCATGAACGGCGTGGTGAGCCATACGTCGGCGATAATGCAGGCAATCAGTGACAGATGCGAGTCGGACAGCCATAGGATGTCTTCCATGGAATGAATGACACCGATTCGAGTCAGCAGTTCGTTGACAATGCCGAACTGGCTGCTAAGCATGAACTTCCATACCAAGCCAGCGACCAGCGGTGCGATCATCAACGGAGAGAGGATGAACGTGCGGATAGCTTTGAATCCGCGGTACTTGTTCGTCAGCACGACCGCAAGAACCAATCCGAGCACCGTCTCCAGGACACAGGCGATGAGCACGTACGCAAAAGTATGGCCGGCATCGGCGAGGAATGTATCCGAGGTGAATGCGCGGATATAGTTCCCCAGGCCAACGAACGTGCGATGATCGTATTTGTCACCACAGCGGAAGAAACTGTCATACACGAGTTTGAGCAGCGGGAACAGCAGGAACGCTGTCATGAAGATTCCCGACGGCAAGAAGAACAGAATCAGCGTTCTGGTAGTGAACGTGGAACTAATCATTCGTCCCGTGCGAGATTTGGTGTCATTGTGTTGGTTTGTCATGATGTCTTTCGCTTTCCACACCGGGTCTTAGCCCAGGATGCCTTCCACTTTTTTCTGCGCCTTTGCGAGTTCAGCTTCGGCGTTGCCGTTTTTCAGGACCTTCTGCACAAGCGGAGAAAGCACTTCGGTCTCGATTTCCGTCCATGCTCTAATCGCCGGACGGTTCTGCGTCTGCGGTGAGTCGAGGGTGGCTTCCAACGCCTTGAGATGCGCGTATCCAGGCTTGTTCTCGTACTTAGAGAACACCGACCTGCGAGCGGCGACACCCAGCGATGTCATGTACCGTTCGTTTTGTCCGTACATATATTTGAGGTAGTCTTTGGCAATCTCCTGTTTGTTGGAATTCGAGAGGATCGACTCGTACCATGGGCCAGGAATGGCGCCAATGCCAGCGGAGCCCCCTATCATCGGAGCGGCTCCGACCTTGTCCTCGCCGAGTTCGCTTGCAGAGGACTTATAGAAATGGCTCCAGGTCAGTTGCATGGCGAGTTTGCCCTGATTAAAGAGATTCGAGATCTCCGAGGTTCCCAATGACAGATAATCCGCCGGAATGGAACCATCCTTGACCAATTCGCGCATGTATTCGAGCGCCTTGGCGTAGGAGCCGTCCGTCAAATCGACCTTTCCGTTTTTATCGACGACCAGGCCATCGGCGCCCGCCTGAGTGGCGAATTCAAGCCAGCCGGTTACCGAATCGGAGCCGGTGACACCGATCATGCCGGTGCCATACATGCCGTCATGGGTAAAGAACTTCGCCACGTCGCGGTATTGATCCCAAGTCTTTGGAACAGTCAGCTCGTAACCGTACTTCTGCTTGAACGCCTTCTTGTTGGCCGGATCGCTAAACAGATCTTTGCGGTAGAGCAGGACCTTGGAATTGGTCCAGGTGGGCACGCCAAGCAGATGACCGTCGAATGTGCCGCCATCACGCAACATAGGCATCAGATCATTCAGTTCGCCCTGCGATAGGACGTCCTCCACGGGGAGAAGTCCCTTCTTCAGAGCCGGGAACCATCCAACGTCGATGAATGCCACATCATGCACGCCGCGGCGTGACATCGTTTCGGCCTTGAGCTTGTCGTAGAGTCCGGAGTACGGGACCGTATCCACCTTCACGTTGTATCCGGTCAGTTTTTCGAAACCGGCGGCGGTGTCCTTCGCCACGGTCTCGGCTGGGCTGCCGCCTTCGACGAGGATGCTTAGCGTCTTGCCGTCGGCGTTCGACGCACCGCAGGCGGCCAATGATCCGCATACGGTCAAGGCGGTCAACGCGCCAACGATCTTCCGTATCATTCTCATTCTCACATCGGTTCGACCTTTCCACCCTAATGGAATTCCCGCTCCCTCGTCGGAGCGAACCACTGGTCAGGAATCTAAATCCAGCAGCACCATACACTCAGTATTTCAACCGGTTAACAGTATGGAGTCTTTCCTTCATCACAATCCCAATCAGCGGCTTGTCTTCTCTGACAATGGCAATAGTAGATCACTTACACCGATATGTCAACCGAGTAACATATGAACACAGTCCAACCATCCTGCGAGAGCGATGTTGCACAAACACAAACTCGGGAATCCGAACAACACTTCAATGGATCAACAACATTTTCCCTACTGCCATAGGGAAATCCGTGATGCCATGTTCAATTCCGGTAGACGCTTTCCGACCGAAATAAGTCGGCATCCACTCCGACACACCACCCCTACGGAATGAGCCGACTCCCGTCAGCATCAACGAATCCGCCGCTCGGGATAGGTCTTCGTCACAATCGAAACCGACACTCAAGGGTGTATATTGCTCACGAGTTAGGATTCATGCCCTCTTATCGAATCGAGGTTGGTATGCCCAGGGAATTATCCGAGGAAGCGTTCAGGATCCTGCACAAGTCACCGGCGGTCAAGAATGTCACCGAGTCGGGATGCATCTACCACACCACCGAATTCCGCGACCACTTCCTTAAGGAATATGCGAAGTGCCACAAGACGACGAAGATCTTTCGCGATGTTGGACTGACGCCGGAACTAATCGGCCGCAAGCACATCGAACGTTCAACAGCGCGATGGCTGGAACGGGCGAAGAAGCAGGAGGAACAGCACTGAATCACCAATAACGATGTGGCACAATGAGACGGGATACTGATATGGAACCATCGAGATTCTTTTTCATCGACAGCGAGAACGTCGCGAACCGGTGGCTGCCATTGCTGGACGAGTCCGATAGCAGATTCTGCGTTTTCTACACCGATCGCTCCCCGTCAATATCGTATGCCACTTTGCCGCGGCTTTTGGAAAGCAGCGACAAAATCGAGCTCGTTCACTGCGTTACAGGACATAATGGCCTCGATTTTCAATTATCCACCTATCTCGGCTATATGCTGCATGACATAGCTTCATCCGAAGTGATCATCGTCTCCAATGACACCGGTTTTGACGCGGTCGTAAGCTTCTGGGCCAAAAAGGGCATGAATATCCGTCGCCAAAGCATTGATCCGCAGCTTTATTAAGGAGAATAGCCTTTTTTGGGAGGAAAGAGTTGTGTAGCTCATTTGTCCCTAATTGATTGAATTACGATAATCCGAACTGTTTTTGTTCTGCATTTCTCTGACTCGATGGGAGATGGTGAAACCATAGCAAGGAGCGCAAGATATACAAGCAAGTTCCGGCAGAAGGTCGTTACTACTGGCTGAATTGTGTTCTTCACATTCATCGGAGACGAACACGAGGGACACGATGGTGAAGGAACTGGGGATAGCGCCCGAGACGCTGTGGCACTGGCACAGCACAAAGGACGCGATAGGCAACTCCATCGTATCCATTTCCATCCCGTTCCTGCAGCATGGGGTCGGACTTGACCTCCTACTTGATGTAAGGACTGCCTGAAACGGCGGGAGTCAATCTTGAGGATATAAAGGCGGAGTGGCATGTTCGAAGATATTGGCTCTTGTGTTGTTTTCGTGGGTGGTGGTTCGTCGGTGAGCCGTTGAATCCCAATGTGTGAGGAGCGCTTCCTGTAGGTTTGTTTTCGACCAAGAAATACAACCGAAGAAAGCGCCTTAGTTGAAGAGCTAATTCAAACAATTGCTGAACGTCAAAGGCATGGTCGTCGAGGATGTGTCGGTGGACGATTCCCCGTTGCGTCCCGCTCCCGCGCTGCTGGCGCAAGTGTCCTAAGTACGACGACGGGGGGCGGCGAACGGCGATGGCGCCACCAGAACTTCGGCTGCTATGGGGTCGAGTTCATGGGCTTGGCGCCGCGCGTGGCGTGCGCGGAGCATGGCGTGGTGGTCGCCCAAGTGCCGTGGGCGGAGCCGGGCAGCCGGTTCACCAGGGATTTCGAGATGGAGCGCGCGCGGCTGACGGCGGTCGCCAACCAGAAGACTGTGAGCGGATTCCTACGCATCGCGTGGAGGACGGCCAGCCATATCGCGCGCAGGGTCGCCGCCCGCCTCGCGTTGGATGCGGCACGCGGCGTTCAAGCCGTCCGCCATGGTCTTCAGCTCGTCGAGCTTTCTGGCCTGGACCCGGTAGTAGTGGGCCTGCGTCGGGCTCGACGCATGCCGGATCGACGGCCGTGCGCACGCCCGATGCGAGGGGTTCGAGCTGCTGCCCCGGCCCGCCGAACGCGTCCGCCAGCGTGGCCGCGTTGAAGCGCTCCGCGTACCTGTTCGCGCGGTCCATGACCATGCCGGTGAACGTTTCCGGCATGAGCAGATGCCATGTGCTCCCGTCCCGGCGCAGCATGCCGACCGGCAGGTTGACCTTGCGCCGGCGCTTGGTCCCGGGCAGCCACACGCTTATCGTCCGATCGTTCACGGCGGCGACGAGCTTGTTGTTGAACGTCAGGTGCAGCATGCTCCCGCAGTCCATGAGCCTCGCGCCGATCGCGTCGAGCGAGTACGCTTCGCCGAGGCGAGAGCCTCGGAATTTGCGGCCGGTGGCCCGGTCTATGAACGTCACGGACCCGCCACGCAGGGTCAGGGTGATGCCATGCGAGTCGAGCAGTCCGGCGAGCTCGCCGATGCTGGACGTCCTCGCCGCGTCGAGATCGATCAGGATCCGCAGCCGGTCCTTGGTTCCCTTGCCCTTCGCCGAGGCGTAGATCTCCTCCATCGACATACCGTACCGGCGCTCCAAAGGCTCGCTCCCGGTGTTGTCTGGCTTGGCTCGGGAGTCCCGGCGGCGGTTTCTGTACCGCGTTCCGGCGTGCTCCCATCGCCTTTCCTGGCGATCCCGTCGTTTCTCATTTTGCGCGCGACCCGCTCGGTGACGGGGTTGAAGATGACGTTCAATCCCTCCCGCGCGCATATCTCGTTGGCGACGACGCGCCACTGTTCGATGGCATCCTTGGGCAGATGGGCATTGAGATGATCGCCATAGCGGGCGGCGGCGCACACCATGATGTGGTCGTGCAGGTGGTGCCGGTCGGTGTGCGTGGCGACCACGAACCTGTACTCGTCGCCGGTGATCCTGCGCGCGAATTCCATGCCGAGCTGGTGCACCTTCTCCGGGGTCACGGGGTCGTCCGGGCTGAAGCTCAGCTTGATGTGGTAGGCCAGCCGGCTGTTTTTCAGGATGCCTTTGGGGGAGTCCTCGTTGTCCCGGAGCATGGGTTCGGCCAACGCGTCCCAGTCCGTTCCGGTCCGCTCGTAGTTCGAGCTGACCAGTCTTCCGTTGTCGGTCTTGGCGGGATTGATGATGCACGCCATCGCCCCGTTGTCGCCGCCGAGATTCGACTTCACGGGCTTGCCGAGCTTGACCACCGCCATGGTCAGGCCGCTTTCCCGGCTTCGCGCCTGTCGTCGAACAGGTCACCCAGCAATCGTTCGATACGGTCGAACGAGGCGGTGATCTCCTCCACCTGCGCGGGTGTGATGTGCTCGTTGGCGTTGGCCCAGTGGGCGATCTGGTTCACGTTCACTCCGATCCGGCTGATCTCCCTGGCGAGCGGTTCGGGGTCGGTCAATGGCTTGATTTCGATGACGCGGATCTCTCCGTCCGTCAGTAGTTTGCGTGCGAAGGCGGTGAACGAACGGTACCTTGTCGTGTACCTGCTCACCCTCTTGCGCAGCGCGTCGACGCGTTTCCACTCGTCGGGAGAGAACGTGATGAGCTTCTGCACACTGCGCCTGCGCTTCTCCGACCAGCTCATCGTGCACCTCCACGCGAGGTGCAGTGACGGGCTGTCTTTGATGCCGCGCGAGCAGCCTGGAGGCTCCGCCGACCATGGGGTCTGGGTCTCCCGGGCAAGTCGGTCCGCACCGCGGATCGAGCAAACGTATATACGTTTGCGTCACTTGCTACTCCCATACACATTTCATGTGTTATGAGCAATTTCGCGCAAGGCTTTTGCGAAATGCCGTGGGACTTGATCGCGTTCACGATTCGCTCCTTTCATACAGGACTCTGGAAAAAATGTCCGATGATTTACGCCAATCGTGCGCTGAAAAACCGGTGACCAGTTTGGACATTGGATGAGTCACTGATTCAGATAAAAATCGGGGACGCCGCAGAAATTTCTGCGGCGTCCCCGACTACCAAATTCGTTCCTGGTGCTCTCGTTTCCTCCGCAACTAAGAGCGACCGTTTCATCACATTCCGACGAAGCGATCGAAGTATTGGCGGAACCGTTCGACGACTCGGCTCTTCATCAGCTCGTACGCGTTGCTCGGCGCGAAGCGTGACACAGGGGGGGCAGCATCGACACTATTCTGGTGCCGTCCGTGTCAACATAGCCTTCCTTGAAACAGTCGATGATGAACTGTTCCGCGATTCCCGTCTTCAGATGCTCCTCACTGACGATGCGATTGAACTCCTCCTGTACCGGCAATGGAGGAACGGGAACGACAATTTTTGCCAAGTCATCCTTCTTGATTTCCATTACCTTAGTTCCATGCACATATGCGCGCTTACGCTGAAAGAAATCCAGCGTTTGGAAATAGTAAGAAAGATACTTCGCATTCTGATGATGTCTAACAACAATTGAATGGCCGCCAGTCACAATGTCCGATCCACCCAGCCAGGCGACTGCTTTACATACATCCTCAAGATTTTCGCTAGTGGCTGTCACAATCAAATCATTTGGATGGACCTTGAGGAGTTTGTCTGCGAGCTTCTTGTCTACGAACGAAATGGTCTGAGACGTAAAAGTATCGTATCGCGTATAAATCTGACCATAATGGATGCATCCAATACCTTTGTCCGTAAAATCCTTCTTTTGCAGGCCATTCCCCCGGTATAACTTCGCAATAGCACCCAGAGGCTTGCGTTCAACCCCATTCGGACAATATTCCGCGATCAAATCGTCAATCCTGCTCATTGCTAGTTCCTTCAATTCCTGAATATGCATTTAGATAATCCGGCCGCTCACAAAACACTAGATTCCAGTCGCCATCATTAAAAGCAACCTCATTGAAATCTTTGAGCTGTCTATAGCTGACCGATCTTTTCTCAAAGGTGTGTTGACCATCATCCGTTAAGATGACTGCGACCTGCGAACTCAACGGATAGTACAAGGTTGTCAAGTTATCAGTTATGACCGTACGAACTGGCTTATCTATGCCAATAAACGGGTGCCCAGATGAGGTCGTCAATACAAGCATGCTGCAATCTCGCAGATATTCCACGGCTTTATATAGTGAGGAAGAACGAACAAATTTCTCATCCTTACTGATTCCTGGCAGTATTTGCACCCACAGGGAAATCTGCTTAGCTATCGATTCAGGGGCAAATGTCAGCGTTTCGTCAAATTCTTCCCGCGTTTGTGCTTCGCGGTAGAGTTCTTTCAATTTCTCGCTTGAGCCTAAGTCCAGCTCACGCATTGTCTCAAGCACGTCTTCTGCACGGTTCTTCGCATATCTCACCGATTCCGGGCTGCGGGAAACAATATGGGGAATGAAAATTGAAACGAAGCTCACCAATCGATCCAAATCGTCATCCTCGAGACGATCACTCGGTCTCATGCCTAATACAGCGTGCAGGAACCAGTCAAGTTCCCCGTTAAGCTTGTCTTCCGTTAAGGACAGCGATTTTTCGATGTAATTAGGGAAGTAATAGTCTCCGCTTTCTCCTGGTGGGCAGGCCGTCTCATACAAGCGGTTCTGCACGCCTACGTTTTCCACACGGGCGCGTTTTACCGCTCGGTTCTTTCCTGCTCGTGCGACGTATGAAATCATTCCTCTGTCATCCACAAAATGGCGCAAAAAGAACCGAGGCAGATAATGCTCCCTCTTGGTTCCGATCTTTCCGATTGTCGGTATCGCCTGCCGGTCGTCCATATCAGTTTTCCAAATCCGCGACGATGGCGTCGATTTGGGTGCGGAGTTCATTCTCTCGTGCCACGATGCCGGAGACCTGCCGGTTGAGTGCGGCGATGTCGATCTTCTCGCGTGTGTCTTTGGGCTGCACGTATCCGTTGACCGACAGCACGTAATCGTTCTTGCGGATATCCTCAAGCGAGGCGACGGCGGAGAAATGCTCAACGGGTTCGCGTTTTACATAGGCGTCCATGATGGCGGCGATGTCGTCGGGTGAAAGCTGGTTTTGGTTGCCGACGTGCACGAACCGTTCCGACGCGTCGATGAACAGCACACTGTCATCGGTCTTCGATTTTTTGAGCACAATGATGCAGGTGGCGATGGAAGTGCCGAAGAACAGGTTCGGCGGCAGCTGGATCACCGCATCGATGAAGTTGCCCTCCAGCAGGTATTTGCGGATCTTCTGCTCCTTGCCGCCACGGTAGAGCACGCCGGGAAACTCGACGATGGCCGCGGTACCGTCGGCCGCCAGCCAGGAGAGCATGTGCATGGTGAACGCCAGATCGGCCTTTGACTTCGGCGCAAGCACGCCAGCCGGGGCGAATCGTGGATCGTTGATGAGCGTGGGGTTGTCGTCGCCCTCCCACTTGGTGGAGTAGGGCGGGTTGGACACGATCACCTCGAACGGTTCGTCTTCCCAGTGCTGGGGATTGATCAGCGTGTCACCGTAGGCAATGTTGAAATGGTCGTAGTTCACATCGTGCAGGAACATGTTGATGCGGCACAGGTTGTACGTGGTCAGGTTTTTCTCCTGGCCGAAGAACCCTTGCCGGACCTTATCCTTGCCCAGCACCTTGATGGATTGCAGCAGCAGGGAACCGGAACCGCACGCCGGGTCGTAGACCTTGTTCACTTCGCTCTTGCCATGGGTGGCGATTCTGGTCAGCAGCTCGCTGACCTCCTGCGGCGTGAAGAACTCGCCACCGGACTTGCCGGCGTTCGCCGCGTACATGGTCATCAGATACTCATACGCATCACCGAACGCATCAATTTTGTTGTCCGCGAAGCTCTCCGTACCCAAGTCCAGATCGCCAATGGCATTGAGCACCTTCACCAGCTTGGCATTGCGATCCACCACGGTATCGCCGAGCTTGCGGCTGTTCAGGTCCAAATCGTCGAACAGGCCGCGCAGACTGGATTCCGAACGCGAGCCGATGGCTGAGCCCTCGATGTTCTTGAACACCCGCTGCAGCGTCTCGTTCAGGTTCTCGTCTCCGTCGGCACGTCTGCGCACGTTGGCGAACAAGTCGGACGGGAGGATGAAATAGCCCTTCTCCTCCACCATCGACTTACGCACCTGCTCGGCCGTGGCATCGTCCAGCTTGGCGTAGTCGAAATCCACATCGCCGGTTTGGTGCTCGTACTCGTTCAGGTATGATGTGATGTCCTCGGAGATGAATCGGTAGAACAGGAATCCCAACACATACTGCTTGAAGTCCCAGCCGTCCACCGAGCCACGCAACACATTGGCGATACTCCAAATCGTTTTGTGCAACTCCGCCCGCTGCGTTCCGCTATTCGTCATGCCATGCTTTCTTCAAAACCGTAGATATAGCCTTCAACAATACCAAGTACGCAGGTTCACACACCAGTAGAAGCAGACGACACCCACACTGTGCGTCATGCTGAAGGTCATGGCTTTCCCATGTTCCAGTTTCGATAGCCGGGGTTTAATCGTCGGTCAGAATTGGTCTATTCCCCAAAACCTACCAACCTACCGATCTACCCGGTGGAATCATTGGGATTTGGTCGCCTACTGAGCTCGCCTACCGACCTACCTTGGATTCCCGTAGGTAGGTCGGTAGGTCGCTCACGTAAGCGAATACCAGTGGCCGCCCTTCATGCCCTTCCTGTGTTTGATCTTTCCTGAAGCCATCAGGTTCTCCAGATCGGCATCCAGACTGGCTTTCTGTCTTTTGGACAGGGAACGGGTCAATTCCCCTTTGGACACGGATGGCTTCAGCGAGTTGGACGGCACCTCCATGATGCGCTCCTCGGTGGCGAGCTGGGAACGCATATCGACCTGTTCGCGGACCAGCTCGTCCTCCTCCCTGTAGTCCGCGCGTCGTTTGAGGTTCTCATTCCTATACTCTTGCAGGTTCTCCTCGTAGCATCGACGCGAGTATCGCATCAACATGCCCGCGAGCTCCCAGTCCTCTTGGATGATATCGGACGACGGAGGGTCCTCGAGCAGGCGGAAGGCCGCCGACAGCTTGGAGCGCAGGAACATGCCGTGGGCCCGGCGCGGATCGCCGCCATGCTCCCTGTTGACCCGTATTTTGTCGGCCCTCATCTCGGCTATCGCCATCGGAGGCAGACGCATGACGCGCTTCTCCAGATGGCTGGAATCCGGCGTGGAGTCATTGGCCTTTGCATAACTGCCGCACTCGTAGAGCCGGTTCATCTGCTCCGGAGCCAACGTCAAGGCCGTACAACGTATGCTGGGTCATAAGAACGCGGCCATGACGCTGGATACTTATGCAGACCTATTCGACACCGATCTTGATGACGTGGCAACATCTATCAGCAGCAAGATCACTGCAGCAGAGATATTGGACACGGGGAAATTTTGAGTCTGAACCACTCTCCCAATCCTCTTTTACACACCTCGTGACAACACGGTGACAACAATTCGATAAAAATCGTGTGATTGGGCAAGTGCCTACAAAATTGAAAATCATTGGAATGATTGGGTTTTACAGCTTCATCGTTGAGGCGTTTGGAGCGGATGACGGGAGTCGAACCCGCCTCTACAGCTTGGGAAGCTGTCGTTCTACCGATGAACTACATCCGCGAGGTGGCGCTTTTGGCGCACAAGTGGTTAGTTTAGCATCAAAATAGCCACGGCACGGCGGGTTGCTCGAAAGATGAATCGCACATATCACGCGCACGTCATAGGTGCGTACCGTTCGAGGTTGAGGAATATGCGTCGAATGGTCGCCGCTCATACGTCACCATGTATCAATATGTCGGTTCAACGTGTCAAGGCAACGCGCCAGCGCACCGCCAAAACCGCACGGCAAAACAACCGTGAAACAACTTGTGAAACATACGCGAGGCTTCCTTCTCCATCGCGACGCACCAACGCCCCATCCCGGCACTCAGTACTTCGGCACCTGCGTCTGCCACCCCGTGCCGCCAACCTGAGCACCATGCATCTCCCTCGACATCTGCATCAACCTCGAAATGCGATCAGCAGTCGGCGGATGCGTAGAAAACAAACGGGAAAAACCACCGCCCTTGAACGGATTCGCAATCATCATGGCAGCCACCGACTGGTTCCCCGCAGTGGCCTGCATCGGCATAGCATCCACACCCATAGAAATCTTATTCAACGCCGAAGCCAGCGCCTCCGGATCCCCCGTCAGCCTACTGCCATCCTCATCCGCGTCATATTCACGCGTACGCGAAATAGCCAGCTGCACCAGCGATGCTCCAATCGGCGCAAGAACAGCGGTAAGAACCACACCAATCGCGCCAATCAGCCCCGAAGACTCATCACGATCACGACTACCGCCGCCAAAATACATCAACGAATAACCCAAATACGAAATCACAGACGCCATGGCCGACGCAATCGCAGACGTAAGAATGTCATGGTTGTACACATGCATCAGCTCATGCCCAAGCACGCCACGCAACTCACGACCATTGAGAATACGCAGAATCCCCTGCGTACAGCACACCGCCGCATGACGCTCGTTACGACCAGTGGCAAACGCGTTGGGACTTTCGGTAGGCGCGATATAAATGCGAGGCATCGGCTTGCCCGCCCGAGCGGAAAGCTCGCGCACAATCTGATAGATCTGAGGCGCTTCCTGCTCACTGACCTCATGTGCGCCCATAGAAGCGATGGCAAGTTTATCGGAAAACCAGTACGACCCGAACGTAGTCGCCAAACCAATGAAAACGTAAATACCGAGGGTATTGCGGCTGGCACCAGTGCACAGCCAGATGAGCATGATAATCGCCCACATCAACGCGAAAAGAAGCGTTGTCTTCAAGCCATTGCAATGGCCATGTACACGCATTTTGGCATTCATGTCTTCAGCCTAAAGCGCCATCCTGAACGATTACTGGATGCGCCCGGAGAGCCATCGGAACGCACACAGCGCGGAATACCGCACCAGCAAGGAGCTGTAGCGCACGCTGCATGCTGATGTTTGCAGCGTCGCCTAGGGCCTCAGCCTACGCCACGGTGTCCGATTCGGGAGAAACGGACAACCGGAACCCTCATGCAGTACCACTACTTGTCTAATTCGGGAGAAACGGACACACACAGCGAAATCTACGCCGGATGTCATATTCACCAGAATCGGACAAGTAAGGCATCAATACAGCACCGCGGATGACCGATTCGGGGGAATCGGACATCCGCGGTCTGGGAAGTGCCACTATCGGCAACTCGGTCGCCGCTCAGACGACGAGCCGCAGCCGCACGTCACGCGTGTGCGAGTTCGCGCATCTGATCCGGCTCGATGACCTTCTTGTGCTCGCGCCCTTCCTTCGCTCCCTCGGCACGCTCGTATGCGTCGACCTTCTTCCAACCGGCAAAGTCGATCGGCTTGACGCCGCGCTCGGCCAGCAGCCTGTCGATGGATTGGGGGTCGCGATCCTCGGCCACGCGACCGCCCTCGGCGGCCTTGGCGAGATCTTCAAGCATGTTGGTCACAATGGCGAGCGCATCGGACTTGGTGGAACCGATCAGGCCGACCGGTCCGCGCTTGGCCCAACCGGTGGCGTACAGGCGTTCGCGCACTTCGCCGCCGTCTGCTTCGGTGGTGATGCGGCCGTCTTCGTTCGCGTTGGCGAGGTGGGCGTGTTTCTCGTCGTAGGCGATGCCGGGCGCGGTGGCCGGCTTGTATCCGATGGCATGGTACACGGCTTCGACCGGGTAATCCACGAATTCGCCGGTGCGGGTCATCTTGCCATCGGCGCTGGTTTCGGTCTTTTCCACGCGGATTGCCTTGACTTTGCCGTCTTCGCCCAGCACTTCGGTCGGTGCGGAGTTGAAGTGCACGTAGTATTTACGGTCGGCGGGGTTGCCTTCGTAGTCGACGTCGCCGTCGTCTTCCATGTCTTCGGCCATCTCGCGAATTGCGAACAGTTCTTCGACCATTTGACGGGTCAGCTTGTTCTGGCCGGCGACTTCGATGGTTTCGTCGTCCAGATCGAAGTCGTCCTCGTTGATGATGAGCTGCACGCCCGGCAGCTTTTCCATCTCGCGTAGTTCCTGCACGCTGAACTTGGCTTGGGCCACGCCGCGGCGGATGAACAGGTGGAGCGTCTTGGCCTTGTTGGCTTTGATGCCTTCGTACACGTTGTCGGGAATATCGGTTTTGGCTTTGAGGTCGTCCGCGTTGCGCATGAGTTCGCGGGCCACGTCCATGGCCACGTTGCCACCGCCGATCACGGCCACGTTTTCGGCGTCGAGCGGCCATTCGCGAGCGCCCGTGGGGTATCCGTCGTACCATTCGACGAATTTGGCGGCACCGTATACGCCGTCAAGGTCGGCACCAGGCAGGCCGAGCGGCTTGTCTTCTACGGCTCCGGTGGCGAACAGCACGGCGTCGTAGCGGGCGAGCAATTCGTCCAGGGTGACGTCCTTGCCGAATTCCACGTCGCAGTACAGGTGGATGTCGGGGTTGTCGAGCGTTTTTTCGAGCGCATCGGCGATGAATTTGATGGATGGGTGATCGGGGGCCACGCCGTAGCGCACCAGGCCGAACGGGACCGGCAGCTTTTCGAACAGGTCGATGCGGGCCTTGGTGCCCAGGCCGAGTTCGTCGCCGAGTTTCTTGAGTTGGCGGAGGAAGATGTCAGAGGAGTAGACGCCTGCGGGGCCGGCGCCGATTACAGCAATACGAAGTTCGTTAGTCTCAGTCACGCGCTCTAGCCTAACGCAAACCGTCGAAACGTAAAAGGGTCATTTTGGCGGGGAATGACCGCTTGTGGGGTTCTGCGGGGTGGGTTTGCCGAGGGTGGCGATAGGGGCGTTATTCTCCGAGTGACCGATGAGTGCGGGTGCCGCGGGTTACCGGACGTGGCCAAACACGGGCGAGACTCGGATATCGGCACATCTGGCGGATATGAGGGGAAGCTCAGGAGATACACAGCGGGATCAACCGCACTCCCCTATCTGAGCCGTAGACCGCGCAGCATATCCGTACGCACGTAGGCGGTGATATCGCCAGGAGTGACCCACGTTTTCCATGGCGTGCGTTTGGTGGCGATGGTGATTTTGCGATAATCGCGCGTGCGGTACCTGAGCCGGCTGAAATAATAATCCGGAAAATCGGTGTCGCCGATCACGAATTCCGGCTCCCCCTTGGCCGCGCAAGCCGCGATCTCCCGATTCATTTGCGCTGCGGACGGCACCTGATTCGGCTCGTAGGAGCGGCCGCGGTAGGTGCAGTCCAGCAGACCGTGCGATCTGTGCGGGAAATACGGGTTGGCTGCGATCATCGCCCAGCTGTAGCGATGCGTGTCTTCCTGCCGGGGCGTATGGCTGCCGTCCGGCCATGTGGTTTCGGGGAAATACCGCCAGAACGATACCCAGCGATCATGGTCGAGCCTGTTGCGCTCGACGAACGATGCCACGGCGCGCGCGCCCGAATAGTCGTACCGCATATCGCAGGCTGTGGCGGCGATGTTCCAGCACAGGCTCGGCAGCAGCAGCACGACGATTATGGTATTGCGCATGGCGGAGGTTCGGCGCTGCAAGCCCTCATGTCGCTTGAGCAGACCGGCGATGTAAAGGCGCGACCGTTCCGGCATGTCGACGGCGTCGAGCGGACGGTCACGCAGCATGATCCACCAGTCCGCAACGAACAGTGCGAGGATGATTCCCAGGTGGTGCAGGCTGAAATACCGCACCGCGCATACGGCGAACAACAGGTATGGCACCAGCACAATATCGAGATCACCTCGCCTGTGCGCAAGACGAACCAGCACGGCCCACACCAGCGCCGACAGCACCACACACACTATGAGCGGGAAAACACCCAGTCGCATGCCGTGCAGGGACACGTCGCCGGCGAATGCGGTGAACAGACTTTCCGATGGCAGCACGAGCCAGAACATCAGGAATTTCGCCATGCCCGAATTGCCGTTCGCCCCCGGCGTGGCACCAAACGTGTCAGGATATGGCAGAATGCACGCGGTCAGCACGATACCGGCGGCCATCAGCGCCAGCCATGCGGCAAAACGATGCAAGTCGGCGACCAATGCGCGCAGGGATCTCGCCTGCAGCACCGCGCGTATGACCCAAACCATCGCCATCGCGCAGGCCAGCGCAATACCGTAGCTGCTGGTGCAGCACAGCAGCAGCAAGACGAATACCAGCCTCCACGGATGCCGGTCACGGTCTTTCCAACAATCGACCGCCATGAACAGCGCGGCGCACATCAACGCGTACGGGCGCGACATGACACCATATTGGAAGCACATGAAATACGTGAACGGCAGCAACGCCACGGCCACCGGCGGGAACGGCGAACGGAATATCAGCAATCCCGCCATCAGCGCGGCGCACGCCAATTGCACGCCCTTCAAACCGATCTCATAAGGCACGCCAAGCTTGGCGGGAACGGACAGCATAAGCCACCACAACGGTGGATGCCCCTCGTAATGCGGGCGCACCAGCAGCATGTCACGGAACGACGCATCACGGGCGATAAGCCATGATTGCGCCTCATCGAACCACGGCTCATGGAACGCCATCACGCACGCCACCACCGCAATATACGCCACGAACACGGCGATACGCCAGTGGCAACGCATCACACGCGGCACAGGTCGCAACCGCCCCGCCACACACTTTTGAGATTCGCCTGACACAGGCTCCCCCACAATCCCGCTCGTCACTCCAGCTCCCATGTCATGCCCCTCACACCATAGTTGTCCCGAAGTCTTCTCTGCATACCAGTAAGCACACAATACGCAGGCATGTCAAACGCAAACGTGTTGCCCTAGTGCCCCAACCGCCACTCGGCGGCGTCAGTCAGCAACAGGAACCGGCGCATCACAGCGTTCAATCCTCCACCGTAATCACACTGGTTGCGCATCATCCTTATAATGAGCCTGCTATTGCCATGATGGAACGTTTGACGGCACACCACTGCTTCTTCCGCGCACAACAGCACTACGGAACAACGCCGAAGCAGCACAAGGCAGCACAGCGAAACACAGAGAAAAGAGAAAAGAGAACAATAGTGAGCGACGCAACACCGCATAACGCGGTCAAGCAAGACAAAAGCGACTCCGGGTATTCCAAGGATCTGAAGCCGCGCCACATTCAGATGATCGCCATCGGCGGTTCCATCGGCACCGGCCTGTTCCTCGGAGCGGGCGGCCGACTGGCGCAAGGTGGCGCAGGACTGGCGATCGCCTACGCGGTATGCGGCATCTTCGCATTCCTCATGGTCCGCGCGCTGGGCGAACTGGCGATCCGCCGCCCCTCCTCCGGCGCATTCGTCTCCTACGCCCGCGAATTCCTGGGCGAAAAAGGCGCGTACATCACCGGCTGGCTGTTCTTCCTGGACTGGTCCGTTACCGTGATGGCCGACATCACCGCCGTGGCCGTGTACTTCCACTACTGGCAGGCCTTCCAGAATGTGCCGCAATGGCTGCTGGCCCTGTGCGCACTGGCCGTCGTGTTCGTGCTCAACATGCTGAGCGTGAAAATGTTCGGCGAAGCAGAATTCTGGTTCGCCGCCATCAAAGTGGCCACCATCATCGCATTCATGCTGATCGCCATCTGGGCCATCGTCACCGGCGCCCCGGTCGGCTCATCGCACGCCGGCATCGCCAATATCACCGAACATGGCGGTCTCTTCCCGCAAGGCATCCCCACCGTATTCGCATTGACGCTCGGCGTGGTGTTCGCCTTCGGCGGCACCGAAATGGTCGGCGTGGCAGCCGGCGAGGCCAAGGACGCCGCCAAGGTATTGCCCAAGGCCATCAACTCGATGATCATCCGCATCTTCGTGTTCTACGTAGGCTCCGTGGTGCTCATGGCTCTCGTCCTGCCATACAACGCCTACTCCTCCAACGAATCCCCGTTCGTCACCTTCTTCTCCGGCATCGGCATTCCGCACGCCGGCGACGTGATCCAGGTGGTCGTGCTCACCGCCGCGCTTTCGTCCCTGAACGCCGGCCTGTACTCCACCGGGCGCACGCTGCGCTCGCTCGCCATCGCCGGTTCCGGCCCGAAGTTCGCCGCCCGTATGAACAAGCATCATGTGCCGTATGGCGGCATTATCATCACGTCCGCTCTGGGCCTGATCGGCGTGGTGATGAACGCCGTGCTGCCTTCCGACGCGTTTGAGATCGTGATGAATCTGGCCGGTATCGGCATCGCCGGAACGTGGGCCGCCATTCTGGTCACGCACCTGGCGTTCCTCAGGAAGGTCAAGGCCGGCAAGGAGACCCGACCCGCATACCGTATGCCGGGCGCCCCGTACACGAATTACATTTCCCTGGTGTTCTTCGCCGTGGTGGTGCTGTCGAATCTGACGAGTGCAGCAGGCCGTTGGACACTGGCCATGTTCGCCGTGGTCGTTATAGCCATGGTCGCCGGCTGGTTCTACGTGCGCGGCCGCATCGACGGCAATCTGATGGACGGGATGCTGGACGATAACGGCAACGACGTGCCTGACGTGCTGGAAACCACGGAAACCGCCGGCAAGTAAACGGCAGGTACGATTCGCGTATCCGAATCGGCGGTACAGTGGACGGCAAAGGCGTAACGGCCCGCCGTCCACTTGCGTTTCGTGGGTATTCGGCATGATTCGCCGCATTTCGGTACGATTCATTACGGATTGCGCATGATTCGGCCGCAATCGGACGATTGGACGGCGGCATGATTTCGCCAAGACTTCGAGGAGGTAGACCTTGCGTATTCACATCACGTACACCGGCGGCACCATCGGCATGATCGATTCGCCCAACGGCTTGATTCCTGGCGCGGACATGCGCGGCTGGCTGCTTCGCCTGCTCGAGGACGCGCATATGGACAGCGGCCTGTTCTCGTTCACCGAGCTTGATCCGCTGATCGATTCGTCGAATGCCACGCCAAGCAACTGGCAGACCATGATCGACGATCTCAAGGCGCACCGCAACGAGGCCGACGCGTTCGTGGTGCTGCACGGCACCGACACGATGAGCTATTCGAGTGCCGCGCTCTCCTACGCGCTCACCGATTTCGGCAAGCCGATCATCTTCACCGGCTCCCAGCACCCGCTGGGCAAAATCGAATCGGATGCCACCGCCAACGTGACCGGCGCGCTGAACGCCGCGATGAGCGAGCGCATGAACGGTGTCGGCCTGTTCTTCGGCCATCACCTGTTCGCAGGCAACCGTGTGAGCAAGTCGTCGAGTTGGGCGTTCGAGGGGTTCTCCGCACCGTCGACCGGCCCGCTGGCCCGTACCGGAACGCCGTGGCACTGGTATGCCGGCGGCACGCTGGCTGGCGAAGGATGGAAGGACCCCAAGCCGTATACGCGGCATGATGTGGCCGTGATCGACATGGCACCGGGCATTACCGCCGCACGTCTCGAGGCGATGCTCACGCCACGCCCGGAGGCTGCGATTCTGCGCGCATATGGCGTAGGCGATATTCCAAGCGACGAGCCGGGACTGACGGATGTGATCGCCGATGCGCTGCACGACGGTGTGCCGGTGATCATCGCCTCGCAATGCCAGCAGGCGGAGGTGCTGCTGGGGCATTACGAGGTGAGCGACGCCATCGCGCGTGCCGGTGCGATCGGTTCGGGCGATATGACGCTTGAGGCAGCGTATGCGAAGGTGATGTTCCTGCTCTCGCAGGGCGTGGATGCGGCTGATTTCGGCACGTGGATGACGCGCTCCATCGCCGGTGAGATTTCGCCGGCCTCCACGCTGTAACCGGCACCGCAGATTGCGATACGAGACGAAGGGCACGCCCATCATGGTGAATGGACGTGCCCTTCGTGTTACTCCGTACGGCTCAGTATTACCCGGTACGGCTCACTGATTCCGCTCAGTCCTTGTCGATCAGCGCAGTAAGCGCCCACAGGATGCTCACCACATCGATCGCCTCCTGCAGGAAGGCGCCAACCACCACCGGAATCAGGTTGAACGCGGCGCACAGCATCGCGATGATCGACAGTGACAGGCCCACGACCACGGACTGCAGCATGATGCGCTTGGTGCGGCGCGAAATCGCGATCGCACGCGGTACGCAGGCGATATCGTCGTTCATGATGACCACCTGCGCCGATTCGGATGCGGCCGTGGACGTGCCGTCGGTGATCGCCATGCCGATGTCGGCGGAAGCCAGCACGGGGGCGTCGTTCACGCCGTCGCCCACCATCATGGTGATGGACCGGGTGATCGATTCGCCGGTCAGCTTCTGAATGAGCCGATCCCACCACGGCTGTTCGGGCGCCTCCTCCTTGGATGCGTTCTTTACTGCGGCGAGCTTGTCTTCGGGGAACAGTTCGGCGCGCACGTCGCTGATGCCGACCTCCTTGGCGATGATGTTGGCGGACGCCGCCTTGTCGCCGGTCAGCATGGACAGCCGCCTGACACCGAGGGAACGCAGGCGTTCCAACGATTCCTTCGCATTGGCACGCGGAATGTCCTTCATTACGATACGCGCGGCAAGCCTGCCGTTGATGGATACGAACGTGGCCATTTCGTCGGCGGCGAGCGGCGTGGTGAACACGTCTGCGGGATTCGTCGGCACACCATGTTCGCCTTCGGTGACGTAGGCATACCGCCCTACGCGAATCATGCGACCGTTGACCATGCCACTCAGTCCCTTGCCGGAATCCTCCGATACGCCCTTGACCACCGGGTGCTCGATGTCATGTCCGTCCCAATCGGAGCCGGGCAGGCGTCTGCCGCTGTCGGCATATCGTTCGGCCAGGCGTGTAACCGCATCCTGGCCAGCGTTCACAATGCCCTGGGCGAGAATATGCACCGAATACGTTTCCAGCACGCCCGCCGACAGCAGGATCACATCCTCGTCGAGTCCGTCGTCGCCTGTCATGCCGTTCGTATGCGAACCGCCGCGCATATCCACGCGCACCACCTGCGGTTTCTTCACGGTCAACGTGCCGGTCTTGTCGAAGAAGATATGGCTCACACGCCCCAGCGTTTCCAATACTTCCTGCGTTTTGATCAGAATGCCGGATTTGGCAAGACGCCCGGTGCCGGCAATATAGGCGACAGGAGCGGCGATAAGCAGCGGGCATGGGGTGGCGATGACCAGCACCTGCGCGAAACGCATCGGCACGCCGGAGCAGATCCATGCGAATCCGGCGATCAGGAACGCTACCACGGTGAACGGCACGGCAAGCAGATCGGCCACACGCACGACCGTGGCACGCGAGCTTTGCGCAGAGGAGACAAGTCCGAGAATGCGCTGATACTGCGAATCACGCGCCAACTGGGTGGCACGCATGGTGAGCGTGGACGAACCGTTGACTGCGCCGGAAAGCACGCGAGCGCCGGCGAATACCTCGCGCGGCACCGGTTCGCCGTTGATGTTGCTTAAATCGAGTGTTGCGGAGTCGGACAGCAGTTCGCCATCCACCGGCACTGTTTCGCCCGGCAATACGACAAGCACGTCACCCATGCGCACCTTGTCGACCGGCACTGTTTCGAAATGGGAGCTGGAGGATTGGATCTGCTGGATCTCGCCTTCGCCTACCGGCCTGAACCCTGAGTCACCGGTATTCTGCCGGCCGGAACCGTTGATATGCCCGGCGTTCGAGCCGATGCCGGGAAGGTTGACCACGTGTGCGATGACCGGAGCGGCCTCCATCAACGAGGTCAGGTTGCCTTTGGCTTTGTCTTGCGCGTATTCCTCGATCGCCTCGCCGGAATACACCATGAGCACGATCGCCCAGCCGGCCCAGTATTCGCGTACGGCGATGGTCGATAGGATCGCGACGATCACCAGCACGTCGACGCCGACGTACCCTTTGCGGATATCTTCGATCATGCCTTTGAGCGAGTCGAATGCCGTGTAGACGACCATGGCGATCACAATCCACTGGCCGATCGAGGGGTTCACGCTCCAGAAGAAATGTTTCCATGGCCGTGCATTCCACAGCAATGCCACGGGAATGGCTGCCAATACGGTGATGGGGAGCATTGGCACGAGTTTGCATGCCTGGAATAGTTTGGTAAAGAATGACGATACGTGTTTCATCATTGCTCCTTACGCTGCATCGGTCTACGTTCGGCATATGGCTTACGGGTCGCGCGAACGCAGAATTGCGTCACGCCTTGTTAACCCATCGGCTGCGTTGCCGGCTTGCGATATGCATTCCTGACTTGCGTTCCGATACACGGCGTAAAGATTGTCATATTCAGTTGTTGTTCAGTTATGGGCAAGCTGTTTCACAGCCATGTTCGCTCTAGGATATCAATGCAAAGTGCCTTGCGCAACTTCGCCGGAAGTCACGCAAGGCACGTATTGCTGATGGTTGTAGGCCTTCTGCCATATGGGGTTTGCTGCTGCCGAGGCGCGCTGTTCATGCCGCTTGCGGCGCAGCACACCTCGTGGGATTTACCACAGGCTGAACGGGAAGCCGTTGCTGTAGCCGTTGGAACCGTTGCCGGAACCATCGGAACCGTTGCCGGAGTCGCCCTGGCTGTTCTGGTCGCCCTGGCCGTTCTGGTTCTGCTCCTGCTGGCTGTTCGATTCGGTGCGGTTGGAACCGTTGACCTTATCCTCCTGCTGGTCGAGCGTCACGTCCACATCCATGGTCTTGCCGTCACGCACGATGGTGAGCGTCGCCTTGTCGCCAAGGGCCGTAGCGCGCACGAAGCCGAGCAGGGAGGCCGTGCTGTTGACCGCATGACCGTCGAACGCCACGATGGTGTCGCCGGACTTCAGGCCGGCCTTGTCTGCCGGGCCGCCCTTGACTACGGCATTGCCGGTGGAGCTGGATGTGATGCGAGCGCCGGCGCGGGTCACGCCGTCGGCTTCGACGGTATCGGTTTTCACGGTGACGCCGAGTGCCACATGCTTGACGGAACCGTCCTTGACGATTTCGTCGGCCACACGCTTGACGAGGTTCGACGGAATGGCGAAGCCGATGCCGATGGAGCCGGAAGAGCTGGAGTCGGAGGATCCAGAGGAGCCTGCGGTGGCGATGGACGAGTTGATGCCGATTACTTCGCCGGCCGCGTTGAAGGTCGGGCCGCCGGAGTTGCCGGGGTTGACGGCCGCGTCGATCTGCACGGCGTTGGTGACGATGTTGTTGTTGTCATCATCCATCACGGTGACCGGGCGGTTCAGCGCGGAGACGATGCCGGTGGTGGCGGTGTCGTCGTAGCCCAGCGGGTTGCCGACCGCCATCACGTTCTCGCCTACGGCGAGCTTGTCGGAATCAGCGAATTTCACGGCCTTCAGGTCGCTCGGCGGGTTTTCGAGCTTGATGACCGCAAGATCGGTGGTGGTGTCGGTGCCCACGACCTTGGCGGAGTACATCTGGCCGTTGCTTAGCGTGACGAGGATCTTCTGCGCGCCGGAGATCACGTGGTTGTTGGTGACGATGTCTCCATCGGTGTTGATGATCGCGCCGGACCCCTTGGCCACGCCGTTGCTCAGCGTGGCCTGGATGGCCACCACGGAGCCGGAGACCTGCTTGGCCACGGCCTGCCAGTCGGGTGCTTCGCCGGACTTGGCGGTGGCGGAGCCCGAACCGGATTCGCTGGAGTTGATGTTCGCCATGGAACTGGTGGTGGGGACCTTCACCGCACCGCTGGTGATTGCTGCGTAGCCGACGCCGAGGCACAATGCCGCGGACAGCGCTGCCGCGATGACCGCGGTGAGCACGGTGGTTGTGGTGCCTTTGCTGTTCTTGCTGCTGCCGGGCATTGCGGGCTGGCCGTTCTGGCCTGGCATATTCGGCTGGTCGCCTTGACCGCCTTGACCGTTCTGCGGGGGAACGGGCGGGACGGAAGCACCGAACATGCCGAAACGCTGCGTGGGCTGGCCGTTCGGATTCTGCTGGTTGTTCTGATTCTGCCGTGCGCCGAAGGGGGTGCGCATGATGAACGGATTGCCGTTGTTCTGGGCCGGCTGGGGATTCTGCTGCTGGATCGGCTGCGTGGGCTGAGCCTGCACGGGCTGGGTCGGTTGAGTCGGAACCGGGCCGTAGGCGCCGTATTCGGGAGCCGGGCGATACTGACCGTAAGCCGGAGTCGCCTGGGTCTGCGGAGCCTGCGGCTCGGATGCGGACGGCGCTGCGGCATCGCCTGCCGGCGCGGTTGCGAAATTCGTAGTCGGTGCAGCGTCGGCGGACGGCGCATCCGCTACCGGCGCGATCGGCTCGGTCTGTGCATCCTCAGCCTGCGTATTCTCAGCCTGCGTAGTCGCCGCGGATTCGATATGCTGCGTGGCCTGCGGATCATCCTGGATGTTCGGGGAGTTCTGCTCTTCAGCCATGTTCGCTCCTTAGAAGGTTGACGATGCGATTGGCCGCTGCTGACCTTCAGCAGGCTCATCGCCAACGCGTTTGCTACCTAAGAGTAAAGATACCCGTTCTGGATGTTTCCTGAACGTTTGTTGGAAACCACGTTCGAATCCTCAAACGAAAACCTCCGACCCTTCCAGCATCACCGCGGGCCTTCCCCATCATCGCCCCTTCAACGCGGAATCACACCACGCAACCCATTAAAAAGCCGCCCATCATACGCCTCGCAGCATCACCACAACGCCTCCGCCGCGCCCCTACCACGCCCCGCCGCACCGTTGTATCGCCCATTCGCCTAAAGTAAAACGCATGACTGATCTTGTGGAACACCCCCTGGGCGCGGAACCCGGCAAACCCGGCGACCGCAGCGCATTCTCCTTCGAAACCATCACCCGCCTGCCCGACGCGGCAGACGGCAAAGGACGCGGTGGCGCACGCTACGGGCGCACCGGCATCATCCACACCCCGCCCGGCCACATCCGCACACCCGCCTT
>ERZ827490.1623-NODE-1623-length-27990-cov-5.202470_pt1 | contig 27990 bp, 21 predicted proteins | sample MGYA00519770_ERZ827490 | MGnify/ENA primary metagenome ERZ827490 (study PRJEB31778, sample SAMEA3449324) | human gut metagenome | biome: human gut; feature: human-associated habitat; material: faeces | place: United Kingdom | collected 2010/2012 ...
TAGCAGGAAATTTGCAGAGCTAATTTTGGCGGTGGGACATTTTCCCGGATCGTTCGCCAAAATTAGTAAGTTGACCGAAATCACGTTTGTAAAAAACCATCAAATTTCGGAAAAAAAGTTCAGTATTATTAAACCTGGTACGATGCTGAAATTCTGTCCATCCTCTTGATGATTTCTTTGCCCAGTGTAGGCTCTTATGGCTATGAAAAGGCATGAGGGTTTGCTTGCGGAGTGCGTGACCGTTCGCCTTTCTTTGCATCGTCGTCCGCCAAGTTTTGCAACAATTATGGCTGCTAATGGCGCTGATGATTAGAAATCCAACAAAACATACGGTCTCCGGGGCGAGGACTGATCTTCGGTGGGCATGCCGAAATACCTTATGTGGAGCCACTTTTCAGGCGTATCAACTTTATATGGCTTCCTCACGCCGTCCGCCGCATATGCGGAAAGCAGAAAATAGTGGTTTTTCTAACGCTAGCGGACGGAATTTGCAGAATTATTAGCAATTCTCCTCCAAAATCCATCTTCTAATCAAAAAGAAACGCTGAGAAGTGCTTGTTTCAAGCCACTTTCCAGCGCCTTTCTGTTAAGGTTATCGGTAGTAGTTCGTTCGCCTAATAAGCATCAGTCAAAGGTAAAGCCTCCGCCTTTGGTCATAATAATGGGGGTGTATTCAACACGGAGAACGTTTCCCTCATTAAAAAAACGCGCCGCCCATCCCGTGTAAGCGGGGACAGGCGGCGCATCTATGCTTTCGGGAGCGCGTCAGGCGGGATTAATCGTCGTCGTCGTCATCGTCGTCATCGTCATCATCGTCGTCATCGTGATCGTCATCGCGGTCATCATCGTGATTATCGTCGTGATCGTCGTCGCGATCAGGCTGGCGGTTGTCGTTTGAGGGGGCGGGCTCGCTGCGCTCCACGTCATATTCGAGGACGCTTCCGGTGGCCGCGTCGATCTCGTATTCGTACTCGGTGCTGCCCTTGATGAATTCGATTTCGTATTTGCGCAGGCCGTCGTCCTTCTCGAGCTTGGCCTTGGTGAAGGACACCTCGGCGGCGGAGAGCCCCGCGTGCTTCAGCGCGATGCTCTTGGCCTGATCCACGCCGATATAGCTGGAGGCGGCGGGCTGAGCGGTGGCGCGCGTCTCAATGCTTCTTTCGCGGATGGCGCCGGTGACCGCGTCGATTTCGTACTCATACTCGGCGGCAGCGGTGACAAATTCGATTTCGTACACCAGCATGCCGTCCTCGCGGTCGAGCTTGGTCTTGGTGAACGTCACGTCGGCGGCGGAGAGAGAAGCGTCGCTCAGCGCGATGGAGCGCGCCTTTTCGCGGGAGATTCCCTGAGCGCTGGCCACGGTTTCGGGGCTCGCGGGCTGCTGGCCGGGGCGCACGGTCTCGTTTTCGGCGAAGTATTCTATGCTCGCGCCGCACACAGTGCCGGAAACCGCGTCCACGTCATAGTCGTATTCGGCCGTCGCGGTGTAAAACTCGATTTCGTAGAGCCGCAGCATATCGTCGGTGTCCAGGCTGATTTCCAGCAGCGTGATGTCCGCTTCAGTCAGCCCCGCGTCGGCGAGCGCCTTGTCCAGCGCCTGCTGCTCGCCGATCACGATAGCGGCCGCGTCCTGATAGGCGGCCATTTCCAGCGTCTTCTGGCTCGTCAGCGCCCAGGCCCTCTTGATGATCGCGCCGTCGGTCGTGCTGATCCAGTATTCGTATTCAAAGCCGTCGCACCGGAATTCGACGTCATAGGCCGTCTGGCCGTGCTCGGTTTCAATCTCGGTGGGGAAGAGCAGCGCGCGCTCGCGGGTCGCGCCGGCGGCTTCCAAAGCCAGATTTTCAGCGGCGGTCTGGTCGAAGGCGCTCTGCGCGAAGGCCGTTCCGTTCAGCAGGAGCGTCAGTATGAACGTCAGAGTCAGCAGGGCTTTCAGCGTGGATTTGAGTGTCGTTTTCATTGAAGTCGCCTCCTTGTTTGGTATGGCCTTATGATACAGGACGCAGATGAGATGAAAATGAGAAGCGCTCATTTTTTATAAAATTTTTGCCGTGCGCCGATTCCTCCGAATGCGCAGCCTGCCGTTTTGCTGAAGCGCCGTCAAACAGTGCGCCTTCGAAAGAACAGCCTGACGCGTCAGTTCTCTGAAAAGTGCCCTCAAGCCTGCGGCGCTCCCGTTTTTGTCCGCAGGCGGCGCTGATTGCCTGCCCGGCGCAAAGAGAGCGGAACCTCCCGCCGAAGATCCCGCTCAACTTGCCCCCAAAAATGGAGCGGCAGCCGTCACGCATCCTGACGAAAAATTCGCTGCGCGCCATGGGCATTGAGCCGCAGCGCGGTTCACGAGCGCCGACGGCCAATCGGGAATCTTTCGACAGAATGAGCGGAACCTCCCGCCGGAGATCCCGCTCTCTTCTATATTATATGTCATTGCATGGGGAAGCGGGCGGTGAAGGCGCTGCCCTTGCCCTCCTCGCTCACGACGGTCAGCTCGCCGCCGTGCAGACGCGCGATCTGCCGCGCCATGGCCAGCCCCAGCCCCGCGCCGTCGCCCGATCGTTCGGACGCGCCCTGATAGAGCCGCCGGAAAATTTTTTTCTGCTGATCGGGCGCAATGCCGATGCCGTCGTCCGATACAGTCAGCTCTATCGCGCTGCCTGCGCGGTGCAGCGTGACGATGATATGGCCGTTTTCCCGGCCGTAGCGGTAGGCGTTTCCGATGAGGTTGCCGAGCAGTCGCGTGATGAGCGTCTGATCGCCGGTGATGGAAATATCCGGCTCGACGTCTGTAGTGAGGGCGATGTTCTTCTCGCAGATCAGCGCCATGTCCTCGCAGACGGACTCGGTCAGCGCGCTCAGATTGAACGGCTCGCGAGCATAGCGGTCGGTCTTGCGCTCCATGCGCACGAGCTCCAGCATGCCGGAGATCATGCGGTTCATGCGCCGCCCCTGACGATGGATGACGGAGAGCGCCTCGCGGTAGTCCGCGCCGGTTTTCTCGCCGGAAAGCGCGTCCTCGCACTGCGCCATGATGACGGCCATGGGCGTGCGCAGCTCGTGCGACGCGTCCGAGGCGAATTGCCGCTCGGCCTCGAAGGCGTCGTCCAGCCGCTGCATCATGCCGTTGAACGCGCCGGCCAATTGCGCCAGCTCGTCGCTGCCGCCGTCGGGCATGCGCTTTTTCAGGTCGTCGCCGCCGCTGATCTGCGCCGCGGTGAGCGCCATGGCGCGCAGGGGCTTCAGCGCGCGTCGGGCGATCAGCACGCCGCCGGCAATGGCGATGAGCGTGAGCGCCAGCAGGCTCCAGACGCAGACGTACACGATGTCGCGCAGCGGCGCGTCGGCCCGCGTTTCGGGCACGGCGCCGCGCAGCCACAGATCGCGAAGGGTGTTCTGCTCGAGGCGGCGATCAAATATATACCAGGTTTCTCCGCGCACGCGGACTGTGCGGCACACGCCGTCCTCAAAGGCCAGCATGCCCGCCGCGGCGATGGGGTTTTCGCCGTAGAGCAGAGAGCCGTTTTCGTGATAGAGCGCGGTGATCATGCCGTTCACCTGATCGAGAAAATCGTCGTCGATTTCGAGATAGCCCACGCCGTAGCGGATGTAGTGGTCGGTGTCGCCGTCCTGATCCATCTGCGCGATGCTTCGGTAAAACTCGACCTCGTCCACATTGTCCTCGACGGTGTGTATCAGCTCTGTGCGCAGCTGCTTTTGCAGGACGGAATGGCTCACGAAGAACACCACGATGAATGTCAGCACGGCCATGAGCACGAGCGCGGCGGAAAACCACAGCGTGAGTTTCCATTGGAGCGAGCTTCTCTTCATGGCGTCTCCTCCCGCAGCACATAGCCCATGCCGCGCACAGTGTGGATCAGCTTGCGCTCATGGCCGTCGTCGATCTTTTTGCGCAGATAGCGGATGTACACGTCCACGACGTTCGTGCCGCCCTCGTAATCGAAATTCCAGACGTGATTTTCGATCTTTTCGCGGGAAAGCACGATGCCCTTGTTGTGCATGAGGTATTCCAGTAGCGCATATTCCCGGGCGGAAAGCGCAATTTCAGCGCCCCCGCGCTTCACGCGCCGCGTGCCGGTGTCCAGCGTCAGATCGCCCGCGACGAGTCTGCTGTCGCCCGCGCCGAACTGGGAACGCGTCAGCACGCGCAGCCGGGCACTCAGCTCCTCCAGCGCGAAGGGCTTCACCAGATAGTCGTTCGCGCCGCTGTCCAGCCCGGCCACGCGGTCGGCGATGGCGTCGCGCGCGGTGAGCAGCAGCACGGGCGTGGTTTTGCCGGCGGCGCGCAGCTTTTTGAGCACGCTCAGCCCGTCCAGATGCGGCATCATGATGTCCAGTATCGCCGCGTCGTAATCGGCGGCCTGAAGATAATCCCAAGCCTGCTGTCCGTCAAGGCAGCTGTCCACGCCATAGCCCTCGGCAACAAGGCGGCGCGTCACGAGGTCGTTTAGATCCCGCTCGTCCTCTGCATAGAGTATTCGCATGATGATTCTCCTTCAGCCTGTGTGATGTCCCGTCATTGTACCGCGCGCGGATGAGAGGAATATTAGAGCGCGATTCCAGCGCGCCGGCGGAGAGCGCCTCGATGTGGCGGCTGTTCATGCTGCGGCCTTTCGATGAGAAAATTGTAGCATTGCGCTGTTAAGATGTCAATCGAATGGCAATGTGACCGGTTTTTTCTGCGTTTATGGCCGGAATTGAGTCAAAAGTGTGTAGAAACTGAAAATGGAAATACGTATAATGGACTCATCAAACAAAGCGGAGCGTGTCTTTCATGAGCAAATCAGTCGGAGTGAAGAAAAAGAGCATATGGCGGGACAAGGCCAGCTGGGAGCTGCTGATGCTGTGCGTCCCGACGCTGCTCGCGTTTACGCTGTTTCACTATGTCCCCATGATCGGCATCATATTGCCGTTCAAGCGCTTTATGCCGGCGAAGGGTCTCTTCGGCAGTCCCTGGGTCGGCTTTGAGAACTTCCGCTTCCTCTTCACATCGGTCGAACTGGCGCGCATCATGCGCAACACCGTGCTCTACAGCCTGTGGTTCATGTTTATCACGCCGGCGGTCAATGTGACGATCGCGCTTTTGCTCTTTGAGGTGACCAGCAAGCGGGCGCTCAAGTACCGACGTTGCTAACTATGAGAAGGAGGATTGACCTATGGCTTCCATTATTCCCCGCAAAAATCGTTTCTGTGTCGTGTATCCCTATACTGATGCCGCCGGTAGCGGACGGGATCGCGCAGATGGCGAATAGCTGACGGCGGGATAAAGGACGGCTTGATCATGTCGCACATGAACAGGTCGCAAATCCACTTTGCATCCTTCCGGTCAGTTTTGTTGCCCTTCTGCGGTTTGGTGTACTTGGGGTGTGCAAGTGTTACAAGACAGGTTTTTTCGAGGATGTTGAAGACAGGAATCCAGAATCTGCCGGCAGATTCCATGCAGACTTCCATGCAGTGATACTTGTCAAGCCAGAGAGACAGCTCCTGCAAGCCCTTGGAGAAGGACGAGAAGCGAGCCTGAAAGTACTCAGTACGGGAGTTTGCATCGGTAACGCCGATACAGGCATAGATCCAGGTTTTGTGAACATCCAGCCCACAGCAGTTTTTACGGAAGATTTTGAACATGGCGTCCCTCCTGCAAGAGATAGCAGAGTCGGCAGGGACTGGCTGTCCGGCGAAATCGAGTCAACTACGGAAGAGATAAGTTTACGGGCTACGGTTTTGCGCCATTCATTGATGCCTTAACGGACGGCCGACACCATATACAGATGCGAGGTTTGCCGCTATGCAGCCCCGCCACTCACCTCCACGGGTTCTGTAGTATGCCGACTCTGCTGAATCCAGTATATCTATGAATTGAAACAAGCGAAAGAGCCGATAAGTTTCATAACCCTATTGGTAGGTAATCACAATCGGTACGTCCGGCATATAGATCTTTCCACCAGACATGATGGTGCTCCCATTGATCGTAATTTTATCAATCTTGTCACTGCTAACCAACGCGGTCAGCAAGTTCAAATCATGAAGATTAACGCAGGAAATGTTTTTGAATCCCGCAGACCGAAGAGAATCCTTAACGGCAAAGTACTTCTTTTCCGAAAACGGTGTGAGTCCATTCGGAAATCTGATTCCCCCCTGTTTCTCGATGATTTTTTCGTTTTCTTTCTCAGGGAGCCATTTAAATATCAGATAGGCTCCGCCGCCAATAATCGGACCTCCAATGTAGAACAGCATCAGAAAACCGCTGGTAAAGCCTTCCGAGGAGCCGGCAATCTTGGAAATGATGATTCCTAGATGAATAAGAGAAATGATCAGCCAAATAACAGTCAAAACCTTTCTCAGATTCCGACCATGGATTTCTCGCTGTTCCTGAAGTTCAAGTTCCTTCAGCTTTATCAAACGCTCCGTTTCAGCTTTCTGGATACCAGCTTCATCCACATTCCGGATGACATATGGAGCGTTCTGCTTTAAGCTGCTTCACATCGTTCTTATCCAGTTGGAGAATCGCAAGGTAGGCGTCCCAGGGTTTCACGCCCAAATTTCCGAAGTGAAGTCTGTTCCTTTCACCGGTAGCTGCATCATCAAGAATAGAAGGCAGCTTTTCCCGCTCCTGCATCAACAATCCGCCATTCCCAGCCGCCAATGCCCACAGGCGGCGGATCCTTTCGTAAGCAGTCACGTTGCTGTCAGAAAACTTGTCAATGTTCTCTGTCAGGTATGTGACCAGTTCTTCTTTTGTTTCCAGATCATTCAGCTCTGCGATAATGGAACCGGTATACACAACATCGCCGCTCTTCTGACTTCTTTTTGATAGCGGCACACGTGTCTGTATATCAAGGGCTTCGGCATAGGATAGACCATTGTTCAGGCAGAAATAGTAAACTGCCTCCTGTACCTGATGACAATTGAAGCTGCGCTCCTTGGCATAGTACCGCCGGAAGAATTCATCAGTTTCTCCGCCATCCAGGCCAAAGGCAAAGCAAATCAGAAATGCAGTGTCGCGTTTAATTGGTTGCCCAGCTGTAAACCACTCTCGGAGTTCTCTCGGCGGTGTCATATTTGCCTTCTCAAAGGCCGTTTTGATATACTTCACCTTCGCGTCCACATCAGTAAAGTCACCGTCAAAACCACGCTCCGATATAAACTCAGTGATTGCATCGGAGAAAGGCCGAAAGAGCTGCACCACTTGGAGCAGCTCTTCAATGAAATTGTCGTCCTCCCATGAAATTGTCTCCAGAGGTTTCTGGAGGAGAGTGGTGTATGCTGGCATGACGGATCTCCTTATCCCTGTTGTTCTTGAGGGAACAAGTACATCGATAAAGAATCAGCAATCAACTCTTCAGAATCATTTGGGCCATAACTGAAGACGGCACCGTCTGCTTTTTGAATAACAAGAAAGTGATCGAAAAGCATTTCTTCAATTACATAAGCATCATTCGGAAAGCTTTTATAGAAGCTTCGTGCACGCTGAGTCACAGCGATAACGCTTAGTCTCTCACTGGAGCAAATACCGGTCAACTCTTTTCCACAGAATGTTGCTGCTCCAAAGGTGCTCAGGTACTCTTTATAATCTTCCGAAAATTTCAATTTCAGCTCATTCTCGGCGTCTGTAATTTGCTCCTTGGAGGCTGCACCAAGGGACGCATAATCTTCGGCTTCTTGAATCTTTTTGATCATTTCAAGCATCTTTACTTTCCTCCTGATAGGATTTTGGCCATTGTCTTCCAAAACTCTGGTTTTCTTACTTCATTGAATGCCTTTCTGTCTATTTCTGTTTTTTCTACATATCCATGCAGAATTGCTGCATCATGCTCCTTGGACGTTAATATAGCAAGTGAGCCATTGTTCTTCTGACCGATATGGTGGAGCTCGAAAGGTTTTCCGGTCGAATCCAAGGGAGGTTTACCATTAAACATTCTTTCAAGGTTCGACCTGCCAAATTCATCAACCCTACTTAAGTCGATATCTGATCTTACAAGTGCAAGCTGTCCATTGATCATGCGTGATTGGAGCCCTGCATTTTTGAATACCAAATACTCGTCATAAGTATGAAATTGTTTGATGATATTCAGCGGATATCCAGTTTTTTTCTGAATCATGGCTGCCTGATTCATGGTAAGACCATTCTCGACGGTTTTACCAAGACGTATTGCTCTAAAAAGTCCCCAAGTTTCCGAGGCAGCTCCTGTGATAGCGCCTGATATCGCACCCCATTTATATCCTTCACTTGCGCCTAATGCGCCAGCCTTTAAAGCTTCGCTCAAATCACCGGTTTCATAGCCTTTTATGACCGCCGCTGAAACCCCACTAATAAGGGTTCCAGACAGTGCGCATGTTGCCGCTGTTTTTGCTGCAACAGCAAATATCATACTAACGGCTGGGGCAGTTCCAAGTCCACCGGTTACAGCGGATACAGTCACGCATACGAGTATAACGCCAGTTCCTACTGCCACGTTTTTCAGTAGTTGCTCGTATGTCGTATCTTTAACGACCTGAAGTGGCGCTACAGTAGTCTGGCCGTTGTCGTCCACTGTAAATACATATCTTGTTCCCTGGAAGTATTCATCCAAGCCAGATAGAGAGTAGCCGAAGAATACATTCTTTTGTGAATTATAGGCCAGTTCAGTTAAGTATTCTTGAGAGACATAAACAGCTGAAACGTCTTCGATAAAAAACTCATCTGAATTCAAATCGGTCACAAGCTGGCTGTAAACTGTATCTTCAATATACGGGAGAAGATTTTCATCAGACATGCCGGTGAACTTGATGTCTTGTTCCCAATTGATTTCGGTAGGAGAAGCAACAGAACTCTCAGTAAAACCAGAAATCGATAATGACAACAGGGAGAGGCAGAGAATAACAGAAAGAATTCGTTTCACTTCTTTTCCTCCTTACTGCTACGCTTCTTGGGAAAACCAATCACAGCTATAACAAGTGCCACAACGACGGCACAGACTATAACAATCACAATGGGCGAATTCTGTGCACCGTTTGATTCATCCACGGATTTATTACCTGAGCTGACTGGTTCAGTCAATGGTGCTTTAGTTGGTTCAGCCGTAGTAGTTGGCTCATTGGGATTCGGCATAGAGATAGACCCATCTTCGTATATTGTTGCGCCATGCTCGACCATTCGCTGTATTTCTGGAATCGAATAGTTGGAGTTGGCATATGCTGCCAAAATCCGGTTTGTACCCACATAAATCTTCTTAGTGGTTTCTATTCCTGTATATTGGTTCTTTGCCGTGATTGTGTAGATACCTTCATCTGTGTAGCGATCACCATCTTTGGCCGTTGTGTTGAATCGGGTATCCTCAGTTAAGCCATCTGCACCTTCCATCCATACTTCTTTTTTGATATACAGATTTAAATAGCGAGAATTCGCCAGGTCAAGGCTAAATCCGTTTTCAGTTACCGAACTATTTGTGAGCTCAGCCCCGGTTGCTATATCGAAGGGATAGACCATACAATTCGCATTTCTGACCGAAAACTTAAAGAATATCCGATAGTGATGCGTCTGTGGTATCAGCTGACTCTTAGTCACTTCATAGTCAAGAGCTACCTCATAATCGCCTTCCTCGAAAAGCTGCACACGAGTGTTAGCACCCATCATAGTATTTGCCAGAAGATAATCGTAATACATGACTGGATCATGCTTTACGTTTTCATAATCGGTATATCTGATGATAAGCATACCTTTTCCGAAATTGGTCATAGGTGTTTGAAAATACCGATCATGTCCATCATTGTCAGATGTAATTGTAAGGCCGCCATCGTTATTCAAAGCACTGATATTCTGTGTGAGGTTAAACCATAGCGTCACAACATCCCCGGCATTTTTCAGGAAGACTACATTTTCTTTACTGCCAACGGAGCTTGTAAAACCGCTTACAAAGAAGTTCCCGAGCTTCCAACCATAGTGAAGATCTCCCTTACTGATCTCCTTTTCTCCAGAATAGCTAGCGAAATCAGAAACAAGAGTCGTTTCTCCAAGAGAGTAGCGCTTCGTATTTGATGCCAGCGGTTCAATATGTTCATTCTTATCTACAACGTAGAACTCATATACTTCTGCGATACGCTTGTACTCAATTTCATCTTTAGGGATAACCAATACTACCGTTGAAGTCCCGACCTTTTGAGCCAGCTCATAAACAACAACAAGGCGATAATAACAGCCATTGATCATCTCAATATCTGTTGTCTCATATAGCACTCCGTTCTGAACGGGGGTGTTTTTAAATGCATTTGTCTGAACCGAAACATTATACCAATTCATGTGGTCCATGGACTTTTGCAAAATGATAGCACCTTTTTGGATGTTGTTATCTATTTTGAAAACATCAATCGACGTTGTATTGTCATCAACCAAATGCCATTCTTCATCTGAAGCGCCAAGGAGTTCATCGGAATATGTGTATTGAATTGATACATGTCCTTCTGGAACGCTATATGAAGCAACACCGTTTTTAGTCTCATGTTCTGCAGTAAGATCAACACCTGAGATGCTGAACGAACCATATGTTTGTGCGCCAGTAGAGCTTACAGCTTCTCCGTCGGAAGAAAATTTGTAAGCATTATCCTGGGCGAAGGTGTAAACTTTACCTTCAACTTGTTCAGTATTGCCGACAACGCTTAATGGCTGGACGGTTTCTGCAACTGCTGCCGATGTGGAACTCGCTGAGGCATTTTTATTTGCTACATTGCAGCCAGTTAGCAGCATCATCAGCATTGACAGTACAATTGCCTTCGCTCCTACCTTTTTATTCATTATTAGTATTAGTACCTCTTTATACGTTTGAGTTAAGCCTCTATGGTTCAGTCAACCAGATACAAGTATTCTTTGTCGAACATAATAGCTTGGGTCTCATTGCATACTGTTTTGACATTGCGAATGCTATCAACAAACAATTCGCTCCCAGTTTCTTGCTTTGTCTCAAACTCAGCAACCAGTTTGGCTATTCTCTCTTCTTTTCCTTTGAGTAGTTGCTCACCGCCGTCTTTAAGCCATTCATCTACCGGCCCTTTGTTTAGTAATGGCGACAAACCAATCAGATTACCAAGGAATTTTCCCGCCTGACCAACTGCGTCCTGAACTTTCATTTGTACAGAATCACCGGATACCTTTGCTATGTAATCACGACATTTCTCAAATTGATCCTGATAATATGTCTGATAATCCCTAACTCTCTGGGCAACTGAATTCAAATAGTCTTCAGTGAAATTCCCTAAAAGCATTACTTCAAGGTATGATGAGAAAGAAAACAGATACAAGGCCATGCTGTAATCATGAAAATTGTCAGCTATTTTGTTCATAGTATCTCGAATTGCTTGATCGAGAAAAACCGGAGGTAAACCTTTGATCTTGTCGGCAATCTGCTTCTGGTAAAAAATGATGTTCTGCTCAGCACTTTGCTTGATATCGAGCGCTTTCATATGATAATTGCTACGATACTGATCATTGTCCCAGTTGTATTTATACTTGTCCAAAATATCTGAGAGCATGTTCAGGTCGCCCTGCAGCTTAGCTTTCTTGTCTTCTTGCAAAAATGATAAAATGTCCTGCTGTGTTTTTTGAATAGCATCAAGCTTCTGATTGACTTGAACCATCATAACCGCCATAGCCATCATCATGGGATTGATTGGCATAACAGAATTTGCCGTCACAGTTTGAGGCCCGAGCTTAACCAATTTGGCCATGGTGTTTTTCCCGGTGGCAAGATCCTTAAACGAACCAGCGAAAATGCCAGGTGTGCTCTTCGCAAATTGACGTAATGCCTCTCCTCCAAGGTTGTTGATCGGCATATAGCCAAAGCCATCCATGGTTACGGTTTGTGCAACTGTCCTTAAAGCAGGAGAAAGCTGGGCAAAAACGCCACCCAATGTCGCGATTTCACCCAGCGGAATTTTTTTGTATTCACTTAAATGAGATGCTTTTTCAGCAATTGCTTTCTCGATGTCAGATGTCTCTTGCGGAAGCACTGCTTTCGGTACTTCGCTTAAAGCTTTTTCTCTTGATTGATCCTGCCCTCGTCCTAATAGCTTATCGAAAATTCCCATCTTCGTACCCTCCACGAGCTCAGTTCTAGATAATTCCGTAGCCCTTTGGCTCCGTTTATGATTCTATCCCATCCCATTGGCTATTTGGATTTATTGGTGTATCGGCTTAGCCGAGTATTCTGCTCTAAGTATCCTGTCCTGCAAACTCTTCGAATGCTGCCTCTTTGACTGCATCAAGGGATAGAACAGACCATTTTTAAGTATACCATAATATGCCCATAGAAGCCAGTACAAATTCCTTCAAAGCGCTTATTTTTAAGGGCTGGAGCGTTTGCACACCATTCGGGATAATAGTGGCAAGCAATGCAATCCGGCCCGAATTGCACAATGCTTGTTGGTAGGCTCCGCCCCCAAGCCCCTGAAAACCAGAGCTTACGCTCTGTGGTTGTGTCGTTTTCCTGCGTCATCTGACCTCTTTGCTTCGCCCCAAATGCAAAAAAAGAAAGGCCCCTGAGCCAGTTTCCTGCGTAAAAGCAGGCCTGACACAGGGGCCATGTTATCGTTCTTGATGCTCTTCCCGGCGAAAATCTTTCTCTTCTGGCAGGTAGTCGCGTTCCAGAACATCGAAATTATACTTGATATGGTTCAGAGTTGTGAGCTGAGGTTTCAGTTCTTCCAGGGCAGCATCATCGTTTTCTTTCTCCTTCTTCAGGGCATCGTATTCAGCAGAAAGCTCCTTCAGCGTCGGCATCTTTCCATCAACAGAGGAATAGAAAGCCTGCGCTTTTTTGTGTGCTTCGATATCTTTTCGATGCTCATTGTAGAATTTTGGAGACCAGCCGGAAGCTTTATAGTGCGCGTAAACATCTTCCGTTCGACGATAATCGCGAATTGCTTGCCGCAGTTCGTTGATCTTTTTCATTCGGTTTTGCTTCTCACGAATGGCGGCATGAAGCGCGTTTCGCTCCGAGCGCAACACGTTAATCTGATTTTCCAGTTTCTCGATAGATCCGATGTTATGCTCTTTCAGGAAAATGATCGACTGGGCTTTAGCGTCAATATTGTTTCGCTCCGCCCATATCATGTAGCCTTTGCCTTTTCCTTCACGGAGCTTCGCTTCTACATCAATCAGCCGTTTTATCTGGCTGTAGTTGTATTCGCTCCTTGGAATTTTCGGAATGTGAATATGATGACCGTCAAGCACTTGCCTCAATTTTGCTTCAGAGTATTCCGCGCCGAGGCTGTCCAGACGAATATACCGTTCACCACCAGGAGGCTTAATGCTGACATGAGCGCCGCGTTTGATCCAGCATCCTGCTTCTTCCATCAACTGCATGAGTGCATCAAATCCATCAGGCTGCAGCCGTAGCGCCGCATCAATCGTAATTCGCAGAGAATCCCGGCTCGTCAATTTGGATTGATCACCCTCCCATTTCTCGTAGGAAACAGTTTTGCTCTGCGGATTCTGAACAACTGAAAGATAATGTTCACGGCAAAGCTCGTCGCTGATCTCCGCAACTAAGCGGCTGGAGTTCCACACATTTCTGAATTTATGAGAGCAGTCCAGCGCTGTTGCACAAAATACAATATGATTATGGATATGCTTCCGATCCGTATGTGTCGCCACAATGAAGGCGTGCTCTCCGTGAAGAAGACGCTCCGCCAGCTCATAGCCAATTTGATTTGCTTCCTCCGCCGATACCTCTCCTGGCTTAAAAGACTGCCGGAGCTGATAGGCAATCACTTCATTTTTCTTTCCATTGCCAGCGTTCATAAGATACTGATTCCGAGCCAGGACAAATTCCTGATCTGCTGATTCCGGTGCACAGGCATAAGACGAAATGAATTCTCCATCTTCCGTCTTGTCCGGATTCTTTACGTAATCGATTCGCGCTTTCATGCATTGGGCAATCGTTTTGCCCTTATTGATGTGCATGGGTATGATGCGTGTCGTTGCCGTGGGTTCCTCCATAAAAAGAAAAACGGCGATCTGTGATTCACACAAACCGCCGCGATGTTAGTTTGTTTAATCAGTTGATGTACCTGACATTGTTACTATGCACCGCAATATAAATTAAATAGCATTTGACTACCTTCCTAAATTATTTTACTCGAATAACAACATCGTCACCCATGCGCTCCAAGCATAAGTGCTCACAGGAAGCCATGTCAGCCTGCGTTAAATCGTCAATATGGAACGGGAAAAGCGCAGGATGTTGAATCATTTCTTCCCATGTCATATATTCCTTGCCTGAACGTTCTATAACAGCTGTGCAGAGGAGTTGCATAACTTTAGAATCATTTAATCCTATCGTATTGCGACGATATGTGCCAGGAGTCTTTGCACCAATTATTGCTTTGAGCTCTTTAAATGTCTGAATATTTTTCGACAAGCAATTTTGCAGCGTATCACGGGCGCCCCACTTTTCAAAAATACGGGTACGGATCTGCCCAAGAGTAATCTCTTCCCGATAATCAAACAATCCGCCAATCACTGTACAGAGATCATAGAAGACCTGGTATCGTTTCAGAAGCAACGCCCAATGCACACCAATTCTTTCATCTGTCGTAAGGCTTTCAGCTGCTTTCGCACTGTAGTCAAGGAACCAGTCCTCTGGCCTATACCACATATTAAAGAGAATTACTCTGATCTGTTTAGCGTTAACAGGAGAATGGATGATCTCACCGATCTTTTCATTTAGTATTGGATAAGCCTCATCTTGCGCCTTTCCAGACAGCTTGCAGTTTGCAGCCAGTTCCATCCATTCAAGTGTTACGTTTTTGGATAAACCGATTCTTTCAGCCATGATACTCTCCAATCTGAATGAACGGCACCAGTGCTTCTTCCAATGTCATGCCGCCATGCGTAATGTATTCTTTGCCACGATCCCCGTAACTTGTTCCTGCGTTAAAGAGGTATGCCGTATAGCCTTCCGGTAGATATGTTCCGCTATACCGTTCTGTTGTGAACTTTTCCAGTTCTATGGCATCTGTATAGCTTTGATAGATCACAGCTCGACGACTCGCTGGCTCGGCAAGCACACCTGGTTTTTGGAATCGTCCTTCTGCAATGGCAGAAGTGTTACCATGATCAGATGTAATATAGACTGAAAAGCCCCTGCTTAGCAAGTCTGCCACCAATTTTGCAAGATGGCCATTCTTTGTCCACGTTTCAATTCCATACAGAAGCCCATCAAGTCCCTGAAGTTCATCGTGCATCAGATCATCGCAAATATTTACCACGATGCCAACCACTTTTGTCTGGATTGGGATTTCCGGTTCTTCTTCTTTGAAGAAGGCGATCTCCTGATCTCGGTAACCGTGCTCCCGCCAGTATGCAAACCACTGCTTCTCCTCGTTTTCCAGGGAAAATGGCTTGCTGTGTTCCTGGGGCAGCTTTCCACTGAAGATGCTCTGCCGGGCCACAGAAGTCACTGTCGGGAAGAATGAAAAAGATGCCTGCACATCATACGTAAAAGGTTCATGTTCCAGTATCCGTTGGATGGTGAAGAAATTCTCGAAGGACATGCCATCCATCACGATCAAAGCAATTTTGTCGTTCCCTTTTCGTATAAAGTCATTGACCTTGCTGAGAAGTACTGGCCGCTTTCGATCAACCACACCGGAAAGCAGGCTGTACTTTGCTTCGATCCATTTTACAAAAGCAGCTTCGACCTGTTGCTGTTTCTTATAGAAGCCCCGGAGCACCACGCCTGAATGCTGGAACATAGCAGCTTTTCCGTAGCTGATGGCCACAGGCGTCCAGTCCCGGTGAGACACGGCGGCTTCCGCGAGGGAGACAGCTTCGTCAAGAAGCGCACTTGCATATGGTTCCGCATAGGTTGCCGTGCGCAGGTCTTCCGTGCAGAACTTCCATGTCTGCTGCTTGTCCATCTTCTGAAGCGGCAGCTGATCCGCGATAAAAGCCAGATGATCAAAGTCCAGGCCCGGCAGTTCATTGAGTACGTCACAGTCCATCGTCGGGAATAACCCCTGAAGGCTCAGCTTGATGACCGGAACCTGCTTTGCGATGTCAATTGGCACATATAGTGCCCCCCGGTCGATCACCAATATCCGCCTGACATCTGGTTGATCCTGGCATTCAAACTCATAATACCGGCGCAGCTTCATATCGTCTTCAAAATGGACGACCTTATAGCCTTCCGCGACAGCTTTCTCCTCACATCCAAAGCACTGCCAGAGGGAATCTGCATCCAGCAGAATGGACTGGTTCATGCGGAGAATGCCAGTCCGTGAAAAGATCCTCTTCTGCATGGCTTTACCTCGTCACAAAGGCGACCACAGGAGAAAATGTCGGACAGATCTCCTGATGCCGCTCATAATCGTCGGTCGCTTCCTTCAGCACTGCTTCCAGCCGGGCGATACGGGATAAGCGAATGTTTTCGATGCCAATGCGCTCTGCAGCTTCGATCCGCAGGGTCAGCGCCCGTTGCTGTTTTTTATATTGCTGCTCATGGCGCTGGTGATAGGCATCCTGCATCTGCAGGAAGGCATCCGTCGCAACCTCCTGTGCCCGCTGTTCCAGCGCAGCCCAGAACTCAGGAACGACAGGCCGCACATCACCTATTTCCAGAGCGCATTCCGGTTTCAATAATTCCTCCCAGATCAAGCGGGAAGCTGCCGGACGATACACGCCCTGCTCGTTGATGAAAATGGAGATGATATTCTTATCGGCAGGCTCCGGGCCAAGAGAAACTTCCCAGAGGGAGAAGACGCCGTTTTCCGTCTTCAAATTCTGGAAATGGATCTGCTGCATGCCCTGGCTTTGATGCCAGATCTGCTTCCGGGCCAGAATGTCCTGAATCTGCTTGTCAGACAGGGACAGCTCCCAGTCCAGTCTCCAGTCCGGATCATAACCTTTCCAGGAACGGTAATCGAAGAGCATTTCCTTCAGCAGTACATGGAAAGAATGCTGCTGCCGCTCATAATCCTCATCATTGATGAGGGTCTTGTCCTCGTGGATCACATGCTGGATGTGTCGGAACTGATCCACCTGCTTCTGAGCGTTCTTTTCAACCTCACCCACATACAGATCCTGGAAACGAGGCATGACGATGGAATCGATATAAGCCTTCGTGAAGTCCATATCTGCGGTGCCTTCATCCAGCACGTCCTGTAGCTTGTCGATGCCAAGCTCATGAAGGATGACTGCCAGCTTCTCCTCCAAAACCGTACGGACGCGGTTTTCGATGGTGTCCTTCAGGATGAAATTGTACACCTGCACATCATCCGTCTGGCCGATACGGTCGGCACGACCGATGCGCTGCTCGATCTTCATGGGGTTCCATGGCAGGTCATAGTTGATGACGATGTGGGCGCACTGCAGGTTCAGACCTTCACCGCCAGCATCCGTAGAGATCAGCATCTGCTTATCGGTGCGGAATTGCTGCAGAGAAGCGTTACGCTCCTCCAGCGACATACTGCCGTTGATCAGCGTGGTGGTGATGCCGTTGTATTCCATCAGCTGCTGGATCGCTTCCTGGGTGGCCACAAATTCGGTAAACAGGATGATCTTGGCACCCGGCTCATGGCGCTGGATCTTTTCCAGCAGATCCAACAGTGCTTCCTGCTTGGCGTCCCGGCATTCCAGACTGGCCTGCTTTGCCAGGGAAAGCAGCGCGGACAGCTGCTTGATCTCATCCTTGATACCCGTAGACAGCAGCGTAAGGGCATTCTTCAGAGACTCTTCAGTATCGCCTTCCACCAGTTCAGCATAGTTGCCGGAGTGCAGCTGATCCGCCTCGTTCTGTAGAACCTGTAGGCGGCGCTGAGTGGCATCGATGATGGCAACGGTTGAGCTCGACACCATCCGCTGGAACAGGATCATCAGGAAACCGATATAATTCCGCTTTTCACGGATCGCCTTGTTATACCCATTGCGGACATACTCGGTCACTTCTTCATACAGCTGACGCTGTAGTTCGTGGCGGGCCAGCCACTCGATTTCCATGACCTGGGTGTGGCGCTTTTTGAACAGTGGGTTTCCTTCATTATCGACGGCTTCTCGTTTTTCAGTGCGGATCAGGAAGGGGGCCACCTGCTCACGCACAATAGCTTTGGTATTCGGGAAAGCTTCCTCATCCAGCAGGCGCATGAGTCTCATAAACGGCTCGGTCTTGCCGGAATGAGGAGTTGCAGTCAGGAGGAGCAGATGTGGACTGGCTTTGGCCAGCATCTCGCCCAGCTTATGCCGGGCCACATCGCTGGACTGTCCGGCGACACGGTGAGCTTCATCGATGATGATCAGATCCCAGCTGCCTGCCATCACGGATTCGATGCGATCCTGATTGTACTGATCCACCTTTTCCTGTGTCCAGCCAGCCCTCTCTTCGATGGGCTTGATGGCGTCCATGGGGCTGATGACGTGCGTAAAGCTGCTGAATGGATTCTCATCCGGGGTGACCTTTTTCAGAGTCTGATACTCCTCCGGCAAGATGATGGTGAAACGCTCACCGAACTTCTCCTGCATTTCAGCTTCCCACTGGGTCATCAGTCCCTTGGGGCAGACGACAAGGATGCGTTCAATGAGTCCACGGGTCTCCAGCTCTTTAATGATGAGCCCGGCCTCGATGGTTTTTCCAAGTCCGACCTCGTCGGCCAGCATGTAACGGCAGGCATTGGTTTCCAACGCCCGCTCCAGGGCATACCGCTGATGCGGCAGAGGGATCACACTTTCGGACACATCCACCACTGTGCCGCTGGCCAGTTCATTCTTCACTCTGGCATAGACAGAAGCAAAGCGCACAAAAGCGGCAGACGCTTCCGCAAGGGAGCCATTTGCCTTGAGCGCTTTTTCAGAAGCATTGTAGATTTCTCCTGTATCGGCATCGTACACTTGATAGGTGGTCATACCGAACACTGTTTGCACTCCTATGATTTTCACAACTTTTCCGGTATGTGTATCAGTTACATGCTGTCCGATTGAAAGCATAGCCTTACTCCTATGATTTTGATGCTTGGATTTTATCTTCCCTGCGAGCATCGATTAGAACGATGTCCTTGTTTCCCGTTAAGCCAAGATCATTGAGGATACCGAGAACCTTTGCATGTTCTTCATCCGAAAAAAACATAATCACCTTTATCGCTTTAGGATGATCGTTAGCGTTCTTGTATACTTCGACCTGTTTCTCCAGGTTCTTCTTAAGTGTTCGAGCAAGCTTAAACTCTACAAGCGTCTGATCCTTTCTTCCACGAGATAGTTTGAAATCTACCGGGCCACGACCGTTATTAACTTCAGCGTTTGCATCCGAAATCGTATTGCAACAAGCGAGGCGATACATAATATGAAGATCTGATTCGCGGTGAATCGGTTTATCTCCGTCATAGAAGTATCGATACCCATCACAGTCTTCAACAACATGCTTCAGGTATTGTACTCGTTCCATGGCTTCCTCATATGAATTGGCCGGAGCATCTGTTTGATAGAACTTAGTTTTTAAAAGCTGATCGACCAATTCCAAAAGTTGCTCGATGAAAACCTGCCTAACTCCAGTTACATCTGCGATACTTCTCGCCAATGCTTCCTTGTCATGATCTTCTTGATACCGGATGTAGTAGTCGATCACTTCGGGAAATCTTGCGATCGTAGCTTCTGCCGCATGCTCTCGATCTTCTCGCTTCGCATCCTTGGCTAGTAATGACGCAAAATAAGCATTCACCCTGTCACGCAGCATGTCATCAGGGATGGAATTTGCAAACTTGGTGAAGTTGCGGATCATATCACTTCTATTGATCCATGCTTCGTCTCTCACAAGAAGAAATGTTGGAGTCAGGAGTACAAAGTCTTCGCATCCATACTCATCAATAACTCTGGGTAGGTAATAACGGCGTGGTCGCCATATCTCTATATCATAGTTAAATTCACAGGCGTTCACATTGAATTCTGCACATTGTTCTGGCGATAGATACTCCCGAGCAAATCTCTCTGTGAACGAACACAAATACGGCTTAATCAAATTTGTGATAAAGTCACTTATATTGTCTCTGCCTACACCATCCTTCAAAAGGCATACTTTTTCGATGTGTTTCCCTTTTGTGATAGTCTCGTTACCGAAGTCACTAAAGCTGGTGCGCAAGCCGGAATGTAAGGCTTTCGCAAAATCTAATCCAAGGCCACTTCCATAGTTGCCGTGTTCACAGAAGCCTAAATAGGTTTGGCGAACTTCTGGAAAGCAATAATAATGCTTCAACAATTTTGCGTCTGGATTAGGATCAGCTTGCGCATGGTCCCTTAGGAACATGATGTACTTGATGATTTCCTGATGCATTTTCTGGCATTCTGGATCATCGCTGCAGAAGATAAGAAAAGGGTCAATAAAAAGAGGCAGATCATTAATCAGAGATATATCCATAGCACCATAGCTATCAATTATCTCCGGATCAATGTTGAAAAAATCACTAAAGTAAATATGATTCGCCAATACTCTGTCTCCTCCAATCATTACACACGGCTGCAGGCGTTATCGTAGTACATCAGCAGCGCCGGATCTTCTTGAAGCACAGCTTCCGGCAGACGCTCGCCGACAGCAACGATGGTCTTAAAGTCGCGGGTCTTCCAGCATTCATCGAATCCGGCGCGGATGGCTTCCATGCGGAAAACCTTTAACTTGCCTTTGCCTGTAGCACAGCTGTCCCAGAATTCTTTCAGCAGAGCCTTGCGGCGCACCTTGGCCAGGTCAGCTGCATTGGTAAGGTCAGGCACATACCAGGCCCCCTTGTCATCCTGCACAAAGTTCTCTTTGAGCATATCCATCAGTTCCGGCATCTTCTCCTGACGAGACTGATGAAGCTCCTGCATGTACAACGGCTGAATTTCCTGATAGGTCATGGGGCCTTGTGCCAAGATATAGTTGAGCCACTGGATCGCGTTCTTCTCATCCGTCACGATGAAAGAGAGCTGCGCGGTATCCAGTTCCATGTGCGCCCGCTTGTCGTCGTACTCATTGACCTGATCCGGCAGGAAGAACATACCATCGCGTTCAAGAAAGCGCTGCCGCAAGCCATCATAGAAGGTGTGAGCATCCATGGGTACTGGGATACCATTCATAATGTGCCACGCTACCATACGGTCGAAAAGTAAGTAATCCTGGCGCTCAGCAATGATGTCCAGCTTGCCGTCGTGGTTGCCATCTGCGGTCACAGGAACATTGCGCAGGTGTTGACGGACAAACTCCCAGGCCATTTCCGGGTCCCCTGCTCGTTGCTGGAATTGCCGGACAAAGGATTCGCGGGGTTTATAAGCGGAGATGACGAGGTCTTGTTGGACTGCCCCTTGTGAAGATACCTGATTAAAGCTACCTTGTTTTTTATCAATAACTCTAACATCAGCTACAATAAATCCAGCACGTGATAACGCCTCTTGTATCGCGTTCCATACTGCATTCTTACTATTGTGAAACTCGATAGTAATCCAGCGATTAGGCTTCAATACACGATAATACTGTCTAAAGCATTGTTCCATCATCTCCTGATATTCAGGTAACCCTTTTTTCTGGCAACCACTTATTATTGCCTCCTGAGCTTGACTTGTTTGGATCTTTAACCAGGCTTCCCACAAATTGTTTAGCTCAGAATAGTTTATATTCGCGCCAAAGGGAGGATCAGTGAAGACATAGTCAATAGTTTTATCAGGCACGTTGATTGCTTGTTGGCCTCCACAAGTCACAAGTGCATTCCCCGATTGGAAGGCTCGAGTACTCCTCAGCATTTGAATGATGGAGGCGAGACGCCGTTCGTAGTTTTCAAACACTGTGCCTTCTCTACTCAAGGAAGGAACAAAGAGGGTTCCGTTCATTATTCCACCAGCAGTATTCTTGGGATTTCTGGAATCGTATCTAAAACGAGAGAGTTTTGAGCTGATTTGTACAATTCCTGTCATAACAAATAGAAGCGGCCAACGGAAAACACTATTTTGAGCTTTTTCCCAGAGAGACGAAAGAACATATAGATTCCTTTCAGTATAGAACTGATGAGAGTATTCAATTCCCAATCTTGCAGGGTCACGCATTTTTTCGCCGTCTGGATTCCTGCTATTTGGAACTGGATGGGTATTTGTAAGCAATTGTATCCTACGCAGAACATCGAAATCATAGGAGTCCGGTTTTTTCGTATGGCGTCCGCTTCCAGTTGTATAATTAATATGTACAGGGATTTGCTTCGCAATCCTCTGATTCGTTAAAGTATATTGATCATAATAAGTATTCCAAGCACGTTCGCAGTCTCGCTTTGTTAGTTTAGCGCTGCAATGCGGGCAAAGAAATTCATCGCTTATAGTTCCCGTTTCTTGATTTACAGCCGAATCCCAGAAGACAATTTCCGATGAGCAACTTGGACAGATGAATACATCTGACCATACAACATACTGAATTCTCCCGATCACAGGTTTGCCGTCCAAACCAATTATTGGGGCACCATCAATGCCTACATGCCGCGTCTCATACATCCATCCACATTCGGCTTCACATTCAGAAAGGATTTTTCGCGCTTCAATTTCAAATGCAGCAACGTCTAAAGGGGTGTTGTAGTTATAAGCAATGAACGTTGCAGCAGGACTCAAATCGTTCAGGATTGCTCTTCGAGCGCCCCATTGAACACCAGGCATCTCAGCTTCGATTTGTACCTTAAAAGAAGCATCAGGGCAACCACACATCTGTGCAGCAACACCTGTCATACCTGTTCCGCAAAAACCGTCGAACACGATGTCTCCCGGTTTAGTATAATGCAGGATATACCGCATGATCGCTTTATGCGGCACCTTTGTATGATAACTATGCGCGTTGTAAATGGGATCATTCTTTCCTGCACTGACATCCGCTGCAAACGGCTCCCGATGATAATCATCGGTGGCTTCATCATAGGGAGTACCATTCTCCCGAATAAACTCCTCAATAAAGGGATTCGGACAAGCCGTATAATACGGAGGACGTGACAAGGCGATAATATCCTCGTCCTTCGCAATGGGAAAGCCTTCAATGTGGCGAACCTTATCAATATCAGCCTTGGTGAGTTTGCGCTCTTCCATGGGATGCATCCTCCGTCTCTTACTTAATCACAATCCTGACCTTGCTTTTATCCTTGCCGCTGGTCTGACTGTCCACCCACTGGGCCAGCTTCTGCTTGAAGTCTTCCGGTGTGCAGGGGCCCCAGCTGGTCATGACAGCCTGCAGCTTATCCATATGTATCTCCAAGCTCTCCAGCCCGGACAGCATGGCATTGACGCTGTCAATGAATTGCTGATCTACAGGGATGGGCAGGTGCCCGCTCTGCAGGAACTTGTCGATGGCAGCACGGGCGTTCTTGCCCAGCAGGGCCTTCTGTTCTTCCAGCATCGGGTCTTCCAAAGCAGACTTCAGTGTGTTTGTCCAACCGTTCAGCACATCGTCCGCCTTATCCTCGATCTGCCCCAGGCGACCATGCACAGGCTTGCTATCGTTGTCAGCAGGGTTGAAGTGGCAGTGCGGGCAGTCGGCCTGCTTCTGCATTTCCGGCTCGGTGAGCTCGTAGCAGGTCTTCAGCGCCACAAGCTGCCCTGTCAGATCCATCAGCTGGCTGGTGGGCAGGATGCCGTGAATGCCTTTCAGTGCAATCAGTGACTTCCATGTGGTGCTCTGCTGGATGGTGCCCTTCTTCTGGGAGCCAGCATGATCCAGACGATACGCCTTGTGCTCAGCCATATACCAGGCAATGTATTTCTTCTTTAAATCGGTCAGCGCCAGCACGACATCGTCGGTCTCTTCGCTGTCCCAATCTTCCTCCAGCAGCCGCGCCTGCACTGCCTGATAAGCAGTTTTCTGTTCTGCGAAGGCTGGACGGAGCTCGGAGCTTTCCGGCAGCTTGGTCTCTGCTGTCTCGATATAATTGCAGATGTCCAGCAGATCATCCCGGAACTGCTTCACCCGCTCGCCGATGGCGATGGCAGCGATGCCGTCCTCCAGCTGCTTCAGCTTGCTGTCATCGTAGTCAAAGTTTTTCATCTTGGCGACGGTGGTAAAGCGGCTGCGAATGTCATCACCAATCTGATGCACAGCGGTAATCTTCTCGATCAGCTGATTGGCGGTGCCCATGGGGATGATGGTGTTTCCCCAGAGATTGTAGTGCTTCTGAAGGAAGTTCTTCATATTCCAGGAAGCATCTACCTTTTCCTGCGCCACCTTCAGCAGGGATTCCAGCGCAGTGGAATAAGTGGATTCGCTGGCCAGCAGACCGCTGGAAATGCCGTAGGCGTCAAACAGGCGCATCAGCATCTGACGGTTCATGGACTTCGGCTTTTCCAGCCGCTTGAAGCTATAGATGTCGGTGGGGCTGATCTTGCACAGGGCTTCCATGTTGCCAGCATCGTAACGCTGCCCATTTTCCGCGACCAGCACACAATGCCCGCCGTAAACTAACGCAGTCAGTACGATACTCATCCAGACAACACTGAGCTTATACCGCTTGTCGAAATACTCGTCGCCGTTTTCGGTAGTCATGATGTCGCTGTAATTCAGCACGTTGCCTTCCGGCAGCTCCTTCAGCTTCTGAATGTAGAAAGAGACGTAGGGGCTGTTCTCGGGACGGATCTTCCCGTCAAGCCGCAGGCCAAAGGAATCCAGAACGGAATTGCCCAGCTGAGTGGGCTTGCCGACCAGTGCGTTCAGCGCTTCCAGGCGAACAGTCGCCATGTTCTGCTGGGTGACGGGGCTGGCGAACTTCGGGAAATCCGGATACTTCTCATTGAAATAGCCGTTCAGGCTGTTGGAAGCTGCGATCTCCACGATTTCCTTCACAGTCAGATCGCCAATACGGGGTGTACCCTTCAGCACTTCCAGCAGCGTCTTGCTCTGTCCCATATAGGTGACCTTGAACAAGGTGGTACGATGCTCGTCCATCCACGTGCGGATCTGGGTCAGGTACTGCCTGCCGCGCTGCACATAGGTTGTTTTGGTCTCTCCGGCAGCGGAGAGGATTTCCATTTCACGGGCACCGCCGTACAGCTTGATCAGCTGCAGCACCTTGCTGTCCGCCTGCAGGGTGAAATACACCTCGTCCTTCTGGCCGCTGGTGATCTGCTGCGGGCCGCTGAAGGGAGGCACGATATAAACCCAGAAATCCTCCTTCGGCTCGGCGGAGGGACGGTCATGGCTCAGGCCCAGGAACAAATAACCGCGACGGAAGATATTCTTGTCACGCCAGTTCATGTTGTACTGGAAAATGTTGAAGCCAGGTACATACTTCTCAGTATCCTGATAATTGAGCGTGGACACCATGATATCGAAGAAGTGGCGATCCAGCGCGTCGTCACCCAGGAAATCAGCCTTCTCCTGAATCTTCTTATCGTAGTCGATGTCCTTCTTCAGGTCGAGATAATACTGGCCGTTGTCACCGTTGAACTCGATGAACTGACCGGACACTGTGTTCATGATATCCTGCATGATGGTGTGGATGGTACCCAGCAGGAAATCCTCCTCCATGACGGGCATGGGGATATACAGACACAGGTCATCCTTCAGTGCCTGCTCCGTGATGCCCAGCTTGGCATCCAGGGTGCCGGTGGTCAGGCGATGCACACTCAGCGCATAGATGATCTGCAGAGCAATGGGCCGATATGCGGCCTTCGGGAAATTGCTGGTGATGATGGACTCCAGCACAGTGGACTTGGAGAGCACTTCATGCACAGCAGGATCGGTACGCAGGGAGGGATTCTCCTTGATGCGCTTCCAGTATGTATCGAAGCTGACGATGCCGGGAGCATTATCGGTAACTTGCTCGTCAATGATCGCACCGATGGTTTCAGAGATGGTTTTCAACACTTCGCGTTTCTCAACGGTCACGATGTGCTGGAACGTATCGATGTATGCCGGGTGGATCGGGAACATATCCACGTAATCTTCCAACCTGGATGCCATATTCTGGTACAGCGGGCAGAATTTCTGCAGGTGTTCCCGGATCATGGCTTTCTGCTCGGCAGACTTCCGCAGGACGCGCTTCTGGGCGACATAGGCGATATCCTCGGAGCGGATCAGCACCTGCTCAAAGCGATCCTTCATCTTCAGCAGTGAGGAAGACACCTGCCGGAAAGCAGAATTATCAAACAGTGCTTCCTGCACGCCAGAGATGAAGCGGAAGCGCGTGGACTTGATGATCTCACCAAGCTCACGCATGAAGCCCAGGTCGGTCATGAGCTCTGTGTCCTTGCGGGTGCGCAGGTAATCCAGAAGCTCATCAACCACTACCAGATAGCCGCGCTCATCGCCGTACTTTTCAGCGAAAGCGGCCATCATGTCCATTAGGGAATCCTTGTTGTTCGTGATGGTGGACACATCCGGGAACTTAAAGGTGATCCCGCGCCGCTTCAAATCTTGTTCAATATTGGAAACAATTATATTGCGAAGGCTCATCGTGGTGGAGCCAATTTCGATGCGCAGCACTTCGAACTTGCCCGCGATGACAGCGGCTTCCTGACGGAAACGCTCATTCTGGGCCAATGCCAGCATGTTCTCGTCGGAGGCAACGGCAGAGACGACGCTCATCAAGTGAGATTTACCGGTGCCGTAGTTGCCGACCAGCAGGATGCCTTTGTTGTCGACGACGTTTTCCAGCTGCAGCTGGGAGAGAATCTTTGCGCTGATGAGCTCGGCCATGTTGTCGCTCATGACATAGCTCTTAACAAGTTCCTCCGCCTTCTTCCGGTCGTCTGCGCTGCGCAGAACGATGACGGATTCAATGGGGTCAAACTGAATCAAGTCACGGTATTTCATGGTGATTCTCTCCTTCAATCAGTAATGATGTAGGTATCCTGCAAAGCGCGGGGATCGCATTCGTAGTATTCCGGGCTGTTCGGCGTGGCGTAGAACAGCTTTCCTTCCAGCATGGTGCCTGGCCAGGCAATACACATTTTCCGGTTCCGGCACAAGGCCAATAATGCGCCAATGACGTCCAAATGGAAACCTGGCGAAAACAGGATCTCCGGGTGCGTCAGGGTTACTGCCGTATATGACGCGACGATGTCACCAAGCACCTGAGGAACCATTGCGGGCCTATCTTCTGCTGGGATTTCGACCAGCGCAGCACTTACGGTTCTGCCAATGTTCACCTCTGCCTGATCCTTGGGGAGGCGCTTGGAATTCAATACGATAAACAGGCCTTGATGAAAAGCTGGATAGCGCTGCTTAAACTCAATGCGTTTTAGCTGTGTAGCCATTGTCGTTTCCTTCTACTCTTCAGTCTTTACAGGAATAGCTTCGCACACATCTCCAATATCACATTGAAGCGCAGAGCAGATCTTGAGAATAATTTCCATATTTACTGGTTCGCCTCGGCTCATTTTTGCTACGGAAGACTGGCTGATTCCAGCAACTGTGGAAAGGTCCTTCTTTTTCATGTCTTTGTCAATCAGTAACTTCCATAGTCTCTTGTAACTAATCTCCATGACATCATCCCCCGCTCAGTTCTTTCAAAGCGTACTTTAACACATTGATTATATTGCAAATTAAGTGATTCTGCAACAATTAATTGCGAGTTCACACATTTATAATTTTTCAATGCACAATTGACAATCAATAATCGAGAATCATTCCGCAAAAAATAGCGGTAGATGTTAGATTTACCAACATCAGCTAAGTTCTCAGCTAATCGGATAACCCATTCCGTTAGCAACAGAATCCACAGATTAGGTTTATCTGTTCGCTTCGCATCATCATAAATATTCACGTTTCTTGCATACTCAATCGCGCTAAGTATCTGAAACAGCACAAATAGCCTACAGGGGTCTGCATGGATTTTCAAAACCACTACATTTTTTAGCTGGATCGTCCGCCGATGTTTGCAAATTTGAGAGCCAACATAAGGGAGCGCCGTTAGAAATCAGGCAAAATGTTGGCAACCTGCAAACAGAAGCCCTGATTCTGTCAGCAAAACGGTCTCGTAGAAAAAGAAAAGCGCCCGCTTTTGTTAGCAGGCTGCTGTTAGCAGCTTTTTGCT